>Ga0224555_1003670_pt1 | contig 15285 bp, 16 predicted proteins | sample 714S23034metaG_FD_180687 | JGI IMG/M metagenome (GOLD analysis project Ga0224555, IMG submission 180687) | Peat soil microbial communities from Stordalen Mire, Sweden - 717 S2 30-34 | ecosystem: Environmental > Terrestrial > Soil > Wetlands > Peat | place: Sweden: Norrbotten County, Stordalen...
TGTCAGAGAACTTAATGCTTCAGGTTACCCTTAACACCTCCCTCAAGCTACATGGGCGAACTACCGAACTCCCATGGTCGGACTTTAACCGACAAGTTATACGTTTTACACGGCATACAATGGTAATATTCAATTCTTACAGTTGCCCACCGCTGAAACATTGTGTAACAAATAAATCCTCACCAATATATATCTTTGACCTACATCAATCCTCTGTAAAGCTTGTTACAGTAACATCCCCTCCATTTACGCTTACTGCTGCATTCGTAGGACTGAAAGTATAGCCCGTAAGTGAGGGGGTCACAGTGTAGCTGCCATCCACAATGTATGGAAAACTGTAATTTCCGCTCGCATTTGTTGTGGTCGTTGCTGAACCGGAACCGCTCAATGTGATCGTTACACCCGATAGCACTGCCCCGCTCACCGTACCGGAAACGTTGTAGGTCGAAGCGGTAGAGGATGTTGCCGTAAAGCTTATGCTGCTGCTACTAGCGTTGCTAATGATTACGGCCGTACTGGAGGGTGTGAATATATAATTATTTGTTGGAACGGGGGTTACTGTGTAGTCTCCGTTGTAAAGTCCGGTAAAACTGAAATTTCCGTTTGTATCGGTCGTTGTAGAAGTAGTTGCCGCGCCTGTCAGGCTGATTGTTACGCCGGAAAAAGCAGATCCGCTCGCCGTCACCGTGCCCGATATTTTATATGTGGTAGTTGAGACTGCTGTCTCTGCAAAATTTGTAACGGTGACATCTGCTCCATTTACACTTACCGTTGCGTTCGTCGGGCTGAATGTATAACCACCAGTAAGAGATGGCGTCACCGTGTAGCTACCGTCCACAATGCCCGGGAAACTGTATTTTCCGCTTGAGTCTGTTGTTACCGTCCCGGTTGTGTCGCCGCTCAACGTGATCGTTACACCCGACAGCACTGTCCCGCTTACCGTACCGGAAATGCTGTAGGTCGAAGCGGTAGTGGCTGTTGCCGCAAAGTTTATGTTGGTGACACTTGCTCCGCTGACAACGACTACCGTGCTGACCGGTTTAAACGTATAATCCGTCAGGGAGGGCGTTACGGTGAAGGTTCCGTTCGACTGGCCTGTAAAGCTGAAATTTCCGCTGCTATCAGTCGTTGTAGAAGCAGTTGCTGCACCTGTCAGATTGATTGTTACACCGGAAAGAGCAGATCCACCCAGTGTTACCGTGCCCGATATGCTATATGTGGGAGTTTCTGTGCTATTTTTGCTGACACATGCAGTAACAAATAATATTGTAAAAGCAATTAAACCAAATGAAAAAAACTTGTTTCTCAAATAAATTTTTCGACTCATGATCCCTCCTTAATAATTTTAGATTTTATTTCCGTAACATCAGAAGGCGGCATTAAACTGAAAAGCCGCCTTGCATAAATAATGGATTCATACTGATTGTTTGCCTGCCTCTGATGCAGCATTGTCGTTGAAATTCATACGTTCGTGTTATTGACTGGATCAAGTGATGTCGTTCTCCTTTTTTTTCGTCGGAAGACGGTGGCATTTTTTCTCATTACGCATCATTTTTCCCTTCATTAGGCGGCCCTACCGGGGAGTCCATTGATCGTACCTTCTTTAACATTTCAAGCTGTTCAGGCGTCAATTTCGCTTTCATCTTTTCCATGGATTTGATGAAAATCAACTGCGATTCAGTTTTAATAGCCGCAATCTGTTTGAGTTTCATCCCATCTGCATTCAGATCAACTGTGTTCTTTTCTAGAAGTTCTCGAAGTTCGATATAATACACCAAGAGTTGAGTGATTTTATTTTCTCTGTTCATATTTGTTATTCTCATTAGACATTTTTATTAGTACAGTACTCGTTTTCAGGATTTGCCCCAGACTCAAGCTACGTGACCTCACTGGAGGTGGGAGTTGCAGGAGCATTTGAAGGATGACAAGACATTTGAGCATTTCCCGCAACTGCCGTTTTTAAGATGAGGCTTCATTGACTGGAGTTAATGATGTTATTCCCCTCTCTCCTTGGCAGAGGGCGGAGGCATTTTTGTTTCATCACGCATCTTTTCTCCCTTCAGGGGCCGCCTCATCCGGGGGTCCATTGGCCGTATCTTTTTTAACATTTCACGCTGTTCGGGCGTTAATTTCGTTTTCATTTTTTCCATAGATTTGATGAAAATCAACTGCGTTTCAGTTTTAATGGTTGCAATCTGTTTGAGTTTCGTCTCGACCGCATTCAGATCGACGGTATCCTTTTCAAGAAGTTCCCGAAGGTCGATTTCAGCGATCTGCTCATCGGCTCTCTTCCTGATTAATTCTTTCGCGGCGCTGTTTTCAATTTCCTTCACTGCTTCTTTTTGTTTCTCATTAAGGTTAAGACTCTGGAAATGCAGCCAAGGGGGATATCTCAACTCTGGTATTCCTTTCATTTGTCCCATATCGCAGGGTGCCATCGGCGGCATCATTGGAGAAAAACACTCATCCTGAAACCTTTCTTCCATTTTATTGATGGAAGCCTTCGGTTCCGCATAAGACAACTGCGACGAAATAAACAAAATCAGAAAACTTAAAAGGAGACAACTCGATACTCTTTTCATGGCGCTATCCTTTCTTTTTTAAAAATAAAATCCTTTTGGAAATCCATCAATCGGTCTGCTTGCCGCTTTTGGCTTCATCGGACTTATTGCCTCCCGATGGCGGCGCTCCTTGTTCCGGCATAGCGGCCAGTATGCCTTCAAACTGTCTGCAGACACCCTTGAATGTATCCCCGCGCGGGGTGATAAATTGTACGGCTGTTCCTTCGCTCTTTCCTTTACAAGCCTCGATTGCTTCCGGCGGTGGTTTCATGGCTCCTTCCGGTTTCGGCGGGATATTCATTTCTTCTGCCCACGTCGCCGAAACACCACCTATCAGCAGAAAAAGGATTAGCATTATTCTGATGACAAATTTGTTCACGCTATCACCTCCTTCCTTTCTTTTCGTTACGACGGTCGTATATACTGTTATTTTGTGAAGTGACTTATAGCAGGCAATTGTGGCGCAAATATGGAAGAAATAAGGAAATATTAAATCATTAATTTTACGTTCCAAACGGCTGTGGTGATAGTAAGCAATGAATAACAAACGAATTTTAAAATTACGGGAACAAGGACTTCCTCTTTCGGTTTCCGGACGTTGCGTTTTTTGGCCTTGACGCTCAAACGCTATATCAATAAACTGTTGTTAGAGGTTTAATGAAGCAATGAAGATGGGAATTACTTACCGCCTGTTTTTCTTGATTCTGTGCGCCACCGGTCTGGCGATTCTTTTTCTTATACTGATCATGTGGTGGAGTATTAATCAGGGATTTTATCAGTATCTCGGAACGGTAGACCAGAAAAAGTTAACGCGGATCATAGACGATCTGGGAAAGAAGTATGAGCAACAGGGGAACTGGGATTTTCTGAAACACTCCCCTCCGCTCTGGAACTCAAGCGGAGCGATGCCTTTTTCTGAACCGGAGATGGACCGTCCACCGTTGTTTGCGCCGGATGAAAACGGACTTGGTCACAACAAACCTATTGGCCCGCGGTTTAACGATCAACACCCCCCTGTTCCTTTCGTCATCTCAGATGCCGGTAAAAAACCAGTTTATGGTTTTTATCCACCGGATGAGAAGATAAATTTACATCCGATTATTGTCCACGGAAACACTATAGGTTATTTAGGCATTCTGTCGCCAAAGCATTTCCTTCATCCGATGCAGGTCCATTTCCTTAGTCAGCAAAAACTTGCGCTGGTTTTGGGAGCATCAGGCATGGTGCTGATTGTTATTATTATTTCATTTCCTCTTGCTCGGCGAATGGTCAAACCGATTCAGGCGATGGCTGCGGCCACCCATGATATTGCCTCCGGAAAATATACCACGCGTATTTCCTTCTCATCGACGGATGAGATTGGTCAACTGGCCCGTGATTTTAATGCCATGGCCCTGACATTGGAAAAACACGAAAAGGAACGGCGCCAATGGGTTGTCGATATTTCTCACGAATTACGAACTCCTGTTGCCGTGCTTCAGGGTGAAATCGAAGCGCTTCTGGATGGCATCCATAACATTACCCCGGAAACGATTTGTTCCCTCCTTGCGGAGACGATACGCCTGCAACGTCTGGTGGAAGACCTCTACCAGATTTCCTTGTCCGATCTTGGCACATTGTCCTACCGGAAGGAGAATCTTGATCTGGTGACAGTGCTCAGAAACTCGATAGAATCTTACCGCGCGGAGTTTGACCGCAAAAGTATCGCTCTTAAAGAAAATATTTCCAGCAACACAAAAGCCATCGGTTTTGCCGATAGAGAACGGCTGAGGCAGCTTTTTATTAACCTGTTGGAGAATTCTTTGAGATACACCGATGCCGGCGGTATACTCGAAATCAGAGCGGAAGTCAGCGGGGATTTTATCACGATTGAATTTCAGGATTCGAAGCCCGGAGTTTCCGCGGAAGATATGGAAAGATTATTCGAACGATTTTATCGAGTGGAAGGTTCACGTAACAGAAGTTCGGGCGGCGCCGGTCTCGGGTTGACGATCAGCAAAAAAATTGTTGATGCGCATGAAGGAATTATATCCGCGCACTCATCACCGCTGGGCGGGTTACTGATCCGGATTAGTATGCCGGTTTTCGAGGGACGCAAGTGACAGAAAAAATACTTGTTGTGGAAGATGAACCGAAACTTGCGGCTCTCCTTGCGGACTATCTGAAAGCATCCGGTTTTGAAGTTTCTACTCTGTCCGATGGAACACATGTCGAGACGTGGGTTCGGGAAAATAAACCCGATCTGATCATTCTGGATATTATGTTGCCCGGACGTGACGGCATGGAAATTTGTAAGACTATCCGGTTTTTTTCTCGCGTACCGATTATTATGGTAACAGCCAGGATTGAAGAGATCGATCGTTTACTGGGGCTGGAACTTGGTGCGGACGATTACATCTGCAAACCCTTCAGTCCGCGTGAAGTCATTGCAAGGGTCAAGGCCGTCCTGCGACGAGTCAATGATGGGCAGGCCATTCAAGCACAAGGGCTTGTTCTTGATGAACACACCTACCGGGTGACTCTTCATGACCGGGATTTGGAATTGACTGCCGTGGAATTCAAACTGCTGCAACTTCTCGTTGAACATCCCTGCCGTATTTTCAGCCGTCAGCAAATTATGGAAAAAATTTATCATGAGGAACGCTTTGTGAGCGACCGCACGGTAGATAGTCACATAAAAAAATTACGGAGAAAAATCGAGATGGTTGATTCTCAAACAATATTGATTCAATCCGTTTACAGTGTCGGGTATAAGTTCGAACCCTCGCTATAAAGACGACAGAGTGTTTTGTCCAAGATCAATCTACCTTTGCTGTCAAAATAGCTTTGCTCCCAATTGCTCTGCCTAAAAAGTTGGAAAGCCTTAAGTGGTTTCCGGCCCGACTATTACACCATCAGGCATGTCCGAAGATTATAAAACAGCAACGCCCGAAGAAATTAATAAAGAATCTGTATCTAAGCAACCCACAGAAACAACCATAAAAGAAGGTATCCAGAAAATTGAGGATGTAACTTCATTACAAAAAAAATTTTCCCCACGACAGCACTACTTCTCTGTATGAAATCTTTTGCAAAGAAGATCATATTATGGATATTCAACTCCAGCCCGGAAAAGAACCCGTATTATTTAATTATTGTCAATTATCAAATTATTTACTATAAAATATAAATCAGCAAATTGCTCCAATATTGAGCAGCAACAGAAAGGACATAATGGAGAAAACCGAACTTCTTAAAATCATCGAGAAACTATTGAAGCCGGATGTTGATCTAGACTTTCTTCTCGATCTGTCGGAGGGACATCTTGAAACTCTTATTGCCTGCATCCGAGACAGAATAAATCAATTTAATAATAAGGAATAATGATCATAAAAATCAAAAACATTTCCGGTGAAGTATATTTTATCCCTCCCAGAGACTGCGCTGAAACCATCGTCAATGAAATCAGACAAGCCAAATCAGAAATATATGTTCAGGTATATTATTTTACTTCGGTACCTAATTTAAGGAATTGGACTAAACATAAAAACCATTCTGATTTATATTCCGGAAGAGAGTTCAGGTGTTGATGATGAAATCACTATGATTCAGATTGATTTGCGGCAAACGAAAATGTATAGAGCAATCAAAATAAAAAACAGGAGGTCATTAATGAACAAAGCGCAATTGATTGATGAAGTGGCAAAGGTTACATGCAGCAAAAAAGAAGCAGTGGCGGCAGTAGACGCAACAATGGCAGCAATTCAGAAAGCACTCAAAAAAGGTGATGCTGTTACACTTGTGGGCTTTGGAATATTTGATGTCAAGAAAAGAAAAGCCCGTACAGGCAGAAACCCCCAGACAGGTAAGGCCATTAAAATAGCCGCGAAGAAGGTTCCCGTATTTAAAGCCGGGAAAGGATTGAAAGACGCAGTTAAATAAATTGATCACACACCATTTCTGGACATGATTAAAGAGCCGTCTCCTGCTTCGGCAGGGCGGCTCTTTTCTTGCAATCAAAAAAGGATTTAATTATAATTAGTCAACATGATTTTCAGCAAGGTAGGAGATGCGATATGGATAAAATATTATTGCTGGGTTAAGTTCAATTTGCGTATCGGCAACGATTTCAACAGGTCACCTATAAAAAATGTTGAACTAAAAGCTATTCAAGAGCCTACCCTGCCAGGAAGGCTCTCAACTTTTCGAAAGCCTTCTTGTGTTTCGTCGGATGCATGTTCTTAATGTTGAGAATTTTCCATTTGACGGCCGGTAAATTTTCAACTCCAGCCAACCCAAGCAGACTCCATGCTGGCTCGCCACGTTTCACGGAAAGAACAAAATCCTTGTCCTCCGGCGTCAAGGAATTTATAATCAACTGGACCAATCGATTTCTTGTTTCAACTAGTTCCTCATATTCAACATTTTCCAACAACATATTCTTTAAGTCTTTTTCATAGATATCCCTGGTGTCAACAAAGTTGGGATTCAGCAGATCTACCATTGGTCGAGGGTGACTGATCAGGTGGACGATAAAGGCCTTTCTCGTTTGTTCGTTGAATCCCCCGCTATCTAGGAGAATTTTAATATCAAACAGGTCTCTGGGATGCTGCCTGTCTAATGCGGCGCAAATCTTGCCTCCGTAAAGTTCAGCCTCAGAGAGGATTTTCATGCTCACGGCAGTTTCAAACATATCTTGCGCTTTTTTTGAGAGACTTCTGACCTGCGGAGCAAAAATGAAACCCCTCAAGATAAGATTGGGTTCTATTTTGATAGTGGCATCGCCCCTCCGGACAATCAATCCACTCAACGAATCAACAGGACGAATCTTCTTCGATGATATCTGACTGTCCGGAAACATCTTCCTGATCTTCCCGGATATGGAGAGCAACGACTTACTTATGCCCTCAAGGGCTGCTTCGCGTTCATTCATCGGGAGGTAAGTCAGATCGATGTCAACCGAGAGCCGCGGCATATCACGAACGAAAAAGTTGATCGCCGTCCCTCCCTTCAACGCAAAATCAACCTCCGCATTTATGATCGGCAATATCCTCAGCAACAACTCTGCCTGTTTATAATAGACGGACTCTCTCAAATAGGTTCCTCCACGTTGCTCCTAGGGACAGTTATTTTATATTTCTTGTCTAGCGTTCCGTGCACAACGATACTTCTGTTTCCCTGTCCAAAAGTGACTTTCGAAGTATCAACCTGTTCTACCCATGGATATGCATGCTTTTCCGCTATGTACATGAAGAGCCTTCGAACCTTGACAGAATTACAATTCAGAAGAAGATTTTGGACCAGCAAAGGGCGAAGACTACTGAGATTTTCCATAACTAACAAAGACTCCTCAAAACTTACTTTGCTGGGCACATGATAGAGCATTTCCATCGCCGCTCTTTCAGGGCTCGATATCCTTACCATATAATCCCTTTCCCGATATTCGCTTAAGCCTTCATTGTACCCGTTGGGAAATAGGTTGGTCATCGCGGATATAATTTCGACACCCCAGTCGTGTTTCTTGAACCAGGTCGGAAATTTGGTCGCTGGGCACCCGTAAAGGAAAACGGTTCTTATCTTATCGCCCAGATAGTGAGCGTATCCCTTCATTTCAAGAGCCGTTTTTCCCCCTGCATGTATGTGAAGATCAAGCTGCGCCTGAAGTGGATAAAGCGCTCCCATCCATTCCACCTTGTCGTTGAAAAGAGTATATGCGCCATGGCCAAGGGGAGCGAGCCATCTGTTGTTCTTATATTTATTGAGCAGTTTACGGCTGAAGCCGCGGGACTGGAGATACCTTACCGTTGAAACGGTGCCTTTAGGCCATTCCGATATTAGTTTATTTATTTTTGATCCAGTATGTGAACTCATAGTAGACATATTAGCAAAACAATAAACATAAATCAACAAATTATTTGAATTGTATCTATAATGTCACCCCATAGTAGACATATGAGAATATATTTAAACATCAAATCGGGACGTCATAAAGATAACCATTTAAACTAGGGGTAACCCAACATTCGTGTAACCGGGGGCTATTTGTAAGTTGATGCCGCCCCGAAGCACTTCCACCTTGCTGCTCTCACTTGTTCCGGCACTCCTGGTGATTAAAAAAGCAATGCGTTTGCCATATAAAGGGCAATCTTCTGTTAGGCATACAAAAGTACCAGACCTTTTTTGATGTTTTTAGAAAAGAACATTATTCCTTATTTCCTTCCAATAATTCCCGGATTGTAGACAAAGGAAACCTCCAATACGGACGTGATTCCCAACGAAGGTCCTATTTGTCCTGAAAAAAATCGGGAAAGTCTTATCTTAGGATCTGCTCATTTAAAAAGATTCACAAAAAGATTTGGCAAAATCATTTTTATCCATATTATTGCCGTTTCATGAACAGCAACGCTCTGTTCTCAAAGGAAATCCAGTCATTTCTGCTAAAATCTGGAATAAAAATGAGGATAAAAATATATATTTTTGGTGTAAGGGAAAGACGATTTGCAGAATATGATTTTTTTATTGATGTTAATAAGCACTGTGGGAGAGCGCAGCATAAGGTGACATTAACGAAGGGCTTTCAAATCGGGTCATCAGAGGCACTGGCCGGGACTTCAGTGCTTGGAGTTACGATCATATTACCGCAACACAAGTCCCCCAACGAATGCTTGCGGTGGCAGCTTTCGCCTTGATAGGACTCTTTAATAACTCTTTGGTCCGCGAAAATAATAACCACTTCTTACATTTTTTCCCACTAGCAATTTATTCGTGGCCGCCATGCTGGCTCAGCAATTCCACCACGTTCATATGGCCATTTCTCGCCGCATAGTATAGGGGTGTTTTATCGTAGTAGTCAGTGGCATTTAAATTCCCTGAATACTTGGTCAGCAACAATTCCACTACTTCTCTTTGGCCACCAGCCGCTGCGTAATGTAAAGGTGTCCTGCTATAAAAGTCCCGGGTTTCGACAGACGCTCCCCTGGCAAGTAACAGATTAACTATATCCTTATGGCCACTACTCGCCGCAGAGTGCAACGGAGCGCAACCTTCGTCGTGTGTCGTAGTGTTCCAATCGGCTCCCCTGGTGAGCAGTAGATCCACTAAATCCTTATGACCTTTCTCAGAAGCCTTTATCAAAGCCGTCTCACCAGAATTATTTTTCACGTTGACATAAGCACCCTTGTTCAAAAGTTCACTCACCATGTTAAAATTGCCATCCCTAGACGCTACTATCAGTTCTTCGTTCATAATACCTTTTTACCTCCCAAAAAGTTTTCCCCAGACTCTCATAATACCTTTTTACTTCCCCAAAAGACTTCCCCAGAGCATTATGCCCACCCCCTTTTTATTAACAGACCATTGTTGCATTTCAATGACGCTTAAGTAAAAATTTTGTGATTTTTGAGGAGCCATTTTAAACGCAAATCATCAAAATATCTCATACACAATAATTGAAGATTGGGTGTTAGAAGTAACTTTCCCAATATATAACCCCGTAAAGATCTCACTCCTAGGACTACCTATGATAGTTTAAGATAAGATTATCCCATATAACAGAAGCATCTTTTATTTTTCATACCAGTTATCAGCAACAGACCCTTCGACCACTACCGGCACGTCTTTTAAAAACATTTGTCCATAAAAATCTCATTAAGCATGGTTATATGACACTTTGCCTGAATACTGGTTTTTGTGTTTTTGTCTGTTATGTCGGTATTCCATTTCCTGCTGACATATTACGCAAAGCTTGCTCATCGGTGCGGCAATCAGCCTTTTTTACGATATTGGACGGCCACAATGGTCGCAAATTCCAAAGAGCCCACTATCAATGCGCAGAATGGTTTCCTTTATATCGAGAAGTAGATGCCATTCTTTATCCCGGAAGTTAAGCTCAATATCCTTGCTTGCCTCAACTACGGCCTGATCAACGGGATCAGCAAACTTATCTTCGCTCATTTTTAGTTTGAGAATTGTATCATTAGCTGACTTGTGTAAATATTCCATTTTTTGAACCAGAAAATTACAAATATAAGCCATTTTATCTTTTTTCAAAATGCCCTCCTATTTAGTATATTGCAAAAATATTAATTAGACCATTTATGTACATATATGAGGCAAATATATGACCTGACTCTGACATCTGTTTTCACCGGTGATTTGCCAAAATCACTTCTTCTTTCCACAATTTCGACAGTAAAATATCATGTCGACATTGCAATTTGACGACATTATGTAAAAAATTTGGTTAAGGTATTAAAGGGGCAAGAATATTTCAAACACCTCGCTTGTTGTTTTATAGGTAAAGTCAACAATTCTACTGGTTTGAAAATAGAAATTTTGTTTGTTTCTTCCTTAAACCTCCATGCCGGCGCATCGGCACATGCTTAATGTTTTCTTCGACTAATCAGATTAGCCTATTGAATACCGTTACTTCTCCTTCATCTTAGCTATAGCACGCCATACTTTATAAGCGTACCCATTACGCTTATTTTTGCTACTTGCATTGTAGCAACCGACTGCTTCCCAAGTATAACCATATTTTTTCATGCACCCGGCTAAAATCCATGCTCCTACATTGACATTATAACAGGGATTGCCTAATTGCGACCAGGCATCAGCGCCAAGAACTTTATACCATCTGGAGTTAATTTGCATTACGCCGTAATCATAAGATCCATTTTTATTCCAATTGACGGCACCTGGATTAAAATTAGACTCTACCTTTGCAATGGCATATAAAATATCCGCAGAAATATTATACCGGCAGGCTGCTTCATCAAAGCAAAAACAAAAAGCGTCAGATGAAAAATAAAATATTATAATAATCAGAATCAATAAATATTGGGATACTATTTTAGCCATATTTGCCTCTAATTAATAAAAGACATATCCAACTGCTCTCTGGGCTTATCAGATTTATTACTGCGTTCATCTGAAGCCAAAATAACCTCATCTGAATCTTCCACTCTCTTTTTATAAATATCAACTTTCTCAAACAAATTTTCCAAAAGCATATCTTTTCTGATTTCTAAATATTCATTCAATACCGGATATGAAACATAGGGAACTTTCACCTTACAGTAATCGTAATTACTTAATTTTAGTATCCCTTCCATATCCGGAAATTGTTGAAATACAGATGGCAATACTAAAGGCTTCGTTTTTGAGGCTCGGGTAAAAGTAAGGCCGTCTCTTATGTTCGAAGGACCCATAGACATGGATTCACTGGATTCTAATACTTCAGTTTGGCCTATCGCATCAGAAAAATATTTTGCCGTTTCCGGTTCGGCAATAGAGAGTATTAATTTAGATGCACATCCATTGACAATGGACTGCCGGCTTTCTTTTCCATAAACTTTTTCTATTTGTCCAATCTCCTGTGTTCCAATCCAAACAGAAGCACCCTTTGATCGCGCCCGTGTCAATAATTCTATTATCGAGCTCATATGATTCAGCGATCCGAATTCGTCCAGAAAAAAATATATTCTGCGATTATAATCATCCGGCATTGATAAAACTTCGTGGCTGGCCATTTCCAGGAGTAATGTTAAGATAGGTTTTAAAACGTCTTTACTTTTGCTGTGATTAACTAAAAATAAAGTGCCGGGTTTCGGATCATGCAGCCACTTTCTAATGGAAAAACCACCATCCTCTGTCGCCATTAATTCTAAAATGGCGGTATATTGTAAAAGCATCGCCATAATGCCTTGTGTCTGTTTCGAAGATGAATCCAATATCATTTCCCTGCCGGTTCTTCCCTCCGGAATGGTATTTAATATTTTCACAATTTTACTCGCCCCCGATGACAACACGTCCCATATTTTTGCATTGGAATACATTTTATTGCGGTAACAATAATACAATATGCCTCGAAATACTTCTCTGGAAGCATTAGCCCAAAATGGATCTCTGCTTCCACCCGATCCGGGGATCATTCCATGACAGATAACTTGTTCAATATCCATTTTCGATGTGCAATCATTAAAGATAGTCCATTGTGCCGACCGCTCATCAATAGGATTAAATATTATATCCCTTTCCTTCTTGTAATTTGTCGGAATATAATCGCCCTTGTTATCATAGAGAATAATTTTTGATCCGCTGGTTTGTAAATGAGTAACGACTCTTTTAAGAGTTTGAGTTTTACCCGATCCTGTTCTTCCCACAATGAAAAAATGTTTTGTCTCGTCGTCAACGGGAGTTTTAATATCGGCTATGGGTATTGATGTCTTTTCTTTACTCAGCAGCGTTAATAATTTATCTGAGGAAATAAATTTGGCGCCGTCGATATATTTATCCTCTTCCTGTTTCATGGATCTTTTTCTAAAATAATGAAGAGTGAATACGGTAATTGTAGTCAATATAATGAAAAATATTGTCAGATAAAGAGGCAGAAGTTGGAAAAACTCCTGCCAAAAAATATCCCATGCCGGCCGGAAAACTTTCATCGTATTATTAATAAGTCCCCACCACATATTTTCCAAACACCAACCGCTTATCTGCCAAAATCTGTTGTTTAAATTAGAAATAATTAATGATGTAAAGCCTGCGCTTAACAAACCGGAAGCAATCAATATCCACTTGAACATTTTCATGTTCATTTGGAGAAAACTGAGCCAGGTTTCAAATCCCTTAAATGCTTTTATATGATGTTTGTTATCCATAATTCACTGAATTCTACATGGAGAGATTTCCTGTTTTTTTATAATTGTCGAATATTCCCTTTGCGTTTTTAAATATCTCCAGCCAAGCGTCTGCACCCTTTTCTTTACGAATATCTTCAGCAATAAAAGAAGAATTCATGATGAGCAAATTTATTAAAAATTTAATATCTCCTTCTATTTTTTTTAAATTTATAATTGTTTTTTCTTTATCTTCCTGTTCATAGGCAAATATTATTTTTTGCCGGATCAATTCAGACACTGAGCAGTTTTTTTCTGCTGCTTCCTTATTGATTTTCTCCCTTAACTCGCCCTTTATCCTGGCCGAGATACTTTTCTTCATTTGTTTACCTCGTATAAACTTGTTTTTATTATTAAATTGTTCCATTCTTGTCTTGCTGTGTTGACAGGTTATTAAATAATTAATAATTGCTAAATATTTAATAATATCATGTACTAAGTCCATTTCTGCTCTTAACTTACCAATTATTTAGCCCTTAAATCCTCTCTTTTTCGGTAAACATCGTAAGTATTTATTTCTATTAGTATATTAAGCTGTTTTGGCTTTTATTTGTCAACAAATTGTTTACGCTTAATACTTAATCATATCAAATACTAATAATTGTTTTTTGTACCGCTTGTAAACTTTATGCAGAAATTTTTTGCGTAGGGTCTCCTGTAGAAAACCCGTCTACCCTTCCATTAACCCCTTACCGAAGTTCTTCACTCCCCAAACATCAAATATGGCGATTATTAAATTTCCGGTCCCCTATCGAAAGAATTACTGCTCTGAGGCATTTGCTCTATGGCGTATCCATCTTTTTCCATCTGGGATAAATCTTTACTCTGGATGGAATCAGCAATATCTTTTTCAAATTTAGAATAAATATTTATTCCATTTTTCATTTCATCGTTAAGGATTGTATGATCAAGCGTAGATTTTTTATCCTGTGGCCGGGAAGCATGTTTTGTTAATTGATCGACATCATCGGTTAATAAATAAAAATCATCTTTAGCCCGGGTGGCGGCAACATAAAACGAATTGAGATTTACTCTCTCGGCAACAGCGCTGAATATAACTTTGGAATATGATCCTCCCTGTGATTTGTAATCAGTAATGGCATAAGCGTGATCGACATAATTATAGTGATTTAAATTTACATTGATCTTATTTTTACCGACGCTGACATTGATAATTCCGCTTTCATCGATAGAATTAATTGTTCCTTGTTGGCCATTATTGACACCGATTAATTTATTATTTTTTAAAAACATTATGTGATCGCCTTGGGCAAATTCTTTTATCGTATCTACCGAGCCGGATATTTTATCTCCGTTTTTAAACATATCTATTTTTTGTATGGAACCATTATCCAGAGCGGCGGTAATTGTATTATTATTTAAATCAATATTGATTATTTTACCGGATGTCCCCGGCTCGATACCGTCGAAATATTTTTTAATATGAATTGTATTCTCAATCTCGTAATGGGAAGAAAACCTTTTTTCAATTCCCACCAGAGAAATAGGAGCTCGTGTATTAAAAAGGAAACCTTTGCCGTCGATTATATTATTATCGACAAGATAAGAACGGATGTCGGAATTTAAAATATCCTTTTCCTTATTGGTGGATGTGACGACAATGGAACTTGCCGGGTCATTTTTATATAATTCCAAAATCAAATCTCTTCGATCATCTATGGAAATTCTTTCATACAGTTTGTTATTCTCATTGATAAGATTGACGGCATCATTGATTTTATATTTGCTTTTCGCCAGCTCGGCCAATTTAATTGTATAAGCATTTTTCTGACGAATACCTTGCGATAATTTAACCACATGAATGTCGCCTTTTTCCTGAGCGTCTTGAAAAGCACGTCCTGCATCTATTGCTTGTAATTGTTTCATGTCACCCAGCAGAATTAATCGGGCATTATCATCAACGGCTCTGTCAATCATCGAATGTGTCTGCAAAGAACCCAACATGGAAGCTTCATCGATAATTCTTAAAGAAATGCCGCTGTCATTCGATTTATGGAGTAAAAAAGAATCAACAGTGCTGCCTTTGGCGCCGGTGGCGCTGATAA
>Ga0224555_1003672_pt1 | contig 15280 bp, 13 predicted proteins | sample 714S23034metaG_FD_180687 | JGI IMG/M metagenome (GOLD analysis project Ga0224555, IMG submission 180687) | Peat soil microbial communities from Stordalen Mire, Sweden - 717 S2 30-34 | ecosystem: Environmental > Terrestrial > Soil > Wetlands > Peat | place: Sweden: Norrbotten County, Stordalen...
TGCTCCTCCTTGTGGCCAAGCCGTCCTCGTTTCCGGGTTAAAAACCCCGAAACAAGATAACGGGTTCCGCCTTCAGGTGGGGCCAAATCAGACCATCGAAAGGGGCCAATTCAGAGTAGCGAAATCAGATGTGGCAGTGGACTGTCTGATCAACATGAATCGCCACTTCCAGAGTGCAATCCCATGAACGGTGGATGAAAAAACCCTCACCGGGCGGCGCCACAATCAAAACCTTCCAGTTCCCTAATAAACCTTCTAATGACGCGGTCTTTTTCAAAGAAATCCTGGTAACGCCTCCCGCTTATCTCGCCCATCTCGCGCCACTCATTCTTCCGGCTCAACATCGATTCAAACGCCAGCCGGATAGATTCGGCATCGGAGGGGTCAAATAGGTACCCGTTTCCCCCCTCTTCGACGGCCTCATAATGGTTTCCGCAACGATCGGAGATCAACATCGGCAGACGCATGCACAAAGCCTCGACCGCCGTCAGAGGGCTTGGATCGGAAAACGAAGGCAGCAGAAAAACATTTGCCTTCCTGTACAGTTCGGCCACCCGTTTCGTGTTGCAATGCCCTAATAATTTTACGTGATCGCCCAGAGCGTTTGCTTCAATGTATGACACGATCCTGCCCCGATCCGGTCCATCGCCGGCGACGAGAATCACGCAGCGGAGGAGATTGTCGTCACCAATGGCGCCGAGAAAATTCATGATTCCTTTGACCCGTTCGATCAGTCTAGCGGGAAGAAAAAACACCGGCAGCGGATTTCGCGCGCGTACTTCGATCTCCTCTCTGCCGATCGAGAACCGCTCCTCCTCAATCGTGTTGGGCAGATCGACAAACCGCTTTCCCGGCATTCCCCATTTATCGAAGGTCAGCCTGGTCATCTTTCCCGAGCTGATCTGAGAGCCCTGGGAGCAGTTATAAACAAACTTGCGCACCCAGCGTTTGACGGGATTATCTCTCCGCGATCCTGAAGTCAGGTAATTCGCCTCTGTCCAGAAGTGAAATACATTTCTGATAAGACCGAAGCGCTTGAGCAGAACCAGGATCAGCACATCGACATCGTTCCACGCGCCGCCGATGATGAACTCTGCGTCCCTGCGCCGGATCATTTTCAGAATGATTCTCGGATTGATGTGGATATGATAGAGCCCCATCATCTTATAAAAGGATTTGTCGATATAAAAGGGATGCCTCATAGTGGCCGGGTCAACCTCCCAGCTTCTGTCGGCCTCCGTGTTTCTCATGTAGAAAACCTCGAAGTTCAAGCCACATCGATGGAGATGATCGTAGAAGGAGGTGCGATAAGGAGACGGTATATTGGTGAGAAAGATATATCGTTTCATCCCAGCCGGCCAGATTACCCGCCCCTTTCAAGCAAACATCATTGATCATACCATCATTCAATTAACCCTTCCCGTTTGGGGCGGGAAACTCCAGCTATCGCTGGATGAGAAAAACGGGGCAGGTCAATCGACGGTTGGGGAATTCGAGGAGACGTTGAACGCGTTGCTGGATGCTGAAGGGGGCTCGAGGAAACGCCAATAAGTTATGGCTTTAGCACGAGAATAGCCTCCCCTCTACAGAGTAGTCTTTTGATTAATGTCGGGTGACTAAGAATCTTACATCCATGGGATCTAAAGAATGTCATAGCCGAGTGGCTATCAATATTTACAAAAGCATCGTCATCAGAAACGTGTCCATATTGTTTAATTAGATCAAAACTGGGATGTAATGATTCGTACCGCAAATTATATTTACCAGAGATTTCTAACAAGATCTCATCCAATAAACGCACTGGAAATGCTTTAATGAATCGGTACAAGAGGCTCTCTCTTAGCGGTATAAAATACTTTTCCATTCTCTTACGGAATGAAAGCCCACCATAGGGAATAACATCTATTTTTTCGACTATCCATTTCCTGCAATTCCACGCAGGGCTCAGGTAAGTCATACCTCCGCTCTTTAGAACGCGATTGATTTCCGATAGTGCATCCTTAATATTTGGTATATGTTCTAGCGTGGCGAACGAAAATATGAAGTCAAAGTGCGCATCCTCAAACCTCAAATTTGTCGCGTCAGCTTGAAATAGACTTACTGAATGTCCATATCGCTGCTTGGACAACTCGACGGCGATTGAGGAATACTCAACGCCCGTATAGTGTGGGTGGCAGACGTGGTTATATCCTAACGAAGCGCCTACTTCCAGGACATGTGCATCAGAAGCAATGTTAAGATCAGCTAGCACTCTAGAAATTTCAGTTAATAGTTCTCTTTCTCTAACAGTCTCGTGAACCCCGTCTTTAAGGAGCCGAGTGTCTCCATAGTCGATCACATTCGGATCATATAAAAAATCGTAGAGATTCATCCTTCTCTCTCTGAACCGATGATTGTTAGTGTAGCATATCAAAATGAATACGCACAAGCATTTGATTCTGAATGACTTTCAATCGGATGATCTGCCCCAGGGATACTTGGAGACCTCAACCATCATCTTCGACACCGTGGATCTCTCAAACCCGATATGGGAGAATAGATCAGAATGCCGATTTAAATAAATCCCCGAAAAGGAAGCTACCGATGATGAACATCCGCAGAAGTGCACTGTTCTCACCCGAACACGTTCAGGTTAAGCTTTTGCCGCCAGTGACGCTTGCCATGTTTACGTTGGTGACCAGAGTGCTCTGCCGTGGATCCCTCTATTGGGCCGATGGCCCTAGACATATCCGCTCCATCTTGGAAAAGGCGTATGTAATCCAACCACCGGGCTACTGGCTCTTCAACCGTATCGCGGGACTTTTCCCCAACCCGATCACTGCTATTTCGGTGATGAACATTTCATTCTCGGTTGCAGCCGTGGCTGTTTTCTACTATTCGGCGCTTTTCTTCACTGGGCGAAGGAACGCTTTCCTGGCTGCGTTGGCATATTCCTCTATCTTTTACATTTGGTTTTCGGGCGAAGTACACAGCACATACGCTTCTCAGCTTCTGTTCCCAGTCTCCACCTTTTACGCGTTGCTACGCTACGAACGGGATAAAGCAAGCCAGTTCTTGTGGCTCGCGGCTGTTCTCTTCGCGACCGGTGCAGGACTGCGTCCATCCGACGGTGCTTTCCTCTTCCCGATGCTTGTGTATTATTCCGCCGTCCGGTTGCCCCGGAGGAAGGCTGCCCTCTTTCTCGCAGTCAGTATCGTTCTGTGTCTCACCTGGGTTATTCCGACTGCCTTGGCCTACCGCCACAGTGCGTCAGGCTTTCCAGGCGTTAGAGCCCATATGTCGAATATCGTAAAGACCAGATCTATCTTGGCCGGGGTGAACATGAATTCAGTAGCCAATATCACCCGGTATGTTTTTCCTCTTCTGGTTGCGTTCTGGTCGATTTTGATTATTGCCGTTTTGAACATTACTCACCACTGGAATGACTGGCGCATTCGAATGCTGTTGCTCTGGATTCTGCCGGGCTCCTTGTTTTTCACCCTAAGTTATATGTCAAACGCTCCATATCTAAATTACTTGTCGGCTGCGGTGCTTTTGTTGGCCGTGAGCGCACCACGAATGATGGTAGTAACCGCAGTATGGAACACTGTATTATTTCTGGGCTTTAGCCCAATTCCGTCAAAGCGGCTCTCAATCAACGTTTGGAACTGCTACGCCGTAGAATACACGCGCTACGCTATAGAGCATCATTGGGATCCAAACCTGTCGCAAGTGGAGAGTTCTATCTCAGCGGAATGAATTGAGTCACCAACGATATGCCGCCGCGCAGCGATTCATCCGGGACTGATTAATAGCCAGATCAGGTCCCGAGCTATACCTCATTCTGCCCAGGGTAGTACTTGGAGACCTCAACCATCATCTTCGGCACCGTGGACCTCTTAAACCGGATATGGGAGAGGAGATTCAACGTCCGGAAAAAGCCTAGAAGCAGGATGTAAGGAAAAATACTTCCCTTGATGGCATAACAACGCGGAATCACCAGGCTCTTTTTTCCGACGGACAGGGTATAATAGTCGAAATCGAGGTGCTTCGGCCGTTCGCCCCGCTCGCCGAAGATGAACAATGCATACTTCAGCGCCCCTAGCCTCGGCTTGGGTTGCAACTTCTTTACGATCAGTTCATTCAACTCGGAAAGCGATTGCGCGTAGTAGGCGACGTCGAGGTGAAGATAAAACGCGCCGCCCATCAAGACGACAGGCTTTCCCCAGTAGGCGGCCTCAACACCTGTGGTGGAGCCGAAAACAAAGACCTTCTCGCACTTGTCGATGAGGCAATAGGTGGAAATGGGGGAGTTCGCCTCGATAACAGTGATGTTGCGATAGCCGCCGAAGATCTCCTTTAGCCCGGCGTGGTACCGAAAAGGAATCCCTCTCAGGTTTGGATGAACCCGCAAATAGTATTGGATAGTGGCATCATTCACCGACTGCTCGAGGAGATAGCGGATCCCTTCTATCTGGCTTTCGAACAACTTGTACTTATCGAAAGACTCCCCGACGCAGAAAAACTCGTCCTCCGATGAGTTGAATATGACAAAGTTCCTCTTGGATTCATCCCAGTTATCCGGCATCAGCCCGTCGTGCTGGCCTGCCGTGTAAACCTTGTCGGAGGCGGGCTCCGAGCGGCGACGCCTCTCGAAAAACAAGGCCGCATTTGCGGCTCTGTCAGATTCGGCAGCTTTCTGATTCCAGTTGTCTTCGATAATCGCGGTGTTGTTGTCGATATCATGCGGCAATGCATTCGTAAACTTCACCTTGCGCTGCAGGTCGCGATCGCCGGAAAAAGTGCATTCATACACTTCGGTTTGTATGTGCCGCGCGCGTCCCAGCTCGAAGATCGGCCTCAAACCGCAGAAGCGTCCATTAAAGACGCAAATCCGCTCGGGATTATAATCGTCAACGATCCGCGTTAGCGCCTCCACCAGAAGCGCCGACGACTGGAGCATCCCGTCGATGAAGCGGCGATTTTCGCCGAGCAATTCAGGCTCCAGATTTCGGGTCATTGAGACGTACGACGAGACCACGCCGAGACCGATATTCAAGCCTTTATGGCTGATGCCCTTCACGTCATCGATCGTTCGATAGGAGAAACCAAGCCTTGCAATCCTCTTGCGGAGGTCGCCATCTATATAATTTGCCAGCTTGCGATGGTTGAAATTGGGAGCCTTAAAACTGTTCAGCAATAACCGGGTGGAAAGACGGCACTCTGTGCATCGCAAACCTGAGCTTTCATAGTTAATATCGCAGGGCTTCATATCGCCGGTGCAGGTGATGAAGAGCACCTTCGTGGAAGGATCCTGCAGATACTCAGCCGCCTCATCCAGCAACACGGGCATGCTGTTGTTATCCAAGGAATAGGGGTTGAAAATCAGCACCTTCATAAAGTTCCTCCACCGGACCACTATCTATCATTTGTCGCGAGTGAGCAATCGACGTCCCGCAAGCGCCCAACCAGCGTATCACACCGCAGGCTTTTTCAAATATAGGTAAAAAGACATGGCATAAATTATAAGCAGGTTATAATAAGAGGATTTCATCTCGTAATTGAAGATTCCCGTTGCCACCAGGAGGAACGGAACGCCCAGGACCGCAAAACGCTCAAACGAATAGGAACCATTCTGAGTCCGCCCCAAAAACCTGACGATCGCCCTATAACCTATAGCGAACAGCAGCGTTCCTATATAACCAAAATCGACCAATAAGTTGGCTGTTATGCCGTTGAACCTGTCAAAATACGTGCCCCATATGTCGTACAGAGTTGTCTCGACCTTCCCCACGGGATAATCAATGAACCCGAGCTTGTCAAGAATCATAACCGGAAGGGGAAAGGACAGCTGTCCATGCAGGGCGTTGAATGAGTACATGGACATGACTCCGATGGAGTTTTGATACCACTGCGAGCCGTAGTCGATCACGCTGTACAGGATCGGGTTACTCGTGAGCGGATTATCCGTACTGCCGCTGGCGTAAAAGACATCCTCGACGAAGCGGTTGTTTGTGATGGCAAAGAAGACAAGGCCCAACGCCACGGCGCCGCCCGCAAAGACGCAGTGCAGGAACCTCTTGGTCCTGCGCTCGTACCCATGATAGAAGAAGGACAAATAAAAGAAGTAACAGAAGAAGTAACTCAAGAAGCCGGATCTGCTGAATCCAACCAGCCCCTGAAGGATCAGGTTCAAGGAAAATAACAGACAAAGAAAGGACAACCTGAATTTGCCAGCCTTAAGGTGTAGGAAGTGTAGCGGCAGCAGAAATAAGGCCGTCGGACAGACATAGGACGAAAGTAAGATAACATACTGGTTGATGGGAATCGATTGAGAGAGGAGCTCAGAATCGCCGCCGTTCTTGACCGCTGTGTAGTCCAGGACGGTTGTGAAGCCGAAGTACACGCAAACTAACATGACGACAAATACGAGTCCGTTCAGGATCAACAGGTATTTCGTCAGCCGGCAGAGCCTCGTTTCGTCGGTGACGGCGATGGGGGTCTGCGTATCGATACGGGTCCACGGCATAATAAGGAGGGTGAGGACGAGGCCCATGAAGAGCATATTCAAAACATCGACGGTTTTAAGATCACTTATCTCGCGCTGTAGCAACACCGAGCCTGTCAGCGATAGACAATAGATCGCCAGCAAGAGCAGCGCCGGGGTCTTCTTTCGCAGAAAGACCTGTGTCAACGCTAGAATCAACAAGTAGGCGAGCATCATCATAGCTCGGGAGTCCCTTTCGTCAAGGTGCGCGCCACCCCTGGGATTTCCCCAGGGTCGAAGATCCGGTCAACAATCATCGTCAGGGGCAGGAACAAGAAGGTGCTCCGATCAGCTCGGCGAAAAGAACCACGGTAGACGGTAAAGTTTGTTGCTGTAAAGGAGGACCGCCAAGAAAGTCATGGCCGATATGGTTGCCGACGACATTGCCGCGCCCATGGCTCCAAACCTTCTTACCAGAAGGAAGGTCAATCCCATCTGCACCAGTGACGAGGTGAAGGTGATTGTGCCCAGGATCTTTGTCTTCCTTTTATAGAAGGCAAAGCCGGAGACCACGGAGTACATCCCGTCAAAAAACACGGCAACCATGATGACGGGCAGGTAGGTCAGAGCTCTTTGATACTCCAACTTGAATAACAGCGGAATGATGACGGACAGGGCAAAGTAGCTTAACGCCGCTACCACGGCGAGAATGACCGTGAACAGATAGATGACAAAGACGAGCTTTTTCTTGATCTGGTGGGAAGCCTCGTCGCTTGATTCATCGAGCAAGCTCAGATAATTGAAAAATCTGGGGGCATAGGCATTGAAGAACGCCGTCGTAAAGATGCCTACAAGGGAGGCCATGGTCAGTGCGATGGAGTAGATTCCATTGTCGGCCAGGCCGACATTGACGGAAATAAGTATCTTATCGACGCCAGATTTTAGCCAAAAGGAGAGAGTGTGAGGAAACAGCGGCAATCCGAAATAAAAGAACTCTTTGATTTTGTTCTTTTCAACTCCCGCATACACCAAGCCGCTCTTCTTTGATAGGGCGAGCACGATGAGGGTAAGCACCAGCGGGCCCACCGCCATGCTGAGTGCTCTTCCCTTCCACCCCCAACGAAAACCCACGACAAATACGATTGCGATCAGTCCGGTGGCCAGGGACTGGACGATCTGCACGATGTTGAACTCGATCGCTTTGTTTTCGATCCGCAAAAGAGCGGTATAGAGATTGATGATGCTGGTCGTGGCCGCGGTGACCAGGGCGATGATCAGCCACAGAGGATCCAGGTTCAGTCCGCGGTGGACCCATCCCTTGCTGATCAGCAGCAGCACAAGACTGACCGCGCTGAGCCCCAGTATCAGGTATAGAAGATTGGAGAAACAGGCGGGGATCTCTCTTTTGGGGACCTGGAAATAGTAAACGGTGAGCGCGGTGTATGTATTCAGGGCGCAGATGGCAGTGAGGATTTGTACCGCCACTCCGAAATTCGTCAACAGACCAAAGTCAGCCGGGCTGATGTAATGCGCCACAATGGGCAGCAATACGAAGGGGAGTACTTTGCTCAGTACGTCTCCTCCGGTGTACACCAGCATCGTGTTGAGGAAAGGGTGCCTGAGAAGTCCGGCCAATCTGTTTATTTGGGAAGTCTTCTTTGCAGCAGCGCAACTCATATCTTCGGTATGGTTGGTGTCGGCGGCGATCTTTGCTCGCTGGCTAATGCACATGTCCCGCCTTCCGGCTTCGGTGCCTCCGCATAGGATCGCACTCGGGGCAATATGAATACGCCCGCCAAGCCTGCTTTCGTAATAGCTCTCAGCGCACGTACTAAAGCCGTCGCTTGAAGGCGATAGCGCTAACCATCCCAGACCAAGACAGTGAGCTAACGTTGGCCTAGCCAATCGAAGCATCTGACCGAGAGACGTAGTCCGATCGAGCTTCGCTGTCAGTCCTTTCGGACAATTGCAACAAGCTCACGTCGCTTAAAAAGCAGCCCAAACAACCGGCAACCGAAATCGAAAAGCCATTCCGGCAACGCAGGAAACGCACGAACGTAACCAGGAAACCACGCGTAGGTCAGTACACTAATTCGCACTAGATTTTCCGACCGGAATCCACTTTCCATCAAGGTATTTCCGATCAACTGGGGAGTCCACGTGTACAGATGATGATTGATATCGGTGGGGTTATAGCGAAGTTGGGTTCGCCAGTCGTCTATGGGAAGAACGAGAACTAGCTGCCCTCCGCTCTTTAATACCCTGACCATTTCTTTAATTGCGCCAATCGGGTTCGGGACGTGTTCTAGCGCATGGTTTGATATTACTATATCAGCGACTGAATCTGAGACATCAGACAAATCTTCGTAGCACTCTAGACCTTTGATGCTGGCAGCAGCTCTCGCCACGGGGTTAATCTCCACCCCTATTCGTCGCTGGCAGCGGATGCTCTTGAGTATGAAGCCCCCACCGCAGCCGAAGTCCAATACAGTATCGGTCTCACGAACATACTGTACAAATTTCCGCGCGTCGATGAGCCCGCCCACTTCCTGTCCGGCACTCTGCCACGCGAAATATTGCTCACCTTCTGCTCCATCATATCTCCCGGAATGGCCGTATTGAGAATCCACTGGAAACGGTCCCCCTTCATGAATGTTTGACTTCAAATTGTCCGAAGATTCTCGTCGTCATTTTCAGCCTATTTGCGCTGTAATTGACCTGTTCTCCCGCCAGAGAGCCTCAACGCGACAAAAATCTTGGATTGAATCAATGTCTAGAGACCGTTCGGGTGGCACCTTGATCTCTCCGATGTGCCCGCATGGAATTCCTCCCGCCGCTTTGAAATGGTCGGCAGTAAAGACATACACAGCACCATTGAGCCCGAAGACCTGCGATAATGCCTGGCGGCTCTCGAAACAGAATGCGGGATCTGACACCGATACAAATTGTGAATCACGCAAGACTCCATATTTTGGGGTATCGATATCGCGTGGCGTTACGCTCATTACAAGTTAATGCTCGCCCTCAGCGTAAATCTCTATTGCGTCGAGCATATCACCATCATTACGTAGAGACGAAGTTGCTTGTAACAGCACGATGGTCTGCCCCACAAGATGCTCGGCGTGGATAAGGTGGTAGATTACCTCGAACATTGGCGTAGTATCAGCAGCAAGATGGGCAAGGCGTCGACTAACCCTAAATCCTTCTGGCGGTGTCGAGGACAATATATCCTCGATATCAGTGCTAATCAAGACGCGACCAACAGTACGAAGTAACTTAACCGCCGAGCCGATGTCAGATCCATCGATCGAATCGAAGCTCTGAGGCGGCTTCACCAACTCTGGCTTGCCCGAGCAGCGCCAGCTGAGAGTCGTTTCTGATCACGGCATGCCCGTCGATTTCAAGCTGGGCTCGCTTCTTGGAGACTGACCGCTCAATTCTCATTGAAGATGCAGGAGCGCGCCAGCGCAAAGGCTGGAGCACCCGGCCGTCATGCAGACACGATAGAGTATTGAAGAGCTAACAGAACTCTTTCACTCTACCATCTCTCGCAGCAGCAGCTCATCCGCCACGATAGCCCGGCGGGTCATCTTTCCGAGAAGGAGCGGTGCGTCTCCTGGCGGAATTCCCGTACCCGGCCGCTTGTACGCTAGGTGATCGTGGGTCAACACCGTGCCCGTCGCGATGTCGCAAGCCGCAACAATGCTGCGCCGCGCGTAGGTACGCGCCGGGCCTTCACTTGCGCTCATCTCGCCACGGTATTGACACATTTCCGCAGCTTCAACGCAGTTCTTTACCAGCCGTGCCAATTGCGCGGCATCCACCGCGTGATCGTGATCGTCGCCGCGTAACAGCTTGTTCAGGGTGAAGTGCTTTTCCAGGATACAGGCACCAAGCGCCACACTCAGAGGACAAGCAATCTCCGAGTCCTGAGGTCGTGTGTGATCCGAGTACCCGACAACGGTGTTCGGGAATTCCCTCGCGAGAACCTGAATGCGGGCCAAGTTCGCGTCTGCCAGTAACGTAGGGTAGGACAGGTTGCAGTGCAGGAGCGCGTACGGGACGCTCTCTGCTTGCAATAGATCCACCGCCGTTTGGATTTCCGCCATCGTGCTAGCACCTGTGGAGAGCAGGACTGGTTTCCCGCATCGGGCTACATCCACCAACAACGGTAGATTGGTCAAATCGGCGGATGCAATTTTGAAAGCCCTCATTCCCACGTCATTCAGATCTCGCACTGCCTCGGAATCGAACGGCGTGCAGAGAAAATCGATCCCGATCGAAGCCGAGTACTCCGCCAACTCAGAATACTGCGCAGCACTGAATTGCGATCGCGCCAGGAACACGTCGAACTGCGTCGTGCCATCTTTCTCCGCCCAGTAAACCGGCGCCCAGCGCGCCGCTAGCTTGGCGGCCGTGTACGCCTGCCATTTGATTGCGTCCGCCCCTGCAATGCGCGCCGCCAGCGTGTACTGCCGTGCCAGTTCCATGCTGTTGTAATGATGTACGCCCGCTTCAGCGATCACGTAAGGTCGCTCCCCCGAGCCAATACTGCGATTCCTAATCCGAATCACTGCCATGTTCCTCGCTCCTGTCATGCGATCGAGTTCTTTTTCTTTTCCACCCATTCCGCGCGATAGTGCTGCATCTCCTCCGAATTCCACGACATGTTCTCCTCGTGCAGCCGGTATCGATACAACGGGAGTTCCACATGTCCGATGTGGAACTTCTCGATGAATCGCGCTCGAAGTTCTTCCTCTTCGCACATGCGCATCCTCTCGTCGTAGAGGCCCGCTGCTATTAGCGCGTCTTTGCGGAACATGATGCCGCAGGCAATCGGCTTGGCTACACCCGAGACGCGACTGATGTGATTCTCGTGTTCATCTACGTAGAGGTAATCGCATGATACAGCTCCCCAATGCGGATTCAAACGGAGGTGCAAGGATTCGACATAGAGAAGATCCTCATGAAGGTAGTCGTCGGAATCTAGATTCACCACGAATCGACCCATCGCCTTGCGGACACCAGCATTGCGTGACGCCGGCAATCCACGGTTTTCCCTGTTGGGCAGATACACGATCTGTTCGCCAAAATCGGCTGCTATCTCCGGAGAGTGGTCCGTGGAGCCGTCGTCAACTACGACGACTTCAAAATCATTCTCGGGAAAATTCTGCGATAGCGCGGAACGGATGGCGCGGGACAGGTAGGCCTCGCGGTTATAACAACAGATGATGATGCTGACCTTCATAATCCTCCCCGCGGTTCGCCCCGCGCAGCCCCGCAATTGGCGCAGCCGTCACAGTATCCATTTGTGCAGTGATACAAGCCCCAGGACGCTATGCGCCAGCCGCCATCGGGCGCGACTACTGCCGTCCGTGCGTTCGCAACCATGCGTCGTACGCGGTTCTTACGCCGCCTTCGCGAGTGTCAACCCGCCGCTTGGCATTCAATTCATTCAATTCCGGCTCTTTCTGCAACAACGCCAGAACATCTCGCATGTGAAACACCTGGCCCTCCCGATACAGACGCGCGAATACTTGACGGGCGAATTCCAGGTCTTCCGGATAATCAACTGTCCACCGATAGCGATGGGAGAAGTCCTCATCGTAGCTCAGATTCCTGGTCCGGAATAGATCCCGATGATCCAGAAGCCACCCTGCAAACCAGTCCTGCCAGAATGGGTGATCTGCACACTCCCGCCACAGCCTTTCCAAGGTATGCAACGGGTAAACTTCCGCGTCCAGGCCGTGGGGAAACGTGGGCGGCAGGACATTGCTCACATAGTCTACAGCACCGCGATTCTGCACATAAGTCTCGACCAGTTGATCGACGATTTCCGGATCCACAAACGGGCAATCACCGGTCACCCGGACCAGCGCCTCCGCGTCGTACTCCTTGCACACCCGCAAGAGGCGATCTACGACATTGCTCTCTTCGCCCGAGAAGCAGTGGAATCCATGGGCGGCTGCAAGAGCGCGAACCTGGTCGTTGGCGCTCGCCGTAGATGTTGCGATGACCACCCCATCGACGCGTTTACAGAATTTCAACCGGTTCGCAATATGCCAGATCAGTGGTCTGCCGGCCACTTCCAGAAGAATCTTACCCGGCAGTCTGGACGACCCCATGCGCGCCTGAATCGCTGCGACAATCACTTCTAGACTCCTTCTTCGACTATAGGGAGGCCTGAGCGACGCGCGTAGCGTACCTCGCTCCAGCAAGCGGGGATGTCAGCCGCGGAGCTCTCCGTGGTCGCCATGGACTTTACAGCGGGCAACGGATGATCCTTTTCACACCCGCCCCCGGAGGAACATCTGGTCCGATAAACACACATCCTACACCCCTCAGCATGATCTTCATGCAACCTCGTCGGACCATTCCGAGTAAGTATTCGGCATGAAATCCGTAGCGCGTGACCAACCTGCGAAACCCTTGCGGCCACGCGAACAGTCACGCCACGACCTCGCGCCGCTTGTAGCGGCGCAATGTTCTGCCGTGATGCTTCTTGCTCCGTTTCTCCGGTCTGGGGCGAGATCTTCTCGAAGCCACACTCTTCATCAAGGCGCCGGTCCAGCGAGTCGGAATCGTACGCCTTTCCGCCGATTAGTCGCACCGGCAGTTCGCCTGGGAAGTTTTCCAGCGAGCGTTGCTCGACGAGCTTCGATTCGTGCGGCGAGACGGTCTCCTCCCGTTACCAGTGCGTTTTTGGCTGGGACATGTCAAGCAACTCCGAAAAGAATAGATCGAACCTCTGCTGCAATCGCTCTCAACGAACGACGCATCTCTTCAGCCGGCGGAAACTTTGTCGCGGCTCACGTTGCCGGCGCGCAGGGCGTCGCGCAGCTGGGCAAGGCGTTGCGAAAAATCGTCGTTCCTGCGTAATTGCTCATTCAGAAACACAAGAGCGCATGCAGCGACAAACCCCAGAAAGACTGCGGTTACGAGAATTCTTAATTTATGAGGAGAAGACTTGTGTTCGGGAGCAATTGCTGGCTCAACCACCTGGATGGTCACGGCCTCCTTGGCCTCGTCCAGTCTCGCCGCATCGTACTGTTTCACTAGAAGGTCAAACAGAGTTTGCTGATACTGTAGATCGTGTTCCGCCTTCAGATACTCAAGGGTAGCCCCGGGAACATCCTTTAACCCCAGCCCATTGCCGGCCGATATATCCCTGCCCTGCTCCTGCTTGTACAGTTCCTCTTTCAAGGAGCGAAGATTGTTCTCGGCCAATTCCACGCTCGGATTGCTCTCCGTTGAGAACTGCCGCAGATCTTGTAACTCGACCTCCTTTGCGGCAATCTGCGCGCGCGCGTTAGCTAGCCCATTGATCATAACCATGGCCTGCGTGTCCGGCTTGAAAAGACCCCTTTTCTGCTCAATCTGCTGAAAGGCAAACTCGGCCGCGACGACCAACTCCTTGTCCCGCTTCAACTGATCCTCATAAAACACCCGCCGCTGGGATGCCTCGGTTACCGCAAGAGATTGAGTCAGATTGCGCAACTCCGTTATATATCCGTTCGCAATTTGGGCTGCCAGCCCTTTGTCCTTGTCGGTTACGGAGACGGAGATCAGGCTGCTCTTAGAATCGGTGCTGATCTTTGTCTTGCTATCCAGCACCTTGCGGGCATCTTCGAGCCCGCTGCAGTGATAGACATGGACAAGATCGAATTCGCGAATCAGCCCTTCGGCAACCGGCCTGGAACCCAGCAACCCCACATAAAGCCCATCTGGATTGCGAAGAAGACTTAACGCAGTCGCCGAACCGGCGCCCAACTGACCCGCCGCACCTGCATATTGCCCCAAAAGCATGGAAACCCCTTGCTGCGTCTGCCTTGGCGGCACAATCTTTACCGTGGCGGTGTAAAGGACCGGCAGCAGCAGGCACAGTGCAACTCCCACCAACAAGGCCGCCCCAACCAACTTCACAACCAGCCAGCGGTGCAGGAGCAGCGCCGTTAGAAATTCAAAAAGACCTATCCTTACCTGAGCACCGGCCTGCCCAAAACCAGATCCCGTGTTTAGATCGGAAGACAATCCTATACTCCTTGAATCCAGTTCTATCATTACAAGAAGCTCCCAAATTAGCTTACCAAGAAACCCCGCTGCGGACCTTCACTTGGCCACTTGGGCAAAAGAAATCAGAGGATGGCAACCTTTAGCGCCCCCCACCATGCTCTGCCACATCCACGCCTTTAACTTACCTCGCTGCCGCTGGAGCCGGAGTGGTTGTTGACCCCGTACTGGTAAGGACGGCCGTAGTCGTTGATAACGGTCGAGCCGAGATGGAAGCAGTCGCGTAGGGGAGTATCCAAGAAGGTCTCGTCCCATTTCAGCAGACCTTTGGCATCCAGCGCCTCCAACAGAGTGCGCCATGCATGCAGCCAGACGCCCTCCTGTTACCACTGCTGCAATCGCCGCCAGCAGGTCCAGGGCGAAGGAAACTCGTCAGGCAGAAACCGCCACGCCGCCCCGGTTAGCAGAATCCACAGGATGCCCTCCAAGCACGCTCGATTCGGGGCTGGTGGCCGTCCACGCTTATCGCGCCGCCGCTTCGGCTTGGGAAGCAATGGCTCAATCAATTTCCACTGCCCGTCAGTCAACAACTTCTGCCGCTTCTTCATGGCAAAAAATCAACACTTCAACCGGCCCATGCGTAAGTACATGATTTGAGGCCGAACCTGCTTTTGAAACACGCTCTAGAGCCTGTTATTAACTTTGAAGGGTGCCGCGAGCGAGTGAAATGGTGAAAACTCCGGCAAAACGCGGATTCTGGATGAGCTTGGTTCCATATGCACTTATGATTTCCATTTGAGTTGC
>Ga0224555_1003676_pt1 | contig 15268 bp, 12 predicted proteins | sample 714S23034metaG_FD_180687 | JGI IMG/M metagenome (GOLD analysis project Ga0224555, IMG submission 180687) | Peat soil microbial communities from Stordalen Mire, Sweden - 717 S2 30-34 | ecosystem: Environmental > Terrestrial > Soil > Wetlands > Peat | place: Sweden: Norrbotten County, Stordalen...
CAGCGCTCCAGTCTTCGCTTGCGCGTGCATGGCCCGATTATACGGAAGGCAGCGAGGCAGCAAGTCAGCGAACGGCTCCGAGCTGGCTGACTCGCTGACTTACTAACTCGCTGACTCGCTGTCTTTCGCCCACAGGCTGGCGTTCAGGCACTCGACCACGCCGTCGACGATGAGGGTCAGGCCGGCGGTGAACTTGGGCGCGTCGGCGATCTGCCGGCTGCTGACCGCGTCGGCCATGTTGATGCTGGAACTGACGATCGCCAGCGCCGCGTCCTTCTTCTGTGCGCCGGACTTCGCGCCATAGAGAGCTTCCAGGCTTTGCACCAGCGACGGCAGCAGAGAAATACCGCGCAGAAATAACTTCAGGAAATCCATAGAGATCCTTTCGAATGATTTGCCGGGCGAAACCGCAGGTCCTTCGACTCCGCTGTGCTCCGCTCAGGATGACAAGTTTGGTGGTTAGCGCCGCCCGACCAGCAGGTCGATGGCGAAATGGGCGGCCGTGAGAAACGCGCCAAGCCCGGCGGCCATGCCCTTCAGCCGCTGCACTGATTTCTCGTGGTCGAATACGCGATTCTCCAGCCGGGAGATGCGGCCCGGCTGCCCATTGCCGACCACCTCCTTCATCTGGCTCTTCAAAACACTCAAATCGGCCAGCACCTGCGCTTCAAAATCCGTCATATGTAACTCCTCTAAGCCACGGATTTGCACGGAGCAACACGGATCAGCAAAGAAATCAAAAGAAATAAATCCGTGAGAATCCGCGTCGATCCGTGGTTGGTCTTTTATGCCACCGGCAGATTGGTGAACACGGCGCTGGAAAGCCGCGAGTAGAGCGGCGGGCTCGCTGCGTCGAACATGCGCACGTAGTAACGTTCGACCTGCGCCGACCGGGGAATGGAAAAACTCCGCACCGGGCTGCGCAGCACCAGGTTCTGGTCCACGCCGGGCCCGAAGTCCCAGTCGCGCCGCCGCACCTCGAAGCCGCCGCCGGCGGGTGGATCCAGGCCCGCATCGATCTGGAGCGCGCCGGTCGTGGCGCTGGCGACGGTGAACTGCTGCAGGTTGGCGAGCACCTGCGCCGGAGCAGGCTCGGCGTCCGGCGGCAGAAATGCGTCCGGGGCAATGGCCTCCGACAGCGTAATTCCCAGGCTCTCGGCCCAATCGTTCGCAAACGTAACGTGATAGGTCGCAAGTTCGGGGACGGCGTTGCCGTCGGCGATCGCAACCTGGCGCGCCACCACGTTCAGCGTCTGTCCGTTGGCGGTGAGCGCCAGCACGTCGCCCGGCCACACGTCCGCCGCGGGATTGACCGCGACGTAGCTGCCGGCAATGGCCGCGGCGCGGCTGGAGGCCAGGCTGAGTACGGCCTGTGCGGCGCTCTCGCAATCGGCGCCGCAGCGGGCGGGCGGGCGCAGCACCTTGCCCAGCCAGCGCGCGGTGCCGGGCATTCCGCCGGCCGCCTCCGCGGCCACGCTGGCGGCATCCTCCATGCGCGCGACTGCGCGGTCCCGCGTGCGATACAGAACAGTTACAAGTTCACCCGCCACGGGAATGCGGCCAGCCAGAAATGTAACCTTTCCGGTGGTAGATAATTTGCAATCCACGCCCTCGCCGGCCACTCCGATCAGGCGCGTCCCGGTCGCGCCGCCGGGCGGGGTGCTGACCACCCACGCGGAGCCGGTCTGGGTGACGCTGATGAAGCCCACGCTACCGGTGAGCGCGACGCTGTCGACCGCGGCGAAGCTGCAGACGGCAGGCGAGGCGGCGACCACGCCGTCGTAGAGAACTGTGGCGGGCGTGTTGGAGGCGTTACCCAGGTCCTGCAGGTCGAACACCAGCGCCATGGGCGAGGTCGCCAGGCCGCCGCCGAAGGACTGGATTACGCCGTCCACCCGTGCGTAGTAGGTTTGCAGCACGCGCTGCATCTCCGGAGAATGGCAGCGGATGCGGAGCGTATAGGTGTGCCCGTTGAGGAAAGTGGTGGTGGCCCCGATCTCCGCGCCGTTGACGAACGGGGTGATCGCGGTGGCACCGCCGCTCTGGCGCACGTTGTATCCGGCGAAACAGTTGGCCCGCGAAACCGGGCCGGAGTAGAGGCCGCAGAGTACGCCATCCGAGGGTGCAGTGAGCTGCACATTGCCTGCTTCCAGCAGCAGCGAACCGCCCAGCTCGAACTGGTCGATTGCGGTCAGCGTGGTCTGGCCGTCGCTGCCGGTGCCGCCGGAGAGCGCCAGGCCGCCTCCGCCGGGCGCGGTCCCACCCGGGGAAAGATGCGAGCCGGGATCGGTGACCGCCCAGAGCAGGGTGTTGAACTCAGCCTGGTTGAAGCTGTCGCTGAGCAGGGTTGGATTTGTAACCCGAAACGGCTCATTGGAGAGCGTGAACAGCGTGGTGGCGCCATCGCCGGAGAACATTTCAGTTACATATGCCGAGGGCTCGATTGCGCCGCTCAGGGTGACGTCGTTGGCCAACTCCTTGACCATCGTCGTCTGCAGCGCGGCCACCTGGAGCGTGCCGTCGCCCTGCCCGGCGTCGAAGTCCAGCGCGTGGGTAACCGAGCCGACGGGATTCAGGCTGAGCGCGCCCGAGAGCACGCGATACGCGGCGAGGGTTGAGCCGGCGATACCGGCCGCGTTGGTGGACCAGGGCTGGGCGGGCTCGGGTTCAAATACGCCGACGTGGTTTCCGTTGGCGATGCCCGCCGTGGTCAGCAGCCCGGCGGCGATGCGGTTGGTAAGCGTGGCCAGCAGCGTCCCGGCAGGCACGGCGAAACCCGCGCCGGTCAGGGTTGCGGTCTGCTTGTCCAGCAGCCACTCGTCGCTGATGGCGCTGAAGGCGACGCGGTAGACCGGCCCGGCCAGCCCCACGCCCGCATAGACGGGAACCGGCTCGGTGGCCAGGTATCCGGTGAACAGGATGGCGCCGCTATCGGCCGCGACCACGACCCGCGCGCGGCGCACGGGGACGGGCAGCGCCGGCCCCGCGCCGGGATCTGCCGGCGAGCCGGCTGCCAGCATCCCGCTGCAGCGCGAAGGCGCATTCAGCACGCGCTCGATCTTGAGCGGGTGGTCGGCGCACAGCACGGCGGAGTAGTCGACCGCGCCCGCGCCGGCGAGATTGTCGATGGTCAGAATCATGCAACCTCCGGAGTTACAAGCGTGGATGCAAGCGGGGAGAGGCCGCGCATCTGGCGGACTTCGTCGATGGTGAGCACGCCGGCCTTCAGCAGTTCGGTCTGCATCTGCAACTCTTCCATCTCGTCGCGCGTTTCCAGGTCGTTGAAGCTGAATTCGAACTCGCGCCAGCCGAGCTTCTTGGCGAACAGATCGCGGGTGATGTGTTCGGCGAGCAGCTTGGCGACCGGCACGACCGCGCTCTGGAAGGCTTCGTCGGCCATCTCGGACGCGGTGGATCGGTTGACGTCGGCCTGCAAGCCCAGCATCATCGGCGGCAGCTCGAAGGCGTTGGCGATCATCATCAGCAGGAATTCCTGCCACTGGATGCGCAGGTCGGCGTCGGTGCCGCCGGCGAAGCGCAGCACCTCGGGCTTCTGCTCGCAGCTCAGCAGCGGGACGCGGCCGGTGCCTTCGATCTCGTCCTGCCACCAGCGGATGAGGCGGTCGTGCTGCTCGGGCGTGGCCTGGTTCAGCCACAGCGCATACTGCACCACCGAGTTGGAGGCGAGCCCCGAAGCGTAGCGGTTGGCGGCGAGAAAGTGGTTTACCGTCTCGAATGCGACCTCCAGCCGGCCCAGCCCGAACGGAGTGTGGGTGCGCGGATTCAGGCGCAGATACATCAGCTCGTCGTCCAGCAGCGGGATCAGTGTCTGCGCGGCGGTCGTGATGCCGAACGCGCTGCGCGACTGCGCGTAGCGCGGCGTGGCGGGATCGCCGTTCCAGGTGACGTCGATCTCGATGGTCGCGCCGTCCACGGCCCACAGATGGAAGGGCCGCTCGGCGTCGCCGGTCGCTTCCATTTCGATGGCGCCGAAGCCGCCGACCAGCAGGTCCTCGAGCGCCTGCTCGATCAAGGTGCGAAAGCTGTCGCTGACGTTGGGCTCCTCCAGGCAACGGCGCAGGATCTGCATGCGCGCCGCAGCCTCGGGGACCTCCGCGTTGCTGTAGCCGCGGCGCACGCGGATCTGCCAATCCATGCTGGCGATGCGGTCTTTCACCACGTTGATGGCGCGCCGCGCCACCGGCGTCTCGGCAAACTTGCGCAGGTTCGCGGGAGTGGGCTTGGGGGTCCGGTTCGGCCGTCCCTGGTTCAGCGGGCTGAGAATCGACGGCAGCATCGCCGTCTTGCGCGCGCCCTGAGTTGCATCGCCCGCGTCCCCCGCGGCCGCCCCCAGTTGTTTCCGCCCTGCCAGCCTGTGCCACGCATCCGTCACTTGTGTTCGAAGACCCACTTGCTCACCCCTTTCAAATCTCTTTGCGGCAATAAAAATGGCACAGCCAATTCGCTGTGCCTTACTCGAAAAAAATACTTAACACCGATTAACACCGATCCGACCGATTAAAGAAAAATGCTTTGTTTTGATGTTTCGATTCGTTCTTAATCGGTCCAATCGGTGTTGATCGGTGTTAAGCCTTTCTTACAGCCGCAGCTCGATGCGTGCGGTCTCTGCCGCGCGGGCCAGGTCGTTGATGGTCAGCACGCGAATCTCCTGCATCTCCATGGCGTCCACGCCGAACCGGTAGCGCTGCGCGCTCTCCGTGTCCGCGTCCGCTTCGGTCGCGGCTCCCTCGGTGACAGCGCGCAGCGGTTCAACCACGGCGGTCAGCTCCAGCCGCGCGCTCTCCACCCGCAGCACGCCGTCGCGCAGCCGGGGCGCGGAGTACGCCAGCACCTTGGCCGCTTCCACGTCGCCGTCCAGCGACACCGCGTGGAACATCTTCACCACTCCATTCGGCCGGTAGCCGCAGTCGATCTTCATCGGGTCCCCGGGCTGCGTATATATAGATGCGGCGATGCGTTTGCGCATCAGCGCCCACACCCCCGCGCGCTCAAACTGGGTGCGCATGGCCCCCGCGATGGCGGCGCGGCCGGTGCGTTTGCGCTCCTGCTTCACCCGCAGCGGTTCGACATACATCCTCATCAGCAGGTCCATCTCCGCGGCGACGTTTTCCGCCAGGCAGGCGCGCGCCTCGCTCATCTGGATGGAGTTGGAGAACGAATCTTCAATCACAGCGATCAGCGGCTTGGCGCCCGGCAGACTCGGCCCAAGCCGCAGGCGCGCATCGATCTCGCTCTCCAGCGCCTCCAGCAGGCCGATGTCCGCGTCGGCGTCCATGCAGCGAACGCGGCTCCAATCGCGGGTAAAGCGAACCTGCACCGGCGGGGACGGCGCACCGTCCGCGCCGCCGGCCTCGCGCAGCAGCACGCCGATGTTGGTGAACTCGCCCTTCACCGTATCCGGAACGTAGCGGATCAGGAAGAACTCGCATGGGATGCGGTCGGGAATCGTCGGCCTCCTTTCTGGAGTTGATAGTTGCTAGTTGTTAGTTGAGACGGCGCGGTCACGCCTGAGCTGAAAACGAACAACCAGCAACTCGTTGTTGTTCGTTGGGACGGCGCGTTCGTGCCTGAACTAGCAAGTAACAACTAGCGACTAGCAACTGACAACTAACAACTATCAACTACCCCACTACATCACAAACTTGCCCGGCACGTCCGCGGCAAACTGCCGGGGCACCGGAACGCTCAACGTTTTCTCCCACAACGGGAACGGTTCGCGGTTCGAGTCTCGAAACGACGCGATCAACTCGCGCACTCGCCCGCGCCGCGCCAGCAACTGCTCCATCAGCCGTTCCAGCGCGGCCATGTCGCCGTACCACTCCGGGGGAACGATCCCGGCGGTGCCCCATACCGTCTCCGCCGCCATGCTCTCGATGCGGCTGAGCCACGGCTCAAAGCTCTTCCATCCGGTCACTCCCGCGTACACCCGGTTGCGCGCGTAGACGCCGCGCAGCGGGCTGTCCGGGAAGTTCCACTCGCCCGCGTTGAAGCAGAATCCCTGGTCGATGAAGGTGGCCCGGTACATCCGCTCGCCCGGGCTGCGGGCGAACACCGCCTGGCGTCCGTTGCAGTTGCCGGTCCACTTGTCCAGCGCCAGCATGCCGGCGAACTCGCGCAGGTTGCGCACCTCCTCCAGGTGCTGCTCGGGCAGGTAGTCCACTACCTGGCCGGGCATCAGCCCGCCGACGAACCGGCTGCCAAACTGCAATCCCGGAGTCAACCTCTGCGCCGGCCCGCGCGCTACCTCGACGCGCATGCCGGGCGTGTTGCGGATCAGCCAGTCCGTCACCTCGACCACGTCCGTGGCCGGGACCGTCAACCCCGCGGCCTGGGCCAGCCGGGTGGCGATCAGCTCGTTGGCCAGCACGCGCAGGTGCTGCGGATTGTTCTGGAACTTCACCACCCACAGCGCGCCGTCCGCGCCCAGCATCAACTGCCCCTGCGCCCCCCCCCGCATCCGCCGAATCGCCTGTACCGCAAGCACCGCCAATGAAACTCCTCCGCTCCAAAGATACTGCACAGGGCCAAATACGTAACACCGATGCACACCGATCTTACCGATCAAAAACAAGTTCTTGTTTTAGCTACGTCGCTTCTGTCTTTGAAATCGGTCCAATCGGTGTTGATCGGTGTTAAGCCTTTCGGCCGCTGCCGAGCAACTCCCGGCGCACCGCCTGGGCGATGGCAAAGGCCATCACGCAGTCGTCGTGCGTGCCGTGCGCCGCGCCCATGGAGCCGTTGGCGTGGTTCACGAAGGTGCGGCACTCCTCCAGCAGCCGCTTGCTGCGAAACAGTTCGGGCTTGTCGGCCAGCAGCGCGTCCAGCCCGGCGATCATGGCCGGCTTGCTGACCGCGCTGGTCAACCATCCCGCCACGTCTTTGTTGGCGTAGACGCGCTCGTACGGCACGGCGTTCTCCAGCAGCGCGATGACGGCGTGGCCGTGGTTGTTGCGCTCCACCACCAGCAGCGCGGGCTCGCCCGGCGACGCGCTGTATTCGCGGGCCAGCTTCACGGCCTCGGCGGTCAGCTCTTTTGGCCGCAGCCTCTGCCGCAGCTCGGCGCACTGCGCGCCGCTCTCGCGGTCGATCACCTGCACCGCTGCGTAATCGCCCTGCGAGCCTCCGCCGGCCGGATCGACCGCAACAATGTACTCGCGAGCGGGCTGCGGCGGAAGGAAGATGTGCAGCCTTCCGCTCCCGCGCACCTCCGCCGGACCCTTTACCTCGCGCAATCGCTGGTCCAGCGAGTCCATGTCGAAGCAGCAATCGCCGGTGGTGCGGAAGCACAGCTCCGCATCCTCGGCGAACTCCTGCACCCGCAACCCGCGGTAGTTTGCCTCCAGGGTGCGGCGAAACCCAATTTGCTCCGCAGTCAGTTTGTGTCGGTCCTTCAACTCCCGCTCCTCCTCGCTCAGATCCTTCGCCGGCGCCGCGACGTAAGCCGCCTCCATCCACCAGGGAAAAAAGTGCTTCACCATGCCGTTCTCTTCGGCCTGCCGCCACTCCTCGTAGAAGCATCCGTGCGCGCCGTTGGGCGTACTCTCCATCACCAGTTCGCCGCCGGGCACCAGCGCCGCCCGCAAGCCGGCCAGGGTTGCCGCCGCGTCGCCCGGCCAGCGCGACACCTCGCTCAGGTGCAGGTGCTGCACGGTCAGGCCGCGGCCGGCGTTGGCATCGGCGGCGCTCAGCACGCGGAATTCGCTGTCCAGCTCCGGAAACACCATCTGCCCGATATTGGCGCGGCTGCGCTTCAACAGGCCCTTGCGCAGATCCGGGTCCAGGCACTCCCAGAAGCGCTGCACCATGCGGAAGATGCCCTCCGCCGCCTCGCGCGTCTGGGCGACCTGCACCGTCAGCATGCCGGGCGCGGTAATGGTCTTCAGGAAGAACCGGCCTGCCACCCAGGTGGTAATGCCCATCTGGCGCGCCTTGACGATAATGTTCCGCTTGCCCCGCATGCGCTCGAACTCCGCCTGCACCGGGTTTGCCCGCAACGGACTTTCCCGGCCGTCGCGGTCGCGAATTCTCAACAAGTCGAACGCCAGCCTGACCGAATTTGTTTCTCCATCCGGCTGCTCCGAGCGCTCGTCCAAATGCTTCCCCCACCCCAGCAACTGCTCCGGACTGTACCCCACTTGGACCCTTTCACCGCGCCACCCACCCTGCTCAGTTGCTAGTTGCTGGTTGCTGGTTGTACGAATTCAGGAACCGCACTGACAACTGACAACTGACAACTGACAACTAACAACTAACAACTAACAACTAACAACTAGATCTTCGTCACCCAGGTTGAGCCGTTGCAGAAGGTCGCGTGCCCGTCCTGGGTGAACTCCCAGCCAATCGCGGAACACGAGCCTGACGGCGCCGTCGCCGGACCTTTGTACAGGGTCGCGTCGATCGCTCCGCTGGTGCTTCCCGCCGTCCCGTTGCCCACATCCACCACGCCAGCCGAATCGCGCGACAGGCCGGTGTCGAGCGTTCCACTGGCATAGCTCGCATCGGCATTCCAGCCAAAAACTCCCGCTGAGTAGGTTCCCACCGAAGACACTCCGGCGTGGGAAAAGATGGCCAACGGCGTCTTGTTGGCGGTGGCGTTGAACACGCTGATCGTATTCGGCGGCGACGCAGACCCTGTTGCGACGACTGCCCACTCATCGGCTCCGCTTGGGATAAGAAAGAATCCGGCATTCCCGCCGCTAAGCGTGGTTGCAATGTTTACAGAGCCACCGTTGGTTGTGATCTGCTCTGGCGTTGTAAGCACCCCCGCTGTGGTCACGCCATCGTCCAGCGACGAGTTGCCGACTGCGGTCGATCCTGTGAACTTCGGGATGTAGCCGGTGGCGCCCGAACCAGCTACGCCGCCGCCACCCCCGCCGCCACCCCCGCTGCACCCAGTCGTGGTGAACGCTCCGCCGATCCCATTTGGGCAGATCGGCGATGTGCCAGGGGTCAGCGCGGAGTCGATGAAATTTGCGCCAGCGATGGTCCCGCTCGCAGCAACGTTCCCGCTCGAATCCACCGTTGCATCCGGCCCCAGACAGATCAGCGTGGCGCAATGCGTTGTCCCGTTTTCGATGGTTAGATTGGTGTCCCCAAAAGAACCGCTCCGCACAGAAAGAAAGGGAACGGCTGTGCTTCCGTTGTAGGCAACCAGGCCCGATTCATCGGTGCCAAGATAGGTCGCGTCAGTCATGATGCTCAGCAGCGGTGTGACCGGGCCAGTCGTAGCATACGCGACGGTTCCAAAATCGGCCCTGGTGCCCAGATATCCGGCCTGAGTGAAGGATGGCGTCGCGTGGGTCAGCGATCCGTTGATGATGGATACCTCGGCCGTGGATCCGGAGGTTATGGTGTTGATTGGGCCAGTAGCATTCAACCCCCCACCATTGAATCCTCCAGCCGTGTTCACACTAGTGCTGAAGTTGAAGCCTGCGGCGCTGACACCGATGGCTCCGCCAAAGCCCGATCCCGTCCCATCCTCGAAGAGGTTGTAGCTGGTCTGACCGGGAAGATGCGCGTTGACCCTGAGAATGCTGTCGGCGGGCGCAGTTGTCAACAGGTCGTCATACCATGTGCCTGTCGCACAAAACGCGCATCCGGGCGGGGCGAGCTTTCCACCGTCGCTGGTGTACCACGCATTCGAGTTCAGATTGTTGACCTGATAGCCCTGGGTGTAGCCGGCAACGCCCATTCCGCTCATTGCAAGGTTGATTCCGCCGGTGCCTTCATTCGAAAGGTTGGGCATGTTCTGGTTGACCATCATGAACAGGCCGTAAACCTTTTGCGAAGGAAAGTGGGGAGACTCGACTGTGTCTCCAACTGTCCACGCGCAACTATTGGGGTCGAGCTGCACATTGGAGCTGTTCGGAGACAAAGCCTCGTCAATCTCAGCGCCGCAGAAGGTCTGGAAGGCGGCATTCGGGTCGCTGGTTCCTCCCGTCGTCTCCGGCTCCGCGCCGGCTTGCGGCAACCCCGCGCCGATGGATCCATTCAACCCAAAGGAACTGGGCACGGCATAGATAAGGTCGCTGCCGGTGAACGAGGCGATGGCGTGGTAGCTGGTGCGGTAGCCGCTGAGCGCAAGGTTGGCGCTGAAGCTGATGTAGGTGCCGCACGGCCCGCCCTTGAAGATGGCGACGTTGGTGTAGGAATACGCCAGGGGAAGCGTAATGCTGCCGCCGCTGACGCTGGTTACGGTGGAGTGCTCATCGAATCCCCCCGCCGCCGCCGTGCCCTCGACGCAGACGTGGTCTCCCGGCGAGAAGCTGCCAGTCACCATCGTCAATGCAATCGTCGCAGGCGCGGTCATGTTGCGGTCTGCCGTCGCTGGAATGGAAAGTCCTTCGGCATGGCCCCAGGCTGTCGTAATAGGCAGCGTCGCGCTCACCGGCAGCGCTTTCAGCGGCACCGCGCCGGTGGAGACAGCATAGCTCGGCCCGGTAAAGTAGCCGCTGGCCACCGCCGTCTGCGTGTCCAGCAGGATTCCGCCATCGGTCGGAGTGCAGGCATTCATGCTGCCGCAGCCGCCGGTGAAGTTGAAGGTCGGCGTAGTGGCCCCCGATCCCCCGGTAAGCACCGTGCCGTGGAAGTACCCGTAGGATTCGCCGCCCTCGTAGGTTCCCGCAACCGTCATGCCTTCGTCGCTGGGGGCCTGGGTGCCTCCATCGGAGTAGTCGTAGGCGTACCACGGCCCCCAATCGCCCACCCGCGAGCTGGTCATGCTGAGCAGGTTGGCTGCATTTCCGCCCCGATTCCTCACGTTGCTGGATATGCTGAACGGCGTCGTGATGCGGGAGTTGGGGGTACCATCCTGGCCAAGATTCTGCCCCGGCCCATAGGAGTTGAAGTTGATGACCTGCCCCCACTCGATATGCCCAGCGTCGCCCGGATAGTAAACGCTCAACCCAAGGCAGGAGTTGCCGCCGAACAATCCGCCAACCTGCGTGCAGTCCGCCTGGGATGCGCTGACGCCCAGGTTGGTGAAATTCGCGTGGAAGCCGCTGAGGTTGTAGCCCGTGGGGTCCACGGAAAGATGCGACGCCCCGGGCAACGCCATTCCGCCCGAAGGCGACAGCAGATAAGCGGGCACGGCATACTGCGTCTGCGGCGGCGTTGCGCTGCTCTGCCCCAATCCGCCGGATACGGCCGCGACGCTCGCATCCACGTAGTGCTTGTCCGCGGCCTGCGCCGCCGATACCGGGTCGGCCGGCAGCAACAGCGGTCCGGTCATGGTGTCCCCCGCCTTCAATACATACGGCGTGGAGTCCAGCGGATGCCCCGCTACCGCCGCGGCGATCGCGGTATCGACATAGCTCTTGCTCACCGTCTGCATGGCCACGGAAGCAGGCAGCACGGTGCTTTCGACGGCGCTGACCCTTACCGCAGCCGCGCTGGCCGGGACCACCCAGTACTGCCGGCTCACCGTGCCGTCGTCCAGGTGATAGACCACCGTGTAGTAGCTCCCCATCGGCGTGGCGCCCGCGTTGGGGACCAGCTGCACGCTCAGCGCACCGCCCGCCGCAATGGTCGCGGAGACGCTGCCGCTGGGGATCGCATCGCCGGCGCCGGTGGTAAATGCCGGCCAACTGACGATTGCGGTCCCCGTGGCCGCGGTCCCGTCCGCGTGATAAATTGTGTCCGCCACCTGGGTGGTGGCGACCTGGGCCACGCCCGTCGCCGTCAACGCCGCCGCCAGCAGCACCCCAATCAAGATCCAACCCTTAGACCTCGAAATCATCGCAATCTCCCTATGTCTCCGGCTACGAAACCCCCGGTTCCCCATCCATCGCAACTGGTTCGCGACGGGTGGGATGTATGCGCTCTTAAAGCACGCGCAAAGCCGCCGGCAGATAACTCCGGAAGCACAAAACTGTCTCGCCGTCGTTCAAGTCCTTCACCGGCAGCGCGCGAAACGCTGCTGCCAGCCGGATCCGCTCCAGCGGGGCGGCAAGCGTATCCAGCGCCTCCGCCGAGCCCTGCATCGCCTGCAGGCGCGGATAGTGGAGCAGAATGCGATCGCCCTGCGCGCCCTGCATCACAAACAGCGCCGACCACTCCTGAAAGAAGCTCGCCCCTTCTCGATCGCAGAACCCGGCGAGCTGGCTGACCTGCATGCCCGCGGCCGGCACGCCCGCCGGCAGCGGATTCGCAAGCTGCAACACGCCATTCGCGATGGCCGCCACCACGCCCACGTTCAAGGTCACGCGGCGGACGTAATTCACGTCGGAGCCGACGGCGCCGGCGGATTGCACGTACGCCGCAGCCACGCCCGTGCCGATGTAGCCAAGCTGGCCGGTATAGTCCACGTCCACCGCAACCAGGCTGCCCACGCTGAAGCCGGCCGCTGCGGCCGTGCCCACGTTCAGGCTGGTCGCGGTGGATGCCGGCCCCGCGCCGGTAAGCAGCGGGACCGGCGCCGCGGCCAGGCCGCCGCTGCCGTTGGGCGCGGCGCTTGCAACCGTCAGCAGCAGGTTGGTCTGTTGCGAGCCGGAAGCCAGGGTCGCCTGCAGCCTGCCCCATGCCTCGAACTCCAGCGAAACTGTCGCCTCCACCTGGCTGCGCACCTGGCCCACGGTCATTGCCGGAGCGCCTGCAAGCAGCGCATCCACTTTTGTGCCGCATTTGCGCACAAATGTGGAGATCCAGCCGAGATCGATCCAGGGCGCAGGCGGAGTTTGTAACGGAAAATGTCCCAATTGCGCCGGATCGAAGACCGTTGGCGCTCCGGCGGCGCGATTTACCGGGGCAAAGTACGCGCGCACCCGTCGCGTTACCGGAGCCACGGCCGCCGCCACTCCCACTGCTGTCGTCGTTGTGCTCACAGCTCACCTGCTTCCTGGTACGCGAAGACCCGGACGGTCGCCGTCCGCTGCAGCCGTTCGCCCGCCGCTGCGGCCGCGGCGAAGACCGGATCGGCCCAGAAGATATTCGTGCCCATCGCCGTTACAGAACTGCCTGAGCCGGCATTCGCATAGTTCATTTTTGCCACCGCGTGCGGCTCAGCCCCCAGCGCGGCGGCCAGCTCCGCATCCATCGCCGCCAGCAAGCGCCCGCGATCCATGCCGCCATTGCCTGGGCTGCCGTCGGTCGCGTACTCGATCGAGCATTCCATCGCCACCCAGCGCAGCGGCGATGCGCTGGTGACCTGCAGAGCCGTCCATTGCAGGCGAAATGCATCGACGGGGACTTGCGCGGTGGGGAGTTCGTTCTCCTCGACCAGGGTTCCCGGCCGCTCCAGTCCGCGCAGCACGATGGTGCGCGCCGGGTTCAGCGCGGCCAGCCGGCCCTGCAGCATGGTGTAAAACGTGTCTTTCGCGTTCTGCATTATGTAACCTCTTTTGACCGTTGACGGCGACGTTGTATGTTCTAAACCGCCTGCGCCAGCGGCGCGCGCACCAGCAGCCGATATACGTAGGGCCGGCCAAGCAGCGGTTCCTGCGTGGCCGACAGAATTTCCAGCAACTCCGCGCCTTCGCCGGTCAGCACGCCGCATGCATTGGCAAACAGCACGCTCGCAGACGCGTAGGCCAGCGATCCCACCAGCTTCTCCACCGCCGTGGCGGATACCAGCAGGTCCCACCTGGCCGCCTGGTCGGTGCTGAGCTGGTTTCCGTTGACGGCGGCGCGCGCCTTGCGGCACACCACCGGGGCCAGCGCCAGGTCCTGAAACTCCGGCGTCGCCAGTCCCAACTGTTCCGTGGGGTCGGCGGGGACGGCCGGCGCCAGCATCCTGAGCCGCACGCTACAGCCGCCCAGGGCACGCAGCAGCACGTCGGCCGCGCGCGCAGCGCAAACCTGGTTGTTTGTCTGGCTCATCGCGTCACCCGATCCTTTGCGCCACATAGGGCGCCAGCAGCAGCTGAACATTGGCGTCGATCAGCGATCCCGCGAAGTACTGCATCTGCAGCGTGTCCATCTTGCTGGCCTTCACGTTCATCGCCGGAATGGCCTGGGCATTGTTCACAATCTGCGCGCAGGCCACCTTTACCGCCGGAGTGGCTGCCGCCAGGCCCGCGGTGTAGGTCACCTCGACTTCGTTGTAGTTGAGTCCCAGCAGGTTCATTGGGAACGTAACATCGCCGGTTACAAGATTTACGTCTACGGCGGTCAGGTCCAGCGCGCTCCAGCTGCCGGGGATGCTGAACGCCCACGCCACCTGCGCCAGCATCGGGTCCGGCATTTCGCCGCGCCGCGGCCGGCCATAGCGCACACGCACGCCCACCAGCGGCGAGGCCGCCGCGCCCAGCGGGTTCAGCGGCAGATAGCTCAGCCGCACCGCCTGCGAGCCCGCGGTCAAGCGCATGCGCTCGACATACTGCGTCACCAGCAGGCTGGGCCGGCGGCAATACGCCTCCATCAGCGCGGACGCCATCGCAATCAAGTCGTCGGTCGTCTCCGCGGTCAATCCATAGACCACGTACTCCGAGGGATCCAAGTAGCCCATCGAGCTGTTCCTCCAAAAAATCGTCTGGAAAAAAAGGGTGAGGCCGGCCGTCAGCCGGCCCCACCGAAGAAAATGCGCGACCGGGGACGCGCCCCGCAGACAGTCAGCCCCCTGACCATCAGCCGCCCCGCGAGTGCCCAGCGAAAGGCCGGCCCCCCATGCGTGGCGCGTCAAAACCCGTATCGCGCGGTTGCAGCCGGAGGACATCCCAGCCTCCGGCTGCAAGGTTGAAGTGTGAAAAGTGACCGCAGGGGCGCGAAGGGAGTGACCCCGTGGTCGACGCGATGAAACTGCGTCGAACATGGGGCACCCATCGTGGTGCCCGTCGTGGTCACTATTTGTAACCAGTTCTGTTACCGGTCGACCAGCACCTGGTAGTGTGCGTAGTTCGCGCCCTTGACCACCACGGCGCCGAACTTGACTACCACATACTGCGAAGCCAGCGATCCGGGCACACCCAACTGGAAGATGCGCAGATTCGGTTCGCCCAGCCAGTGGTACTCGATCAGGTCCTCGGTAACGATGTACGCGGGCAGCACCGCCGATCCGCTGCCGGGCGTGCCGGTGTAGGGCAGCGTCCACTCCGGAATCAGCGGAATGTCGCCGGCCTGGGTGGAGAGCATCTTGACGGTAAAGCCGCTGGTGATCTCCTTGGAGCCGAGCACCACGTTGAACTCCGACTTCATCTCGCGATCGATCAGGTCCAGCAGCACCGGGTTGGCGTAGATCGCGGTTGGGCGAACGCCGAAGGAGCTGTTGGAGACCATCTGCGCGATGGTGGACTTGAGGCCGTCGACGATGGAC
>Ga0224555_1003677_pt1 | contig 15263 bp, 13 predicted proteins | sample 714S23034metaG_FD_180687 | JGI IMG/M metagenome (GOLD analysis project Ga0224555, IMG submission 180687) | Peat soil microbial communities from Stordalen Mire, Sweden - 717 S2 30-34 | ecosystem: Environmental > Terrestrial > Soil > Wetlands > Peat | place: Sweden: Norrbotten County, Stordalen...
ACCGTGCTGCGGCTGTTTGGCCAATCACCAGCAGCGTACTTCGCTGGCAAAAGAGGACGCGCAGATGCCTGACGGCAAAGCGGAAATTGCCGGGAAATCACATCCGAGATGTGCGGAATGTAGGAAGCAACTGTAGGATCCCTTGAGATCAAAAACGGTCAGTTGACTTCTCAGGCCGGGGTTCGCCTGTCACTTTCGGAACTTTTGGCGTAAATGTTTCTGCGCTATTTGGCATATGAGCTTTGTTCTGCGGCCTTGAATTTTAACTAACGTGAGCCGGTGAAGAGGCGAACCCTGAACAGCCATGCGGGCGCTGGCCATCTTGTCGTTAAGCGAGCCAGTCAGAAAGCCAGACTCAGTGCGGGCCAAGTATCACGTCAACGAAGTGCGAAAACCAGGGGCGCAATATTGACTTCATAGAATCTGCTGAAGACAGAAGTGCAAATCAGTTTCCCGAGAGGCCCGATGCTTCACTGTTCCAACCATGCCTCATCTCAATCAGAACAACTCGATGGCCGGGCGGTCGAGTTCTGCGCTTGATTGTCCGCCGGCAACGGCAAGGTGCGTGACGGTCTGGCTGGCCATTCTGTACTTTCCCTTATGGGCCTCGAGCATCTCCGTGAAGGTATGATCTAATTCTCCTTGGCAGACAAAGTCAAGGGCCTTCTCCGACATCTGCTGCAAATGTTCGCGCATCTCGACCAGCGCCTCTTGGACATGCTCCATTCTTTGCCGCATCACGTCTTGGAATTGAATGTGCCCGAGTGCCTGCGACAAGCGGTTGACGCTCTCTTCGTAGTTTGCGTCCACCTCGGTAATGACTTCGAGAAGCAGTTGGCTGTTTCTGGCGAATTCCGACTGCATCGCGCCCAGATCGCTCACCAGTTGGTTCATCGCGCTGCTCGCCTCGTGCTGTTGCAGCGATTCCCTGGCTCCGGCCAACTCCACGTCCACTCGCTTGCAGGTGGAATGAATCTTTGCGGAAATGTCGGAAGCGGCCTGGGAGGAGTTCACGGCCAACTTTCTCACCTCATTTGCCACCACGGCAAAGCCTCGGCCTGCGTTGCCCGCTCGCGCCGCCTCAATCTCGGCATTCAGGGCGAGAAGATTGGTTTGCTGGGCGATGGATGTGATGACCTTAATCAGCGGCATCAATGCCCCAACTTCACGCGAGAGCCCTTCAATGCGGTCGAAGTTGTTCCTGAATTCCTCGACCTGCGAATCCAACTGCATGTCGATGGCGGCAATGATCTGCTTGTTGTTTTCGACCCGAAGATGAGTGCTTTCCGTCAGATCCCTGCCGCTCTTGATGGATTGAGCGATGTGCTCTCGCTGCTGGTTGGCCTGTGCATTCAGAATGCCGATCTGTTCGATCACCTTGATCACTTCCCGCTCGGATTCCGCCAGCGAATCGCCAATCTGATTGTGCATTACGTCAATGTAAGGCTCGGAGTCCTTCAATTCGTCTTTCATCGCTGCGCGCCGCGCTGCCACATTCATCAACTGGGACTTGCTCAATGTCCCCACAATCCCGAGTTCGGCAATACCGCGGCGGGCCTGGACCCAGTTCGACCATTTGCCGATCATCAGGGGAATGACGAAGAGCAGCAACAATGATTCGACGATCCGGCTTTTGTAGATATTGAAAACCGGCCCCAACCAATAAGACAGTGACAGATAGGAGAGCAGGATGCAGCTGAGACCTAGCGCTGTCTGAGACAAAAGCCGAGCGCGGGCCTTGCTCAGGCGCGTCTTGCATCCTGATGCGGCGTCGAATTCCACTATCTCCTCAGGGGCGGCCTTTGCGGCAGGAATTCTATCGAGTTCTTGATGCGCCGCAGATGCCATGCACTTACGCTCCCGGCAGAACCTTTTTGATGACTTTGATCAGGTCATCGCCCGATACCGGCTTGACGATCCAGCCGGTAGCGCCGGCGCGCTTGCCCTCATCGCGCTTGGTGTTGTCGCTTTCCGTAGTAAGGGTCAGGATGGGAATGAATTTGAACCCCGGGATCGCGCGTACCTTGCCGATCATCTCAAGCCCTCCCATGACCGGCATATTGATGTCGGTGACGATCAGATTGGGCTTGATTCCCGAATTCAATTTGTCAAGCGCCGCCTGGCCGTTGCTGGCAATCTCGACTTCAAAGCCGTTCATGGTTAGAGTGGTCTTGAGGCTCATCACCATGGTGACCGAATCGTCTACGACGAGGACCTTCATTACCATTGAGGTTTCCTCACGGTGTGGATTGATCGCATTCTCCCGCCAAGAGCGCAATTCGATCTGCCGACCGCCTCAATCCAAGATACTGTCCGTTCATCGGCATCATGTGTCGAAAGGTTAGTGGCGGATCGGTGGCGGCGGCGGTTTGCGAGCTTGATCAATGAACGCCGTGTGCGCTCAGGCGGTTGGCATATTCTTGATCTTCTGTCTGCATATGCTTGGTGAGCCAGTCTCGAATGAAGTAGAGCAACTGAGTGTAGACCGTCGTGTCGCGCTTTTCGTGGCGTGCAACAAACTCCGCCAACTTCCCGGTTAGTTCCTGGTGTTTGGCTCGGTGCGCAGCAAGTCCAGAAAACCTGATTGACTCCATCAGCCTTTCCTCTGCAGAAAAATGCTCACGTGCTAATGAAACTAGTTGGCAAATCAACGGACCGGCAATCTCCTGCGCTTTGCCTCGTATCGATGCCGCATGAAGTTCGTTCAGAGCATTCATCAGGGCCTTGTGTTGATTGTCCAGCGCTTCTACACCGACTGAGTACTTACTGTTCCAGGTCATTAAGGCCATCAGGCATCTCCCACTGAAGTTTGTTCGGCAATGGATTTATCGGTCAGATTGTGAAATGGGCGAGTGGGCAGCGCGCCATTGCGAATTCCTGGATTGGGATACGATCCTCATTCCGGAAGACGATCGAATCTCTTTCTACCGCCGCCGTTCAATCGATGCATTGCATGACTGACTTCACCGATAGGACTCCTGCAGGCTTTTTTCAACGCCAGGGTGCGCCACCAGTTTAGAAAAAACCAATGAACATCGGCGCAATTGGCACCCTGGATTGCTCCACACATGCCGATGAACAGGAGTCGTTCCGGGACACGCCAACCAAGCCTCGCCTCGTCAGAGGGCAGAGGTAGAAGGCACTTGAAACAGTCTCTGCAAGTATGGATTGGCTATAGCCGGTTGTGCGGAAGCCAATCGTTCAAGAATCTGTCGAGCGCGGAGGCTATGCGCCCGAGTTGAACCTCGCCTGGCTGTCCGTAATTTGCAATCACGGAGCCACGGGTGACCGATCACAGGAGACGGAAGTGGGAATCACTCTGAAGCAAAGCAAGAAGTCGACGGTGATCCGCCTGGAGGGCGCGATCGACATCGCCGCGGCGGCAGAGTTCAAAAAGTTGCTGCTCCAGGCGTGTGGGTCCGGCAAGGACGTCAGGGTGGCGCTCGATGACGCGACCGATCTGGATGTGACCGCAGTCGAGCTGATCTGGGCTGCGAGACGATCGGCAGAAGGAGCGGGTGTGGCCTTTACGCTCTCCGGTGCGGTGCTGGAGTCAGTCCTATTGGCTCTGGGAAGTGCGGGTCTACAGCAATTCCTGGCCCCTCTGGACGCCAGATAAGCGAGCGGGGTGGATGGTTGTCGATTGCAAGCAAAGCCGACCAGTTCAAGATTGCCTTCAGAGAAGAGGGCCGCGAGGTCTTAGTCGATCTTGAATCTGCCCTGCTGGAACTGAACGAGAACCGCGACGACACGGAGTTGGTGGGGCGTGTCTTCCGCGCCCTGCACACCATCAAGGGCTCGGGGGCGATGTTCGGCTTCGAGAATTTGGCGGCGTTCACGCACAACCTGGAAAACGCCTTTGACGAGGTGCGCAACGGGCGGCTGGAGATCAGCTCGGAATTGATCGATCTCACCCTCTCCGCGCTCGATCAGATTCGCGCAATGCTCGAGGAGGGCGAGGTCGGGGCGCCTCAAGCAGACCCGTCTGCCCGCGCGGAGATTCTTGCCAATGTGCGGCATCTGATGGGAAGGCCGGAAAAGCCGTCGGCCAGAGAGATGCCCGCTGCGTCCAACACTAGCACCGAGGCCGGTTGCGAAGCTTGTACGGGAATTGACGCGGGTCCGATGCGGGAGTGGTCGATCCACTTTGCTCCCAGCGCGGAATTCATGTTGAACGGCGCCAATCCTCTGTTGTTGTTGCGCGAGTTGGGTCAGCTGGGGGGACTCTCGGTGAAAGCCAGCATGGCGGCGGTTCCGCCACTGAGCGAACTGGACCCGGAGCGCTGCTATGTGAGCTGGGAGATGGTGCTGGCCACCGCGGCCGATCGCGATGCGATTCGAGATGTCTTCATCTTTGTCGAGGATTGTTGCGACTTGACGATCGAAGCTGTCATGAGTCCAGCTTCGACTGCGGATTCGGTTTCGGCTAGGGGTCAAGCTTCGATTGTTGCCCAGACGGATTCGGCAGTTGCGAGTGCGGCTGACTTGACGGCCAGAGCGCTCGAGGACAAGCGTGCCACCTCCGGAGGTCGCCGCAACTACGATGCGCCCGACAACGCTTCGAGCCTTCGTGTTCCCGCCGCCAAGCTGGATCATTTTGTAAATCTGGTAGGCGAACTGGTGACAGTGCAGGCCCGGTTGAGCGAAATCGCGGCGCAACGCGACGACATTGAGATTGCGGCTGTCTCGGAAGAGATCGAGCGGCTGACCTCGTCGTTGCGCGAGAACTCGATGAACATCCGCATGATGCCCATTCGCGCAACGTTCGAGAAGTTCCGCCGTTTGGTTCACGATCTTGCGCGCGATCTGGGAAAGAGCGTCGAGCTCACCATCGAGGGCGCGGACACGGAACTGGATAAGACGGTGATCGATCAGCTGGGTGATCCTCTGATGCACCTTATCCGCAACAGCATGGACCACGGCATCGAGCCACCCGAATTTCGCGCGGCCCGCGGCAAACGATCCACAGCGACGATTCATCTTTCGGCGCGGCACTCGGGGGCAAGTGTGCTGATCGGAGTTTCGGATGACGGCGGCGGCATCGATTCCGAGGCGGTGCAGAAGCGCGCCGTGGAGCGGGGGCTCGTCGGCGCTGGTGCCCAACTTACCGAGAGCGAAATCTTCGCACTCCTTTTTCAACCGGGCTTTTCGACGGCCAAGCAGATCACAGATGTCTCCGGCCGCGGCGTGGGGATGGACGTTGTCCGGCAGCGGGTCGACAGCCTGCGAGGATCGATCGATGTGACCAGCGAGCCTGGCCTGGGCACCAGAGTGACGTTGCGTCTGCCACTGACCCTGGCCATTATCGATGGCCTACTGGTGAGCATTGGAGAAGCCTGCTTCGTGCTGCCCCTGGCGAACATCCTGGAGTGCATCGAGTTGACCTGCGCAGACATTGAAAGAGCCAACGGTAAGCATATGGCCAATGTCCGCGGAGAAATAGTTCCCTACATTCGCCTGCGTGAACACTTCAACACTCGCACCCCGCGCCCGGAGATCGAACAGATCATGGTGGTCCAGACCGAGCAGGGCCGCTACGGCTTTGTCGTCGACCGGGTGTTGGGGAACTGCCAGACAGTGATCAAGAATCTAGGTCGGTTCTACCGGCATGTGCAAGCGGTATCGGGAGCGACCATTCTGGGGAACGGAACGGTGGCGCTGATCCTCGACCCCGAACGGCTGGCGCAGGATGCGATCCGGGCCATCTCGCACAATGCGCGCGGGCGTCCGGCTGGGGCCGCGGTTAAGCACGGCAGCGGCCGGGAAGCGAAGGTCGCGGCGCAAGCAGCTACTTAGGGCATCGTCGGTGCTGGATCGAGCGCCAGCACACGTCAAACAACGTTTAACAAGCTGAGTTTCGTACTCCTTCTGTTCCCAAATTCTCACGGCGAGCGGATGAACGGTTGGTTGAGGACGGATTCCAGCAGAGGGAGGAGCGGAGTTCATGGCGACTACAACATTGGTAAGGGAAGGCCGGAAGCTTCATGGCGACGGCAATGGAAATAGCGGAATCGGACACGAGGCACACGAGAGAGCGAATGCCAAGGCGCCGCTGACCGAGGACGACTCGATGCTCGTCTTGCAGGAGATCATGCGCCTGGTGGACGCGTCCAAAGAAGGACGGCTCTCTGAACGCGGCAAGGCAACCATCTTCAACGGCGTTCATCGCGAGATGATTCAAGGCGTCAACGAGATGCTGGACGCGATTCTCCTGCCCATCGGAGAGGGCAACCGGGTTCTCGCGCAGATTTCGAACGGCAAGATTGACGAGTTGATCACGCAGACCTATCAGGGCGACCACGAGAAGATGAAGGTTGCCGTCAATAACGTTGCCGTAGTTGTTCAGGCCCTGGAAAAAGAAATGGGGCGGCTGACCGAGGCGTCCAAAGAGGGGCAGCTCTCCGAACGCGGCAAGCCGGAGCAGTTCCACGGCGCGTACGCGGAGATTGTCCGCGGTGTCAACACCATGCTCGACGCAATTCTTCTGCCCATCGGCGAGGGCAATCGCATTCTGGCCCAGGTCTCGAACGGCAAGATCGACGAACTGATCTCGCAGACCTACAAGGGCGACCACGAGAAGATGAAGCAGGCGATCAACAGCGTGGCCCAGGTCCTGCAAGGACTGCAGAAGGAACTGGCGCGGCTGATCGAGGCGTCGAAAAAAGGTCAACTCTCCGACCGCGGCAAGCCGGAGCAGTTTCAGGGCGCGTATGCGGAGATCGTCCGCGGCGTCAACACCATGCTCGACGCGATTCTTCTGCCCATTGGCGAGGGCAATCGCATTCTGGCTCAGGTCTCGAGCGGCAAGATCGACGAGTTGATCTCGCAGACCTACAAGGGCGACCACGAGAAGATGAAGCAGGCTATCAACAATGTGGCCCAAGTGCTGCAGGGACTGCAAAAGGAGCTTGTGCGGTTAACCGACGCCTCCAAGGAGGGTCAACTCTCCGATCGCGGCAAGCCGGAGCAGTTTCAGGGCGCTTATGCGGAGATCGTCCGCGGCGTCAACACCATGCTCGATGCGATTCTTCTGCCCATCGGCGAAGGCAATCGCATTCTGGCCCAGGTCTCGAACGGGAAGATCGACGAGTTGATCTCGCAGACCTACAAGGGCGACCACGAGAAGATGAAGCAGGCGATCAACAATGTGGCCCAGGTCCTGCAAGGTCTGCACAAGGAGTTAGCGCGACTGACCGAAGCCTCAAACGCCGGCAAGCTGAGCGAACGCGGTAGACACGAACAGTTCAAGGGTGCTTACGCGGAGATAGTCAGCGGCGTGAATGCAATTCTCGACGCAGTGATCGGCCCGCTGAATGTGTCTGCCAAATACGTAGAGCAAATCAGCAAGGGAGATAATCCTCCGCCCATCACCGACACCTACCACGGCGACTTCAACCTCATCAAGAACAACCTGAACACTCTGGTCGCTGCGATGAACGAGATCACTACGGCTGCTGAGGAGATCTCGAACGGCAACCTGACTGTTGACATTCGCGAACGTTCCCCGCAAGACAAGCTGATGCAGGCGCTAGCATCGATGGTCAGCGGGCTAACTCGCACGGTATCCGATATCAGGGGGATTGCGGGTGAAGTGGCGGCTGCCAGCCAGTCCATCTCGACGGCATCGATCCAGGTTTCCAAGGGCGCCAGTGCGCAGGCGGCAGCGGCTGAGGAAGCCTCCTCTTCGATGGAGGAGATGGTCTCGAACATCAAGCAGAACGCCGATAATGCGCAGCAGACCGACAAGATCGCCAACAAGTCGGCCAAGGATGCGCAGGAGAGCGGCAAGTCGGTTCTCGAGGCCGTATCCGCAATGAAGGAGATCGCCAACAAGATATCGATCATTGAGGAGATTGCGCGCCAGACCAACCTGCTGGCGCTGAACGCTGCGATTGAAGCGGCGCGTGCCGGCGAACATGGCAAGGGCTTTGCTGTTGTGGCGGCTGAAGTGCGCAAACTGGCAGAGCGCAGCCAGAAAGCTGCTGCAGAGATCAACCAACTCTCCTCGACGACGCTGAGGGTTTCGGAAAAATCGGGCGAGATGCTGGACAAGCTCGTTCCCGATATTCAGCGCACCGCCGAGCTAGTACAGGAGATTTCCGCCGCCAGCAAGGAGCAGGACACAGGTGCCGAGCAGATCAACAAGGCGCTGCAACAGCTGGAGAAGGTAATTCAGCAGAATGCATCCGCATCCGAGGAGATGGCTTCGACGACTGAGGAGTTGACCGGCCAGTCCGATCAACTGGTCAGCGCGTTGGGATTCTTCCACACCGGAGACGATGGCGGATCAGGGCGGAAGGGCGCAGGCTCCAAGGTCGCCAGGCCCGTCCAGGGCGCATCAGCGCACGCGGTGCGGCCAACAGGCCATGCCTCACTGGGCGCGCGGGCTGCAGGCGGCGGCGTCAATCTCCGGCTCAAAGACAAACACGATGAGTTGGATGGGGAGTTCGAGCGTTACTGACCGGTCAGGCGCGGAGCGCACAGAGGTCCGCGCCATGTCTTCAGGATGAGAGAGGAGTTTAAGCATGAGCGTTAGCGAAATCACGGAGACTCGGCAGTATCTCACCTTCAAGCTCGGCAACGAGATCTTTGCTACCGACGTGGCAAAGGTAAGAGAGGTGCTCGACTTAACCACCATTACGCAAATCCCAAGGACACCCGACTTCATGGCGGGAGTAATCAATCTGCGGGGAAGCGTGGTCCCGGTTGTCGATCTCAGGCTGTGTTTCGAGATGTCGAAGACAGAGAGTACGCGCAACACCTGCATTGTTGTCGTCGAGGTGCTGCTGGACAACGAATCGACGGTCATCGGTGCCCTTACCGATTCGGTTGAAGAGGTCATCGATCTGGAGCCGGATCAGATTCAGCCCGCGCCGAGGATCGGAACGCAGATACGGACCGATTTCATCAAGGGGATGGGGAAGCGCGACACGCAGTTCATCATGATTTTGGACATCGATCGCGTCTTCTCGGCCGAGGAGCTTTCCGCAGCTCGCGGACAGGAGGCCTGCAAGTCGGAGAGCGGCAAGCAGCCTATTGAAAAGCAGGTTGTAGACAAACTGTTGGTGGAAGCTGCCGCGTAAGGGAGGGAATGGGGCGGGTCATACCGCCCCGTTCAAACGATGAGTGCACACGATGAATCGATTTCCGGAAGAGACTATGCGCGGCTCTGCGAGTTGATCTACACAGAGGCGGGCATTCACCTGGGATCGGAACGAAAGACCATGCTCGAGGTGCGCATCAAGCGGCGCCTGAAGACTCTCAATCTTAACTCCTATAGAGATTACTGCGACTACCTCTTCGGGCATGAGGGGCTCAAGGATGAGATTGTTCATCTCATAGACGTGGTAACGACCAACAAGACCGATTTCTTTCGCGAATCTGGACATTTTGATTTTTTGGTGGAGAAGGCGTTGCCGGAGCTGACGGAGCGCATTGCCGGACGTAATTTTGTGATCTGGAGCGCGGGTTGTTCGACAGGCGAAGAGCCGTATACGATGTCCATTGTTCTCAGCGAGTACGCGCTGACTCACCCCGGCTTCCGCTTTCGTATTCTGGCCAGCGACATATCGAATCTGGTTTTGGCCAAGGCTGAACTGGGCGTTTACACAAACGATGTTGTCGCTCCGGTTTCGCCACTGCTCAGGCGCAAGTACTTCATGCGCAGCCGCGAGCCTGGCTCCGAACAGGTGCGAGTTGTTCCGGAGTTGCGGCGTAGCGTCGAGTTTCGCCGCTTGAATTTCATGGATGCCGACTACGGCTTGAACGAGAAAGCCGATGCGATTTTCTGCCGCAACGTGATCATCTATTTCGACCGCCCGACCCAGGAGCGCATTCTGCAGAAACTCTCCAACTGCCTAGCGCCGGGTGGCTATATGTTTGTGGGGCATGCCGAAACTCTGCACGATATGAATCTGCCGCTGACGCCCGTTGCTCCGGCGCTATACAGGAGGAACTATGGCGGCGGCTGAGGAGGGATTGCCGGAGATCTATTTGCAGCCCGGAGAGTCACGTCTGGTCAGGGAACCGGCGATTCTGCGGACCTTGCTGGGATCATGCGTGGGCATCGCCTTCCGTATTCCGCGGCTGAGCGTGGGCGCGCTCTGCCATCCGATGCTGCCGCGCTTTCCGGTAAAGCAGGCCGTCACGATGACTCGTTCCGCCGGCCGTCGATATGTGGATTATGCCATTCGCGATCTGGCCCGGCAGTTTGATGCGCTGGGCGCGCGGCGCGAAGAAGTCGAAGTGAAGCTCTTCGGTGGCGGCGATGTGCTGTTGATGATCAATGATTCGGCGCGGCCCTCAGTGGGCAGACTGAATATCGAAGTTGCAATAAGAGTGCTTGAAGAGGAGGGCTTTGCCGTATCCGCATCTTCATTGGGAGGCAAACGCGGCATCAACATTTACTTCAACACACGGAACGGGGAAGTGCTGCTGCAGCGGCACTCCTTAGAGCAGGATGGGCACGGCAGACTGACGGCCTGACTGAGGCCGCCGATGAAGATAAAGAGGCACTGCTGATGAGCACACCGAAGATACGCGTTCTGATCGTGGACGACTCCGCCGTAGTTCGCCAGACGCTACGTGAGGTGCTGGAGTCGGACCCGGAGATCGAAGTAATCGCTACGGCCGGCGATCCCTTTGTGGCCGCCGACCGGATTGCCGAACAGGTGCCGGACGTGATCACGCTGGACATTGAGATGCCGCGTATGGATGGGCTGACTTTCCTGAAGAAGCTGATGAGCCAGCATCCGATTCCGGTGGTGATCTGTTCGAGCCTGGCCGATGAGGGCGCGCAAAGCACCTTCCGAGCGCTGGAGTATGGCGCGGTGGAGATCATTACCAAGCCCAAACTTGGAACCAAGCAGTTTCTTGAGGACTCGCGTATCGAAATCTGCAATGCGGTGAAGTCCGCTGCGGCCGCCAGACTAAGCTCTTTGAAGCCCAGCCACATGGTCGAGCCCAAGCTCAACGCCGACTGCATCCTCTCGCAGGCCACCGGCGCCATGGTCGAGACCACCGAGAAAGTGGTAGTGATCGGCGCGTCTACAGGCGGAACCGAGGCGCTAAAAACTGTGCTCGAAGCGCTGCCCGCCGATACTCCCGGCATCGTGATCGTGCAGCACATGCCAGAGTTGTTTACGCGTGCCTTTGCGGCGCGGCTCGATGGGCTGTGCGCCATCACCGTCAAAGAGGCGGAGACGAACGATACAGTGATTCGCGGGCGGGCACTGATTGCGCCGGGGAACCATCACATGCTTCTGAAGCGCAGTGGGGCACGCTACTACGTCGAGATTAAGGACGGCCCGCTGGTCTGCCGGCACCGCCCCTCGGTTGATGTACTCTTTCGCTCCGCGGCCCGCTATGCCGGGCGGAACGCAGTGGGCGTAATCCTGACCGGAATGGGCGACGACGGTGCTCGCGGCATGCTCGAAATGAAGCAGGCAGGCGCCAAGACCATCGCCCAGGACGAGGCTACCTGCGTGGTCTTCGGCATGCCCAAGGAGGCGATCAAGCTGGGTGGCGTCGACAAGATCCTGCCGTTGCATTCGGTGGCCGGGACGATCCTTTAGCCGGGCCTTTTTGTTGGGCGCCAACTGGCGATGTATCGCTCGCAGACCGGCAATGCCATCGGTAAGGATAGTGACCAGAGTCCTGTCATTTGCTCCAGACCTACCAGGCGCGGGGCTTGCAGCGTTGAGTTCTGCAGAGCCTCAGCAGCGTATGAAAGCAAAACGCGTTGCATCTCCGTCGTTCCGGCCAACCAACTTAACCCCTGTTGGAGTCGCCATGTATGGCAGCGTGCCTGCGTCTCAATAGTCCGTGATGAATCAATCCACCGCCGAACGTCCAGCATCGGTAATGGAAAGCGACTTTCCTTTCCGGGATCAGCTGAACTATGAACTACTCAGATCAAGACTGATTCAATGTCCGTGTAACTCGACAATTGTGCAATCTAGCTATTTACTTGACGCCACCAACCACAAGCAGTAGTGTTTTGGGTTGTGGACGAAGATTATCCCAGGACGTTGCTTGAGTTGGAGAAGCGTTTTTCCAGCGAGGAGGCGTGCGCTGAATACTTGGCGGCCCTACGCTGACCATCGGGATGGAGTTGCCCGCGCTGCAAGGCGGTCGAAGGTTGGACGGTGCGACGCGCCCGTTGGCTTTGCGGTCATTGCCGCTACGAGGTGTCGGTCACGGCTGGAACTATTCTTCAGGACAGCCATCTTTCGCTGACGATCTGGTTTCGCGCCATGTGGCAACTCACCAGCCAGAAGAACGGCATCAGCGCTCTTGGTTTACAGCGCGTATTGGGCCTGGGGAGCTACAAGACAGCCTGGGCGATGCTGCATAAGCTGCGCCGTGCGATGGTCCGTCCGGGCCGGGACCGTCTGTCAGGCACAGTGGAGGTTGATGAGGCCTATTGGGGCGCAGAGGAATCCGGTCTGATTGGTCGGTTAGCCGTTAACAAGGCGATTATCGCCGTGGCGGTCGAGGAGGACGGTAGAAGAATCGGCCGCGTCCGGCTGCAAACGATCCCGAATCTTACGCAAGCGATCTTGCATGGCTTTATCGCTGCGTCGGTTGAGCCCGGCAGCAAGGTGCGGACCGATGGCTTCAAGTCCTATCTGGGGCTGAATGGCTATACCCACCAGCGTCAAGTGCAAACAGAACAGCCAGAAGAAGAACACGTGCTGCCTCGCGTGCATCGCGTCATTGGACTGCTGAAACGCTGGTTGATGGGAACACACCAAGGGGCAGTGTCGGCCGAGCATCTGGACGATTATCTCAACGAGTTTACCTTCCGCTTCAACCGTCGCACCTCGGCGTCACGCGGCAAACTCTTCTACAGGTTGGCGCAGCAAGCTGTTCAGATGGAACCGGTTCCGTTCGCAAAACTGGTGAAACCACAACCGGTTGGGCCTGGTGGCGTCAAGTAAATAGCTAGATTGTGCAATTGCTGATTACAAAATTAAGCAACGGCGGTGTTATGCGAAATCTACCGGTTGAGTAAGTCACGAAGTTAGTACTTGGATTCATTAATTGCACAGAGTGTCCTGCAACATGACTGGAGTTGGTCGTAAAGTGAATGGACAGCATATCTAATTCGCTAGCAAGTACTAGGCTCACATCGTAGTAGAAAAGCTCAGCTCCGATCTGTTCGTCGAGCTAAGTCGACTAATCCGGATCATTTCGCAGAGTTAACTTTCATCTAATGTCTGTTAAACACAAAGTAATGGACGGGCAGCCCGTTTCGTTCGACGATGTATCCAAAGTCGAGCATGGGAGGTCACATATGTCCAATCGCAATATGAATCAGTCCGGCGTTCCTGCTTCCCCCTTAGCGATGCGGGCCAAAGCGCCAGTCTTCAGCGCAGAAGACCAACTGCGCGAGAATCGTATCGCCAGCCATTCCGAGCAGTCAATCTATCCCACTTATCCAACGACCTTCAAAGCATATGTTCCAACAGCGGAACGCACCTTGCACTCAATCGAATCTGCAGGACCTTCACATTCGATCCCGATGCCTAAAAACGATCGGCTGATGAACGCGCGCCAGGTGGCGGCGAAACTCGGCGTCTCCGAACGCTGGGTCCGCGACCACACCACGCGTCGGTCGCCCAGAATCCGCGGGCTGAAGATGGGTTCGCTCATGCGATACCGATTGGCCGACGTGGAAGCCTTTCTGGCTGAACTGGATACACAACCGTCTTCCCGACCCTCGCGATTTCGTGTATGAAAGTAGTGTTCTCCACGATCAGGGAAGGAAGCCAGGCTAAAGGAGAACAGCCATGGCAGTGAAGTATCAGAAGGGCACCGTCTACCCGAGAGGGAAAAAGGTGAAGATGTGGTACGGAAGGTACACCGTGTACCTCCGTGACGAGAGAGGAAAGGAGGTCGGGACGCGGCGCAACGTTCCGCTCTGCCTAAAAGCAGGCACGACAAAGTGGAAGGCAGAGGAAATGCTGCACGCGCTCATCCTCAAGGAAACGGGATTGCCGGCAAAGGTAGCCGGTGTCATCGAGGATGATTCCGTAACATTTCGGTGGTTTGTCGGAGAGCGGTATCTTCCGATGCGCAAGGGTGCATGGAGCCCTGCGTACTGCCGAATCAACTCGTACGAGATCAACCATTACCTCGTTGAGCATTTCGGACGCATTCCGCTGGGGCAACTCGGCACGTTCGAGATTCAAGTCTGGCTCAACAAGCTGGCCACAGGGTAGCCAGAATCGAGGCCCAGACGGAGGCGCTAGAAGAGATCGACATTGCCGACGTAGACGACGAAGACCCAGCCTTTGAGAGCCTTCTCGTTGGGCGTAAGGTAAAGGTGCTGCTGCAAGACGTGGATCGAGTCCGGTGGCGGCAGGACCTCATCGAAGACCGGAACCGGCTGGCCACGCTGCTCTCGGCGGCAGGGCAGGTGAGCGCGGCGCGAGACGCCAAGCTCAAGGCTCTGCGCGAGGTCATTGAACAGAAATGCGCCGAGCCACTCAATCCTGGCAACCGCAAGCTGCTCGTTTTCACCGCCTTCGCCGATACCGCCCAGTACCTTTATAAGGAGCTGGCAGAGTGGGCTCTCAAGGAATTCGGCCTACACGCGGCCCTTGTCACTGGCACCGGCCACAACCAGACGACTCTGCCCAACCTGCGCAAGGACTTTGTCAGCATCATCACGGCATTCTCTCCCCGCTCGAAGGAGCGCCCCGAAGACCTTGCCGCCGATGGTGAAATTGACTTGCTCATTGCCACCGACTGCGTCAGTGAAGGCCAGAATCTCCAGGACTGCGATACGGTTGTCAACTACGACATCCACTGGAACCCTGTCCGTATCATCCAGCGGTTCGGCCGCATCGACCGTCTCGGCTCTTCCAACGAGCGCATCCAGCTCATCAACTTCTGGCCCAATCTGGAGCTGGAGGAGTACATCAACCTGGAACAGCGCGTGAGCGGCAAAATGGTGTTGCTCGACATCTCCGCCACCGGGGAGGAGAACATCATTGAGTACCAGTCCGGCGACCAGATGAACGACCTGGAATACCGCCGCAACCAACTGCTCAAGCTCCAAGAAGCCGTCATCGACCTCGAAGACCTGAGCAGCGGCGTCTCTATCGCCGACCTGACCTTGAACGATTTTCGCATCGATCTCGCGGGCTACTTGAAGGAGCACCCCGGCAAGCTAGAGGGCCTGCCGTTCGGCACCTTTGCCGTCACGACCACGCAGAGCGCTGGCGAGGCTGTGATTCCGCCCGGTGTCATCTTCT
>Ga0224555_1003680_pt1 | contig 15258 bp, 12 predicted proteins | sample 714S23034metaG_FD_180687 | JGI IMG/M metagenome (GOLD analysis project Ga0224555, IMG submission 180687) | Peat soil microbial communities from Stordalen Mire, Sweden - 717 S2 30-34 | ecosystem: Environmental > Terrestrial > Soil > Wetlands > Peat | place: Sweden: Norrbotten County, Stordalen...
GGCGCGAGCTGCGGCTCAGAAGCCGCCCCCCTGCTCGTTTATCTCCGCTAATAGCACCGTGGGCGGATCACAATTTTCACACTCTTAAATCACCCCAAAAACTGTCTCGACATTGGGGAGCACCTCAAACGGCGATGGTCGCCAAGCCACGACTCGCCCGGTCGAGAACGAAAGCGCCAGCAGAATCAACTTCGCGAAGTTCCGACGCCGTTGTCTTGGCCTCGCGCATTTCAACGCTGGTGACCATGCAGAGCAATCGCCCGGCTGGCAGCGCGATGATTACAAACGTCCCAGGCTGGCCAATCAGCACAGGCATCGGCCCAGCATCGCTGGCAAGATGGATGGTCATGGACTCGGGCACGCCCATTTCCGAGCCGGTTGACTGCTCATGGTCGAGCAGCGACACGAAGATTTCATCACCCGTGACGCCCACAACTTTTCCAATTTGGTAATCACTCATAAAGGTATCGGGTTAAAAGAGCTTCACGAACTCACTGAACTTCCAAAGGTCTGTGCCAGGTGTCGCCGCCTTCCCTCCCATGAACACCTCGTTTGAATAGCCGCCACCGAACGAAGGCAGTTTCTTGAAATCAGCCACTCCGCTTGGCTCAAACTCGTTCAAGGTGAAGAGCCGGATGCGTCCGGTTTGCAGTGCAGGCAAAACGAGATGCTGATTGATGTGCTCGTCACCAAAACTGAATCCACAACAGAGGAGGTATTTGCACTCTCCACCGAGGACGCGGCTCATGTAGGCGAAAAGCGTCTCATGGGGCTGTGCGAGAGTCTCCATGACTTTCTTCCTGCGCGGTAAGACCATGATGCGATTCGCAGCCCCGGTGATCGCGTCGGGATGCCGCTCGAAAATCTGTCCGCCGTCCGATGTCCATGAGATAGAACCGTGGAGCTTTACCAGCTTTACGGTGAGTTGGTTGTTTGGGGTAAACCTATTACCAGCAACCTCGCCAGACGTTGCCTTGAATTGGCCGGGGTTGAAGAAACGCTCAGTGCATCCAGAGAATCCGTTCTCGACGAGCACGCCAGCTTTCGCCGCCGCGACTTCAAACAGCAGGTCGTAATTCGTCGTGAAGATCCAGACCGTGCATGGGCGACCGAAAGTCCGCTTGGATAGGGCGCGGAAGAACTGGACGTGGTTATCAATGTTCGGAGTCTTGACCGAGAGGACTTCCTGAACCACCAATTCCCTAAACTTGGTTTCGAGTGCGGTGCATCGCGCATCCTTTGCGTTGATGGCATGGGCGATGACCAAATCAGCAATCTCCTCGATGTTCGGCGTGGCCGCTTTGTCATCGTAGGTCGCACCGACAGCCTTGAGCACTTCGTCGAACACTGTGCGTTCAGCCGGCGTGAGCGCACCGACAACCTTTCGAGTCAGGCCGCTCATCATCTGGTAGCCCGCCTCAACTGACGTGCCAGCGCCGAAGAGAAAGCCCGTGCCTTCCAGCGAGTGCGTGATGTTGGGGAGGATGGTTGCTAGGTCCAGGCTCATAATTTTAAAGTGCAGTCGCCCGACACCAGACGCGGCAGCAGCAGGTCGCGCGTCCGGCGGAGGTTTTGGATTTGCAAACGGAGTTGCTGGCACACTGTCAACATCGGCGAGACGAGTTTCGTGAACCGCGCAATGGTCTTTCGGTCGGGAACAGGGCTGGGCATCGCCAACAGGTTCTCCGGCTTGACGCGCTGGTGACTGGTCGAAGTGCCGATGGCAAGGCTGCCGAACTGGCCGGAGAATTCTTCGGAGCAGCATTTGGCGTAGATGAACTCGCGCGCCACGCCCGGCTGAGGTTTCAGGCTGAGGAACTCCGTGGACGTGATGGCGCGGCGTTGGCCGCTCGGCACGGGCAACCAGACGCGCGGAATGCGTGGATTAAGTTTCGAGAGCAGTACGGTCGAGTCATCAATGTAGTATTTGCCGCTGAGGATAGTTGCGCCCAGTTCGATGGCGGGTTGGCGTCCGTTGTCGAAGGCCGGGATGCTGAAATGCTCGAACTCTTCGTCGGGGAACTCGAACGGATTGATGCCGTCGCGCTCGATTGTCGCGAGGTCGCCGAAGCGACCCTCCCAGCCTTGGGGGATGTCGCCGAGGGGGGAGGCGACGCGCGGGAGCTTTTCGTGGCCGGAGAAACGGAAGTGGACGAACCACTCGCGGTAGAGGGCGCGGGCCATCGCCTCCAAAATCCGGATGCGACGCTGACTATTCTCCATCAGCTCGTCGTAGGCCGACAGGATGCCCGCAATCCGCCGTTGCACCGGAAGCGGGGGAAGCTCGGGAAGCGTCATCGTTCGAACGTCTTTCATGTTCAGATGCGCAACCGTCGCGCCGTTTGTCTTGGCGTGAATCAAACCTTGAACGTGCGGGCCGTTCAAAAAGTAATTCAGGAAGGACGGCTCAACCTTGGTGCGGTCGGGACGAATCAAAAGAGTGCGCTGCCCAAGACAAGGGCGAAGTCCCTCAGGAATCATCGCCACATTTCCCACCGGCGCTTCGCGCGCCATGATGAGGTCGCCGGGTTGCGGCACAGCGCGGTGCGTCCAAAGTTCGTAAGTCTCCTCCGAAACTCGGTTCACGCCATCGAGAATGAAACGACCGCGACCGATGTTGGGTGTGCGAATGGACGGGAAGCCTGTCTCCTGTGTCGGAGCGGTCTTGTGCTCGCAATCAATAATCAGGTCGCAGACCTCGATGAGTTCCATCGCTACTTGGTTTTCGTTTTGCCCGACTTGAGCTTTTGAAATTGCTTTGGCCACGACATCGGCGGCGCGAGGCAGATGTTGTCGGCACGGGCGAACGCACAAACTTTCGGCATGTGATACTTCGAGCAGATGTCGGGGCATGTGTGCCGACAACCATGCGTCTGCTTCTCCGTGTCGAGCGGATGCAAAGGAGCGTGAAAGGCGCTTGGGCTTCTCATTCGTCACGCCTCCAGAATTTCCACCACGTTGCCGGCGCTGGTCTGTTTGCGGTCGCGCGCCTGCGCTTTGAGGGTTTCGCGGTTCATTTCTTCCCTCCCTTTTTCTTCGGTTTAGGCGGTGGCGGCAGTTGTTTGATGGCTTTCTCAAATTCCCCGCCCGCCGCATCGGCCTGCTGGACGCGCAGGCGGTTGAACTTGTCGTATTCCGTCTCGGCCAGTTCCCTGGCCATCTGATGCGAGATTTTGCCGGCGTGGGTGAGAATGTTGCGGTCGTTGATGGTGAGGAAGCCGTGGAGCTTGGCGATCCAGTCCTTCATGTGCATGGGCACGCGGCGCATGGCCTGGCCTTCGGCAAAGACGAGATATTGCTCAACGAGGTTGTTCAACGCGGCGAGTTCCGGTTCGTTGAGGTAGTTCTTGGCGATGGTGACGTCTTCCTTGCGGACTTTCGCCCCGCGCCAGTTGGTCAGGCCCATGTTGGGTTTGGCGGCGTCGGCGTGGGCATGGATGATTTCCGCCGCCGTCTGGCCGGTAATGGCCCAGTGCATTTTGTTCTGCACGGTTTGAAAGAACTCGACGCTAACCGGCTGAATGGGGTCGTAATCGATGCTGGTGGCATAGATGTCGGTGATCTTTTGGTAGAAACGCCGTTCCGAGGTGCGGATGTCCTGAATCCGCCGCAGCAATTCTTCAAAATAATCGAAGGGCTGGTCGGGATTCTTCAGGCGCTCGTCGTCGAGGACAAAGCCCTTGAGGATGAACTCGCGGAGCTTCTGCGTGGCCCAGATGCGGAAGCGGGTGGCGACGGCGCTTTTGACGCGATAGCCGACGGAGATGATGGCGTCGAGGTTGTAGAAATCGACCGATCGTGTGACTTCGCGTGTGCCTTCCCGCCGAACTGACAAGAAATCCTTGTGAGTTGCCCCGCGCTGCAATTCGCCTTCCTCGTAGATGTTTTGCAGGTGCAGACTTATGTTTTGCTGCGTCGTCTGAAACAAGTCGGCCATGTGCTGCTGGGTCAGCCAGACGGTTTCGTTCTCCAGCCGGACTTCGATTTTCACGCGCCCATCTTCGGTCGGATAGACGAGAAACTGGCCATGCGGCTCCGCCGCACCCTCGCCCTGACCTCTCCCAGTGGGAGAGGAGCCGGAAGCAGGTCGTTTGTTCGACTCGTCGCTCATGCCTCAAGAATGTCACTGACGTTGCCGGCAATCGTCGCTTCCAGTTCCCGCGCGGCGGCGTTCAGAGTTTCGAGTTCCTCGTTCAGCGTTTCGAGCTGTTCTTTGAAGTCCTCGTCGCTCACGGCTTCGCCGGCAGCTACGCCCACGTAGCGGCCGGGGTTGAGCGACCAACCCTGGGCCGCGATCTCTTGGAGGGTCGCTGCCTTGCAGAGTCCGGCGATGTCGCGGTAAGTCAATTCGGTGGGGCGAGACTCCCGGCGAGCCGTCTTTGCTTCCGGGGCAGCGGCTCGCGAGGACGCTCGCCCCACCGGGCCAAAAACTTCTTCGAGCTTCGTGCGGGCTTCGTCGCCGCCCAGGGTGAAGTCCAGGTCCTCGCCGCGATAGAGACGAACGAGGTTAGCCATGAAGCCAATCTGCGGCGGTGTCCATTCGCGGTGGGCTCGGTCTATCTGCCGGTAGATGTGGCGGGCGTCTATAAACAGAATCCTGTCGGCACGATTCTGTTTACCCTCGCCCCGTCCCTCTCCCACTGGGAGAGGGTGACGCGTCGGGGCGGGTGAGGGTGTCGTCTTCGACTTATCCAGGAACCACAGCGTGCAAGGCAGCGTGACGGTATAGAACATGTTAGGGCCGACGGCGACCATCACGTCCACGGCCCGGCTCTCGATGAGCTGGCGGCGGATTTCCTGTTCGGACGAGCGGGCGTCCGAGGCGGAATTCGCCATGACGAACCCAGCGCGGCCGCCGGAAGTTCCGGCCTCCCCATTCTTCAGCGCGGAATAGAAAATCTGGATCCAGAGGTAATTGGCGTTGTCGGTGCGGGGCAGACCGAAGGGGTATCGGCGGCCCGGGCCGACGGAGTCTTTCAACCGCTCCTTGTCCACGGCATTGACGTTGAACGGCGGATTGGCCAACACGAAATCGAAACGACCGTGGTATTGGATTTCGTGACCCTTACCCCCGCCCACTCTCCCAGTGGGAGAGGGGTGGCCGACAGGCCGGGGTGAGGGTTCGGCGCGGCACGCGTCGAATGGGTCGTCGTAGTAGCTGTTGACGTTGCCGCCGTGGCGGATGTCGCCTTCGAGGCCATGCACCGCCAGATTCATCCGGCACAAACGGCCTGTCTCATCGGTCTTTTCAACTCCGTGGATTGACAGCTCACGTGCCGGGTCGCCGGAGTAATCAAGTGGCGCACCCTCACCCCCGCCTCTCCCAGAGGGAGAGGAGCTGGCAACGTGCTGGGCGATTGCTTCGAGAATCACGTCGAGAGTTTCGATGGCAACACGGTTTTCAAATCGTAGCAAGGTCACACCTTGGGATTTAAGATAGGCATCACGTGTCGCATCCTTCTTCCGTCGAGCAGCGTTATTGTGTGGTTCACCGTCGAGTTCCACCGCGAGCTTTGCTTCGTTGCAGTAGAAATCGAGGAGGTAGTCCCCAAACTGGTGCTGGCGACGGAATTTCAACTCACAGCATCGCCGGTCGCGGAGCAGCTCCCAGAGCAGTTCCTCGGCAGGTGTTTGTTTCTGCCGCAGTTCACGCGCTCGTTCTTTCAAGCCTGCGAAGTTGAATCCGCCGCGATAGTGCCCGCTCCCTTCTCCCGCTGGGAGAAGGGCTGGGGATGAGGGTGTGGGTGCTGCAGCGGACGGATTCCGTTTATGCTCCGAGACGAATCGCGCACTCGACACAAACATCCCGCCAGACCCACATGCGGGATCGAGGATGCGCCCGTGATAGGGCTCAATGATCTCGGTAAGGAGGCGGACGATGCTGGCGGGGGTGTAGAACTCGCCTCCTTTGCTGCCCTCGTTGCGGGCGAATTCACCGAGGAAGTACTCGTAGATGTGTCCGAAGGCGTCGTAGTCCACGGTGGCCGGGATCTCGGAAACCTTCTTCAGCAGTTCCTTCAGAAGGGTGCTGGTGAAGAGGTTGTAGGTCTTGGGCAGCACGCCGGCGAGCTGCGAGTTGTGCTTCTCGATGTCGCGCATGGCCTCGTTGACCTTCGCGCCGATGTTCGCGGCCTCTGGCAGGCCCAGCAGAAAATCGAAGCGGGCGTTTGGCACCAGGTAGAGAATACCCTCAGCGTGATAGGCTGTCGGGTCATCAACGCGGCTGCCGCGCCTCGGGCTTTGCCCGTTCCCACCTTTCGCCCCGGCTTTTTCCAGCTTGGCGCGTTGATTGGCGAAGCGGACTTCGGCGAAGCGCAGGAAGATCAGGCCAAGAACGGGTGCCGAGTATTCCTGGGATTTGAGGCCGGAGTTGGCGCGGAACTGGTCGGCCGCGTCCCAGAGGCGTCTTTCCAGCGCGGCGTTGTCGGTGTCTTTTTCAGAAGGGGCGATCCAGATCATAGCCTCCCGTGAAGAGTATTGCAGTCCACGCCGCTGGCAATTTCAAATTCTGTCTGCCGGAGTTGGAGTTCTGTTTCAAGACCGGCTTCGTGTAAAACGGTGCCTCGCCTGCGATCCAGGTTTGGTCAAACGCCGCGGAAGAACTCGTGAATGGGAGTTTTCACCGCCTTGGATGGGGGCTGGCTCTGCCACATGAATGCGGCGTTCCTGCCCTGCGGTTCATGGAGGAGGAGCTGCCTTTTTGTCCTTCTTGCGGGATCGGGTTGTGCCGCTGAGCACTTTTTTTTCTCGCGCCGACGGTGACATGGATGCGGCTGGCGGATTGGGTGGAGGGGTCGGGATCGGGAGATTGTTTCGACGCCCCGTCACGACGACCACGCCGATGAGGCACAGCCCGATGGCAGTCGCCGTCAGGCTGACTGCCAACGTCCAGGACGGCAGCCGGAAGCGAAAATGGATCGTGTGCTCGCCCGGGGGAAGATAGACACCCCGCATGAGATAATTGCAGCGCAGCACCCGGTCGGGTTTGCCATCGACCCAAACCGTCCAGTTGGGATCAAACCGGTCGTTCAGCAGCAGCACGGAAGCTGCGGGCGCGTCGCTCTTCAGCACGATGTCTCTCGACGCGTAACTGGCAATTTCGACCGTGCCGGCGGTTTGGTTCGTGGCGGTGATCGCCGATGCGGCCGGTACTCCTCCCGCCACGATCACGGTTTGCTCCGGGTCGAACGACGGTCCGGCGAGCTGGTCCAAGGTGCCTTGATCGTTGGTGCTCACCTGCCAGATGCCATACATCTTGGCGCGCGGGAGCGCCCCCGTGAATTCGTAGATGGCGTAATCGCCGTCTGCCGCGAGCGCAGCCGTGAGTTGCCCTGGCTGGGTCGGTTGAAGGATTCCGGGCCGCGCCTGGATATCAAAGCGCTCGACGATGTGGAACCGGCGAAAGCCCGGGTCGCTTCGCTGGTTCAGGAACTTTTCAAGTTTCACAGACCCCAGGACGTAGCGCGTGTTGGTGAGCTGGAAAAAGCGGCCCAGCAGGCGCGCCCGATCTGTCAGATTGGTGGGGGAGAGTTTCTCCTGGAACGCCTTGAGATCCTCGGGCATGCGCGGCATCTGCGCATTATCGAGCGACTGGACGTTGTAGTAGGGAAACTGGTGCTGCAGCCACTCGACCCGATAGACCTGGTCGAGGAGCAGGGGCTGTTGCGTCGGCCGGAAACCCAAAAGCGCGACGCGATGTTCGTAGGGCGTGTCTTTCAAACGATCGATGATGGGATTGCTGGCGTACTTCTCGTTGCGATCCCAAAACAGGATCCACGGCTGATTCGCCCGCGCAAGATCCAGGACGAGCAGGGAGCCGAGCAGGACGAGGCCCCAGCGCGCGCGCGCACCAGCAAAGGTCCTGCTCAAAATCAAAGTCACGAGTCCGGCTGACACCGCAAAAAGGAACACAAACCATCCCACCTCGCGGATGCTGAAGCCGGCGATCCCGGGCGCGTCGTATTCACTGATTTGGACCGACTGCAAATAGTGTTCGAATGAATCACGAGAGGCGGCATAGGCGAGCCACGCGATCAAACTGAGGGCGCAGACTGCCAGACACCCCATCACCCAGCGTTTTTCGAACCGGCTGGCTCCCGCCCACGATTCCTTCATGTTGCGTCCCTCCGGCCCGTCCCCCGCGGCCGGCCGTTGCATATACTCCCGCCACAAACTGTCAACCGCGTAAGCGAACAGCACGATCAGCGCAAAACTCAGCATGTGCATGAATTTGACCGGGTTGCGGATGGTTGAGAAGTAGGGCAGGGCGTACAAGAGCCGGTAAAAAGGTGCGAACCGGCCAAAAGCCAGCAGCAGCGAAACCACGCCCACCGCCAGCCAGAACCAAAGCAACTTGCGCTGGGAGAGATTGAAAACGGAATCTTTTCCGCGCAGCGACTGGATGGAAGTCCAGATCGCCAGCAGCGCCACGACCACACCGGCGTAAACACCCCCTCCCGAATAACGCGTGAAACCCGCCGGCGCCGGTCCGTGCTCGCCGTTTGCCTCGTACCGGTCCCAGACCGGGTCCCGGCCGATACCTCCCCAATAGGCGCCGCCGTCAGGCGTGTCGAGTCGGTAGCCGAAAAGCCCGGGCACGAACACGCTCAAGGCCTCCCGCTTTGGCAAACTCCACTGCGTTGCCCAGTCCCAATGAGCCGCCTTTGTTTGGGTGTCCTGCCCGGCTCCCGCCACCCCCTCGATGTTGGTCGCAATCAACCCCGAGATAGCCTGTGTGGCCAGAAACGCGGCGCAGACAGCCGCGGCCACCACGCGGCCCACGCCCATGGCGACGTTTTTCGTGCGGGAACCTGGGGCGATCCAGGCCTGGTAAACAATGAATGAGGCGACCAGCAAACTGAAGAGAGCGCCGATGTCGGCCCCCTCCGTCACGCCCATGCCCAGCGCGAATCCGGCCAACACCAGGCGCAGCCAACGCTGGTGCGGAGAAGTGTCCACCAAAGCGGCGAGCGCGAGGAAACTCATGGCGAAGGTGATGGGATGCGCCGCCACCCCCCAGCAGGCGGCCGAGAAGAAGCTCGAATTCAACGTTGCCGCCAACCCGCCCAGGACGCATGCCGCAGGGGCGAGACCGGACCGCCGGAAAAAGAACCACGCCGCCAGGCCCAGAATCAGAAGTCCCGCCGGGGCGTACAGTTTGGCGAACCAGACCGGACCGAGCAGCAGCCTCAAGCCGCCGCTGATGCTCGGCGCCGCGGACCCTTCCCGGTAACCCACCGTGTTTAAATCCTGCCACGAGCCGGTGAATCCGTCCGGCAGCCGGTGGCATTGTGACATCAACCTGCCCAGCGGACCATCGTTCGAGAACAGGATGCTTCCCGGGACGAAGTCGCCGTTCAGGAGCGCGGAGAGCACCACAACGAGCAGCAGTAACATGACCCAAAATCCTTTGTTGCGGGTCGTCAACGATGGGGAGGATGTCTTCAATGTGATCCGGGTAAATGTGTGTTGGTTTGGTTCGGGATCGGGCCGGCAGCGGGGCAACGCTATAGGGGGTCCACTTCCGGCAGGCCGAAACGGCGGAGGCGTCGGAGTTCATCCCAGCGGTTGAGGCGGGCGCGCAGGAAGCGAAGCATCCAGACATCACCGTGTCGTCTCAAGGCCCGCAGGCGCCGACGCTCGGCGAGGATGTGGCGGCGCAAGCGCCAGCAATCCCGGACGGCGTCGATGTAGGCGCGCCGCACGTGGGACCAGCGGCGCGTCAGTACTCCCATTACGACCGCTTCCGCCGCGAGCAGCAGCATTTGGAGCGGCACGGTGGCCAGCAGCAGATGCTGGCAGTTTTTGAGCAGCAGCAGCAGGTTGTTCCGGTTTGCGTAAAACCGCTTGCTGTCGGACGTGCGGTTCTCAAGGACTCTCTGGAAACCACGAGGATTGACCGCGGCCGCGCTGCGGTGGTGCAGCCTCGCCGAAGGCGCCCATATCACCTTGCCGCCCGCCACCCACGTCCGCCAGCAGAGATCATACTCGTCGGCATACATGAAAAATTCCGAGTCAAATCCGCCCAACATCCGGAAAAAGTCGCTCTCGATCAGCAGCGCACAACCGTTGGCAACAAAAATCTCCTGCCTCTTCAAGCCGTCGGCGGATCCGCACATCATGCCGCAGACATCGAATCCGCCCGCGCCCGCGGATTGGAAGCCGTCATCCATGTAATCCATCACGAGCGGAGCGGCGACCTTAGCGCCGGCGGCCTGGACCTCCTGTATGAGTCGTTCCAGGCAGTCCGGCTCCAGCCAGGTATCGTTGTTGAGGAAGAACAGGTACTGCCCGTGCGCCTGCTCAGCGGCGCGGTTGTTCCCCTCCGAATACCCGAGGTTGGTCCCGTGTTGGATGACGTGTCCGTTCCGCCAGTCGCGCATCAGCTCTTTCGCCACCTGGTCCGACCGGTCCGGCGACGCGTTGTCCGCCACAATGATCTCCAGGCGGCTGCAGCAGGTTTGGTCGTGAAGGGAGCCGAGGCAGCGTTCCAGCCAGGGCGCCCCGTTGTAGTTGATGACAACGACGCTCAGGAGAGGCGCTGAGAGGGTCTCGGCGCGCGGGAGCGGGAGGTTTGCGGCTATAGGTTGGGTGGCGCTGCCAGGCATGGATCGATGGCTCCACCGCGGTGGCCACCGCGAGTGAGAACGGAGAAATCAGCCCGCCGATCGAAGCCGGCGCACCCGGACGGCGGGAGCTTTGGGCAAACAACTGTGATCGTTTGGAAGGAGGAGAAGGGCGTTAGCAATGGATACCCCACAGTGCCCTTCCTATGTGCTCCAATGGGTGAGGTCGCGTCCCAACAACTCGCTCAAGCGCTCGACCTCGGGGGCGAACTCCCGCTTGAGACGCGCCTGCAGCTCCGGCGCGAGCGGAGGACGTTTTTCGAACCGCGTCGCGGAACGCTGGACCCGCGCCTCAACGTTCCGAAGGCCGGCGAACACGGGGCGCGGCAGCCAGGGACGGAGGGCGATGGCTGTTGACCGCAACAGCGGCTCGTTCAGGACGGCCTGGAGCGCCGAGTTCCTGGCGTATTTGTTTCCGTTGATCACTTTGAAATCGATATCAACCGGGTTCGGAGCAACGTCCAGGAACTCCAGCGTGCGGGCGTAAACGGCTCCTGGATTCGCGTGGAAATCGTCGTAAATGATGACCTGAACCTGCTCGCGGCCGAAGACGTCGAAGTAGCGTCGAACCTGATTCGTGTACCGGGCCGTCTCGCGGTAGAACAACCCCTGCGCGAAATAAGTCTGGCGGCCATGGCGGCGTCCCGCGCGGCGGTTCTGTTCGGCGGCCAGCGCGTCCTCGAACCCGGGCAGAGGCTCGTTGCCGTCAAACCGGAACTGATAGTACAGCGAGTAAATCATCTCGACGGGATCGCGCAGCATGATGACGATGCGCGAGTCCGGGTTGAAGGCCTTGATTTCGGCGGCCGCATCGGAGGAAAAGAGGTACCAGACGGAGGCTTCGCCCGCCCGCCTTCGGCCCTGGCAAGCGCCGAATTCCGCAAGGTAGGCATCGAGATCGCGGCGGTAGAATTGATCGCCAAAACACAGGTCCATCCCAAACGCGTGCATCTCCTTTCGCGGCATGTAAATGTCAGGATGCGCGGCCAGATAATGGGCCATCGCCGACGTACCGCATTTGGGGGCGCCCACGATGAAGAAATCGGGCCGCCGGGGACTCGGGAGTTGCCTCACTGACGACACTTCCCCGGGCGATGCAGTTTTCGTCATCATACGCGGTTCACATGGTGCCGCTCTTCACTTAGCGAGGACCATGCCAAGGCATTTTGCGAGCTGTTGCCCGGTTCTGCGCCATGCTGCCCATGGATCGCGACAATGGGAATCCAAGGCGAAAGTTGGAATTCCATCATCTCCACTCCCGCCCGCAGCTCCCGGGAAGAGGGGGAATTGGAGGGGTGGCCTGCATAGTCAATATTCCTGCAAGCAAACTCTCTTTGCAGCCCTTCCAGACGGTTTGTGGCGGGTTTCCAGTCCTGCAGCATCGCCCGCTTCCAACCCGGGCCTGTGCACGCTTTATGCATAGGGTGCCTGGTTATGTTTCGATTGACTCACCTGGAATGGCTTCGCCGGTTCTTCTGGCCAGCCGCCACGCCTTTGGGGTAAGTTGCGGCTCAGAGAATTCCCGCATGAATTTTGGGATCAAATTCCGCCTGGTCCTGCTCGGCTCCGCACTGGTGCTCGTCGGCGCGCTCTTGGTGATGATCACGGTCGTATCCCAGCGCCATGCGGGGGAACTGCGCGCCCGGCTCGGTCAAATTGATTCGGAAAGCTTCGGGATCGCCGACCGTTTCAAGGACACGCTCCGGGAGGTGAACGATGAAATGTTTCACTATGGCACTTTCCATGATCCGGCGGCTTGGGATGAGTTCCTCAAACGCAGCCATGAGCTGGATGTCTGGATTGACGAACAGAAACCCAGATTGAACACCCAGCGCGAAAAGGACATCCTCCAGCAAATCGATGCGGCCTACGACAACTACCTGAGCGTTGCCCGGAATCTGCACGCCCAGATGCAGTCCGCGGGACAGTCGAGCGCCACGCTGGCGGAATTCATTCCTCTCCGCAGCCAGTCGCAGCACCTGTTCGATCTCGGCCAGTTGCTGGCCAAAGCCCACTACGAATCGCGCAACAACCTCCTGTCCCACGCCAAAGGCTCGCTGTCGCAACTCCGGCTCTCGATCCTCGTTTTGCTCGGGTTGTTGTTCATCTTCGGCGGGGCGCTCGCGTTCGGGGTGTACCGTCACCTCATCGCCCCGCTGCGGGTCAAACTCGGAGAAAGCCAGGCCCTGGCGGAGCGCCATGAAAAACTCGCCTCCCTCGGCATGCTGGCCGCCGGCGTCGCGCACGAAATCCGCAACCCGCTCACCGCCGTCAAAGCCGCGTTGTTCATCCAGCAGAAAAAGTTTCAGCCCACTTCGCCCGAATACGCCGACGTCAAGCTCGTGGAAAGGGAAATCCTGCGCCTGGAACGGATCGTGAACGATTTTCTCCAGTTCGCGCGCCCATCGGAGCCGGACCTCGCCACGGTTCCCGCGGATCTGCTCCTGCTGGAAATGCAGCAATTCCTCGGACCGCAACTGGCAAAAACCAACATTCAGCTCGCCTTGGAAACATCGGCGCCGAGGTGGGTCCGCGTGGACGCCGCGCAGATGAAACAGGTGTTGATCAACCTGGTGCAAAACGCCGCGGACAGCATCGGCACCGGGGGAAAGATCACCCTGCGCACCCGCCACGACCGGAGACGGCTGGGCAGCGGCGAGACAGACGTGGTCATCCTCGAAGTCGCGGACACGGGCAAGGGGATCCCTTCCGAAATCGAAAAACGACTATTCGATCCGTTCTTCACGACCAAGGAAAACGGGATCGGCCTGGGATTGTCCATTGCCGCCCGGATCGTCGAGAACCATGGCGGAGCGTTGCAATACCAAACGCAACTCAACCGCGGCACCACGTTCGGAATCATCCTGCCGGAAGCCAGGGCATGAGCGCCGCCGCAAAAATTCTACTGATCGAGGATGACGCCGGAATCACTGAAAACCTGCAACGGATTCTGGTGGAGGAAGGCCACGAGGTCGCGGTGGAAAAGCGCGGGGACACCGGCCTCGCGCGCGCCAGCAGCGACCCGTTTAATGTCGTCATCACCGACCTGCGGCTGCCGGGCCTCAATGGCCTCGAACTCGTGCGCCAGCTCCACGCCCTGCGACCCCGCCTGCCAATCATCCTGATCACGGCGTTCGGCACGACCGAAACCGCCATCGAGGCGACGAAGTTTGGCGCCTACGATTACCTGCTCAAGCCGTTCGCCATTCCGGAGATCATCGAGCTGGTCCGAAAAGCGGCGGACAGCAATCGCCTGATGTCGGAACCGGTTGTTCTCGGGAAAGCCGGCACGGCGCGGGACGCGATCGTGGGGCAAAGCGCCGCCATGCAGGCCATCTACAAGGAGATCGGCCGCGTCGCCTCCAAACCGATCAATGTTCTCATCCGGGGTGAGACCGGGACGGGCAAGGAATTGATCGCCCGCGCGCTTTACCAATACAGCGACCGGGCCAATGCGCCGTTCATCGCCATCAACTGCGCCGCCATTCCGGAGACTCTGCTCGAGAGCGAATTGTTCGGCCACGAACGCGGCGCGTTCACCGGAGCCGAGGTGCGCCGCATCGGCCGCTTCGAGCAGGCGGATCATGGAACGATTTTTCTGGATGAAATCGGGGACATGACCCTGGGGACGCAGGTGAAGCTGATGCGCGTGCTTCAGGAGAAATGCCTGCAACGGCTGGGTGGGAAGGAAACGGTCTCCGTGGACGTGCGGATCCTGGCGGCGACCCACCGCGATTTGGAGGCGGCGATCCGGCAGAAGCAATTCCGCCAGGACCTGTATTACCGGCTGAGCGTGGTGGTGGTCACCTTGCCGCCGCTTCGGGAACGCCGGGAGGATATCCCGGATCTCGTCCGCTTTTTCCTCCAGAAACACGGGCCAGAGCTGGGAAACGCGCAACCCTCGATTCATCCCGATGCGCTGGAGGCCCTGCAGACGCAGAAGTGGCTCGGCAACGTCCGTGAATTGGAGAACATGGTGCGCAAGGCCCTGTTGCTGGCGCAAAGTTACACGATCAACCTGGACCATATCCACTCCGCGCTGAACAAGACCAGCGCCCTGGCATATGCGCCGGCACAACCTTTTGGCGAGTATGTGGACGACCTGCTGGCGGCTGCCCGCCGCGGCGAACTGGCCGACGCCCACGCGCGCGCCCTCGAGACGGCCGAACGCGAGCTGTTCACACGGGCGATCCAGCAGGCCCACGGCAACCAGGCCAAGGCCGCGCGCTGGCTTGGCATTTCGCGCATTACCATGAAAGCCAAACTCGTCCAGTTCGGCATCCACCCGGCCCAGGACCATGAGTCGCCGGCTTGACGGAACCACACGCAAGCCCGCGCGCCGGTGGCAGTGTGCGGCATGCGCCCGTTCGAAAAGAGCCGTGGATTTTCTTCCCGTCACCTGTCACGCTTTCCGATATGCATGGCAAGGGAATGTCGTTGTCAAAACGATCATCAAAAGCTAAACCGAAGCAGAACTTTGAATACTCGATACAGCATTGGACTGGATTACGGGACGAACTCGGTGCGGGCGTTGATTGTGAACACGGGGGACGGGCAGGAGGTGGCCAGCGCGATCTGGGGGTATGAGCAAGGGCAGGAGGGGGTGATTCTGACGCGGGATCCGAATCTGGCG
>Ga0224555_1003682_pt1 | contig 15245 bp, 15 predicted proteins | sample 714S23034metaG_FD_180687 | JGI IMG/M metagenome (GOLD analysis project Ga0224555, IMG submission 180687) | Peat soil microbial communities from Stordalen Mire, Sweden - 717 S2 30-34 | ecosystem: Environmental > Terrestrial > Soil > Wetlands > Peat | place: Sweden: Norrbotten County, Stordalen...
AGCACCATCACAATGTTTACGTCGTGCTGCTTGAGCCGGCGGTCGGCAAAATCCGAAAGGTTCGTGCCGAAAACCCGAAGCGCAATCCCAAGAAACCCTATATCTACGTTGGGATGACAGGGCTGGCCCACACCGATGGATTTCGGATCGAGCTTCACCAATTCCGCCAGCGGGTCCATAAGGCGGCGGCCGATGGACACCGCGCCCCGCACGGTCAAGTCGTGGTTGGGGCGTGGATTGGGATTGAGTGGGTGGCGCTCATCAACATTTCAATCTCAATTCGCCCGGCGAAACGAACGAGACTTTCATTCCGTTCAAGTTGCGTTCATAGGCCGGTCCATTCAATGGACTCGCCACAAAGTTGTTTCCCTTCGGGTAACGGTACCATCGAGGACAGCAGTCGGCGTCAACCGGTCTCGGAAGCGGCTTCCAGCGCGGCCACGGGATGTTTGCCCGCCAGGGCCAGCAGGCCATGCAATACCCGCGTGCCGATGAGGCCGCGTTGTTGCACCATCGCTTCGGCCCACGCCCCGATGTGTTTGCCAATCAGCGTGGCCCTGTCCAACAGTTAATCCAGATTGCGTTGAATGACGCGGCGATACGGTGAATGCTGGGTGGAGTGGGTCGGTTGTAAATTCACCTGGTTCGGCATATGCGTGCAGGGCGATTTGTTCCTGGCGCTGATCGTCCGTCATCTGCAACGCCAGTCGCCCCACCAATGAAAAACCGAACGGAGCAATTTGCCTTTCCCAATTGCGGCGTCAGGGTGTGGCGCTAGGAAAATAACGCCACAACCTTCGAATAACCCGGTTGAGTCGGAATATCAGGTAATTTTATAGCCTCGACCAGAAAACTTTTCAGCTCTCCCTTGATTGTCCACTGTTCCCTTTTGGGGCGAGTCGTCGTTTTGTCTTTGAGGCATTCATAAACCACTGAATCGTCAGGAGGGCAGGTTCCCGGCCAAATGAAGTCTCTGAATTTTTTATTCTTTTTTATGTATTTCACCCACAGCGGCCCGGAACCTGTATATTTGGCACGCTGGTCAGTGAGGAATGCGGCCAGGAATGGCACATGGCCAACGAGTTCTCCAAGCCGGCTGATGGTTGCATCAACGGAAGCTTCGTAACGGGTCGCCACCTGTCGAACCGCAGCGGCATCAAAGCGACTGTATTTTAAAATGTCAGGACCAAAATTTTCCACTGGCATCATCATTTCAGCAGCAGCAATGTCGCAAAGGTTTTCAAACTGCCGGTGCTCGGCGGATTCGGACTCATCCAAAGCGTGATGATGTGGGACGAACTCGCAAAAGTCGGTAAAAAGCATGTGCGCGTATTCGTGAAAAATGGTAAAGCGCTGGCGTTCCCGCAAATATCCGCTGCGGTACTCAATAATGGGGCGCCCTTCACGGCTTAGGATGATTCTTCCGTCCCCGCCAATGTCGTGGTGAACTTCATTGCAAATGACGTTTGAGAGGCTTGCCAGGATGATCGGGCAAAACGACGGTCCCTCCCACCCATGCCTTTTTGCATAAGCGACACGTTTACGAGCAAGCTTCCGAATCAATTGTTCGGGATCGGTTTCACCCGGATGGTCCGCCAAAAGTCTCCCCACGGAAGGATGCATGACATCAGGCTTTCTGCCTTTTTGAAAGGACATCGGCAGAAGATAGCAGAACGGACTATTTTTTAAAACTACTTTCGATGCTTAGGTAGACAAACTTCCAGTGCTCCAAGTCATAGTTTTTCGCGGCCTTCCGATTGCGTAAGACGTACATGGCGTTTAGGATGTCTTGATCGAGTTCTTTTCCCTGACCTTGGAGATACGTGACCAATCCCTTTTGCCAAGCTGGCTGCTTTTCTGGCACAAATCTCTTAAGTTGCGCCTTCTCGGTTTCCAAAATGTCAGAGAGGGTCGCGTTAAGGGCTTTCACGATTTTGTGCAGGGTCCCAAGCGACGGGTTGCTCTCCTCATTATTCTCAAGTTTTGAAAGGAGACCTTTGGACAGACCAGACTGCTCCGCAAGCGCCGGTAATGTCATGCCTTGTTCAGTTCGCAAAGCGCGAATTCGTTCGCCCAAGTTTCGCATAGGAAAACAATAATTGTTTTAGTTCGCTAAAGTAAAGGGTTTATTTCTCACCATCAGGCTGCGCAAAAATCACGGTGCCGCCCAAAAGGTTTTTAATACGCGCGCGATTCTCTCGTCTCCGCAGAATTCACAGTCCGTGCGTTTTTGCAGATTTCTCCGCCGGCGTAATACTGGATTGGCCCATGGACTGATGCACCAGTCGTTGAATGCCTGCCGGTCTTGATTGTGAATTCTCCTGACAAATTCAATGGCAAGAAACGTCCCCGCCAGCACAGAAACAAATGCAAACGGAGCAAGGACTTGCCTGCCTTCGGGGGTTAAAAGCTTCCCTGTCGCACACATCTTTTTGAAAAGCGAATCGTACGCCAGACCAGTCAATTCTTCCACTTGGAACTGAGGATTGCGACTCTGAATGGCGCAGGCAATCTCCGGCGAGATTCTTTCCGTTCGAACGTCGGCAAGGGAAACGCCCAGGGCTTCAGCGACATGCTTTTCGTGCGCCAGTTCCTCAGGGCTTTCATGGTAGGCGCAGGACAAACATGCCAATTCAGTCGGCTGGCTGTGAAAATGAAAAACGATCTCGCTAATCCCTGTGGTGGAGACGTCATAAACCTCTCTTGGGATCTCGGTTTGAATACTCCTGCGGGCTCGTGGACTATCAACCGCTACAATTAAACGTTTGAGCCAGGGACCCGCCTTTTTCTCCTTGATGTCTTGCAGTCTTGCCTTATGCGGAATCGCCTTAACATTTGGCATATCATCGGCGATGGCCGCGCACAGACAATCGCATTTATTTAACCCCTCCTGGGACTCGTCAAAGTAGATGCATCGCTGCAAATTTCCACCGCTGACAAAATCATCGTCCACAACGTGCAGAACGCCCCGAGCCTTGAATTCACGGAGGGCGTAGGCAAACCCGTTTCCGACGGCTCCGGCTCCCACAAGAAATGATTCGTCAATATCCACGGTTTCGCTGAGAAACCGCAGGTCATCCCCGAGCAGCTCAATCAGATTTATGTTCAGCGAATTCGTGGGTGGAAATGGCAATAGATCGTTGAAGGTTTTTTTCAGCATGGCACCCACCGCATAAGAGGCTCCCAAAAGTATGCCGACCGGATGCATCAGCGGGCTGTTCTGGCCCCCAGGAGTGCCACCAATCACAACATCGTGCCCGTTCATGCTCGCATATAGACGCGGCGATTCAAAGCGCGGTTCGGCATCGCCGATTACCAGTTCAACGGCAACTTTTTCGGAGGTGTCGCCTTCCAGAATAACCCGCGCGACGGTGCGCCCGATCATGCGTCGCACATGTTCGGCAAATCTACGTCCTGCATTGTCGGTGGCTCGATGTGTAATGGCAACCGATGCCGCCAGCAAATCCATCGCCGCATCTTCTGCAATCCCTAATGCGGAGGCCAAGGTCCTGGCGTTCTCCTTTTTGGCACTTAAATTCATGGGACAATTTTGTAAAAATCCTTGATGTTTTCCTGGGGGGCTTGCAGCCACTCGTTTTCAGCGTTCAGGCAGAAAGCAGCCGTGCGTTGGACAAAATTCTCAGCATTCGTCCGAAGCGCAAAGTGTGGCACGACAAGTGACAAAGCTCCCACATGACGGACTATCGCCCACTTGTCGTCAGCGGCGGAATGAAACGCCAGTTTTGGATGGGTATGCACTTGAGCGGCGATCATCAGTCTTTCCTTCCGCAGTTCCAACATAAGCCTCTCCATCGAGTTTTCCGGGATGAGGAAATAATCGCGATCAGCCTCCTGTTCCGGCTTCCACATCCGGGCGACCGTAATGACCTGAAAGTCCCGTTGCCCCAGCCATAAAATGACACATTCCGACCGACGACGGCCTGCCATCTGCAATTCGCCCAGGGTGTCTTGCACGATTTGTTTTCTGACTATGACGCAGTTATTCATGTTTATCCTCTAAGCCATGCATCCCAAAGCTGTGTCATAATTCCGCCGAGGCTGTATGAGTCCTGCCGTTTATAGTTCTCCCACACATCCGAGACGTGGTTCTGATAAGTGTGGTATTGCAGCGAACCCGCCATGCAAACGAATGGCCGGGAAGTGGCGGGATGCAGGTTTGGATTAAAAAGACTGCCCGCGCCTCGCGGTAATTCAGGCCCTGTCAGATAATTGCCATGAGCGTTGAGAAGCTCCACGGATGGCGGAGCATCGTTCCAGTTAGGGGCCAAAAAACGGATTCGGATTTCCGTCCTGCAGGCACCCTGAAAGCCGATGTCGAGAACTGGGAACTCCCTGTTGTAGAGTTTCCAGTTCCGAAGGGTGAAAAGATCGTCGGAAATCTTCCCGACATCAGACTTGAACAATTCTCTGGCAAGCGCTTCATTCATTGCCGCCCCCGCCTGCTCGCGGTCCGTAATCAATCGCCACCTTTCGATGAAGGCCGTTGTCAGGGTAGTTTTTGTTAATGTCGATTTCACGGCCCGCGACTTTCGCCACCCAACTGGACGTGTCGGTCAGGCCGAGTTTCTTCGCGGCGTGGTGCAGTTGATCCTTCACGGGCTGGTGAGACGGCACGCTTGCGTATCCGTGGGGAGGCCACGTTCCGCTGGTTGTCACCACCTCGACAAAGATGTGCCTGCTTTTGGCGATGTGGATATGGCCGCCGTGCTGGAAGCCGTGCTCGTGCAATTTGTGTTCCTTGCGAAGCAGCTTCGCTTCCTCGCCCACCAGGAACAGGATGTCGGCCTCCAATTCACCAAGCAGGATGCCCTCAGCCTCGACTGTATTGAGCAGCGATTCCACACTGGCGTCCTCAGCCACTTTCACTGATTTAACTTCACCGTCTTCACCGTAATGTATCGTAATGTCGTTTTCTTTCATACCGATGTATCTTTCCGTCCTGAGGGGCTGCCGGCAGGGGTTACGACCGTAACCCGATAACCGCCGGACCGATGTTCACTCAGCGACTCGTAAGTTAATGTTAGTTCACTTTAAGAAACCTTGCAAGTGGAAATCAAATTTATTTTTATGCACCCTCCAATCAAAATGACGCTGTTGACGGCGTGCAGGAACGACTGGCAGCGCTCATGTAACGGGCAGGCGTAAGCTGCATCGCAATGCAGGCCGATTTAAATTTCGGGATGCGTTTTCGCCCGATGACGCGTTGCATCACGTTGGGTTGGTCCTCGACCCTGCGCCTCAGCAGAGCAGCCAGTTCTTGCGTGCGCTCGGGCAATTCCGAAGGCGGACGAAAGAAGCGCAGAACGGTACTAATAATACTAGGTTAAGTAGTCAGCCTGAGTTTTCGAATTCCGTCTGACACCAAGGGCACTTACCGGAGAGGTGTATCAGCGCTCTTTGGAGTTGCTTGCGAATCATCGGCAAGGTCACACCAGAAGTTTTTTTTGGCGCGGGCTTGTTCCGAGCGCAGAAACGCAAACGCCATACTGACGAGCGTGACATGGTGATGCCAGCCCAGCCACTGCCGGCCCTCAAAGTGATCCAGGCCCAGTTCCTCCTTGAGCTCGCGATAATCCTGTTCGATCCGCCAGCGCCCCCGGGCCATGCGCACCAGACGGCGCAATCCGACGGCGGCCCCACCCAAATAGCCGAGCCAATAGTCCGTGGGTTCCGCGGCGTCCGCCGGCCACTCCATCAACAGCCACTCGGCCACCCGTTGGGGATGAGCCTGGGCCTTCCAACCATGAGCCGCCCAAATCAACACCTTGGCAAAACGCGAACGCATGGGTCCTTTGGTCCCTTGTCGCCACTGGACCGACCGCCAGGCCGAGGCTGGCAGAGCCTTGGCCACCGCCAACAAAGTTTGCGCCGCAGGCAAAGCAGACAACGGCGGATGCTCGCGGGGCCGACCCGTGGCCTTGGGTGTGGGCAAGGCCAGGTTCGGGTCGGTGGTCCAAACCACCGTGGTCGGCTCCACCGCCACGACATAATGCAGTTCCTTCTGCCGCAGGGCTTGGCGAAAGTCAAAACTGTTGCCATAAGCCGAATCAGCCACGATGGGCAGCCTCGGCAGTTTCCACTCTGAGAGCGTTCACGATCAGTGATGGCGACAGTTTCGTGTTAAATGAGGGAATGGACTGAGGCGTCGCTGTTACAGGGAGCAATCTAACGGGGCGGGTGATGGCACGGAGTTCTTGCGCCAACGGCTTGGCGGAGTTGCATGCTTGCGCAATCCGTGGTTTGGAAGCAGAGCCGGCCGACCTCGTTGGAAATCCGGAACTGCGATCGCGGCAACTCAAAGGCCCTGTCGGGCAATCTTGTTCAGAGCTTTTGCCGCGGCTTCCTTGTTGCTGTCGTATGAGCTGCGCGACATTTTCTGAAGAAAAGGAATAGCCCCGCTGGCCACCGGTCCGATTTCGCCGACGACCTCAGCAGCGGTTTCCTCCCTGGGCTGGAAGAATCCCAGCGTCGTTTGGCTGATCAGCGCTTGGGGGTTCTTTGACCAGTCACTCAACTCTCCGATCATCACGCGAAGAACTGCGTTGGTTTGTTGGTCGATCCTCCACAAAGCCTCCGCAGCGAGGACGCGGAGTTGAGGATCACTATCTTGAATCAACTCGGCCAATCGAGGAACGGCCGCTTTCGCCTTGTCGCCAATGCAACCGAGAGTCCAGGCAGCCGTCGTCACACGTTGCGACCGGTCCGATTGCAAATCCGCCATCAAGGTCGGCACTGCGGCGGATGCGTGAGCGCCTTGCGCCCTAAATGCGCGCGCCACCCACAGATATTGATCGTTTGTCCCGTGACGATACAGATCCACTAACCCGGGCAACGCATCGCCCCCCATGGATGAGAGGGCAGCTATGGCCCCGACCATCTGCTCTTTCTTTTCCGCCAGATCCAGCAGCTCTGGTATGGCTGCCTTGGCGAATTCACCCAACCGACCCAGCGCCTCCATGGAAAACATCAAAGTTTGCGGATTGTCGCTTTGCAATAATGAAATAATCCGTGGTATCGCCGGTCGAGCTGCGGGGCCGATCAATCCTAGAGTTCGCGCCACCAAGCCTGGCATTTGTGGATCGCCGTCTTCGATTGTCGTCATCAGTGTTGGGACTGCGGCGGCGGCAGCGGCGCCAAATTCGCCAAGGGCAAAAACATCTCGGCCGGCGATTTGAGGATCCTTATTTGTCAACAAGCCGATCAAGGCAGTGACTTCGCCATGGTCGCGCTTGTCAATCTTTCGCAACGACAACGAGCTCGTGATAACAACGTCTGGAGCCGAGTCGTGGAGCAAATTCTGCAGTCTCGGCACTGAGGCGACGGCGCCAGCGCCAATTTCGCCCAGCGCTTCAGCCGCCTTTTGCCTAATCCTTTGGTGGGCGTCGGTGAGCGCCGCCGACAACGGAGGAACAGCACTCGCGCTGGCAGATTTGGCCAGTTCGAGAATTACCCATTCTGCGTCCTCGTCTCCTTGTTGGTAACGGTCTAACAAGACGGACAGCGCGGATTGCGCCGATGGCCCCATTTTGACCAGAGCCTCGCCAGCGCACTTTTTCACCAAATAGTCTTTGGATGAAAACGCTTGGAGCAACCCCGGCACCGTCTTTGGCAAGTGCCTCCTTATGGCCGCAACAGGATCCTCAAGGATATCCAAGCGAATGAGTCGATTCCCAAATTTCAAACCATATAGCTGTCCATGAGTAAAGTCGTTTGGTCCATCCCAACCATCGTGTATCCAGAAGCCTTCGTCGGCAAATGGGCCTTTCGGTGCCAAGGTTGCCACGTTTAGCGAGAACTTTTTGCTTCCCACATAAAGACCGGATGGCCTCCACAGGAGACCCAAAAAAATGAGCGCGCAGAGCAGCGCAAGGGATGCAGCAACCAAAATGACTCTGCCAACGCGCGATCGGCGAGTGCTTTTCTTCTGGCCGGCGAAATCCTGCGGCTTACTCATAGAACGTAACCTCAAATCTTGAAACCGAGTTCCTTGAACTTCTTCGAAGCTTCGGTATTGTCGCGTGCATCGTCCACCGGATTGTGGGAGTGCGTGGTGACCTGATACGGTTCTTATTCGTTACCACAAATCTGGCTGCTTGTCATGGCTTTTCCATCAGCCCTGTCCCACTTGTCCCACTTGCCTCAGTCGCGCGGGTGGCGGTGGGGGACGGCAGTCCTCCCCCGCCTTGTCCCACGCAAAAGAGGTGAAAATGGCGTTTTGGAATATTCAGGGATGGATTTATCGCTTTGAACTTGCCCCCGCAGGAGTTTGGCCGGGCGGGTCGTTAGACCTCGCCCGGCCTCCTGCGGTTCGCAAGGCTCCAGTCGGCGCTCGGGTTGCGTCCCCGCAGAGCCCTATCCTCCGCTGGAGCAAAGGGAGTGTTTCCCGTTTCCGTTCCCTTGGGGGTCTATAGGGCGGGAAACGGGAAACGGCAGTTTGAGTTGATAGCCCTTGGCGTCCCGCACGACTTCTCCCTTGGCGGCCAGTTCCGTCAACGCGGAGCAGACGGCGGCGGTGCGCATGCCGCAGAGTTTGCGCAGTTGGCTCAGCGGCACCGGTTCTTGGAGTTGGGCCAGAGTTTGACGCACCCGATCCACCGGCGTGGGTGGCATGGTGGATTCGATCACGGAACGCTCCAACACCGTCAGGGCCAAAGCCGGGCCCGTTTGAGTCAGTTGGAGCGGGATATGGTCTTGGCCGGGAGCGGCGCGATGCTCGGTGGACAGGGTCAGTTGGGCACCCTTGCGGCGCATATAAAGATTGGAGTCACCCCAGCCGTGGAGTTCGCTGGAACCGCGCAAGGCTTGGCCCGGGCGGCTGGAGTTGGAGTCTTTGCGGGCGTGATGAACCAGGATGACGGCCAGTTGGAACTGACGTTGGAGTTCCCGCAAGTAAGACAGCAGCCCGGCGATCTGGCTGGCGTCGTTTTCATCCACCCGGTGCAACCGGATCAGTGGGTCCAGGATCAGCAGGATGGGCCGGAGTTGTTGGACGGTGTGGGAGAGGCGCGACCGGTCGGTGGGAGTGTCGAGCCGGAGTGAAGGGGCGGTAATGACTTGGACCGGCAACGAGTCAAATGGCACTTGCGCGGCCGCCGCGATGCCTTCCAGCCGCTGACGCACCACTGCCAGAGAGTCTTCGGCCGGGAAGAGCAACACCGAGCCGCTACGTCGGACCGGGAACTGGCGCAAACACGCGGCGCCTGAAGCGACGCTGACGGCGACATCCAAAGCCAGGAAGCTTTTGCAGCATTTGGGTTCGCCGCCCAGGATGCCGACGGCTTGCTCGGACCAGAGACCTTCAACCAGCCACTGGGTTTGCGGGCCGGTGCTGGCCAGTTGGCTGGCGCGTTGAACCGGGAAGGGGTTCATGATTTTTTGGCGGGCTTGGGATCCAGGGCAAAAACTTCGAAGTAGAGTTTTTCGTCGATGACATCGCGTTCCTGTTGACAGGCAACAGCCAGGAGATCGTTGGCCATATTCATGAGCAGGCGCAGGTTGCCGGCGGCGTGTTCGCAGAGAGTCTGGAGCAGGGAAGGGCTCAAAAGTTTGGGATTGCCGGCGGTTTTGAGCAGGTGATTGAGGCATTCCTGAAGTTGCTTGGGGGGCAGGGCTTCCAGACGCAAGCGGCTGCGGATGCGGCTGGCGACGGGCAACAGGTCGGGCTCTTCCAGACGGGTGGCCAGGCGCTGATCGCCGGCCAGAATGATGGTGAGAATTGAGCGGGAGTCCAACTCGGCGCTGGCCAGCAGGCGCAGCTCCGACAAGACCGGGGAGTTCATTTCCTGGGCCTCGTCAATGATGAGCACTGGGCGATAAGCGGCGGCCTCGATGTGGGCGAGCCATTTTTCACGCAGACTTTTGGCGCTGTGCCAGCGGTTATTTGGCGAGAGAGGCACGCTGAACAGATGGCCCAGTTCGCGGTAGAAGTCGGCCATTTTAGCCTGGGGCCTGGTCAGGGTGCCGACGCACAGATCGCGCAGGCCGGTTAAGTGCTCGGAGAGGATGCGGAGCGCGGCGCTTTTTCCGACGCCTGGGTCGCCCACGGTCAGGGCAAAGCCGCCTTCGCCAATCTGGTGTTCGATGCGCCAGCAGAAGCTTTGGATCGGCGGCGGAGACCACAAGGCGGTGGCGGGCACATGGGACGAGAAGGGGTTGAACTTGAGGCTGTAGAGGTTAAGGAGTCGTTTATTCATAATGGGTTTTGCGGGTTTTGGGTTTGAGGCAGATAGGCCGGAGGCAATCCGGTGGTGGCGTATTTGTGGATAATTTTTTGCAGCAAAGGCGCCATGCCGGGTGAGGAAAGCGGTTCCCCGGAAGCGACCACGGGGGTTCTGGGGGCCCGCAGCCCTTCGGCATTTTTCTTTTTATCCTGCGGATAAATGCGGCAGAGGATGGCGCCGGTTTTCGGATCGGCCAGATAGACCGTGCTCAAGTCCCAGGAAGCATAACGGACCCTGAGTTCTTGCAGGTGGCCGAACCGGGAGGGGACTTCAAAACGAATGGCCTCCAGGCTGAGCGTGCCGTCGCTGCGGCGCTGGATGCGCCGGACTTCGGTGGTGAAGGCCAGTTGCAGCTTGTCGGTGGACGGACAGGGCTGGGCGACATTCTTGTCGTTAAGAAAACGGGCCAAAGGAGTCTGGCCAGTTTCGGAATGAATCTTGCGGTTGTATTCCAACTCGATCCAGGCCTGGGTCGCTTGATTGAGTTGATCCAACGTCAAATCGGCGACGCCTTCGAGCATGGGCAGAAGGCGACCCTCGACCTGGCCCCAAAACGACTCCTGCTTACCATTTTGGTACGGCGAGTATACGAGGGTGTTTTCATAGAGGACTCCCAGCCGAGCGAGTCCCTGTTCGGTTTCGGCGGCGATCATTGCGGAACCGTTATCGAAGAGCAGTGACCTCGGCAAATCTCGCTTTTGAAAAGCCTGGCATAAGCCGTGGCACAGTTCGCAAGCGCCTTCGGCCAGATACCATTGGAGATGACAACAGAGCCGAGAGCGGTCATCGAGGATCCCCAGCAGGATCGGATACACCCATTGGCCGTCGGTCCGCAGCACGCGCAAGGAGCCGTGATGAAAATCCAAATGCCAGAGTCCGTTGACATATTCGCTCTCGTAGCTGCGAATCTCCCGGGCTTCATAGCGACGCTCGGCCGCTTGCGCTCCCGGACTGTGAACCGGCCCGCGGCGCGGACGCTTGAACAACCCGTGACTTTTCATGTAACGCAAGAGGGAGACGTAGGAAGGCATGGGACTGGCCTGGGGTTGTTGTTCCACCACCACGGCCAGGTTGTCGAAATGATATGTGACGCGCCACATATCATTTTAAATGTGGCCAGTTTAGTTATGTGGCGTAAACTCGGAATCCCCCTGGTTTTGTCGGGTTTCGGTCTCTTTTACGCCACATAATATTCTGACGGTGAGCTTTGGTTTTAGCCTGAAGGTGTGGATGCTGAGGCCTATGTTCAAAACATTGTTTCATTATCCTTGGGCAATTTCACGTCATGCCAACGGTCCGTTGGCCGATGCGCGAAATGCCTTCCTATCACACCTTGCAGCACGAGGGACGGCTCGCGCAACGCTCTTGCACTATGCGAGCGAGTTGCTGTTGATTGCCGGTTTCCTGGACACCAAAAACCATGACCAAATTGAACGCTCGGAACTGGCCTCCTACGCTCAGCAATGGGCGAAACGCCAACGGCGGCGCGGCTGCGCAACACTTCTCAAGTGGCCTGTGGACCTCTTTTTTCGAGTGGCTTGCTCGTGGTGTGATTTCATGGGATGGCTCAAAGAGGAACCCCAGGAAAGGTCGTGCTGTGCCGTGAAAGTAAAAGTTCGGGCCTGGGCTTCGTTCCTGCGCTCCGAAGAGGAATTAGCGGAAACCACCACTTCTCATTACTGTTGGTGGGCCAGATGTTACCTGCGATGGCTCAAGCAGGAAGGCTTTCCTTTGCGGCTAACCACACCGGCAAGGGTGGATCAGTTCATGAAACACCTTTCCGTCACCGGACACAACCGAGTGACTTTGGCGTGCGCCGCAAAAGTGCTGCGGCGTTTCTTGGCTTTTGCGCATAGGCAGGGCTGGTGTCAACGAGATTTGTCTCAGAGCATCCTATCACCGCGGTTGTATCGTCGAGAAACCGTGCCCATCGGACCGGCATGGGCAGATGTAAGACGGCTAATCGCGGCCACCAACGGCACCACACGTTGGGATTTGCGCAACCGCGCGATACTTCTCTTGTTGGCGGTGTATGGTCTGCGGAGTGGCGAAGTGAGGATGCTGCGCTTGGAGGATTTGGATTGGACGCGCCGCATACTGCGCGTCCGCCGGACAAAGAACTCTCAGATTCATGAATATCCTTTGACAGCCGCGACAGGCCAAGCGATCCGGCGTTATCTGAAGACCGCTCGGCCTCATTGCAATTGCCCTGAGGTGTTCTTGACGGTTGCCGCCCCATTTCGTCGATTGTCAAGCGGTGGGATGTATTGTCTGACATCCGTATTGCTGGGGCGACTGGGCATCGTCAGCCCCAAACGCGGGCCACATGCATTGCGACACGCTTGCGCTACGTATCTACTCAACAGCGGATTGTCCCTCAAAAAGGTCGGAGATCATTTGGGCCACACAAACTTGAGCTCCACCCAGATCTACGCCAAGACGGATTTGGTGGCACTGCGCGCAGTGGCTGCATTTGACCTGGGAGGACTCATATGAAGCTGCACCCAGTCATCGAGCAATACATTTCGCTGAAAAAGTCGCTAGGTTTTCGTTTTGACACTTCAAGACGGGTCCTGATGGCGTTCAGCCGGGCGATGGGTGACGTGGGTTTGGGCGACATCAAGCCGCCGGCCGTGCGAGGTTTTCTGGACGGACACGGTCCCGTGACCACTTTCTGGCCCCTTAAATGGCGAATACTGCGCGGCTTCTATCGCTTTGCCCAAGCACGCGGCTTCGCACACCGATCTCCGTTGCCCACGCAGGCACCGAAGGTCACCACGTCGTTCACTCCCTATATTTATACGCAGCAAGATTTACGAAATCTGTTGCGAGCCATCACCCCAAAGCGAGCCGCCGGTTTGTCTTCGGCGACCCTGCGCGCCTTACTCCTGTTGCTCTACGGCGCGGGGTTCCGCATCAGCGAAGCACTGCAACTGGAAGAGACGGACGTGGACCTGAAAAATTGCCTGATACATGTGCGTTGCAGCAAGTTTTTCAAAGCCAGGCTTGTTCCGATCGGGCCAAGCTTAACCCAGGAGTTGGAAGACTATGGGGGCAAGCGTCCGCCGAGCAACGGTTCTAACGGGCGCTTTTTTCGGACCAAAAGAGGGGCACCGATAAGCTGTTGCGCTGCAGACCGAATCTTCAGGGCATTGCGTTTGGCGGCGGGTGTAAAACGAACCGACGGCTGTTATTATCAGCCTCGGTTGCATGATTTACGCCACGCTGCCGCCGTTCATCGGTTGGTGTCGTGGTATCGCGAAGGAGTCGATGTGTCTTCGTTATTGGTCAGCCTTTCTGTTTACCTGGGCCACCTTGACCTCTCCGCCACCCAGAAATATCTGACAATGACCCCAGAACTTCGTGAAAAGGCCAGCAAGCGTTTTGCCGATTACGCGCTAGGAGGATCCGATGAATAATCTGGTGGGATCCTGGGTTCGTCGCTTTCTGGTTGAATATTTGATCGGCGAACGCAACTACTCGGTTAATACGCAACGCAGTTATCGGGATACGTTCCAGTTGTTTCTTCCTCTTGCTGCCAAGCGCTGTCGGTGCGCAGTGGAGCGATTGGTTTTGGATCAACTAAAACCCAAGATCGTGAGAGAGTTTATTCGATATCTAGAGCAGAGCCGCCATTGCGGCCCCTCAACCATCAACCAAAGGTTGGCAACTCTACGCGCTTGGGTTCGCTTTGTGGGGGCAAACGCCCCGGAGCATCTGGATTGGAGTAGCCAGATTCAGGCGATCCGCTTCAAGAAGCACGCTCCCGCCCCCATGATCTATCTCGAAAAAGAAGAAATGAAGGACCTGCTGGCAGCGCCTGATCAGAGTGATGCACAGGGCTTTCGTGATTATGCTCTGTTGCTGTTTCTTTACAACACGGGAGCGCGTGCCAGTGAAGCCTCCGTGCTGACGGTGGGCGATTTAGACCTCGCCACGTCTGTGGTCACCCTGCACGGGAAAGGTCCGAAGGACCGCCAGTGCCCCCTATGGAAGGCAACGACGACGGCGCTGCGAGAACTGGTGTCGGGTCGGGCTTCCAACCAATCGGTCTTTCGTGGCCAACGCGGGGGACCTTTGACTCGCTATGGGATACACGCCCTCGTGGAGCGACACGCACGCCAGGCTGCGTCCAAAACACCGACTCTAAAAACCAAACAAGTCAGTCCGCATCGCATTAGACACTATGCCGATCGCCGGACTATGCCGCCTCGTTTGCCGATTCTCCGGTCTTTCCCGGGCAATTTGGTCAATTTGAAGTGAACCTGCGCGGCATAGTCCGGCGAGAGCCAGATGAAGCTTCGCGCACGAACACGCCTGATGGATTCTGCACCTGTAATTTGTGTGAGGCCAGACGCAAGAGCGAGATCCATAGATGTTACTCGACAGTACCCCAGCACACCTCGACTCCACGCCCGTGATTACCCGCGGATTGGCGAGACCGGACTATGCCGCGCCAGAGAACGGCGAAGCCCCATTTTGTCGGCTATTTTCCTCAGTTTTAAAGTTGGACGCGGCATAGTCCGGGGATCGGCATAGTGACGCCTATGCCGCGAGCGGCATAGGCGCCACACGACCGCGATGCACCTACTCCGCTCCGGGGTCGACATTAACACGATACGAATCTGGCTCGGGCATGTGTCCCTCAATACCACAAATGTTTACGCAGAAAGCGACTTGAAAATGAAGGCCAAAGCCCTGGCCTGTTGTGAAGCCCCGCTTTTACGAGCGATCCCAAAGAAGCCGAGGCAAATTGGGGTAATGGCCTTTCTAAAAACCGTTTAGACGCGGAATATTATGTGGCGTAAAAGAGACCGAAACCCGACAAAACCAGGGGGATTCCGAGTTTACGCCACATAACTAAACTGGCCACATTTGAAATGGAGTTGGTAACTCCAACTGGGGTGCTGCCGGTGCTGCTCGGTCAGCAGTGGAATGAGTCCGGGATGGAGCGAGGGATGTTGTCCGTGATCAGAGCGGATTTTGCGCTTGAGCACTTCGATC
>Ga0224555_1003683_pt1 | contig 15242 bp, 15 predicted proteins | sample 714S23034metaG_FD_180687 | JGI IMG/M metagenome (GOLD analysis project Ga0224555, IMG submission 180687) | Peat soil microbial communities from Stordalen Mire, Sweden - 717 S2 30-34 | ecosystem: Environmental > Terrestrial > Soil > Wetlands > Peat | place: Sweden: Norrbotten County, Stordalen...
GGGCAAGCCTGGATTTCATGCAGAGTGGCTGAGGGACGAGCCCTGTGACGCCACGACAACCTGCCTGGGCAAACCAGGAGTATGGTGTCAACTCTCGCCCGGTAACGGGGAACATGAGATTCGGGGGGCGCCTTAGCACTCTTGACCGAGGCGTCTCAGTACGATTTTTCGAGTCACTTCACGTTCGCTCTTTTTGAGCCGGTCACGCGCTCGTGTATCCGCAGTCCCTCTCGCACATAGCGAGGGAACTGTGACGACTGCTTATGATTTGCGATGCCGGGAATGTGGCAAGTCCTATGGGATTCAGCCGCTTTCCATCTGTGACGAGTGTTTTTCCCCGCTTGAGGTGGTCTTCGACCTTGAGTACGCCCGCACCCGCTTCACCCGCGAAGCCATCCAGCAGGGACCGCTGAATATGTGGCGCTATCGCGCGCTGCTGCCCGTGGCCGACAGCTACGAGCCGCAGACTCCAGTGGGGTTAACCCCGCTGATGAAGGCTCCCCGCCTGGGAGCGCACATCGGCGCAAGCAATCTCTTCATCAAGAATGACGCCGTTTGCCTGCCCACGCTCAGCTTCAAAGATCGCGTCGTGGCCGTCGCTTTGGCCAACGCGCAAGCCTTCGGCTTCGACACGGTTGGCTGCTCGTCCACTGGCAATCTGGCCAACGCCGTGGCCTCGCAGGCCGCGCGGTTGGGTCTGAAGACATTCATCCTCGTCCCGGCTGATCTGGAGCCGGCCAAGATTCTCAATACCCAGGTCTATGGCGCTACGCTGGTGCGCGTCGAGGGCAGCTACGACCATGTCAACCGCCTCTCGTCGCAGATTGCTGACCGCTATAACTGGGGCTTTGTGAATGTGAACCTGCGCCCCTACTACGCCGAAGGCTCGAAGACGATGGGCTTTGAGATTGCCGAGCAACTGGGTTGGCGGCTGCCGGACAATATTGTTTGCCCCATGGCCGGCGGATCGCTGATTACGAAGATTCGCAAGGCGTTCAACGAGCTGATCGCGCTCGGCCTGGTCGAGGACAAGCAGGTGCGCTTCTTCGGCGCGCAGGCCACCGGCTGCTCGCCCATCGCCAAGGCGGTCAAGAACGGAACAGACGTGATTGAGCCGCAGCGGCCCAACACCATCGCTCGGTCGCTGGCTATTGGCAACCCGGCAGACGGCCTGTATGCAGCGCGCGCCATCCTCGCTACGGGCGGATGGGCCGAGGATGTGTCGGATGTGGAGATCGTCTCGGCCATGCAGGAGCTAGCTGAGACGGAGGGCATCTTTACCGAGACGGCCGGCGGCGTGACCACCGCGGTCACCGCGCGGCTCTATGCCCATGGCCGCATTCAGCCCGATGAGCTGACCGTTACCTGCATCACCGGCAACGGCCTGAAGACAACCGATTGCCTGAACGGCGCGTATGACCGGAGTCAGGCCATCCGTCCCCGGATCGGCGACTTTGAAGCCTTTGTCGAAGAACACAACGAAAGCGGCCCAAAACTTAGTCAGGATTTGGTGCTGGCGGGAGAATCCAATGGCCGTTAGAGTCCTATTGCCGAATGCCTTTCAGAAGCACACCAATAACACACGCGAGATAGCCAGCAGCGCGGCCAATCTGACCGAGCTGATTACCGAGATCGAGAGTCGTTTTCCGGCCCTGCGCAAGCACCTGCGCGGCGAGGATGGGCAGATCCGCCGCTTCATCAATTTTTATGTCAACGAGGAAGATATTCGCTTCCTGGGTAATGAAAAATACAGTTTTCAAGAGGGTGATGAGGTGCTAGTGATTCCGTCCATCGCCGGCGGGTGAAGGTGACTTCTAACAATCCGAGTTACTGCGGTTGCTCAGGGGGTTCTCCCGCCAGGAGAGCCTCTTATATTACTGCCAAGTTACAACCTGGGAAAATATATTTGCGCTGTATTCGCGCGAGCTTGACCGTTCTTTCATAGATTCCGGCGGATACTGCTCTCGTGATCGCACACTTTGGGCAGAAGGTTCCGCTGAAGCTGGCCGTTGGTTCCACTCCTCTGGTGGAACTTGGATTTTCCTCTTATGTTCTGTCCCCGCCTCCTGCTTCGGCCAAGCCTCACATTCATGCCGCGGTTGGGGGTTACCGGCTGCGGCTGGCCGAGAACGTCGAAGATCGCGAGGCCGCTTGCCGGCTCCGTTTCAAGGTTTTCAACCTTGAATTGGGCGAGGGGCTGCAAAGCTCCTACCAGACTGGATTGGATACCGACCAATTCGACCTCTTCTGCGAGCACCTGCTGGTGGAGGACAAGCTCACCGGACGTGTCGTGGGCACTTATCGGATGCAGTCCGGCGCAACCGCCGCCCGCAACCTGGGTTACTACTCCGAGCAGGAGTTCGAATTTGCACCCTATGAGCCGCTGCGGACGGACATACTGGAGCTGGGCCGCGCCTCCATCGATCGCGACCATCGAACTCCAGAAGTGCTGACCTTGTTATGGAGGGGTATCGCACAGTATGCTTCCTGCATGGGGCTGCGTTACCTGATCGGCTGCTCATCATTGACTTCGAAAGACCCGGCTGAGGGCTGGCAGGTGTATCGCCAGCTTGAGCACTACAGGGTTTCTCCGGAGTTCGAGACCGCACCGACCGCCGATTACGCTTGTCCCAGCGAGCAAGAGGGCGCACACGCACAGCAATCGCCCTGCCAGCAAGACCCATCGAAACGGACCACGACCGTCACTCAGGCGAGTGTTCCCAAGCTGCTGAGGACCTACCTGGCCATTGGGGCGCGTGTCTGCTGCCCGCCGGCCTGGGACCGGGAATTTGGCACCATCGATTTCCTTACGCTGCTCGATCTGAAGTTGCTCTCGTCCTCGGCGCGCAATCGCTTCCTGGCTCCGCTGACAACGTGAACTTGCGTGCGATCCGGCGCGCTGTGGCGCTGGGATTGGCTCTCGCCCTAAGCATTCTCCGTTTCTGGTTTTTGCGGCTGCGCGGACCTCTTACCCTGGAGAAACGCGCCCTGTGGGTCCAGCAGACCTGCTGTGGGATACTGGCCGGTGTGGGCGTCGGCTACCGCGTCGATGGGACTCCGCCCACCCATGGGCTGCTCGTCGCCAATCACCTCAGCTACCTGGATATTCTCATCATCGGCGCGGCTACGCCCTGCTTCTTTGTCGCCAAGATGGAGATCGGCGGCTGGCCTTTCTTCGGCAAGGCGGCGCGCGTCGGCGGAACGCTTTTCATCGACCGCTCCAGCCTAGCCAGCGCCGAGAAGGTCTCCGCCATGATCGCCGAGCGGCTCAGTTTGCCCGTCCCGGTCCTGTTCTTCCCCGAGGGCACTACCACCGACGGCAGCTCGCTGCTGCGTTTCCACTCCCGGTTCTTCGATCCGGCGGCGGTTACCGGAGCACCGGTGACGGCCGCAGCGCTTCGCTACGTGATTGCGGACGGCACCCCGGAGAGTGAGCTGTGCTGGTATGGCGATGAGCCGTTTGTGACTCATCTGATGAAGGTGATGTGCGTTGCCGGCTTCTCCGCCAGAGTGCGCTTTGGCCAGCCGCGGTTCTACCCCAACCGCCGTGTTGCGGCCGACGCCACCTACGCTGAGATTGCCACCATGCGCGTGCAAATGCCGCTGCCCTGACCCAGGTAAGAGAGCACAAATACGCAATCCGGCTCACCGATGCAAGGTATTACGGCTCTTGGCAAGCCGCAACTTCGCGCCACAGATTATATTCTGAGACGAGCCGTGACCTCGACCGGACCCACTACCGCCGAAACGCTCTGCCAGCACGGCCTTCGCCAGCTCACAGTGGCCCAGCGCCTGCGCCGGATGCACGACCAGCTTGCCGAGGCGTATGGTCCCCAGCATTGGTGGCCGGCTGAAACGGCTTTTGAAGTGATCCTCGGCGCTTACCTCACCCAGAACACCGCATGGAAGGCTGTGGAGCGCTCGCTCGACAACCTGCGTGGAGCCGGAGCCCTGACCGTGGATGGTTTGCGCGCACTCTCTCTCGAGGATCTGCAACGCTTGATCCAACCCTCCGGCTTTCACACCCGCAAGGCGCCCGCGCTGAAGGCGTTTGTGGTCTTGCTGGACGAGGAGTTTGACGGATCGCTTGCGACCCTGCCCGCCACGCCCACAGACACCCTGCGCGCCCGTCTTCTGACCCTTCCCGGCGTTGGTCCAGAGACCGCCGACGCCATCCTGCTCTACGCCCTCGGCCATCCTGTTCCTGTCGCCGACGAGTACTTGCGCCGTGTCAGTGAGCGGCATCATCTTTCGCCGTCCACGCCCGGCCGCAATCGCATAGGCTACGAGTCGCTGGCCACCCTCACCCGTCAGGCTTTTGCCTCCGACGCACCTGAGAACCAGGCGCGCCTCTTCAACGAGTTTCACGCCCTGATGGTTGCCGTGGGCAAAGCGCACTGCGGCCGGACGGCTCATTGCGAGGGTTGCCCGCTGAGAACTGATCCGCATACAAAAGGCGGTCCGCCGCGTTAGGATTAGTTACTATCAAAATTGGAGAAAGCGATTTGATGGCACAATCCGGTTCATCCATGCAACTGACGCGGGCTGCCGACTATGCGGTTCGGGTGATGATCCACCTGGCCACGCTGCCCGCTCATGAGCGCGCGCTGCTGCCCGCGCTGGCCCGCGCCACGGGAGCTCCGCAGAGCTTCCTTTCCAAAGTTTTGCAAGCTTTGTGCCGCGCCGGATTCATCGTTTCCCGGCGAGGCCAGTCAGGCGGATTTGAGATTCTTCCTCCAGGCCGAAAGGCATCGATCCGCATGGTGGTGGAGGCCATTGAGGGTCCCATCGCTCTGAATCTCTGCCTGGTCTCCGGAGCCTCGTGCGGCCGAAAATCGAGCTGCCCTGCGCACCCCATTTGGTCGCAGGCGCAGGAGGCCATGCTAGATGTGCTCAACACAGCGACGGTCGCCGATCTTGCTATTCAGACGGCTGCTCCGCACACACGGATTTCAAGCGGCAAGCAAAAAACTGTCTGAAGCGTTTAGCTGCGGGTTCAGCCAAGCAAATGCCTGGCCACCTTGATGTACAACTCAACAGCTTCCAGCAGCTCCTTCTTCGCCAGCTTTTCAAAGGGCGTGTGGGCGACGTTGATTGAGCCTGGGCCAAGCAAAAGCGGCTCGCCCCAATTCGAGAGCTTGGGAATGTCGGTGGTGAACTTGGCGATCATGGTAGGCAGGCCCTCGACGGCGCGCAGGCGGACGAAGGGAATTTCCAGGGTGAAGTCCACTTCGGCCAGTTCTGCGGCAGCTTCGAGCAGGGCGGCGCGCACCGGCGCCGAGTCACCCACCAGGCGAACCAGCACCTGGGCCTCGGCTTTGTCAGCAATGACGTTGGGGGCGTAGCCGCCCTGAATCTGGCCTATGTTGAGTGAACTGGAGCCCACGCCTTCAGCGAAGGGCAAGGGGAGGGCCAGCAGTTTTCCCAGCACCGTGACCAGCTTGTGGATGGCGCTGTCCCCCAGTTCCGGATAGGCCGAGTGGGCCATCTTGCCTGTGGACTTGAAGACTGCGCGCAGGGCGCCCTTGGAGGCCAGGGCGAGGCAGTTGTCAGTGGGTTCGCCGTTGATAAGGAAGCGGCTGCACTTGGGCGAATCGTTGGCGGCTTTAGCGCCGGCCGAGTCGCGCTCCTCGCCGCTGACAAACAACAGCCCAACCCGAAATCCTGCCGCGCGCAGCGCCTCGGCGGCTGCTATCTGAGCGGCGAGAATGCCCTTGGCGTCGCAGACGCCGCGACCATAAAGGAATTCAGCGTCTTCTGTGAAGGGGATGTAAGGCGGCACGGTGTCCAGGTGCGTGGAAAAGACCAGATCGGGCGTCTGTCCGGCAACGCCCGCATAGACGTTCCAGCGAGGGCCGGCGGACAAGCTCTCAGATGGCTGCTCTACAGGCGTCTTTTCTACCTCCCATCCGCGCCGTGCGAGAAAATCTGCCAGGAAATCGCCCATCGGACCTTCATGGTATGTAGTGGACTCGATTTCGCACAGTTGGCGAGTCAACCGGATAGGGTCAATGGGTTCGACGGGAGATTCAGTGCGCAGGTGATCGGTCATGGTGCTGCCAGAATACCGTACGCGGTCTTTTGCGCCTTCAAAAATGCCGGATTGCCTCCCTTGGAGCCTTAGACGGCCAGTGCAGTCTGAACTCTAGGGAGCGTTCGCTCGAAATGGGACGGACAAGCCCCGAGCGCGTAGAATGGTGAGTGGTATGACCACGACAATCGCCCCCATCCAACCCAGAACCAGCCCTGCGCCAGCCGCTCTGCGCAGCGTAAATCTGCGCGGTCCGGCCGGACGGTTGGAGGCACTGGTGAATGAAGGCGCGCCCGATGCGCCGTTTGCCGCGCTGGTTTGCCATCCGCATCCGCTGGGCGGCGGGACCATGAATAATAAGGTGGTTTACCACGCCATGAAGGTCCTCAACGACCCGGAGTGGGGGCTGGGCTGGCCGGTTTTGCGCTTCAACTTTCGCGGTACGGGATTGAGCCACGGGGTCCACGACGGCAACGCCGAGGCAGGCGATGTGCTCTCGGCGCTCGACTGGCTTGAAAACGAATACCGCCGTCCGCTGGTGGTGGTGGGGTTCAGTTTTGGCGCGATGATGGCGCTAAGCGCCTGTTGTTCGCCTTCTCGGAGTCCCCAGAACCTGCGCGCTCTGGCCATTCTGGGCCTGCCCACTCAATCAGACGGCACTATTTACCATTATCCGCATCTGCAAAGTTGCACAATTCCCAAACTCTTCCTCAGCGGAGCGAATGACCAGTACGCGCCAGCGGCGCAATTGGAACAAGTGGCTGCCATCGCCGCCGAACCCAAAAAGTTGGTGCTTCTGCCTCACGCCGATCATTTCTTTACCGGCCAACTCGAGCCTATGCAGTCGTCGCTCGCAGGTTGGCTGAAGGAGCAATTGCAATGAGCCTGGCCACCGACTCTACCCTTGATTCTCTGCACGCCACGGCCAATGAAATCTTCACCGGCGCCATCGGGGCTTGCAACATCGCCACAGCCTTTGACCGCCGCATCCGCTTTGAGGGCAATACGTTGCATCGCCTGATCCCCGACGGCAGCGGACCGGCCTCCATCAATCTCTCCGACTACAAGAGGATTTTCGTTATCGCGATAGGCAAAGTCTCCGGTCCCATGCTGGACACGCTCCTTGACCGCATGACCCGCCGCAAGGGCCTGCGCGGCATTTGCTGCTCCAACCAGCTTCCCAAGAGGCGCAACTGGCGCTTTCGCTACTTCGAGGGTGGTCACCCGGTTCCAAACGAGGAGTCGTTTGCAGCGGCCAGGGCCGCATTGGTCATGCTCAGGAAGGCCAGGAAAGACACGCTGATCTTTTTTCTGATCTCCGGCGGCGGCTCGGCCATGTTTGACCTGCCGCTGGACCCGCAGATATCGCTCGACGACACTATCGCCTTCCATCAGCTCCTGCTGGCTTCGGGCGCGCCGATCAGTGAGATGAACACCCTGCGCAAACATTTTTCCGCGGTCAAAGGAGGGCGGCTTGCCATTGCCGCACCGGAGGCCGCCAAGGTGAGCCTGCTTCTGCCCGACGTTCCGTTGCGTTCGCTCGACGCACTCTCTTCTGGCCCCACATCGCCGGACCACTCTACTGTGGCCGAGGTGCGCGCGCTATTGGAAAAGTACGATCTGAAGGCAAAGCTGCCGCCCGCGATACGCGCGTTCTTTGAGCGCGAAGACCTGCCCGAGTCGCCCGGCAACAAGGGTTGGCGTCCGCCCTTTTTTCCCAGGCTTTCCAAGCCCGACGCCTTACCCGCACGCCGTGTCACCGCAGCCGCTGTCATGAGCGGCGAAGAAGATGCCTTCAGCAAATCGGTCTTCGAACTTCTGCTGAGCAGCCACGACCTGGCGGAGAATGCTCGCGCACTGGCGCAGAAGGCTGGCTACGACGTGGTGGTGGACAACAGTTGCGACGACTGGGACTATGCCGACGCGGCCCGCTATCTGCTGGGGCGTTTTCACACGCTACGTGCCGTTCATCCGCGGCTGTGCCTGATTTCTGTCGGTGAAGTAACGGTCAAGCTCGATCGCACCCCCGGTGCCGGCGGCCGCAATCAGCAGTTTGTGATGGAATGTGCTCTCGAATTGGAGCACCACCCCGGCGAACGGCTCACCGTGCTCAGCGCCGGTTCCGATGGCATTGACGGCAACACGCGGTCAGCCGGAGCAGTCGCCGATCCTACTACTGTGACCCGCGCCCATACCTTCGGTTTCCATTTGAAGTCATCGTTGGCCGCCTTCGATGCCTGCCCGATGTTCACCGCGCTGGGCGATGCTGTGGTCACCGGCCCCACGGGCCACAACCTGCGCGATCTGAGGTTGTTGCTGGCCGACAACACCTAACTGTCCTGCCCGCGCCAGAGTTTTGCCTTACTAGCGCATGATCGGGCAATTACTGTCGAGCAGCAGCATCGTTGTCGGTGATTTTTCGCCATGCGCCCGCAGGCTGCGCAGATTCTGGCGCGGAGAAATTGATTCTGGTGCGCGGCAAGACAACCAGATCGACGCGGCGGTTCTCAGCGCGGCCGTCGGCGGTGTCGTTGCCTGCTACGGGGTGGAACTCGGCATAGCCGGCGGCCGAGATACGCTCGGGGGATATGGTATTCAAATCGATAAAGAAGCGGGCGATGCGCGTGGCGCGAGCCGAGGAGAGTTCCCAGTTGGAGTCGAATTCCGTGGTGTGGATGGGAATGTTGTCAGTGTGGCCCTCGATGCGCAGGTCATAAAGCGTATGGCCCAGCGAGGCAGCAATCTGACGCAGGACGGGAAGCGATTCAGGCTTGGGAGTGGCCGAACCGGAACTGAAGAAGCCGGCCTCGCGCAGGCTGATTACGAGTCCGTCGCGGCCCATCTGGATGGAGATGGTGTGCGTCGAGACCTGACTGGATAGTTTTTGCTCCAGTTCGCGGCGAACGTGCTCCAAGTCATCCTTGACCCTGGCTGGCGACAGCACATTTTCGTTCATAACGATGTTCATTGGGGTGGCCGTCTGCGCGCGAGCGGCGCCTTCGGCAGGGCTGGATGTGGCATCGTGAAAGACGCCCAGGGAACTGAATCCCGAGTCGATGGCCGCCGACACCTGCATCTGTTTTTTTTGATCTGCCTTGGCGAATGCGTACATCACCACGAAGAAAGCAAACAGCAGAGTAATGAAGTCGGCATAGGAGACCATCCAGCGATCCCGGCTGATGTTGCCCTTCCGCCGCTCTCTTGTCATGCGGCGCGCTCCTTTTGTATCTGTTGGGGATCGTTCATAAAGCCGGCTAATTTGACTTCGAGCATGCGCGGGTTCATGCCCTCGAGAATGGAGATTACGCCTTCCAGCATCATCTCGCGGCGCTGGTGTTCGTCGTGAATGCGTATGCGCATCTTGCCGGCGAATGGCAGGAAGAACAGATTGGCGATGCCCACGCCGTAGATAGTGGCCACGAAGGCTACGGCTATGCCTTTGCCCACTTCCTGAATATTATCGAGATTCTTCATCACCTGAATGAGCCCCAGCACCGCGCCCAGGATGCCAATAGTGGGCGAGAATCCCCCAGCCGACTCGAAGACTGCGGGGAGCCGTTCTTCGTTTTCCGCGGTGCAATCGAGGCTGACGCGCATAATCTTGCGCAGTTCGTTTGGTTCGGTGCCGTCTACGGCCAACATGAGGGCTTGCTTGAGGAAGGGGTCACGAATGGTTTCGAGGTCGCTATCCAACGAGACGACGCCGTTGCGGCGGGCTTTGTTGGCGAAGGCGACCAGCAGGTGGAGGAGTTGGTCGCTGTGTTTGCGAGGAGCGGAAAAGACGTGCGCCAGGCTGTTGAATGCTGCCAGCACCGTGGGGAGCGGGAACTGGAGCAGCACCGCGCCCATGGTGCCGCCAAAGACAATCAGCGCCGCGGTCGGCTGCACGATCTGACCCAGGTTGCCGCCTTCGATGAGCAGTCCGGCCACGATTCCGGCGATGGCCAGTAAGACTCCGCCGATACTGCCCTTATCCATGAAATGATCCTCGAAAAATCTTACGCGGAGAGCGGCACCCACCCTTCAGCGGGCTTAGAGCTGTTTATGTCCGGGCGGCGCCGATGAAGGTTTGGGCTGGCCGGAAACGTCCAGGCTGGTCAACGAGACTGCGCGCTGCAGTTCGCCATAAGATGGCAGCCGCCTGGCGACCGCGGCCAACAGGCGCGCGCGGTAGGCAAGCACACGCTCTACCACCTCGGCCGTCTCCTCGCGCACAATCAGCTTCTCTCCATTGATCAAGGTCAGCATGGTGTCTGGAGACGCCTCAGCGGTTTTTATCAAATCGCTGTTCAGCACCATCGGTGCGCCATTAAGCCGTGTAAGTTCGATCATCGCGCCAAACTCCTTCGCAGTAGTTATCGGCGGAGGAACGGTTAGGTTAAGTAATTTGCAAAGATGAAGAGAAAATGTCCGGAGCGGGACACAAAAGCGGGTGTGATAAAGTCCCTTACTCCCACGCCGAAGAAGGGGCCAGATGCGGCGGTAACCGCGCCGGAAGCAGCGACCCAGGGTTAGTAAAAAAATATGGGAGCGCATCCGGGGAGGGCCGCAAATCCACGCATCCCAAAGGAGAACCCCATGTCCCTGGGTGTCTTGAATAACCTCTCCGCCGTCTACGCGGAGAACAACCTGAATAACACCAGCAACAGCCTGAACACGGTTCTGCAGCAGTTGTCTTCCGGTTCGAAAATCAACTCCGGCGCCGATGACGCGGCCGGGCTTTCGCTCGTGAATGGCCTGCAGGCCAACCAGACGGCTCTTGCTCAATCGGAAACCAACGCTACTGAAGGCGTGGGCCTTCTTCAGGTTGCCGATGGCGCACTCTCGCAAGTGACAAGCCTGCTTAACCGGGCCGTGACGCTGGCTACCGAAGCCTCGAACGGCACCCTCAACTCCTCGCAGGATACGGCGGCCAACCAGGAGTACCAGTCGATCCTGTCGGAAATTTCAAACATCGGCTCGACAACCACCTACAACGATCAGGGGGTCTTCGGCTCCAACACCAACATCTACACCGGCGATTCTTCGGCAACCGGTTCTGCGATCAACGATCTGAACATCCGCAGCCTATCTTCGTCCAACGTGGGCGACACGGCCGGCGTGATGTCGTACAGCAACGGCCAGAGCAACGTGTTCGTCGACCTGACGTCGGTTGCCGGATCGACAGGCCAGGCGGCGGTCACCGATACGCTCAATACCGGTGGCGAAACGACGATGGCGGTCGATTATCTGGGCAAGAATACCGATGGAACGAGCGCCGTTGAAACCGCAACAATTACCGTTGGCACCGGCACTAACTACGCTAACACCGCCGGCGGGATGATCAACGCGATCAATGGCGCTGGCCTGGGCTTGACGGCCAGCTTTACCACGGCTGCGGCGGCCGGGGATGCGGGTGCTACGGCGCTCACCGATACCGGCATTGAGATCTCCGGATCGGTGGGATCCGGCGTCAATCCGACCTCGGGTAGCTACACAGGTACTTTGTCTCTGGCCGGCGCTGCGGACGGTGATACTCTGACTGGCTCCATCACCCTCCAGGACGGCACGAACCCTGCGACCACGATCACCATGGGCGAAGTAGCAGCGGGTTCGGAAAAGAACGCAGCGGCATCCCTGGATGGCTTGGTTTCTTACATCAACACAGGCTCCAGCGGCAACGAATCCGATCCCTTCGGAGTCGTTGCCTCGGACTCCGGCGGGGTTCTGACACTAACCAGCGTTCAACCTGCAACGACCTCTCCGGTAACACCCTACAGTGCGTTGAACGTGTCAGCAGACCTCACAGATACCGCCGACACAACTGTTTCAAATCCAACCTTCACCTACAATGCAACGGCCGGATATAACGTAGGGGTCAACGACGGCTCCACATTCGCTAAAACTGGCATTACCGACAGCACTCTAGGCGGGACGGCCGATGCGGCACTTACTTCCGACAGCAGCAGCACGGGTGGTATTGCCACGATCAGCTACGCGGATGCCGCCGGCGAGTCACTCAACGGTACAGACCTCTCCAATGCAACCGACGCGCAGACCGCCTTGACGGGCCTGAACTCGGCCATCACTGACGTGGCGGCTCAGGACGGCTACATCGGCGCTCAGATCAACACCCTGAACGCCGTCAGCCAGGTGCTCAGCACACAACAAGAGAACGTGCAGTCGGCGCAAAACGCGGTGCAAGCCACTGACTATGCGTCGGCAACCTCCAACATGTCCAAGTACGAAATTCTGAGCCAGACCGGCATCGCGGCCCTGGCGCAGGCTAACAGCATGCAGCAGGAAGTGACCAAGCTGCTGCAGTAACGGGGGTCCCCGGCGACAGGTCTTCGTCGCTGGGGAAACAATAAATGGCGTAGAGCCACTCAACCAGGAAGGCGCCCGAGAGGGCGCCCTTCCTGCGTAAGGAGCGGGTCCGGCGAAGAGGTGCGCGGATTGCCGCAGGTGGCGGCTAAAGCCGGACGTCGTCTCGGCCGATGAACTGTTTGTTCTGAAGGGATTTTCGCGGTGTCTGAGAGGTTGAGCCATTGGGATTCGAAGTTCATGAGTTTTTCCCCATTCGGCTTGCCTTTGGATGGTTCTTGGGCTGCTCGGAGTTAATACGGAGGATGCGATGGGCACAGTTGGGTTGAGTTTCGGATCGCCGACCAGCGGGACTGGATTCGACGTGAGCACGACGGTCTCCTCGATCGTGGCCAATCTCCAGAATGTAGAAACGCCATGGAAGACCCAATTGACCTCGCTGGAGAGCCAGGACACGGCGATCTCCAGTCTGGGAACGCTGTTTTCGAATCTCTCCAATGACATGAGCTCGTTGGCCGATGCGGATGGCATTCTGGCGGAAAAGACTGGTTCCAGTTCCGACACCAATGTGCTGACACTTACCGCAGCCGACTCTTCGGCGGTTGCCGGAACGTATACGGTGGAGGTGGCGAATCTAGCGCAAACATCAAGCGGCTATCTGGCCGAGATTACAAATTCCACTGATGCGCTTTCTGGCTCCATAACCGTTCAAGTGGGCAGCGGCACGGCGCAGGAAATCAGCGTACCGACAACGTCCGGGGATAACACACTCGCCGGCCTGGCAAGCGCCATCAACTCCTCCAGCGTGGGCGTCACCGCCAGTGTGCTGACCGATGCCTCGGGTTCGCGACTGAGCCTGGTTTCGGGCACCTCGGGTGCTGACGGAGACATCACGGTCAGCGCGAATTCGATCGCCGACACCACCACATCGAGCGGCACATTGGCCTACACTTCCGCAGTGACGGGCGCCGATGCTCAACTGACGGTGGATGGCGTGGCCCTCACAAGCGCATCGAACACGGTGGCCAATCTCATTCCCGGCGTGACCTTCCAGCTGCTTGCGCCCAGCCCGAGCGAAACCACCAGTTCCGGCACCAGCCTGGAGCAGGTTCAGGTGGTAATCGGCAATGACAATACCGATGTCGAGAGCACGGTCAACCAGTTCGTCACCGACTATAATTCGCTGGTCAGCGCCACGAATACCCAGGAGGGAGACGACAGCTCGGGCAATCCCGAGCCGCTCTTCGGCTCTCCCACGCTCACGCTGCTGCAGCAGCAGCTAATGAACGGAATCAATGCGCAGAATCCGAACGGCTATCTGACCGCGATCTCCGACGACACAGGCACGACGCTCTCCGGCTCGATGACCATCGCGGTCGGCAGCGGCACGGCGGAAAACATTGTCATCGGCGCCGAGCCGAGCTCTGGCGCGGCCGCCGACACCATTTACACCGGCTCGGGAAGCGATTACAACACGATCTCCGGGGTGGCCAGCGCGATCAACTCGGCTGACATCGGGGTCACGGCCAGCGTGATGACCAGCGATGGCGAGTCGACCCTCTCGCTGATCTCGCAAACGGCGGGTTCCAGCGGAGCGCTGGCCGTGACCTCCAGCATCGTCGCCACCAGTGACACTCCGCTGACTTCTTCAGTTACAGCGGGCTCCAGCACAGTGACCTCCAGCGCCACTTTGACTGGGATTACCAACGAAGACGATATGCTGGCAGGGTCCATCTCCATCCAGGTGGACAGCGGCGCGGCGCAGACTATCACCGTCGGCACATCCAGCAACACGCTCTCCACTCTGGCCGATGCAATCAACGACACGGCCAATATCGGCGTCAAGGCTTCAGTGGTGCAGAATGCCGATGATTCGTACAGCCTGCAACTGGAGTCCAACACCGCGGGTTCGGCCGGCTCGCTGGCAGTGACTTCCAGCATTCTCGATACCACCAACACCAGCACTGCCACTCTGAGCTACACCAATTCGTCGGACATTAACAGCCTGACCAGCCTGGGAATCAGCGTCAATAATGACGGAACGCTGACGTTTGACGCGGCCTCGCTGGACTCGGTTCTGAACTCGGATTTCAGCAGTGTGTCGGGCTTCTTTCAGAACGCGAACAGTTGGGGCCAGAGCTTTAACACCATGCTGACCAATGCCGGAACCAGTTCGACGACGGGGATTCTTTCGCTCGCCTCAAGCTCCAACAGCAATATCGAATCCACGCTAAATGCGGATATTTCCAAGGAAAACAGTCTTATTTCAGCGCAACAAACGAGTTTGACTGCCGAACTGAACAGCGCCAACGAGATCATGCAGGAGCTGCCCACGCAGTTGGAAGGGGTGAACGAGCTTTACTCGGCGATCACCGGATATAACCAGAGTTCGAGCAGTTAAGGAGCTTGATTTTCATGGGAAGTTATCAGGAACATGCGCTGGACGGCGCTTCGGCAGTCGACCTGGTTGTGGCGCTATATGACGGAATCATTCGCTTTCTTTATTCAGCGAGCGCGGCAGTGGATCGTGGTGACGCGGAGGCCCGCCGGACAGCCGTCAAGCGGGCGCTGGATATTATTATCCACCTGCAGGCACGGCTGCGAATGGACGTGGGCGGCAAGCCGGCGCAAGTGCTCAGCGAGTTCTACGCATCGATCTTCGCGCAGATACTGCAGGCCTCGCAGTCGGCTTCGCGGCAGAAGTTCGAGCATGCCATCGAGTGTGTCAGAAACGTGCGCGACGCCTGGCGCCAGGTGGCCAGGGACCCGGAAGTCAATCCAGCGCCTGCCCAGGTTTCCGCCATGTTATCCCGGCGCAGACAAGAGGGCTTTGATAACGCCGATTTCGGCGAAGATGCTTCCGCAGGCTCAAGATGGAATGCCTGAGCAGGCCTCCAATACAGGTTGT
>Ga0224555_1003684_pt1 | contig 15237 bp, 17 predicted proteins | sample 714S23034metaG_FD_180687 | JGI IMG/M metagenome (GOLD analysis project Ga0224555, IMG submission 180687) | Peat soil microbial communities from Stordalen Mire, Sweden - 717 S2 30-34 | ecosystem: Environmental > Terrestrial > Soil > Wetlands > Peat | place: Sweden: Norrbotten County, Stordalen...
CTGCTGCCACCCGTAGGTGTCTGGACCGTGTCTCAGTTCCAGTGTGGCTGGTCGTCCTCTCAGACCAGCTACCCGTCTTAGCCTTGGTGAGCCGTTACCTCACCAACTAGCTGATAGGCCGCGGGCTCATCATGAAGCGTCAGGCCTTGCGGTCCCCAACTTTGAAAATCAAAAGATGCCTTCCAATTTTCACATCCGGTATTAGCTTGCCTTTCAGCAGGTTATTCCAGACTTCACGGCAGATTACCCACGTGTTACGCACCCTTGCGCCGCTCCAATTACGAAATATTGCTACCCCGTAATCAGCGCTCGACTTGCATGTCTTATCCACGCCGCCAGCGTTCGTTCTGAGCCAGAATCAAACTCTCCGTTAAAAAACGTTAGTTTAATTCCTGTCCGATGATTAGTCGGACGAATTACAATTCTTAAAACTCTTCAGTGCCAACCACTAACTGGCTGGCCATGAAGGGGCTCTCACTTATCGCACAATTCAATTTTCAATGAGCAGCGGGTGTTTCCACCCAAAAATCAATCGAGCTGGTTCGCCCGTATTTTTCTCCCATTTAGGGGACAAAAATCCTGAGAACCGATTTAATCTTCTTAACTCGGCCTCTCAGACTTCAGTTACCTTGCGGCGCTCATCCTACCCGCACCGCACCGACTGTCAACAGTTTGTTTTGCCGTTCCAGTCGTATCGAACGACATTAAAAATATCGTAGTCCCAAAACCACGCAAGCCTTTTTTTAAAAATCTTTTTAGGCCCCGAAAACCTTCGTGTTCTCAAGGAATTTCACCGTTTTCCAAAGGATTTCACGAGTCTTTCCGCCCAAGGCGCGACTGAAAGTTCACCCATCGCACGCCTCAACTCCTACGAATCTTCCCAATAAAAAACCAGTATCGGAATGTCACGCGGGCTGTTGGATCTGACGATCGCATAAAATTTCCTGTTGGCTCCCTCGACCGTCACTTCCACTCTCCACGTCGAGCTGCGCACGGTGCCGAATCGCTGAAGTTGCGGCATGATCTGAGGAGGCACCGGCATTTCGTTCACGTTGTGGTAAGGAGCTTGCTCCCGCTGTCCAACGATCGACTGCGCCATGTTTTCGTCGATGCCCGGAATCAGTTGCAGCACTTCCGCCGAAGCCGTGTTGACGTTGATTTTACCTGAGGACAGCGACGTGAACAGGTCCTCCAATCCCACGGGGTAAACGGGCCTTTCCACCGGCCGCCCAAACCTATCCACCTGTTGGAAAGCCGCCGAAACATGATTCGTTGAGGACGATCCCCAATACATGTCCTCCGTTATCCCGCGCACCAATAACAACTCTGAAAGATCGTCGATGGGCGCGTTCTTTGCGGAGTACGGCGGGGTCAAACCCTGGTAGTATTCACTTTCCGCCCCGCCGACGCGAGGGATGTCGTCCGCGTCAATCCAGTCCAAAATGCAACTGGTGATCGAAGGGATCTCGCTTGCGTCCACCCCCACCATAGTCAGTCCCTGTTGCAGCATGGTTTGATCCGCCGTGTTGATGTTCGCCTTGCGCTCGAGATCGGTGATCTTGATGGAAATCGTCCGGTCGCAAATCTGGAAGTTGTCCACAGACACATCCGCGAGCGGTCCGTTGGTTTCGCAGTCGTCTCCCTGTCCTCCGGCCCATTTCTGGTTCAGGGAGGAATACGGACAACTCATCCCGAGAGCGATGATCCAACGAGCCCGCTCGACTCCGGAGCGGCCCAGCCAGAGTTCCGTGGTCTGGTTGTTTGCGTTCATGGCCAGCTTCGTCTCGACTTTCATAGAAAAGGCAAACGCCCCGGCCAGGACGGACAGGACGAAGATGGCGATCATGACGACGATCAAGGCGATGCCGCGCGGAACTTGTTGGAGCCGGATTCTCATGATCGGTTCGGCACAGGGGCAGGAGCCGGCGACAGGCCTGGCACGGTCAGAGCCGGCAGCGCAACGAGCCGGGCAATGATCTGCCGTGCCTGGTTCGGGTGCAGAGGATCGCTCCCCAGCTCCAGCGTGAACAGGATCAAGGGGGGCAACTCGTTGGTTAGCGTCCACTCATCGACGTAATCAGGCGGGTTCAAATGGACATCCCAGAACAGCATTTTGAAATCCTTCACGTCCTTGGCGAGCACGACCGGATGCTCCTGTTCATCGATGTCCCAGTCCATCAGAAACGGACTTTGCCTCAGGACCAGTTGCTTGCCGGAGTCCGGCCCCGGTTCCACCGAAAAGGTGACGCGGCGCACATCGAAATCACCGAACCTTCCGCTGCGCGGAAAGGATTTGGACAGATGGGCGACAAAGCTGAGGGTGGGTTCATCTCCATTCTCGGCAACGAAGGTGTAATTCTGCATGTCCGCGGCGAAGGAACGCGCACAGGTCAGAGCCTCTTCGATCGTGCGGACGGCGACCCTCTCGCGCTGGACAGCGGCGGCGGCCTGCAGACCCGTCCTGGATCCCCGGACGATCACCGCCCAACTCGAATAAATGGCCGCAACAACCATGCCCAGCAGGGCCAACGCCACAATGATCTCAATCAGCGTAAACCCCGACCTGTTTCTTCGAAAACCGGTTCTCATGGCTCAACCCGGTCCTCCCGGACGGCGCGGAGAATCCGGCCGGTAGAAAAGGATGCACATGTGCGATTGCAGCGCGCGGCCGCCCGAGCGCCGGTAAACCCCAAAATCAACTTCAAAAAGGCCGTTCGTGCCAACCTCGTTGGTCTCGGAAATCCATCGATAATCGGGATAAAGCTCCCCAAAATCTCCGGAATCGGATCCTTCGCCAAGTTTCTGATTCAAGGACGCCTCCGCCGCGAGCATCCCGGTCGGATCCACCGGCAGGCGCTGCAAGCCCCGCGCGTTGCTCAGCGTCGTCGAAAGCAGGCCCAGTATGGCAAACAGGCACATGAAGAGGATGCCCCCGGCGATGAGGACCTCGATCAAGGTGAATGCGGCCACCGCGCGTCGCATGGCGGGAGCGGAGCAGATCCGACGCGCCGCCCCCCGGTTCCCGGTTCCCGGCTCTCGAGTTGTTTTCATCTCCAGTGGTGCGGATCGGAGTCCAACGACGCGAGTCCAGTCGTGATCTCCAGCGAAATCTTGCGCCACTCGTTGGCGTCGGACCGCAGGATCAGTGTCATTTCATCGCTCATGCCGTTCGGAAAAAAATGGACGCGAGCCAGGTCGGCGTCCTTGTATTCGAGGAGGTTCACGTCCAACATTTCGATTTCCACGTCGTCTCCGAAGGTGACGGCCCCGGCTGGATCGCCTCCTTCCAACTCGCATCGCCGTTCCTTGGGGCGGAACACGATTTGCGTGGTCGATCCCTGGAGGATGGCGCGGGCGCGGGCCGCGCTGCACAGGTCCATGACATCCCCCACCGTTTTGCCGAAACCTTCGCGGTGCAACATCCGGTAAAGCGTCGGAATGCCCACCGCCGCGATCAGTCCGATGATCGCCACCACCACCATGATCTCGATGAGGGTAAACGCGCGGCGTGCGCGGGAGACTCTGTCGGGCGAGGCGCTCATCCGGCGGCGCTGATGTTCGAGATCAGCTTGAACATGGGGAGCAAAACGCTCAGCAACAGGAAGCCGACGCCCACGGCCATGACGACAATGAGCAGGGGCTCGATCAGGTTCATCATGATCCGCAGAGAAATCTGGAGTTCGCCTTCGTAAGTCTCCGCGAGATTGGCCAGCGCTCCCGGCACGTCTCCCGTGTCCTCCCCGATTTTCACGAGGTCCACCATGAGTTGGGGAAACAATTTGCTCTGGGCCAGGGGCTGCGCGATGGTCTTGCCGTCTGTGACGGCCTCGCGGGTTTTGGCAATGGCTTCCCTCAGCAAGCGGTTGGGCATGACCTGTTCGCTGATTTTCAGGGCGGTCAGGACCGGCACCCCGTTTTGCAGGAGGGTGGAAAGAGTGCGGGAAAACTGTGCGAAGAGACTGACTCGAACCACCTTGCCGACGATCGGGAGGTTCATCTTCAATTGGTCCAGCTTTCGCCGGCCGCCCTCGGTGTTCTGGAAGCGTCTGAAAAAAATCGCCAGCATCACCAGGATCAGGATCAACAACCACCACAAATGCGTCAGAACATAACTGACGCGGATCAGTATGCGGGTCGGCAACGGCAATTCGACGTTGAACCCATTAAACATCTCCACGAAATGCGGCAGCATGAAATAAATGAAGAACAGGACCAACCCCATGCCCACGCAACAGACCAGGATGGGATAGATCATGGCGCTTGCCACCTTTCCCTGCAGCTCGGCGAACTGTTGAAAGTGTGAGGCCATGCGGCGCAACACATCCACCAGCGCGCCGCTGGATTCTCCGGCGCGCACCATGTTGACGTACAGGTCGTTGAAAACCACCGGCTGCTTGGACATCGCATCGGACAAACTCCTGCCCTCCATGACTTCCTGGCGCAACTGCTGGCTGACCTCGGCGGAGATGCCCTTCGATTCGAGATGGGTCATGCTGTGGAGCGCGACGGTCAACGGCATGCCGGAATTCAGGAGGTTGGCCAATTGCTGGGTAAACGTGGCCAATTCCTGCAGTTTCGGCTTCCGTTTCTGGGTCAGAGACTCGCGCAACGCCGGCGGCAGCATCGACGCAAGGTTGATCTTTGTGCCCGCAGGCCGACCCGCCGCCGCCGCCGCCGCCGCCGCAGATCCCTTCACCCCCTCCACGGCAACGGGAAAGAGTCCGAGCCGCTCGATTTGCACCAGCGCAGTCGGACGGTCGGGAACGTCCAACACGCCCTGCACGACTTCGCCCGTCCGACGCCTGGCCTTGTACGAAAATTGCGGCATATAACAACCGGTTTCTGTTTAAACCCAAACATTAGGGAAAAGTTGCGGCTTTCCAAGTGGCATTTTCGGTGAAAACGGATGCAAATCCAATCCGAAGCCCAATACTCCCGCGCCAAAGCACCGCTCGTCTGAATATCTTCTGACCGCGCGCAAGAAAAAGTCCGGCTTGAGGCCGGACTAAGAGAATCAAGGAAGCGATTTTGCTCCGCAACGAATTTATTGTGCTGGAGCGAATGGAACACTCGCGCCTGGAAGACCATTACGCAAATGAAATCATTCCTGTTCCTGACTACCGCAGTGGCCATGATTGTTGCCGGCTGTTCGTCTTACAGAGGGCCGGTGTGGGTGATGAGAGTGGAAAGCTCTCCCGCCGGAGCACATATTTTTTCCGGCACGAGCGATTCATACCAATCCGGAGCGTATCTTGGCGCAACGCCGTGCAATGCCGCAATTCCAGCAAAAGCTGGCGGCAAAATCTGGGGCAGAATTACGATATGGGCGATCCCTCCTACGAATGCTCCCGGTCTTTACACCCAGAAGACGACCCTTGGCAGTCAACTACAACGATCCACGTTGCCGCCCGCGCTATTCTTCGACCTTTCAAAGCCGCCCTCCACCAAAACAAAATCGGCTTCCTCTTCCGGAGGATAAACCCGCGCACGCGGGAATTTGTGTCCTCACAATCAAAAATCCACCGGAATGGGCCGTCAAACTTCCAGCGGATGGGGCAGTGACTGTTTGGTTCACAACGCCGCAGATTTGCGAGGCTCGCTCGTATTGGCCCTCCGATACCCCTGCAAATCCAGCGTCACGTGCGCGTAGCCGATTTGCTTGAGCGCGTCCGCCACGCGCACCGGCACGCCATCCACTAAAAATTTCTGAAGCTCGCCCGGGCCGACCTCGATGCGGGCCAGATGCTGCAAGGTTGAAGGTTGAAGGTTGGAGGTTGCAGGTTTGGTCTGCGGCGACCGCGAAGCTGCAACCTGCAACTTGGAGCCTGCAACCAGTTCGTGGTGCCTCACGCGCACATCGTAGAATCCCAGCCCGCGAAGCACCTGTTCCGCCTCCTCGATCATTCTGAGCTTTTCCGGCGTGACCGCTTCGCCGTGGGGGATGCGGGAACTCAAACACGCCATCTGGGGTTTGTCCGCCGTCGGCAAACCGAGCCGGGCGGACAGCTCGCGGATTTCCGCCTTGGTCAATCCCGCTTCCTTGAGCGGCGCGCGCACCTGAAACTCAGCCGCCGCCTGCGACCCGGGACGGTAATCTCCCGCATCGCTTGCATTCTCCCCATACGCGATGACGGCAAATCCCCCGGCGCGGGCGATCGGAGCGAGCTCGGTGAACAGTTCGTGTTTGCAAAAGTAACAGCGGTTCGCCGGGTTGGCCGTGTAGTCGGGGTTCGAGAATTCATTCGTCCGGATGACACGCGCGGGAAAACCGAAATCACGGGCGAGGGCCAACGCCTCCTCGAGCTCGCGCCGCGGCAGGCTCGGTGAATCGGCGATGATGGCCAGCGCTTTGTCCCCGAGGACCTCGCTCGCCACACGCGCCAGAAAAACCGAATCCACCCCGCCCGAATACGCAATCAGGCAGGAACCATACGACCGCAACAGAGCGCGGAGTTGCTCGAGTTTGTCAAGTGCCACAATGAGAAAGTGGCATCCCGGGCGGGGGTTGTCGAGCCAAGCCGGAACGGAGTCGTCCGCGGGCCGTTCAACGCATGGATCCGACCGCCGGGTTGCGGCCCGCATACCGCCCGGTACAGAAGACGAACTCGAGAGCTTCCGCCCCGTCCCGCACCACATGGACTCGATTGCTCAAATTGGCCTTCTTGAACGCCTTCAGTGTTTGCGCAACCTCCTCCGGGTCGTCTTCCACCAGAAGAATGTCCACCACGCGATCGGCGGATTGGTTGACTACGCCTCCGGCGTGGGTAAAGAGAATCGGAATTGAAATCTCGAGGGCATACGCCAGCTTCTCGATGCTGCCCAGCGAGAGGTTGCGCGCGCCGCGCTCGACATCGGCAACGTAGGTCCGATGCAATCCAGCCCGCTCGGCCAGTTCCTCCTGCGAAATGCCCAGGTGCTTCCGGCGAGCCCTTACCGCCGTCCCAAAGTGCGATTGAATGTCAGCCGGCATTATTTCCTATCTGTATAAATCTTATCGTACAAGCCGCCGCAACAGACTTTGAGTGACAAGGGACGTCTCCAACCATCGAACCCCTTTTCCATCGCGTCAAGGTGGCCTGAGCAATATAGTTCGGATTGAGCCGGAGTACGCCTCGCGTCCATGACCGGCGGCAATTGGAAGTGAGGGTCGGGAGCGCGGCTGTATGCGAAGCATCAGCCGCAGCGGGTAACCAGGTCGACGGTGCTTGAAGGTCCATTCCGGGTGTGAAATGGTTGGCGCGCTGCGGCTGGGCTTCGCCACAGCCGCAGTCCGGTGTGCATGTTGACCCTCACTTCCAATCGCACCCTTCATGACCTTCGTGCTTGACGGTTGGGATGGATTTGATTGGATTGCAGTGATGAAAACGAAATTTGCTGCAGTTGTTTTGGGATTGGTCGTTTTGGCCGCGGGCTGTGTTGGCACCGTGAGCGGCTCAAAGACCGCTGGCGTGCCGTTCGTCAACGATACAATTGAGGCGCGCTACGAGCGTCCCATGGATGAGGTCTTTAAGGCCGCCAAGGAAGTGATCAGCTTCAACGGCACCTTGCTTAGCGAAAGCACCCTTCACGGCCAGACCAATGCCGTGAACAGCATCGCAAAAGTGGCCCAAGGCAAGGTGAACCAGTGCAAAGTCTGGGTGAGAGTCGAGCAGGCGGATCCCAGGATCACCGCGGTGTTCGTCCAAACACGGACTTCGGGCGGCGGGGCGGACATTCAACTCGCGGCGGAAATCGACAAGCAGATCGCCCTAAGGCTGGTGCGGTAGGCCGCGCTTCAAGCCGATGTCCTGTTCGTAAGAGCCGAGCTTTACCGTCCGGCTCTGTTCCCTGCCCTTTAATTCCAGCTTGAGAAACTCCAGCCGGTTGCGCGCGATGTGCGCCGCGGCTGTCCCCGGATACAGGTCGATGATCCGCTGGACGGTGTGCCGGACTTGCTCGTAATCGCCGCCATGCTTGATCTGCAAGTCCGCCAGCAGATTCAGCCAGTGCACGATGCGTTTGGCGGGTTGGATGGGATGCCCGATGAGCTGCTCCAACTGGTCGGCCGCCAGATCCAGGCGCCGATAATGTTCCGCATAGATCACGGCCAGTTTCTCGCGGGCTTCGGTGTCCAACGGGTGTTCTTCGAGATGTTTTACATACGCCTCCGCGGCCGCTTCCGGACGCGTCTCCGGAGCGGCCGGTTGCTGTCCGCCGGGAAGGAGGCCGATGTCCTGGATGCCCGGACTGACGTGGATGGCTCTCCGGTCGTGCGGTTCGAGAAGAAAGGCGGTGCCCGCCAGGTGCGCAATGCGCTGTGCCGCCAGCGCCGACAGTTCCGAATCCGGCAGCAGCGCGATGATCTTTTCAAGGTCCTGCCGGGCGGCGTCGCGGTCCTGCGCTAATTTCAGGTGCCAATCCGCCAGCGTATTGAGCGCCAGCGCGAGGTTGCGCGGCGTTTGCGCAGGCTGATTGCACAGGCGTTGGATCGTGATCTCGGCGCCCTGCAAATCGTTCATGTGTTCGGCCTGGAGTTGGGCGAGCAGAAGCTGGCCTTCGAGGTCCGTCGGGAACCTGGCGAGCTGCTTCCGGACTTCGGCGATCGCCTCGGAGTAATGGCCGCGGTTCCGCTTCGCCTGCGCGATGGAATACGCCGGGCGCGGTTCGATTTCCCGGTCCCCGCCGTCGAACATCGACCCAACCTGGTTGGCGATGATCGAGGCGAGGCTCCGTCGCCAGATGATGGCCAGAACCACTCCGCAGACGGCAACGAGGGGAACGCCGATGTAAGCTCCGGCTTCTCCGGACGTCCAGATCATCGGCGCCACTTTCCACAACAGAACCAAAAGGGTCAGGCCGGTGAGGATCCATTTGAAAATCAGGAGGGGTGGATCTTCGCTCCGCTTGAGCGAACGAATGAGGGCCCATCCCAAAAGGACGACGGCCACGATCAGGACGACGGTTCCCCGAATGATATCAGCGGTGTGGCTCATGTTTCCGCTTTCCGGACGGTCCGGTGCTTTGCGGGTTCCGGGCGTCCGCCCGCGCACTCATCACGGGTCTGCAGCGGGAGGCGCATTCGTTCACGCTTTCTGTTGAACGATCTGGTCCGGATGCCGCGCGCGGCTCACGGCCGTGTCATAGGTGATCATGCATTTGCAATAGAGATCGTGAAGACAGTTGTCCATCAGGACCATGCCCTCCTTGCGCCCCATCTGAATCGTGTTCTCCAACTGATGGAGCTGGTTTTCACGGATCAGATTGCGCACCGCACCGCTCGCCACCAGCATTTCGTACGCGAGCACGCGGCGCGTGCGGTCCGCGGCCGGCAGCAGGTCCTGGGACAGGATTCCCTGCAACGCGTTGGACAATTGCAGGATGATCTGCCGCTGCGCGTTGCCTTCAAACACGCCGATGATGCGTTCCAGCGCGTGCAAGACGTTCGGCGAATGCATGGTTGCCAGCACGAGATGGCCCGTTTCCGCCGCCGTCAGCGCGGTGGCAATGGCCTCATGATCGCGCATCTCGCCCACCACGATCACATCCGGATCCTGCCGCAGCACATGGATCAATGCCCGGTTGAACGACCGCACGTCCGTCAATACTTCCTGCTGCACCACAATCGCCCGCTTGTTCTGGTGCACGAATTCGATCGGGTCCTCGATCGTGACGATTTTGCAGCGGCGTTCGCTGTTGATCAGGTCCACCAGAAAGTTGAGCGTTGTCGTCTTCCCGGCGCCGGTCGGGCCGGTGATGAGCACCAGTCCATTGGGTTTTCGCGCCAGGTCCTCCAGTTTTTCCGGCAGGCCGAGCTCTTCGCGCGTGGGGATGCGTTCACCGCAGAAGCGGAAACTCATCTCCGGGTGCCCGTTGCGCCGGTAAAACGTGGCCCGCACCCGCCCAGCCACGCTGTGCAGCAGCGAGATGCACAGCTCCCATTCCTGCTCGAACTTTTTCTTTTGCTGTTCGTTGAGCAGGCTTTCCGCCATGCGCGTAATCTCCTCCTCGGATAGCGCGTCCTCGTCGGCGATGATGATCTCGCCGTTCACCCGGAACGCGGGCGGCACGCCGGCCACGAGGTGAAGATCGGAACCATCAAATTCCTTGGCGGCGGACAACAGGCGATCCAGATTTTCCGTGCTCATCGTTTGAAGACGCGCCACCAGGCCCCGCGCAGGCGGGCCCAGAGCCCGGTGTCCGAAAGGCGCATCAGCGCCAGATCGGCTTCGCGGCATTCCGGATTCAATTGCTGCGCCTGAAGAAAGGAATTCCCGGCCGGCCCCACCAGCCCGAGCGCCTGCTGGCAGCGGCCCAGCTCGAGCCAGAGCAGAAAATGATCGGCCTTCAATTCCACGGCGTGCTGCAACAGCCTCAACGCCAGCGCAAATTGCCTGTAGTAAAAACGAATCCGCGCGGCCAGCCAGGCCACAAACCAGTCCCGCGGCGCGAGCATGAGGGCCTTTTCAAAACAGTAACTGGCCCGCGACTCGTCGCGCGCCAGCAGCGCGTCCCCGCGCGCCAGCCAGACATACGGCGTGTCGCCGCGTTCCTCGATGGAGGCGTCCGAAAACGCGAGCGCTCCCTGCAGGTCGCCGCTGCGCCCCAGCGCCACGGCCTTGGCGGCGAGCAACTCGGGTTCGCTGGGAAAGCGTTCCAGCGCCTTGTCCGCCCAAAGTTTTGCTTCGCGGAATTCGCCGAGTTCGATCAGCATCCGCACCTGCGCCGTCCACGCGACGGCGTTCTGCGGATTGAATTCGAGGACCTTGGAATAGAAGCGCAGGGCCTGCTCGAAGTTCCCGTTTTCAAATGCCGCGCGCGCCTCGCTGAGATAGTATGCCTCGTCCTTGACCAGCGACTGTTGCGACCGCTGCGGCTGGTCTTCGGATTCACCGTCCAACTCGAGATTGACAAACCGGCTCATGGTGTAACTTGTCGCCGCCCAAACCAGTATCTGAAGGGTCTGCCGATAAATTGATTTTCGGAAACCGCCGCCAATTGCATCATCACGGTTGCAACGGTCGCCTCGCTCACGTTGCCATGACCGTTTATATCAAGTTCCGGCCAGATAAACCAGTGCCTTTCGGGCACGACAACCTCGCCGCTTCGCGGCATGTGCGCCAGCAGCGGTCGCCCGACGCCGTTTACCCTGAAGGCGTCGGTGGAAAACTCCACGCGATCCCCCGCCACGGCCAGCACCGGCCCCCAGCCGAAACCGGCCTGAACCCAAATGGCGCCGCCGGCCCCATGGGCATCGCCGCGTTCGTCTGCGCGCAGCGAATAAACGACTTGATCCCCGCGCTTGATGTTGTGCGGCAGAAACAGGACGAAACGATTTCTTCTGTCTTGATTCTGGCCACAATGGCTGGAGCTCAGACTTCGGCTTCAGTCGGAGCCCGGAGTGCCGGACTATTGGCTCCATCACTCCACCACTCCAATCTGCGCTAATGCCGCTGCTCAATGTTGAATTGCACGTGCTCGTCCGGCTCGTAAAATTCGCTCGTCTCGCGTCGCGCTTTCATCTCTCCGACCGCCTGCTCGAAGATTTTCATCGCTTCCAGACAGCTTTTGCCTTTGTAACCTTTCACCTGCACCTCGACGCTGCCGTCGGGCGCAATGGCAATGTCGAATTCGCGTTGGGCCATAAATCAGAATGCAGAACGCGGAAGGCAGAATGAAGAAATCCGTTCCGCCTGGCGCGGGGCGCGAATTTTTCCTTCTTCCTTCTTCATTCTGCCTTTGTGTTCATCCGTCCCAGTGCCGGACTTTGAGCCGGATGGTGTTGGTCTCGTCCACTTCCTCCTCCACGACGACAAACTGCCGCGTGCGAATCTCCTCCATCAACCGTTGGTGCACATATTTTTGCACCACGCGCCGGCTCAATTCCTCGCCCATGGCCCTCAGTTCCTCGTCCGAATGGCCCGGCCCGGTCACGCAGATCGAAGCCTTGCCGCGCGCGTCCCGTGAGAACGTCACCGTCACGCCGCCGCGCGTGACGCGAATTTGTTGATCGCGGCCCAGTTGATTGGTCACGATCTCGCTTTGCCCGATCTCGAGATTCACCGTCCGTTCGCCGGCCTCGCTGAGTTGGCTGGATTGGTGCTGGCTGACGCCCTCCTCGACAAGGGTGTAACCCAGGGCCGTGGCCGCCGCCGCCACTGCCGCGCTGAACGCGGGCCACGCGGCGATCACCACCGGAGTCAAAATGCACACACAACTCATACCGTCTCCCGACTTCGACCTTTCACCAATTTGGACCGGGCCACGCGCTTTTCGTCACTGGACAAGGGAGGAAATTTTTGGTGTTCGTACCGGCCTTCACGGCGCCGCCAAAAGACCGCCGCAACCCAGGCAAACACCAACGCTCCGGCGGCTGTCAATACATCCGAGTCATAGTTCTGCAGGCCGAGGGCGCCAAGGCTCGCTTCGAGGATCGCCCCCAGAGCCAGCAAGCCAATGAAGGCCAGCGCGACAATGAGGAAAAGAGCGCCATACCGGCGGTCCTTGAACCGGTCATACAGGTTTTCCCAAAGCGAATTCATGTCATCAATGCGGCCGCCGCCCGCCGGATCAGCGCAGGGTCCGCTTCATCAGAATTCCATCTCGCGGACAGGCTCGCGCGAATCCACCGCATGCGGCACACTCGCATTGCGCGCGCGGCCCACCGCCCAGTTGCGTTGCGAACTGATTTTCTCCGCCATCGTTTTGGCCAGAGGCACGGTCTGGCCCAGCGTGGCCAGAATAGGGTTGGTCGCCAGTTCCTGTTTCAGGTAAAACACGTCGTAGAGCGCGCTGATGATGGCTTCTTCGATTTCCGCGCCGCTGAAGTCCACGCTGGCGGCCACGAGCCTGTCGATGTCGAAATTCCGCGGATCGCGGTCGCGCTTGGCCAGGTGGATGCGAAAGATTTCCCCGCGTTCCTCCATGCTGGGAAGGTCCACGTAAAAGATTTCGTCGAGCCGCCCTTTGCGCAGCAGCTCGGGCGGAAGTTGCGAGACGTCATTCGCCGTCGCCACGACAAACACCGACGTGCTCTTCTCCGACAGCCAGGTGAGAAAGGTGCCGAAGACGCGCGCCGTGGTGCCGCCGTCGGTCGCGCCGGAGCTTTGCGATCCGACAAACGCCTTGTCGATTTCGTCCACCCACAACACGGCGGGCGCGACGGACTCCGCCACCGCGATGGCGCGACGGACGTTTTCCTCGGACGACCCGACAAGGCTGCCGAACATGCGGCCCATGTCGAACCGCAGCAACGGCAGTTGCCACAGCCGCGAAACCGCCTTGGCGCACAAACTTTTTCCGCACCCCTGCACACCGAGCAGCAAAATGCCTTTCGGCGATGGCAGGCCAAAAGCCCGCGCTTCGTCCGTGAACGCCACCGCGCGCTTGTTCAGCCAGTCTTTCAGAACGGCCAGGCCGCCGACGTTCGAGAAATCCTCGTTCGCGGCGTAATACTCCAGCAGGCCGCTTTTGCGGATGATCTGCTGTTTCCCGGCAAAGACCTCATTGACGTGATCGCCGCTCAGGCGCTGTTCCTGCACGATGATTTTGGCGAACACATTTTCCGCCTCGCCGAGCGTCAGACCAAGCGCCGCCTGCAACAGCCGCCCGCGACCTTCCTCGTCGAGATCGATCTGGACCTGCTTCCGGTCGCGGACTTCGGCGATGATTTTGTCCAGCATCGCCCCGAGGTCTTCCTTCGTCGGCTGGGGAAAATTGATGACGGTGATTTCCTTGTCCAGCTCCGCCGGAATTTCCATCACCGGCGAAATCAGGATGATGGTCTTGAAGCTGTTTTTCAGGTGCAACGCGATGTCCTTCAACTTGCGGATGACGGCGAAATTGTTTTTCGTCAGGAACGGATGGAAATCTTTGAACAGAAAAATCGCCGGCTCGACCTGCTCGATCACCTGGTCGAGCGCCGCCAGCGGGTCCTTGGTGGAGGCATTGCGACTCTTTTGCGACTGGATGGAGGCGCCGGCCGGAACGATGCCGTTGCTGAACGTCCACTCGAAAACCTTTTTCTGCCGTTTGGCGGCGATCTCCACGATCACGTTCTGCACCCGCATCTCCTCGCTGCTGATGATGTAGAGGATCGGATAGCGCGCGCGGATGAGGATTTCGATTTCAGTCTGAAAATTCATGATGGAATGCCGCGTGATGGGTGATGCGCGAAGCGATCTGCTCGCAACCGGGGTTTAATCGGGCCAGAAGCCCGGCGAAAGTCGGAGTCAAATTGTGAACCAGAATCTGTCCGTCCGGCAGAATCAACACCTCGGTGGTGAGCGCCGGAGCCGGCGAGTCGTTCGACAGTTCTCTTTGCTTTTTCATGGCATGGTCCGAACGCTCAGAGTCTCATTCAATCAAATTCAATCCATGGCCGCGGGCAATCTGCCAGGCCCGGTCGCCCTCGATTCGTGAAACCGTTCCGCGCAGTTCGCTGTGCTTGAACGAATGCCACGCAGGCCAGAAACCGGACCGCAGGTTCACTTTGACGCCCGGCAGCTCCGCCGCCAGCCATTCCGCCACGGGACGCCAGCAACAGCCCACGTGGCCGGGCATGACCAGATGACGCACGATCAACTCGCTGTGGCCGTTCGCCCAGAGCAGATTTTCGCGGACGACCCGGACGTAATCCGGAACTTTCGCCAGCCGCCGGGCGCAGGCATCGTTGCCGAATTTGTAATCCGCCAGCCAGACATCGAACAGGCCGTCGAGCAACTCCCGCGCTTGGGCGGATCCATGCGCGTTGGTCTTCCAGACCAGCTTCGTGTCCTCCGGCAGCGCGGCGACGATTTCCAGCGCCGTCGGAAGATGAACCGTCGGTTCGCCGCCAAGGATCATCACCGTGCGGGCGCCCTTCTGCAGGGCGGCGACGGCCCGTTCAACCAACGGATTCAGGCGCAGTGGCGCGCCCTCGCGCGGGTTCCAACTCGGCCCTCCGGTGATGCAAAAATCGCAGCGCAGGTCGCAGCCGCTCAAGGCGATCGCAAAGGTTGGGATCAATTCCAATTCGTCGGACACCTCGGTTTGCGCGGAAAATACGCGGGCCTCGGCCCCGGCGTGGCAGAGGCCGGCCGGACCTGCCAACCGGTCCACGCCGCACTGATGACCGCACAACCGGCACTGTGCCAGCGCCGCGCGGGCCACCTTCGCCCGTTCGCGCGCCAAAGCGGAACGGAGCGTGGACTTCCGTCCGCATCGCGGCGGAATCCTCGCTTCATGCGGACGGAAGCCCACGCTCTGTTCGTTTGACGCGAC
>Ga0224555_1003687_pt1 | contig 15229 bp, 16 predicted proteins | sample 714S23034metaG_FD_180687 | JGI IMG/M metagenome (GOLD analysis project Ga0224555, IMG submission 180687) | Peat soil microbial communities from Stordalen Mire, Sweden - 717 S2 30-34 | ecosystem: Environmental > Terrestrial > Soil > Wetlands > Peat | place: Sweden: Norrbotten County, Stordalen...
CCGCGTTCCTAGTGACTCCGACGAGAAGCTGGCACGATCGTCCGGACCAACCTAGAATGCTTTGCCCGCGCTACTGAAGGTGCACGCCGCCAATGAAAAGCACTCCGTGCGGCCATACAGACCATTTCAATCCAGCACCGGCAATCCGGAAAATGGCATCCAAGCCAAATTTATGGATTTTGGCAAGGCTCGTTGCCGCTGCCAGGGTAAGCGCGGAAGCCTTGATTTCGTCGGTCGCGCGACAGGTAACCGCCACGTACGCATGACCCTTTCCCTCAATCAAATTCATCAAGGCTTTGCTTCGCTCGGGCCGTTGTGAAGTTCGGTTCTTGCTTCCGGACTCGCCGTCTGGCGCATCACATTTTCCATCTTGCCCATCAGCGAACTCAACTGGTGCGAAAGCGACTGAATCTCCGCCTCAGCGCGCCGGTTCACCTGGAAATCCAACTCACTCCGCACGCGATCCTTCACGTCCTGGCGGTTCTGGCTCATCATGATCACCGGAGCCTGAATCGCGGCCAGCATCGACAAGAACAGGTTCAGCAGAATGAATGGATATGGATCCCACGCCCGGTTGTGTAGCGCCACGTTCATCGACGAATACACCACAAGCACAATTGCAAAAAGGATGATGAACGACCACGAGCCCCCAAAGCGCGCCACAGAGTCCGCCAGGCGCTCACCAAAGGTCGATTCTTCCTCGATGACTTCATTGGGGTTACGGCTGGTCCGGCTTCGCACCAGATTCTGTGCGGCGTGGAGCTGCCGCGCCTGCATGGTCAACATGTCCATGCCTGCCATCGGCATATGCATCACCAACTCAGTAATGTCATCGCGCCCAACCTCCAGGCAAACCGTCTGCTCTATCGCCGTCGCCGTCGACTGGTGCTCGGACTGCTGCAGCATTGATGCAAAGCCGAAGAACTCCCCGTGCACCGGCTCGTCAACCACTACCTCTCGCTGGTCTTCGTCCGTCATGGCCACTTGCGCCTTGCCCGACATCACCACGTAACCATGATCCGCGGGGTCGCCGGCCTGAAAGATTCGCTCGCACGGCGCAAATCGTTTGATTTCTATCCGCGCCGCCAGAACTGCAACTTCATCGTCGTCCAGAAGTTCGAAAAGAGGAACGTGTCGCAACTCGTCGGGATTGCATGGCATGGCTTGCCTCATTCATGACCTGGATTGGGTCGGCTGCATCTGGTCGTGAGTGACAATATTAGACCTGACTATCAACCGTAACCTCAATTACTATGATATGCGTTCGACGATTGTGTGAAGAGTTGGGAGATGAATATCTCAGGCCGCGTCATCCAGTTCTTCGGTCTCTTCGATTGGCTCATCGTCGTCGACCTCCGCAAATCCAGGGTCTTCTTCCGATTCGGCAGGCGCAGAGGTGATTATGGCCGCCGGTGCCGGTATATCGAAGAGGCTTGCGGGCTTCTGGAGCGCGGGCTTCGCTGGCTCAGTAGGCTTGGCGGTCGGAGCATACTGCGTAACTTCCGTATTCGGCGGCGCTGTCTTGGTCGGCGACTTGGACTTCGCGCGCGCCTCGGCCTGAGCTGCCTTGGAAGCCGCATCCATCTCGGCCTTGGCCTTCTCCAGGGTGTTCTTCATTTGAAGATGGGAGCCGACGAAGCTGATGATTGTCGTGGACAACTCGGCGTCGAGGTCCTCGGCAGTGCCGGTGATGCTGAGTGGGGTGGTGAGAGCATCATTGTCGCCGTCTTTGAGCTTCTTCGGCACAATGTTCACTCGGATCTGATCTGCATCAACCAGCGTGACCGTGAGCAAGACCGCGCGGTCGCGCAGGACTGGAACAAGCTCTTTGAACATGATTACTTCTCCTCTCATGGGTTCCGATTTGTGGTTGGTGGTCGCTTTCTCGTGGGCTTCTTGAGTTCCGGGTCATCCCACTGCATGGTGTACTGCTGCCCCAATGCCCGGTTCTCGATATAAGCTCCTGAATCGTTTTTGCGCTGCCACAGAAGGCGATAGAGAGTATTGACGGCCGATTTCATCATGGCCTTCATCTCCTCGTCGGAGATGTGAGATACCGCCGGATTGCCACTGCAAGCCGCGCACGGTTTCCCCGCGTGCAGGGCTTCAATGGGACCATTACGAAAGGCCAACGCAACCATAGCTTTTGCTTCCAACGCCAGATTATGGTCGAGAGTCATTTTCATGGAGAGCCTCCGATACCCTTCAACCATACGCCCAGCGCGGGGATGAAACATCAATGCATCTTGAATGGCGTTTGCACGATCCGGCCCCGCCTCTTCGTCTTCGACCAAAGCTGAGGATCAACAGGTAGTCCACAAATCTGATTGGACTGTGCGTTGTAGAAGCCTCCGTGGTGCGAGAGTTTTCCGTAGCGAAAGAGCCGCGCCAGCATGGCCAGAGCTGCTGATGCCAGAGTCTGGTTGATGAATGGTTCTTGCCGGTCCAGCGCCTCGACGGCAGAACAACTGGGCAGTGGGTCTTCACCAGCTTCAGCATCGATGATCTCTGGATACAGCTCGCTCACGGTGCGCAACCGCGTCGCTTTCCTGCGATTGCGCGCGTTCAATGGCTGGCCGAGAATGAACTGGCCACTGGCGGCGTTGTTGCCGAGATCGAGCCAATACGCAGTACGGTTTCTGGCCTTGGTCAGTGCGCGCGCAATGATGCTTCGCGCCGCTCTGGTGTCCACGCAGCCGATCAGCAGGTCGATGGACCTGTCGTTGATCCGGTCGAAGGTCTTCTCGTCGAAGTAAGTCGGCTCGGCCCGCCACCGTGTTCCCCAGAACAGGTTGATGCGATTGATGAGGACGGTCGCCTTGTTCTGTTCAATATCGGAGACCGAGAATGGCTGGCGCACACAATTTGTCTCCGAGACAGTGTCGGCATCCATCATGACCACTTCCAGTCCCGATGACCGGCCCCAGACCCGCATTGCCTGGTCAAGATAGGGCAGGCCCATCACGATGGCGCTGCCGGTCCCGCCCGCGCCGACTACCAGTACGCGTACCGACTTCTGGCCCAACAGATCGCTTGGAAGCGTGTGCTCGATGCGCATATCAGTCCCTCTCTCCGCGCACGAACTGCGCGAGCGTCTGCGGAAGGGTGATGAGTGTTTCGAGTGGGAACTTCTGGCGCTTGCCAGTCAGACCACCCCACAGCCCATCGAATCCACCCTCGTGGCGTGTCAGGCGGCCAATGTTGGCGTGCGTGAAGGCGCTCTCGTAGAAGCCGCGCTCCCAGGCAGGAATCGACGCAACAGACGCGCTGTCTGGACGTCGCATGGTGCCGGTACAGACGCGTCCATCATCCGAGAGATTCCAGAAGGGTGCGACGGCAAGTTTTGTTGAGCCATCCGGCCGCTTGTTTTTGGCGAGTGCGCGAATGTTGAGTTCTCCATTCGAGACCCGCCAGACTAATGGAGGTTGCGGGAAGATGCAGCCATTCAACTCTGCGCCCTTGCCTTCGGAGTTCTCGTAGAACATTTGGCGACGCCGTGCCGGAGTCCACCAGACGATCATGCGGTCAGCCCTGGCCAGAACATTCGCCGGCAGCACTTCGGCCTGCACGCTGCCGCTGAGGGATCGCGTCAGAGATTCAATAAATGCTACGGTGAGCGGCTGTGCGGGGCCAAGAGTGGGTGGCGCATCCTTTCGGGAGGTTACGTCGTGGCGGGTGATGAAACTGCTTTGCCGGTCGCGATAAATCAGCAGCGCCTCATGCAGCTCGAAGCGATGGTTCTCCCCTATCGACAAATGTACCTGCATCGCATTTCTCCTGAATCTCCTCGATCAGCTGGAAGAGTTCACAATTGAGTGCAATAAAGCGATCCACGATCCGAATAGCGTGCCGAACCTGCTCCGGTTGGCGCGGCGAAAAGACAACGCACACAGTCGGCTCTGCGGTGCCTTCCATCATGGATTGGCCCTCTTCGTCGAAGCAGGCGATAATGGCGTCATGCTCTTTAAATGCAACAAGCAAAGACGGCAACGGTGGATCGTCGTAGTAGCCGAGTTCGAGGTACTCCCGCGACTGCTTGAGTGGAAGCCGCGACAGGCATTGAATGCGCCGCAGTCGCTCAAACCAGGAACTGAATCTGCCATTGCGAAACTTGCGCAAGAGAGCGCGGTCGTGTGCTTTCCAATCAGGTGATTCACGTTTCTGCGTCTTCCGGATGCACTCCGGCAGCGTCTTCTCCACTTCTGGAAACTCATACTGCCCTTGGTTCTCTGCGTCGTCTTCGGCGGCATAATCGCGCATCCGCTCTTCGTACATCAGCGCATTGTCGTGGTTGTAGATCCACATCACGCGATAGAGTGCGAAGGTCAGCGCCCAATAGAACGCCGCACCCAGCCCCTCGGCCTCCGCTTCCAGCGCATCGAGCGCCGGCCCAATCCTGAAGTACCCCGATCCGCCACACTCGACGGTCACAACCAGTTGCCCGCTTTCGAGTTCTGCATCGCTTCCCGCGCGGCCGAGTTGATCGCTCACATCGAGGTGATACTCGACATTGCGTTGCAGCAGATCGCCGCGTTCAGGACCAATCGCGGTCATCATGGCGTGCTGCGCAAATGCAAGCGCGTTGCCGTCAGATTTCTTCCAAGTCTCCGCAGTTCCCAATCCCTCGCGCACCAGTGCGGCGCAGAGTTCATAGACCAGTTCGGCATTGACCTCATGGTTATACTCGGCGCGTACGCCGGCGAGCGATGGCAATGCCTGTCCGAAGGCTGGTGCAAGCGTTTCTATCCCAGAGGCGGAAGCAGATCCGTTGGCGTCGGGAGCCGATAACTTCCCGATGCCACATATTTCCTGATTGCCTCTGAGACGGCGTGCGCGAGATCGCAGGATTCTTTGCATTGGAGATGCCTCGCCAGAATCAGATTGGCCTCTGGAGGCGGCTCTGCGGCCTTCTTGAGAAACAACGCCACCAGTTCTTCTTGCGACAATGCGGGCGTGGGCACGGCTCACCCCTTCGATCCGATCGCACGACTGAAGGTGTAGCGTAGCGTGGTCCCTGTATCTTCCGGGCCGGTGAGGGTTGCAGTCGCAAGTTCCGGGTATGATGGAACCAGAAAATCTCTTACTTCTTCGACCGTCATCTGCGGTGCCGGGTCGGGAATGCGAACGCCGTTGTAGTTGAATTCTCGCAACAGAATCTGTGCTTGAAGTTTGGCCATTGCAGTTTGTCTCCTTGTCTGCGGATTTCATGATCAATCCATGTTGTGATTAGAAGAGGCTGGCTTGCACGGGTATCCTCGCCTTGGATGCTTCTTGTGCGGCTGATGGTGGAATGGACGGGACCGAGTCCGCATCTGGCTGATGGCTGGCTGCCGTTCGATACTTTGCTTCAAGCCGCTTGAGCGTCTCCATCTCGCCGGAACGCACAGACTCGGCAGCGCGAAGTTCATAGCGAGCAAGATAGTTGCGCTTGCGAATCTCTTGCTGGATGGCGCGCTCAACGTCGCAAAAGGTGAACTCCGGATCGCCCCAGCACGGCCAGGCAAGCGTGTGGCGCAGAAACTTTAGCCGGTCAGCATCCGATGTGAACCATGTCGCATAGAAACCTGCGGCGTCGTAATTCGCAATGTGCGAAAAGCACATCGACAGGCGGTTGTAGAAGCTTTTGGAAAAGGCTGTCCGCGCCCACTCTGATTCGATGAAGTGCAGGAACGCGTTTCCGAAGTCGGCCTTGTCCTGAGCCGATGAAAACTTCGTTGGCACAAACTCCGAGGGATGAAACGGTCCTTTCGGCATGGGAAATCTCCGTGCAAGACAGAGGGCCAGCTTTCGCCGGCCCTCTGTCATGCCTTTGATTGCGAACCGGCTATCGCCGGCATCGCTGGAACGATTCTCCCATTGGCTACGCTACCACCGTTCGCAGTCATTTGGAAGAGCCATGAACAAGAAGTCGACCAGTTTCTCTCGAAAGCAACTGCTGCACCCGGCGGATTACTGATCTGTGTGCTGTTCGTTACGATCATTTGCATTGAGCTGATCGATCAAGTTTCGATGCAAGTCAGCCAACTCGCCGACAGTATTGGCCCCGCTGACCGGTTCGTCATTGTCCTTGCCGAGCCAGGGGAACCTCTCTTCGAGCAACGCCAGCACCCACTCAACAAACGTCTGGGAGCGACGATCTTCGTCTGCCATGCAGTTCTCCTCATGATGTTCAAGAATTGGGAAACGGAGAGACAAAGAGATGTAGCTTGCGACTCATCCGAAGAGGCTGAGCTGCACGGCTGGTTCTGAGCCCGTGGACCATGGCGAGGACTTCTTGCGCACCTTTGCGCCCGCTGGAGGATCAACAAGATGAATGCCGGCCCGTCCAGTTGGCAAACCAATGGGTTCAGTGGTGGACAGGTCGAGTACTGGATTGTCGTCTTCCTCAGCCTTCAACGCAGGCGGTTGCGGCAGCACTCGCTCCCGCTCTCTCTCTAATTCACGCCACATTTGATCGGCGCTTGCCCCGACGCCAGCCTTCTCAACCAACTCGCGCGCCATGGCGCTCATCAGGTCTTCGTCGGTGTCGAGTGATTGCAGACCTTCACCAGTGAACTTACCCTCCATCATGAGCGCAACGAGCATCTTCTTGCCCATCAAACGGAGGCACGTCTCCTGCATCGTCCCCGTATAAGTGACGAACTTCACGCGCACCGAGTGCCGCTGGCCGATGCGCCATGAACGGCGACTGGCCTGGCGCAACGTATGCAGCGAGTAACCAGTCTCATAGAAATACAGCGTTGGAAAGGCCAACAGGTCCAGGCCCGTCTCCACCAGTTTCGGGTGGCAGATCACGACTTCAACTCCGCCCTTCAGTTGCCGCTCGTACCAATCCTCACGCTTGTCCGTGGCAACCGAAGAGCGCAGCACGGCAACGCGGAATCCAGCTTGTCTGAGCACAGACTCCAGCCGCAACGTAACATCCTTCTCGCCCGTGTAGGTCGCATAGACCTGGCAGCGCCGCCCCTGCCTGAGTTCCTCACGCACATCGGCGACGAGCGCCCGCTCCTTCGCGTAGAGACCGTCCTCCTTGAGGTTCTGGGGCGTCGTCACCAGAAACCGCACATACTCTTTGGTCTCCGGGTCAAAGGCCCGCGCCCAGATATTCTCGAAACCAAAAGGGTGGTCGGGATAGAGCAGCAGCGTGTTGAGCAGAATGCTCATCAGGCTCTTGTTGCCCCGGTGCGCTCGCATCGCAGCTCTGATGTCCTCTTCGAGTTCTTCGTAGGCCTTGGCGTGTTCCTCGTCCATCTCGACCGAAAGCACGCTCTCGTCGTATCGCGGCAGGTTGTCCGCAATATCTTCAAGCGAAAGAAACGCCGTCGTGTTCATCAGGAATTTGCCGAACAACAGCGGCGATGCGCCCGGCTTCTTCAGCACCTGGATCGTCTTCTTCGTCGCACGTGAGCATGCGTTGTCCGTCTCCCGCACCTTCTCGATGGTTTCAAGCACACCATACTGCTGTTGAAAGTCGCGTCGCCCCTGGCCGCCATACGCAAAGCCCTCGCCGACCATCGTTCGCGGTTCCATACGGTAGAAGATGTTGAAGAGATCGTCCGCATAGCCTCCCATCAAAGTGCCAGTGAGAGCGATCAGCCTTCTTGCCGCACGTCCAAGCACTCCCAGTCCATTGCCTTGCGCTGTGTCGCCGGCCAACTGGTGCAGTTCGTCCGCAATGGCAAAGTCGAACCATCCGCCCATGTACCGCCCGATGTACTCAATCGGCGCCATGCGCTGAATGCGCTCGCGATCGGCCTGCCAGAGCGCGGAGAAGCGTGTTGTTCCTCCCTGCGGCAGAGTCAGCGATTCCGAGAGCTTGATCTTGTCGACGAAGTCGAGATGGGTGAGCTTCTGCCGCTCCGAGTCGAGGATCGCAGCACCGGTGTCGGGATTGATGACGCCCCCGAGGTTCGGCCCTGATTTTGCCTTGAGGTAGGCGTGCTCCCAGTAGTACCCCAGCTTCCCCTTGTCCTTGCCAGTGATGAAGAAAGCTGGGCCGGAGCAACGTTTGCGCCACTCCTGGCGGCCCATCTGCCGCAACTCGGCGAGCGACAGGCGCAGTCCCTCGTACACAATCTTGCCTTTGCGCAGCTTGACTTCGCAGATGCCGTGCGCCTTCTTGGGATCGCCGCCGTTGCGCATATCCTCGATCAGAAAGGTTCTCGCGTGTGGCACAGTCAGCAGAGCCTCACGCGCCCACTTGTGCGTAATGTGCGAAGGGCACATCACCAGCGTGGCGCTGAGCCGCCCCTCCGCCAGCACATGGATCGTTCCCAGCGCCATATAGGTCTTGCCGGCCCCGCATTCGGCGACGATCCGCGCCGCCTTGGCTCTGCGCAGATACTTGGCCGTGCCCGTGATAGCGAGTGCCTGTGCGGGAAGAGCCTTGCGCAGAAGCGTTGCAATGCGCGGCGCAACAGGGTCTTTCGTGCTCTGAAGCGGGGGATAAGTTTCGAGAATTCGTGATCCTAACTCAAGGGCATGTGTTCTCAAATACGAAAAGGTAGTATCCATCGGGAGACCTCGCGGGATCTTGTTTGACGGGACTATCAGGTTGGATTTGCTATAGAATGGCGTACTGTCAAGCAGCAAGCAACTCGGCGCTCATGACCTGTTGCCATGAACGGTTTGGCCAGATGATTGGGCCGTTCTTCTGCGGAAAACTAAGAACCTCACGACGCAGGCCATCTCCGATCCACGCAAGCACTTCCTCGGTTGTCGTTGAGATCAGCACCGGTTGGCATCCAATGCCGTCAATCGGCTTGATGCGCTCTTCCGTCTCCACAACGCCAAGAACGTGTTCGGCCCACGATGGTTCGGCGGGAAGTCCGAGAAAGCTCACTAGAGTTGCCCAGGCCTGATCGCGCTGGTAGCCAAGTAGAATCGTCCGCCCCACGCCGCCATTGGTGTACAGTGCTTCTGAGACAGCCACCAAATGTCGCACGGGATGCTTCCGGTCCTGCAAGCTCACGGCTCCTTTGTAGCAGGAAGCGTGTTCGCCGAGTGAGACTTCCTTCACTTCGCCGTCCGGGAAAGTCAGTGTGAAGGTGGCCTTCTCGTGCACAGCCGCGGTGATCGCGCCAACATCGGAGTCGTTGCCGAAAACGCTGATGAGGTGCGCCTGTTCGTCTTCTCCTACGTAGCGGTCCACCCGCAGCCGAATCCGCGTCGAGATCTTCTCCGTCATGCGGTGATACTCAAGCAACCCGAGCCTCAGGTGCGCATTTTGCATCGTCCTCTCCTTCCTGCTTCACCGGCGTCTCGGTCAGCTTCAGGGTTCTTCCGTCGGCATAGACCAATCGCAGTTCGTTGGCCCACCGCTCCCGGTGATGGATGATCTGCTCATCGCCGTCCTCTTCGACAAATGTGGTCACATGCTTGACTGACCTCCATCGCGCGATGTGCCGGTCATCGCCCTGGCCGAAGACGCCATTCAGCAGGCCCGCCGTGCAGAGCAGTCCGACATGGCCTCCATGCAGCGGCGTAATCGGACGGCCCGTGGCCACGTCCTCGCGCGGCATCAGAAATGGCAACGTCTGCTTCCATGCGCCCGACAGCGGCAGCAGGTCTTCCAGCAGGTCATACGGCAGCCCGCGGTAATTCAGCGCTGCCTCTCCTGTTGAAGGCACGGAATATGGTTCGCACGCGCCCGGCATCAACTCCGGCAACGCCTGAAAACTGCCATAGGGGCTGATGCGCTGAAGTTGCCGCCGCGCCTCCTCGACGGCCACGCCCCGCACATTGCGGCGAACTCCCAGAACAGCGATCTGCCGGAAGCGGACTGATTCTTCATCGGTCATGCGAAAGATATTCAACCGGGCGAAGTGTGAGCTGAGCACCCCGGCGCACTCGTGCAACCGCTCGAACGGAATAACCAACACCAACACGCCCTCCATCACCAGCCAGCGATAGGTGTGTTCCAGAAACAGGCGCTCCATGCGGCTGTTGCCAATCGAGCCAATTTCGGAATCGTAGGGCGGATTGAGGTACAACAACGAGAAGGATTCCGGCCTGGCCACTGCGTCAAACGTATTTCCCTGGATCGTATCGATCCCCGTGGAGCTTGCAGCCAGTGCCCGCTCGGCGTCAAGTTCCACACCATAGCGGCGCACGTCGGCGCCCTGGGTAATCAGGTTGAGAACCACGCCTTGCCCCACGCAGGGATCGACCACCGATGCCGGTCCTGTGAAGCTGAGAAATTGACGAAGATTGGCGCCTTCACTCACTGGGAGCGGGTAGAAGCCCATCTTAAGTTTCGCAACACTCCTGGCCATCGGGCCTCCTTTCTGTCGGTTCTTGATTGTGTGACTTGAACCATAAAATGGCACCGCATGGCAATGGTAGGTGCCAACCCGTCGGTCCATCGCTTATCCTGCTTGGGGAGGTGCTGACCGCACCATGACGAAATCCATTCTTTTCGAGATCGATGCCGAGATTGCTCGTCTCATGCAAGCCAAGGCACTTTTGAGTTCCGCAGGAACGCCCGCAATCAAGCGCAAGCCTGGCAGGCCGTCCAAGACAGCAGCCATCGTCGTTCCGGTTGCCCAGAAGGCGAAGAAGCGCAAGAAGATGAGCTCAGAGGGGCGCGAACGCGTCCGTCAAGCACAGATCAAGCGCTGGGCCGCAGTGAAGCAGGCCGCCAAGACCACCGCCGCTCCATTGTCGAAGTCGAAGAAGAAAGCCGCGAAGGTCGCCGCCTGACAGGGAGCGAAGGTGTGGTCACAAGACTCAACACAGCAATCCAGGCACTGGCAATTGCTGATGTCGCGGATTTTTCGCTTGAGTCGCCCGTAACCCGGAAGTTTGGGGTTCCTTGGTATTCGCTGAGCGCATCCGCGATTTCGCGTCATTCCAGAATGCATCCTGGCGCAATGGGCGTTTGTCGATACCTATCCGACGAGGATAAATAGTGCAATTCCAGGTTCTCTGGCCAAGATGGTATCTATAGAATCCCAGGTCTGAAAATCCAGACCTGGGGCACCATCATCTTGGTGGGGAAAGACCTGGGCCGTCCGACCTACCTTGCTACGGGAACGGCAGCAGCCACCGTGGCCCTCGGACGAAAGCGAGCCTTGTTAGCCTCACAGAACCTTCGGACTTCTTCGATCCAACTTGGATACCAAAGCCAAGTCGTCTCTGCGACGAGTATGCCGAACTTACCGGGTTCGCGCTTTGCGTCGAGCCTTTTCCACAATTCGGCGTGTTCATACATCGTGAAGCCGGGAAATCCCTCATCCTTCATCATCTTGACAATCTGTCCAGGGCGATATTTCACCTTTTCAGTTTCTTTGACGTACACGCGGTTCATCTCGTCCGACGTCGGCCCTGCCGGCACAAATTCAACGAGTTTGTCAGCGGTAGCTTTTCCGTTTGCCAGTTTGCGAATGAACGCGACTCTGAATGAAAAACGCGGATCGTTAAAATCAGCGTCCGTCATGTCTTTCTCGAAGTCGGTAATGTATGTTCGAATGTTAGGCGGAAGGTCTGTCTGGAGCAACAACTCCTTCGTGGCACTCTCGTCAAAAGTCGAGAACTGAATGCTGAATGCCTGTTCCTTTTCAAGTGAGTACGCATTTCCGAAATGCTTTTTGATTGCATCATTAAAGTTAAGTGCAGCGGACATGAACTTGGCACTCAACTGATCGTCAATTTGCGATGTCCCCTGATGCTCTATTTCATGTCGAATGCCGATGAGAAAAAGAAGATTTTGCTTGACGACTGGGTCGATTGGCGACTCCCTACAGCCGAGACAATCCTCTAGGAACTTGTTGAAAAACGATCAGATTTCCGCGTCATGAGGGTCTATCGTTTCGTCTAATAGGCATGCGTGGAGATGAGCGAGTTCAGGATGGGATGTTCAGTTATGTTTCGTTGGAGCAGCGGGTTCCTCAGGATCATCCGTTGCGCGCGGTTCGCAAGCTGACGGACGTTGTGTTGGCCTCTCTGGATGCCGAGTTTGACAAGCTGTATAAGGACTCCGGGCGGCCATCGATTGCGCCGGAGTATATTCTGCGCGCTCTTCTGTTGCAGGTGTTTTATTCTGTTCGCTCTGAGCGGCTGCTGGTCGAGCAGATCGATTACAACCTGTTGTTTCGCTGGTTTGTGGGCCTGGGTATGGACGATGCGATGTGGAATCATGCGGTGTTTTCCAAGAACCGCGACCGGCTGCTGACTTCCGATGTGGCGCAGCAGTTCTTCGCGAAAGTGAATCTGCGCGCCAAGAAGTTCATGTCGGATGAGCACTTCACCGTGGACGGAACGCTGATCCAGGCGTGGGCGTCGCAGAAGAGTTTTCACGCGAAGGATGGCTCGGACGACGGAGATGGCACGGATTTTCACGGTCAGAAGCGCAGCAACAAGACGCATGAATCGACCACCGATGCAGACGCGCGACTGTACAAAAAGAGTTATGGCAAGGAGTCGAAGCTGAGTTATCTGGGCCATGCGCTGGTGGAGAACCGCAACGGCCTGATCGCGGCCGCGATGGTAACTCATGCCGATGGATATGCCGAGCGCGACGCGGCGCTGCTGATGCTCAAAGAGAAGCAGGAGGGCCGTTCGCGGCGCATCACCGTGGGCGCTGACAAGGCTTATGACACGAAGGATTTCGTCAGCACGGCGCGCGAGTTGAACGTCACAGCGCATGTTACGAAGAACGAGAAAGGGCGGCGCAGCAACCTCGACCGCAGAACCACGCGGCACTCAGGTTATGCAGTAAGTCTGAGCCGCCGCTGGCTTGTGGAGAAGGGATTTGGTTGGCTGAAACAGACCGGTCCGCTGCGGCAAGTGAAGTTGCGCGGGCTGGAGAAAGTTGACTGGCTGTTCGTCTTCAGTTGCGCGGCGCACAACCTGCTCCGGCTGCCGAGGCTGATCGCTCAACAACCACCGGCAAGGCTGAGGGAGCAGTGTGCCTGAAAGCCGGTTCCAGCCTCCTGAATAGCCTCCCGGAGGCCGCATAAGCCGCAGCACACAGCACAAACCCGCATTTCAAACCGATTTTTACTCGACAATCGCTTGAAACGTCAATGAATGATGGTGCGTCAGGCGAATTTCAACAAGTTCCTAGGCTCCAAAGGCGCACAGCGCCCCGGGGGGTGGTCGCGTGCTTTTTGCGACCAGGCGTGCGTTCAAGCTGCCTATAGTCAATCTTCTGTTTGCGGTAATAGGCATGGAGCAAGTAGGTCCAAGCGATGACCGTCGTGACTATGAACAACTCTGATTTGAAGTCGATCTGCGGATTGTTATAGATCTGTACGGCCGTGAGCATTGCCTCGCGGGCCTTCTTCACCAGTTCGTGCGATACAGACCAGACGCGCCGAATACGCTTTGCCATAGTGCACTGATTTTATAGGATGATCGTAAACGAGGTCAGACTTCAATCCGCGCGCAGAGCGCGTATGCCAGAACAGAAACGGACGGAACCTGCAAAAAACCTCAATGAGTACATTATCGCAATGCGCTCACCGGAAACGAACAAGTCCTCGAAAGTCGCGCAGTATTCAGAAATTCGGATGTCAACTGTGGCCAGCCCAAGACACTCATTGAAGCTGGAACTGTCCCCGAAAGTCCTCCAGCCCAATGGCGAAGTTATCCGGGCCACCATCCCGCAAGGCTCGGAGCAGAGCCTTTTGTTCGGCGGCTTGGACCCAGCCTTCGAGGTCGCGCCCGCTCAATGCCTGATTCTTGGTTTGGTCCACCAAAAGAACTGCGCCGTCGTTCAACCGAAAACCGATCTTCTTCCCGGCCAACAGATTCGCAAGCAGACGGATGCGAGCCTTGTGGTCCGGCAATGGAATGACGAGCTTTTCCTGGAACCGGCTGCGAACTGCAGCGTCGATTCGCTCGATGTGATTGCTGGCGGCCACAAGGAAGACATGGCTGTCGCGAGCGCTGATGCCGTCCATCTCCTGTAGCAGTTGGCCGACAATCTCATCCGTCAACTGGTCGTTCCCTCCAGTCGCCGCACGGTCTGGTGCGATAATGTCCAACTCATCCAGAAACAGGATCGCCGGCGCACTGGATCGCGCGCGCTCGAAGAGGAGTTTCACCCGGTTGCCGCTCTGTCCGAGGTAGTTGGCCTTCACATCGGCTGTGGTTGCCGCGATAAATGTCAGCCCGCTTTCGTTGGCGAGCGTGCGGGCAACCTGCGTTTTTCCCACGCCGGATAAACCGGCCAACAATAGGCTCCGTGGAATCGAGACTCCCTGCGCCTGCCACTTCTCCGCGTCGCGGAGCAGCGCGCAGACCAATTTGAGCCGGTCGAGGATCGCATCGTCGAGCACCAGCGTCTCCCAGCCGGCCTTGCGGTCCACCTTGGTATTGTGCAACTTTCTTGCCGCACCGATAGCGTCCAGAAAATGCTCCTGCGTGGGTTCCGCGGGATACGCAACCGAACGCACGGATTGCGCGAGTTGCTTGAGATCCCGGCCGCTCATTCCCTGCGTCAGCGCCGCTGCTTCCTGGGGCACCTCCACCAAGAGGCCCAGTGCTTTGACTTCCAGCGAAAGTATCTGGCGCCGATCTTCCATTCCGGGGAGTTGCAACTCGATCTCCCAGCCGAAGCGGGAGAGAATGGCGTCATCGAGCATATCGCGCCGGTTGGTGGCTCCAATCACCCAGACCTGCGCGTTCCCGCGAATGCCATCCCACTCGGCAAGGAATGCGTGGACGATGTCAGTGGCAAACGCATCCGTTTCGGCTGCGCCACGACGGCCAAGAATCCCCTCGCACTCGTCGATGAAGATGATCGCCGGTTGATGCTTTCGTGCCCGATCCCAAACCTCGCGAACGCGCTTGCCGCTCGCTCCCACGGTCTGCTGCTTCAGGTCAGCAAGTGAAAGCATCTGAAAGTCGCATCCCATCATCTCTCGAAGCGTGCGGGCGACGAAAGTCTTGCCTGTGCCTGGAGGCCCAGTCAGCAGCAGACCGCGTGGCGCTGCTGCGTCATTCCGCTCGAATAGTTCCGCCCTGCGCAGGATGTCGAGCTTCTGACGTTCGGGGATATGAACCCGGCTCCAAGACTCTGCCGCCTGTTCGATCCGCCGTGAACTCGCGGTGGCGCGCGTCAACTGATTCTTCTTGTCCCAGCTTGCACGAAGCGCGGCGAATCTTTCCTCCGCAAACTGCAACTCAGGTTGAAAGCCAGTAAGCTGCCGGACAAAGGCTTTGGGCAGCGCCTCCTGCATATTCCAAGTGACACCGTTCTTGGTGTAGGCGAAGGTTTTGAAAT
>Ga0224555_1003689_pt1 | contig 15222 bp, 11 predicted proteins | sample 714S23034metaG_FD_180687 | JGI IMG/M metagenome (GOLD analysis project Ga0224555, IMG submission 180687) | Peat soil microbial communities from Stordalen Mire, Sweden - 717 S2 30-34 | ecosystem: Environmental > Terrestrial > Soil > Wetlands > Peat | place: Sweden: Norrbotten County, Stordalen...
GATGAGTTGGCCTGGCCCAGGTATTCAATAACTTCAGATGTTTCGTAAGTATTCCAAAACTCCAACTGAGCAGTTTGTTGTAACAGTTTACGCACACGCACCGGATCGTCAACACCGGGTAATTCCAAAATGATACGGCCTGTGTTAGCCTGTAATGAAATGTTTGGCGATGTTACACCAAACTGGTCAATACGTGTTTTAAGAACCTGGAAGGTTTCTTTTATAGCAGCGTCGAAATCTTTTCTCAGCAAGCTCATTACTTCTTCGTTTGAAGAGGTGCTGTTTATTTTACCCTGATAAGCATCAACCTGGCCAAATATTGCTGCCAGTTTTGCATTTGGGTTTAACTTTTCAAATTCACGTTGAAAGATGGTTAAAAAATCGCCCTGGCTGCTTGATTCTAATCTTACCGCATTTGTAATAGCCTGGTTGAACTGAGGATTGCGGTTGTTGTTTGAAAGTTTACGCAACACATCATCCTGCGATATTTCCATTATCAGGCTCATACCGCCTTTTAAGTCAAGGCCAAGGGTCAAAGCGTGGTCGCGGCAGAATTTATAGGTATAAATATCTCTCAGCCCCCATACATCAATCAAAGGAAGCCCGGCAACTGAATCCAGGTAATTTCTCTTGGCTATCTTGGTTAGGTAAGCTACAGAGTCTTTAAATGCCACCGATTGTGCAGCAGTTAACCCGGTAGGTTCAGTAATCTTTATCTGGTTGCCGGCAATGGTATCAGCTTTGCGCTCAACACGGTCGGCCATAAACGTAAACGACAACTGGAAAAGACAGGCAAGAAGAAGGATAATGGTAAAAAATCTAATTACTCCTTTGAGGTTTTGCATTTTAAAATGATTTTAAGTCTAAAAACGAGAGCGCAAATATAAAAGAATAGTGGAAAAAAGAAAGTCATGTATTTCAACCCGCATACAAGCTCATCAAATAGGTTGAAAACTAAAGCCAATCAGTAAAGCGATTTATTATCACCAACCTTGCTTTTTCTACACTTCTTTTTCGAAGCGAAGCGCACGAAAAAGAAGCCTGTCCCCCTCTGGAGGGGGGCCTGCCTGCCGGTAGGCAGGCGTAGGGGGAGGTGAGAATCTGACCATATAAACCCAAACCCCGATTGAAGGAATTAATACCATTTTTCACGTATTTCCAGTAAATTGAACACAGGCCAGCACCATCCTTACAAACTCTGTTTTTACCACATTGTATTAAAAGGATGCTCTTTTCCTTGTTTCAAAGAAGTTGTTTAAAATTAAATCCAAATGCAATTTAACACAAACCTGCCGGCAGGCAGGCAGGTTTGTATTGAACTTTGTGTGCTTTGTGTTAACATGAATTTCTTTTCTTAATTTTAAACAGCTTCAAAGACATTATAGAGCCATTCTCCCTCAAAATTCCATAACCCGTTGTAATACCTGCCTAATATTCACACCTAACTGCAGTCAATACAAGCAACTTACCAGGGCAATCGGGTCTGGAAAATTTTGACCTCATTTAAATGGTTAAAACCATTTTTTCCCGGCAATTTACATAGCCCACGATTTAAATCGTGGGCTATGTAAAGGTAAAAACCGGACAAAACCGTTTCAACGGTTTCCACGACCACCCGATATGCCCGGAAAAAATTTAGACCCGATTGCCCTGCGCAACTTATCGTTTTGCATGGAGGCTTGCGGATTTTTGTCTTAATTTGCCCCCGCCCCGAAAGGGTTTCCCCACCCTTTCGGGGTTATTGACACTTTAAATAATAAGCATGGATTTAGTTATTACAGACCCTGTTTTTGATGAAAATATTAAATACAACGCTTTTGAAAAGTGGTGTATCAGTCTTATACGTGATGAGCGCGACCTGCCTTTTGTAAAACTTTGCCTGCGCATTTTACTGTTTGTGATACCGGTTTCCATCTTTCTTTTTTTCCATTTTAGCTGGTGGCTGGCCATCCCCTTCCTGCTGTTTAATATAGCTACGGGCCTGGGGCCATTTATATTAATGATGCACAATACCAGCCACCGCAAACTGTTTAAGTGGGACCCTTTAAACAAGCTTATACCATGGGTATTAGGCCCCTTCTATGGCGAAACACCTGAAACCTACTTCGGCCATCACATAATGATGCACCACGCCGAAGGTAACCTGATAGACGACCTTAGCTGCACCATGAACTACCAGCGCGATAGCTTTATTGATTTTATGAAGTACTTCCTGCTGTTCTTCTTTTTTGGTATGAGCGACCTGGGCTATTATTTTAAAAGAAAGAACCGTAACAAGTTTATAAGAAAGATATTAATGGGCGAAGTTGGCTTTTTTGTAATGTGCATTATTCTTTGGCAGTTTAACTGGCAGGCAACACTTACCGTTTTTTTATTGCCCTTTTTAATTGCCCGCTTTGGCATGATGGCCGGCAACTGGGGCCAGCACGCTTTTATAGATGCCACCGACCCCGCTAACAGCTATAAAAACAGCATTACCTGCATTAATGCCAACTACAATAAGATTTGCTTTAATGATGGCTACCACATAGGCCACCACCTGCGCCCCAATATGCACTGGCTTGATTTACCCCTCGAGTTTCAGAAGAATAAAGCTAAGTATGTAGAAAACAATGCCGTTATATTTAAAGAGATAGACTTTTTTGTAATATGGTTCCTGCTGGTAACCAAAAATTACAAATACCTCGCATCAAAATATATCGACCTCGGCAACCGTTTTAACTCGCAGGAAGAAATCATCGCTTTCCTTAAACAACGCGTTGCGGCTATACCCGTAACCCGTGTTAGTCCTAACGCTAATGTGATATTTAATAATATCAGGTAACCGGTGGGGTTCCCTTCGCTAACAAACACCCTGAAACCCCTGGGGGTGGTTTCCACTTTTTTCATCATTTATTTTACAAAACATTCATTACCAATATATTAATTTCTCAAGACCCCTTTCCACTGGTAACCACCCCCCTTCCACTTTTAAACCTTAAGCAGGTATAATATTTTGTTGCATACACAAGAATTGCCGGTTTTCCGTTATTGGTAATTCAAATATTTATTTAATACCTTGTTGTGGAAATGGAATAAAAAATGCCCCGCATTGTAAGGCGGGGCAGCTTGAATGTTTTCAAAAAACCGTACTCGAAACCAATTCACAACCGTGTCCCCATTGTCCCCAAAGTCCCTGTGTTGTGTAACGAAAGAATAAAAATACAATCTGAAACCAATTCACAACCGGAAGACCTTAACGATGCATATTGCCGGCGTAGGGGCACCCCTCGCGGGTGCCCGTTGTGTAAAGAACGAATAAAAATACAATCTGAAAGCAAATCACAACCCTGGGTTAAATCCCGTTGTTCCAGGTCTTCCGCCACAGGCGGGTGACCTGGAACTTAAAAATAGCCGCACGTCTCCCGACTTGCGATTATATCTACGGCTTCTCAGCCGTAACATCCTGCGCCAACGTAGCATCATCAGGCGTACTCTTCAAATCCCTGTCCAAATCATACAGGGTAGATGTAGTTGCCTTATCACCACCGGCTATTTTCAATTTATCCAGCAGGTCAAGCGCTAAAGTTTCTTCTTCTGTTTGCTCTTTTACAAACCATTGCATAAAATTCCAGGTAGCCCAGTCTTCTTCGTGGAGACTTAACTTTACTACCGAGTAAATAGCCGCAGTATTATCTACCTCTTGGGCAAACACCTGTTCAAAGCAATTGTGAATGTTAGCGGGGTTTGCAGGGGGCGCAGGAATTGCGGTAACCTGCACTTTGCCACCTCTTTTCAAAATATACTCCAGTATCTTCATCATGTGGTTGCGCTCCTCCTGTGCATGGCGGAAAAGAAAATTAGCTATGCCACCAAATCCCCCGCTATCAGCCCAGGCGCCATACGATAGGTAAATTTGAGATGCATGGGCTTCTTTCGTCATTTGCGCATTTAAAGCCGCTTCAATGGTTTTTGATAGTCTGTTGGTATTCATATTATTAAGTTGTATAATTAAAAAAATAAAGTCTTTGCGAAAAATACAACTTTAGTTTGTTAAACAGCAGCTGCCAACTGGTAACATTAAAACCCAGCCACTTGTTTAAATAAATTTACACAGTTGTTCATGTCTTCCGCCTGAGGTGGCGCCCTGAAACCTAAAAATAAGGCAAATTCCTGGTTTGAGAATTCCACTTTACCCCAACAAAGTAACCGTCCCTTTCTTATGTATAGCATCCTGCTGGCTGCTGAAAAGTAGGGTAACCTCGTAAGTATATACACCCGGTTCCTGCTTTACGGATTTATAGGTACCGTCCCAACCGGTGGTAATATTGTTGGTTTGAAAAACTTTTTCGCCCCAGCGGTTAAATATGCGAAGGTCCAGGTATATCAGGTCGGTTCCGTTGTAGTATATCTGAAAATAATCGTTGTCGCCATCGCCATTTGGGGTAAACACATTGGGTATAAATAAATTAAGCGGGTTAGGGCAAAGTAAAATTTCAGCTGCGGCTGAGTTTACCGGTTGGTTACAGGCTGTAACCACGCACTGATAAAAATAGTTGGCAAAAGTTTTGCCGGCATTGACAACCGACAGCGTACTTGTTTGCGCCCCGGTATAAGGCGTACCATTGCTAAGGTTAGTATAAGTATTGCCACCATCGGTGCTTAACTGCCATTGGTAGGTTAAGTTATAACGGGTGTACGACAAATTTCCCTCTTGATGCTTTTGCATTGCTGTATTTTGCATTTTCCCTCTCTTTTTTTCAAAGAGAGGGATGTCCGTGGGACAGGGTGAGTTTGTATTGGCAAAGTTTGAAGGATGAAAAGGGAAATTTGTCGTACACCCGTTAGAGAAACCCTTTCGGGGTGAGCGCGACAATTTGTTATGCACCCATTTTTTTTCACTTTTCTCATTCCTCTTATTACCTTTGGAAATAAGCCAATAAACCCATGAAAAAAATATACGTTATTCTCATCGCCGCTTTCAGCCTCGCTTCTCTGCACACCTTTGCCCAGGACCTGGCCGACCTGGAAACTTTTGAGAAGTCAATGAAGCCCGGCGCTGAGTTAACCTATGATGTAACCACTAAAGACAAACAATACAAGCTTATTGTAACCCTTAAAAAACTGGGCGATGAAATAACCTTTAGCTGGAAAACAACCGACCCTGATAATAAAAGCGGAACGGTTACTATGACAGCCGGAGCTACAGCCGAGGCTCAGGCCCTTTCAAATATTTTTAAAGCCGGCGATGTGAAACTGGATAAAGAAACCTGTTTATGGGCAAGCAAACAGGTAACCAACAGCATTTCAACCAATGCCCAGGCTACTTTAAAAATAAACGGCGCCTCAGATACCGCCACCGTAATGGGCAATACTATTGGCGATTTTAATTTTACAATTAATGGTAACATTGTTGTTGTTCCAGGTTCAGAACTACAGGGCGGTACTGACCCGAAGTACACTATTGATATTCTTGAATCAGCAAAATTTCCCCTCATATTTAAACTGGATATCGGCTGGACCGCAGTGCTGCAGGAAATAAAAAACCCATAGATTGTACTCTGGGCTAAACAACCTTTCCCCCCTTAGTTGATTTGTTTCAACTTTAGTGTTGCAGCGCCGGTGGTTATCGTAACTTGAACCTTCATTTTACCGATGATAAAAACGCTTAGAGAAATTTATTATTCATTTCCTATTCAGTTGCTGCTGCTTTCTTTTAAGCGCCAGCAGTTTCTTGTTTTGTTCTGGATATTTCTAACGCTTCCCATTGTGGGCCGGTTTGGTGTGGGCCTGGGTATTCCCTCTGTTTTTCTTGACCCCGAATATCTTGGCCAGGTAGACTACCTCAGCTTTGCCGTAGTAGGTATAGGTTTCGGCGCCATGTTTGTTACCTGGAATATTGTAATGTATATTCTGCACAGCTACCGGTTCCCGTTTATGGCCAGCTTACGGTACCCATTGGCTATGTTTTTTATTAATAACTCAATCATTCCCCTGGCCTTCATTATTGCCTATTTCTCCGCCATCGTAGTTTTTCAGACCCATAACGAATTTAAAAGCTACTCCGTCATCTTTTTCGATTTGCTGGGCTTTACTGCCGGCTTTGCATTTATGTTATTTATAACAGCCACATTTTTTGGCATTACAAACCCAAACGCAGGCAGTATTATACAGGCCAACAAAGAAAAACTGCGCACCAAAAAAGCCATCCAAAAGGTACAGTTTAATGATGATATGGAAACCCTGCACAACAGCAACCGGGTTGATTACTATATCACCAACACATTTGGCGTAATGCCAACACGCACTGTGGTGCATTACGACCCCCAGCTTTATCAATTGGTTTTCAGAAGGCACCACTGGAATGCGTTTATGGCTTTTATCTGTGCATTCGCCGCCCTTATTTCAGCAGGTTTTTGGCTCGAAAATCCTTTCTTCCAGTTTCCGGTTGCGGCCAGTGCATTTCTGTTTTTATGCGTGTTAATGTCGCTGTTTGGTATGTTTTTGTATTGGACCGGTGGCTGGGGCTCAACAGCTATCATTGTTTTTATAGTGCTTACCAACCAGCTTACCAAATACGACCTTTTCGGATTACAAAATACCGTTTATGGTTTAAACTATAAAACCGAAAAGGCCCCTTATAACCTGGAAAGGTTCCGGGCCATTTCTACCGATTCAATTATTGAAAAAGATAAAAAATACGTTACACAGATATTTGAAAACTGGAAGGTTAAAAATACAGATCCAAAGGATACGGCGAAAAAACCTTTATTATATTTTATTAATGTAAGCGGCGGCGGCCTGCGCTCGGCCATGTTTGTTATTTCTGTTTTACAACATTGCGATAGTATGGCTGGGGGGAAATTGTTTGATAAAACTTTCCTCATTTCAGGGGCTTCAGGGGGTATGTTCGGCACTACGTACCTGCGCGAATTGTTTCTTCAAAAAAAAGAAGGCTTTCCTATAAACCTGCAAGACCCTCAATATGGGCTTAATGTTGCCAAAGACCTGCTTAACCCGATTGCGATCTCCATTCTCAGTAATGATGGCCTGGCCCCCATTCATAAATTTAAACTTGGCAACAACACCTATGCCCAGGACCGGGGTTATATTTTCGAAAAATTTTATTGCCGCAACACAAATTTCAGGTTTGATAAAACCATTGGTGATTACCGCGACCCCGAGTTTAAGGCTAAAATACCGATGATGATATATTACACTACGGTAATGAATGATTCGCGCAGGTATTTTATCAGTTCGCAACCGGTTTCATTTCTGATGAGGCCATACGGTAAAAATGCCGAAGGCAATCAACTGGCAGTGGATGGAATTGATTTTTGTAAATTCTTCGAAAAACAGGATGGGGCCAATTTACTTGTTACATCGGCCATGCGTATGGACGCTACTTTTCCGTTTATATTGCCTAATCCGGTATTGCCAACCACCCCTCCCACTTATGTAATGGACGGCGGCGCGCTTGATGATGCGGGTGTGGAACCTACATTCAGGTTTTTGCAAACATTTAAAGACTGGATAAATAAAAATACCAGCGGTGTGGTAGTGATTGAAATACGCGATGTAGATAAGCAGGATGAACCTGAAGCACAGTTGCAAACAACCATGCTATCGAGGTTTACCGACCCATTGGGAACTGTTTACAGCAACATGGACAGAATGCAGGATTTTTTAGTAGACCAGAAGCTAAATTACATTGACGATGAGTTGCGCGGTAAGTTAAGCTTTGTGCTATTTGAATATACCACTGATAAAAAAAATGAAAAGGCGGCCGTAAGCATGCACCTTACTTCGCGCGATAAAAACGATATTCTTAAATCGCTGGGCCGGTCAAATAATGTAGCCGCGTTTAATAAGCTTCAGCTGCTTTTTTCAAAGTAAATATCGCGTCATTGCTTTGCAGAGCCTTGCAACGAGCACTTCGGGTTTTGGCGAATAATCTTACTTTTAGTTTTTGTTGAAATTTATGCCTGAATCCATTTCCCTGTCTGTTGTTGTGCCCTGCTATAATCCGGCCCCCGGCTGGCGCGAAAACATATTATCCAACTACGTTTTTATATCCGGATATGCGCCGGCAACAGAATTGATTATTGTGAATGACGGAAGCCTTAAAAATTTTGACCCGGAAGCTACCCGGCAATTTTTCAATGCATACGAAAACATAAAAATTATTTCATATGTAAAAAACCGGGGGAAGGGGTTTGCCTTGCGCAAAGGCGTAGCCGCTTCAACGGGCCAGATGGTTATTTATACCGACGTTGATTTCCCTTATACAAAACAGAGCCTGCAATCTGTTTACAATACACTTAAAGAGGGGCATTATAATGTTGTACCGGGCAAAAGGTCAGATGAATATTACAAACACCTGCCACCTTCGCGGGTCCGGATTTCGCACCTGCTCAGGTTTCTTATCAGAAGCTTTCTGAGAATACCTACTGACGATACCCAATGCGGATTAAAGGGCTTCGACCAGGCAGGCAAAAAGGTTTTTTTAAACACCTCCATTGACCGCTTTTTATTCGACCTTGAATTCATATTCTTATCTGCCCGAAAAGGGCTTTCAATTAGGCCCATGGATGTGGAGTTGCGCGAAGGCTTTGAGCTCTCAACTATGCCATGGAAGGTACTAATACAGGAGTCATGGAATTTTGCCAAAATTTTTCTCCAGGGAATTTCAGGCGGCGGTAAATAGCTGGTTTTAATACATTTTTATCGCAAAGACATCGGTAGCATTAATTGAAAATAAAGACCTTCTCCGCAGAGTCTCCCCTTTCCGGCTTTGCGGAATGGGTGACTCTGCGTTTATGCCGTCAGTCCTCACGCCGAGTCCCCAACCTTCGGAAGGGAGACTCGGCTGGGAAGGTCTTTTCCTGCGGCACTCCGATTTTTTCCTTGGCCCTCTTCGCGTCTTTGCGATAAAAATGTATTCGCTATTCTTCCGTTTTTTCTTTAAAAACCCTCTTGGTACCGCTATACATTTCGTATTTTACAAACCTGCATTCCAGGTGCCCGTTGGCCACAGGTATACGCCGCGAAGATTTAAGCCCCACATATTTCAGCGCCTCCATGTTTGAGCTGATAATCCAGCAATCGTAACCTGTAAAACGCTTTTTAAAGGTATCGCCCATACTGGCATAAAGCTCGTTGGTGTCCTGCAAATTCATCCGCTCGCCATATGGTGGGTTCATGATAACTACCCCGCCACCTTCCGGCGCCTCAAAATCTTCCATGGCACATTCGCGTATCTGCACCATGTCTTCCACTTTGGCAAACTTCACATTTTCTTTGGCTTTACGCGCTACGTTGTGAGAGATTTCGCCCCCGTATATTTTAGGTGATACTTCAACAATGCGGTCAATGGCTGCATCATAAATGCGCTGCCAAAGTTCAGGGTCATAAGCCAGAAAACGGTTCCAGCGCATAAAGCCAAAATCGTCTTTATAATATCCCGGTGGGATGTTAGCAGCAATCAGCGCTGCTTCTATCAATATGGTGCCCGAGCCGCACATGGGGTCAATTAAATTGCTGCTCCTGTTCCAACCAGTAAGCAGTACCAGGCCAGCCGCAAGCACCTCGTTCATCGGGGCCAGGTTAACCTGACTGCGGTAACCACGCTTATGCAGGCTTTCACCCGAACTATCCAACGCAACCGTGCAAACATCATTATATACATGCAGGTGTATTCTTAAAGTAGGCTTTGCCAAATCAACGCTGGGCCGCTTATTATAACGGTCTCTGAATTGGTCAGCAATGGCATCTTTTGCTTTTTGCGCTATAAATAGCGAGTGGGTAAACAAAGGCGTGTTCAACACACAATCAATCCCCAGGGTATCATCAACCCCCATGTATTGTTCCCAGTCTATAGCTTTAATACCGTCATACAGGCTCTGTTCATCCTGAACGGTAAACTTCTCAACCGGCACTAATATGCGCAATGCCGTACGCAGGTGTAAATTGCATTTATATATCAGTCCTTTATCGCCTGTAAAACTAACGGCGCGGTTGTGTAATTCTATATCGCGGGCGCCTAATTTTTTCAGCTCAAACGACAGCACTTCTTCCAATCCATAAATTGCTTTTGCAGTAAGCCTGAGTTCGTTTTCCGATTCAATCATGGCTGAAATTTAACTAAAGTACACGTAGATTACGTCCTTATCCGGGAAGTTGAATAGCAAGAGCCCTCATTAACCCATGTTAGCTTTCAGAATAATTGCCAAAACTAACTCCGATTTCCTGCTTTAAACCGGGTAATCGATTGAAAGAGTGTATCTTTGCCGTTCCCATAATTACATACCCATGAACTCGTTTAACAAAGAGCAATTACTAGAAGATTTAAAGAACTGGAATACCACTCTGAAAAAGTATCAGATTCCGAACACAAAAAAGGCTGTTATTCAAATAGCCAACAGCTTTAGCTTTTACCTGGCTTTACTTGCCCTGCAATTTTATTTGTTCGATAAATCTGTTTTATTCTCTGTTGCCCTGGCCATCCTGAACGGCTTTATCCTGGGTCGTATTTTTATTATTCAGCACGATTGTGGCCACCGCTCTTTTACCAAAAATCAGACTGCGAACGATATTATAGGAACGATTTGCAGCGTATTAACGTGCATCCCATACCAATATTGGGCCAAATCGCATAGTTTCCACCATGCTCACAATGGCCAGCTGGAATACAGCGATATTGGCGATATTGAATGTTTAACCACCGATCAATACGCAGCGCTTACCCTTAAACAGAAGATTGGGTACCGTATTTACCGCAATCCTTTCTACCTGTTTACCATCGGAGGCTTTATTTACGTGGTTGTTTACAACCGCTTCGCATTTCTAAAGAGCGATTACTTTAAAAAGGTACGTAAGAGTGTAACCATCAGCAATGCTTTGTTTATTGGAGTGTATGTGATTTTTGCATGGTTACTAGGGCCAACCCGCTTTTTGGTGGTGCAGTTTGTAAACCTGCTTTTTTTCGGAACTTATGCGCTGTGGTTCTTCTACATACAACACCAGTACGAACACATTTATAAAAGCGGAAAGGATAACTGGAATTACGTCGTATCTGCCGTTAAGGGAAGTACTTATTACGACATCCCCGGCGTGTTTCATTGGCTAACCGGCAATATCGGGTATCATCATATTCATCACCTGGCGCCAACTATACCTAACTACAATTTGCCCAAGTGTAACCGTGAGAATCCTATTTTCGAAAAGCATACCAACGTAATTACATTCTGGCAAAGCCTTAAAACGGTTCAGGCCAATTTATGGGATGCGCAAAAGCAAAAAATGGTATCGTTCAGGGAGTATACGAGGCAGAGAAAGGCAAACGCCTAATCCTCGGAATATCTTACCAGTTTAATTGCTTTTTCGGGACAGGCTTTAACACAAAGTCCGCAAGCCTGGCATTGATCTGCTTTAACTACAAAACCTTTTTTGTGACCATGCACGAATGATTTAATCCGCTCCTTCAGGTTAAAATCTGCGCGTTCAGCTTCAGTGGCTTTTCTTATTTCAAAAACATCATAAGGACAAACCTCAGCACAATCACCCGCGCCTTCGCATTTGCCCAAATGGATTTGGGGTTGCATTATTTTAGCATCTCTGCATTCTTCGTTCATGTACCAGGTTTTTAAACCGGACGAATAAGCCAGATAGATATTTTAACGGGAATGAAAACAAATTACCTTTAGATATCAATGTCATTAAGTTAAGCCTATACTAAGTTCTTTTTGCGCTACGCTACCTCCCAGCCTCCGAAACGGAGGAGCATCCACACAGCAAAAAGAACAACTTTGCCCGGTGGTTGTATTTTGTATTGCTGGGTAGCGGTTCTCCCGCCCCGGGAGTCAGAGGGTTTGCGCGGCTGCATTTTCTTAACGGGGCTGATTTATAGTGGCTGAAAAACGCACTAACTAACCCGGCCCAAATTTAATTTTCGCCCCCGCTCAATATTCATTTATAAATGCCGTTACATTTGCCTTGAAATGATTTACCATGAACAAAAGGTATTTACCGGTTTTAGTTTTGTTAATACTGTCTTGCTTTACCCACGCGCAATCCTTTAACGAGTTTGTTATAAACCAAACCGGGGCAGGCTCTTTCCCCACTGGCCTCACCATATTTAACAGCAAGTTATTTTTCTCAGCAACCGATAGCACCCACGGATATGAACCCTGGTTTACCGATGGGACCAACGCACAATTGCTGGCCGACATCTTTGCGGGGCCAGGAAACTCTTTTCCCCTATATCTAACCGTGGATAGCAACCTGCTGTTTTTCCAGGCCAATGATAGTGTACATGGGCAGGAACTTTGGGCTACAAATAGAGATAGCACATACCTGGTAAAAGATATTTACCCGGGCCAAAATCCTTCTTTACCGCAAAACCTGTTTGTGTTTAACCGTAAACTCTATTTTCAGGCAGATGATAGCGTGCATGGTTCCGAACTTTGGGTGAGCGACGGAACTTTAAACGGAACGCAGCTTTTAGATGACATTAACCCCGGCATTTCGGCATCTTTCCCCTCAAATTTTACTGCCTTTAACAACAAACTATATTTTGTTGCCAATAACGGCGCTACCGGCCCCGAGCTTTGGGTTACTGATGGCACAACCGCCGGAACTAACCTTGTAAAACAGATTGGCTCCGATTCAATTGGTTCTAATCCTTCAGGCCTCACCGTTTTCAATGGCAAACTATATTTCAGCGCTACGGATAGCGCATATGGCACTGAATTATGGGTTACCGATGGAACAGCTGGCGGAACCCAACTGGTTTTGGATATTTTTCCCGGCTATCAGAGCTCTAACCCACAATACCTGACGGCCCTGAATAACCTGCTATTATTTCAGGCCACCGATAGCGCAAATGGGGCTGAGTTATGGAGCACCAACGGCACCGCAGCCGGAACGCAACTGGTAGCCGATATTTACCCCGGCCCTACAGGCTCATACCCCCAGCAATTTACATTGTACCAGGGCAAAATATTTTTTCAGGCCACCGATAGTTTGCATGGCGGAGAACTGTGGACCACCTCCGGAACGGGCGCCGGAACTGTTTTATTCGATGATATTAACCCCGGCATCAATAGTTCAAGCCCGGCCTATTTTACTATTTACCATAATAACTTATATTTTATTGCTACCCCCGATACAATAAACGGAGCACAAATGGTAGTTACTAACGGTACGGTTGCCGGAACAGTGGCTCTGATACTTCCGGGCGTAGCAGTAAACCCTTTGGGTGCCACCAATGGGTTTACCCTGTTTAATAATTACCTGGCCTTCAGCGCATCATACGACACTCTGAACGGCCAGCAGCTTTGGCTTTATTCTGATATACCTGCGGCCATTGCAGAAGTTGAAAAAACACCATCGTTTACACTTTATCCCAACCCCTGCCAGGATTACTATATGCTCAGTGGCTTCAAAACAGGCGACACCTACAATATTAACCTGATGGACATAACCGGCCGGATTTTACAAGTGCAGCAAATGCAGGCTTCCGGCACTGTCCAACAATTCTATTCCCCAGCAATATCAGCAGGAATTTACCTTGTTGAAGTGCGCAACGGGCAGGAGATAAGTACCCTCCGTATGGTAAAGAGTGACAGGTAAAATGTCTTCTTCCGAACGGATGATAATAGACTTCTTGGATAAACCTGAAGTCTGCGTTTGTATTGGCTATTCCCTCTCTTTTTTTTAACTATGCTTTACCCAAATTTTCAATCCATCAAATCTTGGTAAGCGGCTGTATTTTCATCCGGCCTCTAAGCAATTTCCGTTAAGAAAATGATTCATGCATAGCCGAAAGAAAGAAACGCTGTATGAGACCAAACCACAGAAAACTATAAGGGCCCATAGCCTCACTGCAAACTACAACAACCGCCGGTGCGTCGAGTTCGTTTATTTCCTGCCTGGAGAAGCATTTTTAGGAAATTGCTTAGCAGCCTTGATTTTTTGGTTCTTTTTTATCAAGAAAAAAGAACGGCAATTGTTGTTAGTGGACTAAGGTTGAAATTTGGGTAAAGCATAGTTGAAAAAAAGAGAAAGGGCGCACGTAGGACAAGGCAGGGTGAGTTTGTATTGGCAAAGTTTGAAGGATGGTATGAAAAGAGAAAACTGTCATTCACCCTACATAGGTTAGCTTTTTTGAGATAATTATTTTTGGGGTAAATTTTATTGGCCGAAAATCGACTCGTTTTTATACCTTTATCTAAACGATTAAATAATTATTACCAAATAGTGAACAACCTGAGAACGGTTTTTTGCATCATAAAGGAATATGAAGCTGCGGCACAGCAATAAACCACTTTTCTTACGTTCTATAAACCAGGCTTTTTTAACGGCTATGCTGTTGATTGTTTGCTTTACAGCATACGCACAGCCCGGTTGCCCTGCCATATCAGTTGCCCATAACGGAACAACAATAGCTAACCGTGATACGCTGCAATTGCCTTGCGGAACAAGCTCCGCTAATTTAACTGCCATTCCTTTTGACGCGGGCGCTACCAGCAGTTACGGAGTTTCACAGATTACCTATAACCCCTTTTCGTATACTACAGGCACAGATGTACTGGTTCATACAGATGACCTTTGGTCGGCTATTATTAATCTGCCATTCAAATTCTGCTTTTTCGATACAGCTTATACCAGGTTAATCATCGGTTCTAATGGTAATATTTCATTTAATACCGTAAACCACGGAGCTTATAATCCCTGGCCTATTTCAAATCCGATTCCTACAGCCGCCGACATTAGCTCAGAGATTAACAATGGTGTAATGGGCCCCTGGGAGGATATTGACCCCACGCACCAGGGCAATATTTATTACCAGATTATTGGCGCTGCCCCATGCCGCATGTTTGTTGTATCGTGGGATAGATGCGGCTATTACGGCGACCCCAATAGCAACTGCGCCAGTTGCGATACGGATGTTGCTTTGTTTGGTACCAGCCAGATAGTGTTATACGAAACCACTAACGTTATTGAAATTTATATACAGACAAAGGATGTGCTTCATGCCTGGAACGGTGGCAAAGCTGTTGAAGGCATCGAAAATAATTCTGCAACCGTTGCATACACAGTGCCGGGTAGAAATGCAACTGAATGGACCGCCACTAATGATGCATGGCGGTTTACACCTAACGGGCCATCTATTGTATCCGTAAGCTGGTACAACGGTACTACACAAATAAGTACGGATAGCGTTGTGCAGGTATCGCCGTC
>Ga0224555_1003690_pt1 | contig 15217 bp, 28 predicted proteins | sample 714S23034metaG_FD_180687 | JGI IMG/M metagenome (GOLD analysis project Ga0224555, IMG submission 180687) | Peat soil microbial communities from Stordalen Mire, Sweden - 717 S2 30-34 | ecosystem: Environmental > Terrestrial > Soil > Wetlands > Peat | place: Sweden: Norrbotten County, Stordalen...
GCAAGGTCACTCTTGATTATACAGCTTTTGGGGTAAGTCTGGACTTTATTCGATCCCAGGAGCTGGAGGAAACAGGACCTTATCGATGGCCTCCCACAAGGGCAGCGCCTCCTGTATGGTAGGATCAAAGAGCGCGGCCTTGAAGCCATCGTGCTCCTTCCTATACATGTCGTTCTTGGCACCTCGCCGGACATTGGCTAAGCGGTCAATCAGCTTGATGATGGTCCCCTGCGAGTGCCCTTTGAGCTTCCGGTAAGTTTTGGCCTTCCGCTCTTTCCGGTTTTTGCCGGCCTCATCGGTGACAAACTCAGCCAGACGGATCCACCGCCCGGGGACGCCGTGGGCCCGGAAGAAGTCGGGGGTGAATTTGGTGTGCTTGCAGTCCTCGAACACGTCGTGAAGTTCAAAAGCACCGTGCAGGTGCTTGTGGTTGGCCTCGGTGAAACCAAATTCATTCAAGATGGCCCGGCCGTCATCGAGGTGGTCCGTATAAGGTCCATTCTCGTAGGCCTGTCCCGCATGGGCTTCTGCTGTCCACAGTCGAAGCTGGTTCAGATCAAAATCCTCAGGCGGATCGCTTTTCGCCGCTTTCATATTCCGTTACTGCTATTATAGCGTGTCGTGGCCTCGCGATCCGCCTTCCGCAGCATTGGGGCAAAGGGCAAACGCTTCTTCCCTGACCATTCTCCTTATGCGGGCTTCGCCTGTGTAAATGATGAGGCTGCAGTTCGGTTCTTCGAGATGCTGATGCACCTCGCGACTGACGAGATACTGCCAAAGCAACGGGGTTCCACATTGAGTTCCGCCGCTGTTCGAGCCAAGGTACACAACCTCCCGGCATCGCTCCAAAATAGGGAGGAGCTGGATTGCTCCGTAGTCATTGTTGATCGGCCAGGAGAGTATGGCCGTCGCCCACTGGTCCGTTGGATACTGCTTGTCAAATTCGGCAAACGTCAGGTTGCGCTTGATCAGGCGCGGGTGCGACCTTGAATGAAATGGGTTTTCCTTGTCGACGTTGATAACTCGAACCGCTCCTCGCTCCAAAAGATGCACTCCAAGCGATCCGTCGTAGCCTCCGAGATCAAGTAGCTCCTTGCCGCAGCAGAAGGTTTCCATGTCCCTCAACTGCTGGTCGGATGCTCGTTCCCAATAACTCATACGCTTGCTTGGGGCGGAACTTTTGCGGATTTGTCGTAGGCAAGTATCCCGGCGTCACGCAAAACTTGCTCGACGAAGGGCGAGATTTGCTTTTGTTCGCCCAGGGCCTTGATTTCGATTGGGAGAAGATAGCGCACCTCGGAGAGGTCGGTCGATGCCTTGGGAGTGCCACTCAGGTGCGTTCCGTGCAGGTAGATGATGACCCTGTGTTCGTTGGGTGGATTGATCAGTTCGTACACGCGGAAGAAGGCTCCTGGGATGATTTGGATTCCTGCTTCGGCCTCTATTTCGCGCCGAAGGGTTTGCTCGAAGCTCTCACAAAATCCAATCTCCCCGCCAGGCAAAACCCAGAGCCCTCGGTTCTCGGGCTTGTTTCGGATGCCCATCAGGATACCTTCGCCTTGCCGGATGATGCCGGCGCAGCCCACGCGTGGCTTCGGTTTTTCTGGACTATTTTGCATATCCAACCCGCTTTTCAACGACCCCAATTTCAACCCGGCCGCATTTTTGGCAGCGACACTTGCAACGAATGTCGCTCACCATGAAGGGGGGTCCCCGGATGATGCGGTTTGCCACCACCATGAGGGTCCTTTTGCGGTTCTTGGCCCCGTATTTCTCAATGATTACATCATCGTGCCCTTCAACTCCGCAAAGGAAAGCCAATATCCCTCGTTTCAGCCAGTTCCGGATCATCTTTACAAACGTCATAAGAATTTCACACATTATTTTAATCTTATTCCGCCTGCTTTCCAGGACAACATCTATCATTTGCGATGTCTCTGGGCACCCAGATCCAAACCGGGATGTACTTGACTGGGAGGGCTTGTCCATCCCATAAGAGTTCGAGGCCCTGGAAGGATTTGCCCGGGAACTGTTGCCGTATCTTGATCAGCAAGTTTTCGAGGGTGTCCCCATCGTGCCCGTTGGGGATGTACTTGCCCGGCTTGAGCCAGACTCCACGGTCGCCTGCTCTCGGGTGCAGGGAGCCAAAATCCTGCTCGCAGATCGGCGCTTGAACGGATCCAATGATTTCGGAAAGGACCCTCTCCTTCTTGGTTTCAAGTGTTTTCACTCCGTCAAACGCATTCGGTAGGGTGCTCTCCGGTTTCTTCACCCCAGAATTCGCGCGGGCCAAGCTCGGTTCCAGAGGAGTTGTAATCCTGTCCGCATTTTGAGCAAGTGTTGGTGAAGTGGTCCAGATGGACATTGGCGCCACAGTGGCAGCGCCCGAGCCTTGGTTCCCGGTTGATGACCGTGTGGTGCAGGATCACCGGACGCTCAATCTCCGGCCGCATGGTGCCAGCGGCGCACTTCTCGTACCTGTCCCGGGCTGTCGGGTTGAGGCTTCCCACGTTGACTTTGCCCTTGTCGTTGCACGGAAAGCAAAATCCCCAGTTGCCGCGGTGCCCGACGTACCAAAAGCAGAGCTCGATGGCCGGGGTTTCGACCATTCCACCTTCTTGGATAATTTCAATCATAAAAACCGGCCTTTTTATCGGTTCGCCGCGATTGCCGTTTGCTGTCATTCCAAGGAAAGTTCCGGTGTGGCCGGCCTCGCCTCCTGAGTTTGTTGCATGGTGACCACTGCAGGGAAGTAGACCTGCATCGTGTGCAGGTCCACATGAGCGGATTCACCTGCGTGGCGTTGCAAGAATTTGGTCATGCAGTCCAGGGTTCCTCCATCTTTCAGCATAGCTCCTTCGCCAAAGGTCAGGGCAACCATCAGATCAGCGTCGTTTGCAACTTTTGAGTTCCGTTGCTTGAACCCCGGGGTCACGGTCGCTTGGGCACCACAGCTGATGGCCTGGTGCAGCTCGTCCAAGGAGGTCTGCCGGCATCTCTTCCAAAATTGCCTGTGGTAGTAGTTTGCGATGTTCCCTGGCGCAAACATTTTTCCCGGCTCCTCTACGAACTTGTGCAGTGCCATATCGTATTGAGCCGGCAGGTGGAGATGCAGCCTCGTGTTGGGCAAGGCCAGGAACAGCTGAACCGCAATGTGGTCGGCGACCGCAGCCCCCCCGCTGACGAAAGTGATGGGCTTTGAGGTGTGGGGGGCGATAATGCCGAGCACCGCCGCCTTCATCTGCTGGAACTTCTCAGGGTCAAGCTTTTCGGCGTCTTCTTTGCGGCCGGCCGTTCCAATTATGCCAATCCTGATGCCTGGGTTCGCAATTGTCATACTCAGCTATGAGGCACCTGTTGGAAGATTTCAGGCAGGGGCAGGCTTTGCCTGGCGGCGTGCAGGATCAAATCCCTCTTTACGGCCATAAATTCCGGGGTTGTAATATCCTGACGGAGGCACATGAGGACTTGGCCCAGCCAGTTGGTCCCTTTCCACTGCGCGGGATCTTGGGCACACGGGTCGTCTGATGCCAAGCCGATGCCCCAAACCGAATCATACGGGCTGGCCTCAACCAGGATACCGCTGGTGGCAAGCAGGTGATCGCGAAGCGGAATGTTCTGCTCGAATTTGTGTGAACACCCCGCGTAGACGATATTGCGCGCGTGTGCATCCCATGTTTCCTTGCTGAACCCCTTCACCTTGCGCCCCAGTGCCTTCTGTTCCTTCGGGTTGGAGGAGAGTATGATGGCCTGCAGGGAATCCTGATCGGAGAAAAGAAGCGCTTTCGCCGCCATCATCCACTGCTCGCCATTGTGAAACTGGCGCATTTTACCGTCCCACAACGGAGCAACGAACCGGCTCTTATACCAGTTGGAAAGCGGCCCCTGCCAAAAAAAACCGAAGGCGAGTGACGGGTTCATTTATTCTGTTGATGGCTGGGCGGAGCCAATTCCACTTCGCGAATTTCTTCTCGCAACTTCATTTGCGTCTTGCTCCTCGCAAAATCGACCAGGTCCTGAAACCTGGCCACTGCCGGTATTTGGTAGCGCGCGCAGACCACTTCCACGTTGCCTCGGCGCCAGAACCATTCTGGACAGCATACCAGCAGCTTGCCAGACTTGGCAAACAAACCCAGCCCGAGCGGCGTGATGGGTGCCCTTGTGCCTGGAGCGAAGTACATCAGGATGAAACCATCTGCCTCTTGGCCGTCCAGCTCCCGCTCGACTTGCCCGCTGAACTCCGGGTTGGAGAACCTCTGCTCGATTCTGCTGTTCCACTGGTTCCGGCGCGGGTTCAGGATCACGCAGTCGGAGGACTCCAGCGCCTCCACGAACGTGCGCTGCCATGTTTACGCCTGTCCATCATCGATGGAGCCAGCACGGAAAAAAGGAGGGCGCCGCATTCCTTGTTGGGAAACGCTGGGGCGGTTGGATTTCGATAGCCATCACCGGTCTCGGATGATAAACGCCTGTATTTTGATGACAGGTTTGTTCGTCGAAGAGGTCAGTATTTGAATTTGCCCGGTTGAGTGATGGATCTCCAGGGGTACTGCTGCGTCCACCTCGACCTGATAGGACGTGCCGACCTGGTTGGTTTTCAAGCTGACGGCCAGGGGCAGCCCTGCAAAGGCATCGGGTTTGTCGGCCGTAACCCGCAGCACTTCCACAGGTGCATCCAGGTGGTTGGTAAGGAAGAGTACCCTGCTGGCGTTGGTTTGGTCGGCCCCGACATGGAGCACAACCTCATCAATTACGATGCCGTCGGTTTCCACATCAATCTCGTTCCAAACTTCCCCAAAAAGCATGACCCCCTGCTGCTTCTCGGCCGTGTTGCTACTGAAGGTGACCGCTCGCAGCAGCAGCCCGGTTCCAACCTTGCTGGTGTCCATTTTTGCGCGGATGTGCCCCGTTTGCCCCGGCTCTACCGTTCTGGACCAGTCCTCGACCGTCACGCATTCGCAGGAGGGCTCCACAGAAGAAATCTCCAGCGTCCTGGATCCAGCGTTCGTGAAGGTAAAATCGTGCCTTATGCTGGTGCCGGCGAGGACTTTTCCGAAATTATACCGTGGCGAATCAAGGCGCAGCTGTGTTTCCTGCGCAAACACGGCGTTGGCGAACAAGCAAGCCAGAACGATTGCAGCTTTCTTTCTCATCAATTTCGCACGAATGGGATTTGGATGCTGGGTTCGTTGGTGTTGGACGTTTGCACCGTCACGGCCATGGGCTTGGTGCTCCTGTAATTCGGCGGAATTTCCACCTTGAGCGTGTAGTAGTGGCCGGGGGTCGCCGAAGCCAAGGTTACCTGGATGTTGGTGTCGGTGAAGCTCGGATTGGACAGATTTACGGAGTAGGGGGCGTTGTTGACGATGGTGACCAGTCCAACGAACTGGTTGGAGTAGTTCTTGGGAATGCTGATCGGACACGGATAAATATTGAACCAAGGCATGCGGTTGAGCACCAGGGGTATCGTTACTGGAAGATTGTTGGACCTAGACGTTTGAATCGTGATGTCTCCGTAGTCGATAGGGGTCACGAGCGGCGGCTTCACGGAGACCGTCAGAATGTAATCTTTGCCCGGAGCATTGGTTGCAAGCTGCAACACGTAGGAGTTCCTCGCATTGGAGACGGTCGGATGAAATAGAGCCGCATAGTTGGTTCCGCTGTTGACAATCCTGACCCGAGCCGTTGCGTTCGACGCATTGGGGTAAATCAGCAGCGTGGTCGTCTGCGGGTTGGCGTTCCACTCGCGGTAAACCGTCCCCTTCAAGGTGATGGAGAGAACCGCGTTGCTTCTGGCGTTGCACTGCACGACGGCGGCTTTGCTTACCGCTCCGCTAAAGTGCGAGGTGTCGAAGCGCAGCGGGAGGGTGCCGGTTTTGCCCGGTTCAACATCCTTGGTCCAATTTCCTGCGGAAGTACATCCACACGAGGGCTGAACACTTTTGATCGAAAGGGTCTCGTCCCCTGTGTTCGTGAAAATGAAGGTGCAGTTTACGATCTCTCCTCCGGAGGCAGTGCCAAAGTCGATCGCGCTGTCCTTGAATTGGATTTTGGGCCCAACCCCAGCATAGGCTATGGCGGCAATCCACAGAAAGATGGTAGTCAAAGTGATCTTCTTCATGGTTGATTATAGGCCTTTTTCACGCATTTGTGGTTGATATCCGTTCAATCTCCCATGGCGTGTTCAGGATTTGTTGCTTCTTTCCCAAGGCACTTGCTTTGGCAAATCCAGCCTCCTTTGCAGTTGAAACAGTCCCTTCCGGCCAAAGCGCGAATCCTGCTGCCGGCAGTAGCCGTTGTGGAATGGGTGCCATAGGGATAGAATGCAGCGGCATTTCGAGAGATGGGTTCGGCAGGACGAGGGCAAATGTTGAAGAAGCTTCCCTTCGGCGGCAGGTCACCAGATGCGATCCCCTTCAGCCAGAAATCCTAATTGGCCTTGATCTTATCGAGGAACCATCTTTCGACGGTTTCATGCTCGCGATCGAACGCAGCGATGGCCAGTCGGCCGATGGCGGTTGCAAAGTTCTTTCGAACGACCCACATGTGGGTGTGTTAAAGTTCTTCTTGGGTATGCCACGGCCGGCTTTAAGTGTGGAATGGATTGCCGATGTAGGAGAAGATTGCCTGGCCGTCGGGGCTGCTGAAATCGATGTTTGCCGGGATGCCACCGACGCTGCCCGCCCGGTATCCGTTGCGCTGGAAAATGGCCTCCATTTTCTCGCCCATCAGGTTCGACTCCTTCACCCAGGACTCGTCATTCTTCTCTACGCAGGCCAAGACGTGCTCGCGCCATCCTTCCCGCGGGAAAACGGCATAGAGCAGGTGCTCGTCGTTGACAGGAACCGATTTGAAGCGCTGGGAAGGCCCCTTGCCATCAATGAGCACGGTGGTGTGTCCACCCTTTGTTCGGTAAGGTCTGAGCTTCAGAACAGCGAACTCACCCTCTCCACTGGTCACATGGAGGCCTGCCTGATACAGCTGCTGGATGAGACGATCGAGGATCCTGCGGTCGAACGTTTTCGTTGCTTTCATGGTTTTTCGCCCAGTGCGTGGTAGATGCTGGCATCCATGACCTCAGGATCGTACATGTCGACCTCAACCTCTAAGCGGCCCCGGAGCGTCCCTTTGGCAAAATCGTATATCTTTCCATCCAAGGTGACCCAGTGATGTGTCGCCCGGTACTGCTCCTCCCCATCCTCGTCACGGTAGGGCTCCACCTCGATTTCACCGAAGACGTGTTTGAACTGCGGAAGATCGTGGGCGACCGAGTGGGCGATCACCTGGCAGTCGCCCAGTTCCTGGCGATCCACAAACTCTCTCCAGATGCACTCATGGTAATCGCAGAGATGCTTTTTGGCCTCTTCGATGCGGAAGTGGTGGTTTTCAGGTGTCATATCACGAGCCGGCGGCTGCGCCGTTCAAGGCTTCGCCGACCGGGAAGCGGATGTGCTGGTCGATCTTGACCCGATCGCCCAGCTTGGCGGCCACGCAATCGACATTTGCCTGGATGGTTCGATTCGGGTTCTTGACGAAAGGCTGTTCCAGCACGCAGTTGGGATGCCGAGGCCGGGTCGACGAACATCGTCGCGGATTTGAGATGCGCGGAGCAGATTTTGCTACTTCTTTCCTTCATTCCTGGGCGCCGCCTCCTTGACAACTGCCCTCAATTGCTCAATGCCTTCCGGCGCTTGGGTAATCTCGCCCGGATGCGTTGTGGTGGCTGCGGAGTCGAGCAAGCTTAAAAAGCGTTGGCATTCGGAAAGCAATTTCGGCGCAGCGGCGTGCATGGGGCAATACTGAATTTCAACCTCGACGCCCCCGTGCTCGTAAGGCGTAGTTTTAACCCGGCAGGTGCAGGAGGTCGTGTTCATATTTTGACCAGGTTCACTATCGGCATGATGACTGTGCAGCCAGAGATGACGAAAAGCAGGCCGATCCCTGTGAGAATCCCCCCGTTCGAGACTCCAATGCAAACTCCGCCAAGAAAGATCAAAACGGCCATGATGATTTGGCGCCTCAAAAATCGTGCGTTCATAAATTCAATCAGGTTGCAAGTGCTGCCGGTTGTGCCTCTGGGTTTGGCTCGGACTGAACCGCTTTGGCCGTCATATTGAGCTTGATACTCTTGCCGCACTTTGGACAGACAACTCGTCTAAAATTACCAGGTTTGCGCAGGACTCCGCAACACTTGCCTGCGGCCTTGATGGCTTCCGTCATCACCTGCTTTTTGGCCTTTTCTTCCCCCAGTTCTGCGAGTTTCCTGACTTTGCCGTCCGTTTTGCGCTGCGCTCGTTTCCGGCGCCGCTCGGCCTTGTCCGCCTCTTTCCGTTGATAAACGCCGAGGAAATCCCTTTTCCCAAGATCAACCTCCATAGTGTAGCGAGCAAGCCACAAAGCATCAACCTCATTGTCGTCGGCCAGAACCCCGTTGCTCTTGCGCAGAAAAACATTCTCCCCGGACATTTCAACGGTGCTGCCAGGTTCCAATGCCGCGAGAGCGGCTGCCATCTCCGGCTTTCCTGCCGCTCCGCTACCGGTGGCGAAAAGTTTCAATGTCCCAACCGGTAATCCAAATACTTGTATCGGAAGCTCCTGGCAGTTGGCCCAAATAGCACAGCGAAGGCTGGCCCATAGCTGTCCTTGCATTTGCGTGCTGGAAAACAACACGTCCTCGAACACGATCCGCTCGATTCCGTGCTCTTTGATGAACTGGCGGATCAATGCGTGCAGGCGAGAATACCGGAGATCAAGTGTGCGCTCTTTTCCCTCCCTCCTCTGCAAATCCAGTTCCTCTTTGGTGGCGAGGTGGGTGGTCCCGGACCCCAATACCTGCTGGCCTTGAAGCAGAGCCCATCCTGTGTGTGTGCTGATGTCTATACACAACGTCATAAGTCTTTGCGTATGTGAATGAGCAAATCGGACGGTACCCGTAAGGTTTGTTCCGGTCTTCGACAGCCGCAGGTTGAACGTCTTCGCAGGCAGCTAACTTTCCAACCGCCGGAAAACCGGTGCGTCAACCGTGCATTGATGCTCCGCATCATGATTCCTCGCTTGGTCAGTTCCGCCTCGATGAGCTGCAGATGCTGGACTGCCAGGGCCTTAAAGTTGTGCTTAAAGTGGATGTTGATTTTCATGCCATGATTGGCTCAGGTGCCGATGCCGGCACCGGATTAAAATGCCGGTACCAGTGGCGATAGAACGCTCCATCATCCGCCCACCAACTGTAGTCGGAGTCTTCGGCAACCTCTTTGCGTTGTGCAGGGGAGGGAACCCACTCGTTGCACTCCACCCATGCCGTTACCAGCCGGCGCGCTACCTCTCGGCCGGTGAGCTTTCGAACGTGATCCGGCAGAAGGAGGCACCCCCAAAATCCGAAAACGCGGACTGCTTCGGTTATGGTTCTCAAATTATCGGGCGTCGTCAGGGTGGGTCGAAGATTTTTGACCTTGTTCTCGAAGACTTGCATGCCGTCATCCATGTAGCGGGTGCGGGCGACGAAGAACAGCCGGCCGGTAACCGTGAATGAGTTGCGGGGTGAAATCTTGTAGGTTGGCATTGGTTTTTAAGCTCGATTTTCCAGCTGGTGCCAAAAAGCTTGCACTTGCCGGGAATAGTTTCGGGCTGTTTCGACCGCTGCCTCCAGTGATAAGGGGCGAAGCCGCTGTCCGTCGAAGTGGTGAACGATGACGTTCTGCTGGCGCTGAAAGTACTCGGCCACTTCAAATGGCTTCCGGGTGAGATCCACTCGGTTGGCGTTCCCAAACAGGTAGGGAACAGTCTGCCCCTTCGGTGGAAAAACGGCTGCGGCAGGTCCGAACAGAAACTCGATGTTGGTGCCGGTTGGCCTGGTCCAATGCAGGAATGGCGTTTCGGGGTTGGCAAGTATCAGATCGCGATCGTGGACCTCCAGATCCTTCCGGTAGTCCCTGATGTGGCCGCTGACCCGTTGAAAGAGGGCGGCATAGATATCGTTGGCCGAGATGGCTGATGCGCTCATGTTTGTTGGTTAGGCCACATTCATTTGCCAGACGCCCGGGCCGAGTAAGGCGAAGTGCCTCTGCAGTATCTGGTGGACCTTTCTCTCCACCGCTGGTGGATGGCAGGGCGCTTGGGCTCGATTACTCTGTCTATCTCAGAGAGGCGAGCGGCCCACCTCGCATCCGGAGCGCTTCCTCGACCAAAGCCTTCCAGGCGGGCTTGCGGCGCCGCCCATGCACGAGTATGACTTGGCCACTTCGACAGCCACTCGATGCTCTCGGTCTCATCGTCCAGCGTCCGCCCTTGCAGGATGCGGAGCCGGTTCTTCATGAAAAGGATGAAGAGCAGGGCTCCATCAGCCCGGGGAATATCTTATTATGCGCGTAGCATTTTGCATCGTTCTGCCCGCATGGAAAAATCAGTGTTACTCGCAATAAACGCAGAATTTAGCTTCGCTTACATTATAATGGAGGCATGCTAAACCTAGTAGCTTCATTTATCTGGGGAACCATTGGCTTTGCCTTGTTCGTTTATGGCAAAAAGGCGGACGAAATATTCCCCTTGCTCATAGGCCTGACTTTGATGGTCCTGTCTTATTTTCTGTCCTGGCCATGGCTTACAGTCGCGGCCGTGGTGCTGCTGGGCATCCATTGGATGTGGGTGAGAGGAAATTCATAGCAACTGCACGTCGCGCCCTCGCATCTCTTCCAAGGCCTTGAGCCCGCGTGCGTCCCAGCATGGCTCCCATGCCTTTCCGAAGCGGACGACAGTTACCCCGATCAGTTGGATCATAACGGCGTCGTCAGGCGCAACTTGGGCCTGTCGAACCACGCAGGTGTTACCTTGCTCGATAGGGGTCTTTAAATCGGCATGGGAGTGCTCTATCAAATTGCAGTCTAAGGCTACGACCTTGGTGCCCGCTTTGATTGGGTTCGGCTCCGAAATTTGATGGCTTCCGGGCTCCAGCGGGATGATGTGAGCATTGCACCCGACAGACCTGTGGCCTGTGTGTGTATAGCCGATGAGAAAGCCGACGGTCAGGCTGGCTCCGTGCATGAGCATGAATACGACAGGCATATTTCAATTTCTCCCTTACGCCGCCGTCGAAGCTTTCAGCCATTGAAATATCTCGTTTCGCTCGCGGTCCTCCAGCCTCTCTATGCTTCTGCGCAGCTGCTTCAAGAGTTTGGCCTGGATTTGGCGGATGCGCTCGCGCGTGATGCCAAATCGCTGGCCTGCCTCCTCCAGCGTCGTACCTTTTCCTCCATCGAACCCGAACCGATACTCGAGGATGACGCGTTCCCGCGGGGGGAGATCGGCCATCAACTTCTGGATGACCTTGGCGTTCGCGTTCCTCTCTGCGGATTCTGCCGGGTTAAGAGCGTTCTCATCCGGGATCAGCTCTGCCAGGGCAGTTTCCCCTTCACCGATTGGGACGTCGAGCGAGGTAGGAGTCACGGCAGCCGTGATGAGGCGCCGCACATGCAATGCCGAAATGCCCAGCACGTCGGCGATTTCCTCGGGAGTCGGTTCGCGCTTGAGGCGCTCCTGGAGCACGACTTCCGCGCGCCGAAGCTTGGTTAGCTGCTCAACGACGTGAACGGGCAAACGGATTGATCTGATCTGGTTCGTCAGAGCCCTCATCATGTGCTGCTTTATCCACCAAGCTGCATAGGTCGAGAGCTTCGCCTTCCGCGGGTTGAAGCGCCCGACCGCCTTCATCAGGCCCAGGTTGCCTTCGTTGATCAGGTCCGCCATGGGCAGTCCCTTGTTCGAGTAACCGCGGGCAATATGCACGACCAGCCTGAGGTTGGCTAGGATCAGCCGTTCTCGAGCCTTGGGGTCTCCTTTGCGCGCTTTTCGAGCGAGCTTGCGCTCATCGGCCAGGTTAAGCAGGGGCGTCTGGCCAATCTCCCGCAGGTAGATGAGGAGCGGATCATAGGTCCCATCACCTAGTGCAAAAGAGCCATCAAGTAGGAGCTTGGCTTCTTGCAGCGCTGTCTCGTCTGCAGCCTTAACGGAGCCTCCGATTGGTATCCCAATGCTCATGATGCGGCTGCGATTTAGCCGGCGCCTCCTCCCATTGGTCAATTTTGGTTTCTTCATCACTAAACCATTATAGTGCTCTGCCGCGCAATCCTGTGACATTGTCCGGCTTTCCGTAGGTGGGGCCGCTTGGATTCCTTAACCGAGGGTTAATTCGGAAATCTTCCAGAGGGCAGCGGCAATGGCCCTGGTCACCTGGTTGAGGGCTGGACGATCGCACTCCGGCATGGAGAGCATGGTCATTCCTTCCAGGCCCAGGCTTTTTTTTCTGGGGAACTGCCATGACGGCGTAGACAGGGCCGTTGCCTAGAGCCTGTACTTAACTTTTTCTGCAAAAATTGTCTGTACAATGTATTTACATCCCTGCCTCAGCGTCAAATAGTTGACGCAAAAAGCCCACTCTCCATCACTCACACCGAAACGGACACCAACTTGTGTGCCCGCTATAAACAGGGGTAACGGAGAATAACCGCGCACCAACAGGCGAAAATCCTTGTCCAGTGTTCTGCCGTCGGCCAGGGCAATTCGCCCGTCAGCGTGGACGATCTTGACCCTGACCAGTTCGCCGTTGGCCAGTTTTTCATTTTCAACGCTTTGCCCGTTGGCCTTGAGTTGCAGTTTGTCGCCGGGCGACAGCGCCATGTCTTTTCGCTGGCAGACTGTCGCCTTTTCCAATTCCTTGAACGGAATTTGGGCGACGCGCGTTGTGCCCGTCACAATCAAGTGTTCGCCTGCAATGAGCGTCATTCGCGCTGATTCACCCGCTTTGAAACCGGTCACATCGCGGTTGAAAACGAGCACCGTGTCGGGAGAATAGGAGCGCGCATCGCGCTTCTGCGCGTCTGTCAAATCCACCGGCTGCAACGCCGTCACCATCGTTTCCGCTTCGCCAATCAGCCCCTTGCGCTTGAGCGCCACCCGAATTTCATCGTTGACCTTGTGAATTTCATTCCAGCTTTGCGAGACGATTACGCAGGATTGATTCTCACTCGTCAGTTGCAAGTAGCGGACGGCGATTCTCTCGTGCTGGTCCGCCACCGTGCATTGCTCGATGGCGTTCAGCTTGTCCAGCCGGTCAAAGGATTGCGCCACCTTGCCGTCGCGGGCTTCGGCCACCGCCTCCCGGTATTCCTTGATCCGTTCCTGTTCCTCGACGGGCTCCGCCAGGGCGGGAATCTGGCGGCGGATGCGGGTCAGTTCGATTGGCACCAAGCCGGAATACTTCTCAATGGCCCGGAGCGCGCCTGATGCCTCGACCGCTCCATGCTGGCGGGTGTCGCCCGACAGAATCACGCGGGCATGATTTTCCTGTGCAACTCGCAAAAGCGCGTGCATTTGTTTGCCGCCAATCTGCCCGGCCTCATCTATCAGCAGCACGTAATTGATGGGCAAATAACGGTGGGCAAGCAAGGCGCCACCCCTGTCGTTCATTTGATGACATTCCCCATCCATTCATGGCACAGTACGCCTTTGTCGAATGAAAAATGCTGGTAAAATGACCGTTGACAAACCCAAACGGATGGGTTTTCTTATCACCAGCATACCTGCCAAGCCTCTGGTGCAAGCCAAGCTCAAATGTGGCGGGTTTTTTATTGCCACGATTGCGGCAGGGAGGCTGGCGTGAAATACACCAAACCAGCGTTGTCCTTCGAGCAGCAGGCAAACCAACTCCTGAACCGGGGTCTTCAGACAGACCGCACCCGGTTGATTCAGATTTTAAGCAGGGTCAGCTATTACCGCCTGAGCGCCTATTGGCACCCGTTCAAGCGACCGGATGAATCCTTTGCGCCAGACACGACATTGGACAAGGTGTGGCGTCGCTACACCTTTGACCGGCAACTGCGGTTGTTGGTGATGGATGCCATCGAGAGAGTGGAAGTGGCTGTATTACGGACATTGATGGTGGAACACCATGCCCGAAAATACGGGCCGTTTGGGTATCGAGATGCCAGGAATTTCCGCCCGGAGTTCGCGGGCCTCGACCACCAGCGGATGGTGGATGAGATTGACCAGGCGACGAGCCGGAGTCGGGAGCCGTTTGTAGATCAGTTCCGCGCGAAATATACCAGCGAACCGGGGCTGCCAATCTGGATGGCGGCAGAAGTGGCCAGCTTCGGAACCTTGTTCACTTTTTATCGCTATTTGCACTTGCCAGAACAAAAACAACTTTCGGGCCAAATTGGCCTTCCGGCCAATGTGCTGCAAAACTGGCTTTTTTGCCTGAACTACATCCGCAACCTCTGCGCCCATCATTCCCGGCTTTGGAACCGAGAATTGGGCATCCGACCGCTCGTGCCCGACCGAAAAAACCTCCCGGAATGGCATGTGCCCGTGACACCAGACAACCGCCGGACGTTCGCAGTTCTCACTTTACTCAAATGGTTGCAATTGCGGATAGCGCCACAGAGCCAATGGACCAACCGGCTACGCGAGTTGCTGAAAAATTACCCGGATATTCCGCTGAATCTGGCAGGCTTTCCGACTGCATGGGACACGTCGCCAATTTGGAAATGAGCCACAATTCAACAGTAAGCACGCGCTGCATTCCGACAGCGAGGCAAAATAATCCATCACTTTTCTATCACCATTTTGCCGGAATCTATCACCAAAAGCCATGTTCACCAGGACTTCAACAGGCCGGTCGCGAGGTGCCTCTATGCCTTTTCGCAACCGTCAAATAGTTCCTCCCACTGACACCGAAGTGCGGCGCGTAAACGCACCAGCGTCGGCAGGCTTGGAAAATATTCCCCGGCTTCAACGCTTTGAATGTAACGCGCGCTCGCGCCCACTTTTTCGGCAAGTTTTTCCTGAGTCAATGCACGCCGACCGCGCAAAGCCGCGATATTCTTCCCGAATCGAGTTCGGTGAGGACATTTCTTGGGTTTGCGCGAAGCCATGCCCAAATCCTCTCGAAAACTCTCGCCTTAAAACACGAGGCTTTACATCGTGCTCAAGCTTACGCTAAGAGTGGAATTGCTCGCGCGGCCAAGTCAACCGAGAAAAGCCAAGAATTGACCTTAAAATCAGAATAACAGGAATGATTAAAGCGATGAAAGAAAAAATGATTCTTCGAGGTTCATAATGGGTAGAGATCGAGCTTTCCGCAGAAGAACAGGATGCGAATCCGGTAGTTGCGAAAGTTGCGGAAGCCACGCGCGTTGGATTTGATGCTTTGGATTTTTGAGTTCAA
>Ga0224555_1003693_pt1 | contig 15207 bp, 14 predicted proteins | sample 714S23034metaG_FD_180687 | JGI IMG/M metagenome (GOLD analysis project Ga0224555, IMG submission 180687) | Peat soil microbial communities from Stordalen Mire, Sweden - 717 S2 30-34 | ecosystem: Environmental > Terrestrial > Soil > Wetlands > Peat | place: Sweden: Norrbotten County, Stordalen...
TCGGCACTTCTTCATGGCAATCACTTAGCCATGAATGTCTCATCCAACGTAAGTCACTGACTTGATGCGGAATATGGATCGCCAATACCTCCCCAGACTTATAGCTGAGTTGTGGGTAATTGAAAGGTTGCTCGTACGCGTACGCTTGACCAGCATATCCACAGAAGAGCGGCCCCTTGGTTTCGACGACGACCGCTTGATCCGCGCCGCAGGCATCCGCAAGGAGAGGCTGAACGACCTGGTGATCGGCGATCTGTGTGGCATCGTCATTCCGCGGCCCAATCTCGATAGCCAGTCGAAATCCGAGATCGAAAACATCATGGCGCGATGGACTGGGGCTAGAGTCGAGCACCTGGAGGCGTGCGCGACCCGCGCGCAGAAAGGCGCTCCTGGTGTCATCGTACTCGCGATTGGGGCCAACAAAGCCTCGGTGGTTCACGAAGGACTGCGCAGAGGGTTAATTCAGCACCTGTTCATGGATGAGGATTTGGCTGACCGTCTCGGGGAAATCTGTGAGGTGCCTTCTCGCAGCTCCTAATTGTGATCGGCTGATCAACATATTGCTTTTGGCAAACAAGGTTTCAGGCTCAACCTAGTCCGGCGGGACAACCAACTCGGCGTACACTTCGCAATCCGCGGCAACCCGTGATCGAGAATCCATCTGCACCCCTCGACGGCGAGAACGACACGCTCTTGTTTGAAAAACTGCAGGAGCACGCTCTCGCTCCTTACCCCAATCCGGAGCGCTAGGGATGTCCAGAGCCAGCCGTCTTGAAGAGCTTGATCGACAACCCGGCGATATAACGCCTCGCCATGAATCCTGCTCTCGCCGGTAAACTCGATGCGATAGGCAGAGTCGGCCGTCGGCCTTCGAGGAGACCGCCTGCTCGATACACTGGCGCACGCGGTCGGAAACCTCGGTATGGCATCTGCATCCATCGACGGCCACAGGCAAGTGTGCCCAGCGGACAACATCGGAATGCAGCGTCGTGAAATCGGCCATCTGCCCATCCTCGACTGTGACGAGGTGGGCGCCCTTGGCGCCGGCTTCCCGGATATACCGGCCTTGGAGATTGCCGGGAAACACGACATGCGGGTGCTCGTGAAGAACCTGGCCGTTATGGACATGCCCGAGAGCCCAGTAGTGGTATCCCTTGGCGATGAGTTCATCGAGGCTGCACGGGGCGTAGTTTTCGTGGCCTGCCGTGCCACCCAGCGCCGTATGCAGAACGCCGATATTGAACATGCCGGGCACAGGATCGGGATAGCCGGGCACGAGATTGTCGGTGACATCACGCTGCCTGAAGCTTTGCCCGTGCAACGCGACCTTAAGCTCATCGAGAACAAATGTCTCAGCCTTGCGGGTCGAGAAGGCATTCGCATTGTCAGGAAGACTCAGGCGCTTTGTGATCTGGCTTTCTGCATCGTGATTGCCATATAGAACGAAGGCCTGGATGTCGGCCTTGGCGAGCCTGCCCATCTGAAGAGAAAAGAACAGGCCGGTATGAAAATCGCGCCAGTCGCCGTCATAAAGGTCGCCGGCTATGACGACAAAGGCGACTTGCTCGTCAATCGCCTGTCCGATGAGATTGTCGAAGGCTTCGCGGGTCGCAGACCGGATTCGCTCCGCAGCTGACCCCTCGTGTCGCGTGAGTCCTATGAGCGGGCTGTCGATATGAACGTCCGCGGTGTGGATAAAGCGGAAAGATGCCATCCTTACCTCCTTGTTTATGGTTTCCGCCCGCCCTTCGCGGCCTTCCCATTTCATCTGGCCTGCAATGAGCCGTGTGCTATGATATTTTGATTTTCCCTTGGTATTGAAGCCAATTTATAGCACAATGATGATCTGCGCAACGCCTTCATCGCGTGGCCGATCTTTACATCTGTAATGCCGGAACCTCTGGGAATTGTGGCCGCGCCTATGTGCTGGGCGCTGCTTTCCAGTAGGAATCTGGAGTCCAATGAACGAAAGGTGACTCGCCGCGGGCACCGGAGACAATACACGGCATCAGGAAAGCTCGAAGGACAGTGCCGACTTCATCGAGTGGAGGGACATGCAATATCCCACGAAAGCCTACGATACCCCAAAAGACACAAATTATTGCGAATCCCCAACCGAAAAATACTCGTACATAATTCCGAGGAAACGGCGCTGAGGCGGTTTTCGCTGTGAAGGACTGGTTGACACCAGAGGTGAAGCGTCCGGAGAAGCTACGGGGCTGCGAGACGGTACACTTTGGAGATTTCTGCCAGAATGCCGTCGCGAGTGCCAGTGCGCAGGCCCAGAGATTTGAGGTCAACTTCCTCGACGCGCATTCGGGAGATGAATTCTCGAATATCCTTCTTGACGGTCTCCGGGGCCTCTGGGTCGCTGGTGGGATCAAGAATCTGGTAAAGCCGGAAGACATCGTTCTTATGTTTCTTGATCGTCTTGCTATCGATCTGTTCACCACGCCCTGCGCGTTCCGTCAGATCAAGCCATGCCCGCGCCTTCAGAGCGATGAGTTGCGCGGCGCCCACCATGGGGAGTCCGTCGATCTCTTGTCTGCCGGCGCGGATGAAGTCGTAATAGTCGTTATCCAGGAGAATCGCCGAAAGGCTGGACGCATCCTCCTCAACCGGTAGCGGTGTGAGGTGGCTGCCGTCGGCAACCTGCAGCACATCGGGCTGCCGCGAAAATAACTCCAGCATGAAAGGATAGTTCGCGTTCGTGGGTTTCTGGAAGCGGTAGAATTGCTTTTCGCCGGTTGACTTCTCCTGAACCTCGTAGCCGCCTATGCGCACGAATTCCCAGAATGCCCGGACAAACGCGGCATCCAAAGCCTCGACGAAGAGAACAATGTCCAGGTCCTTTGTGGCCCTGAATGCGAGTCCGGCGCCGGTCATGGCGATATCGCACGCGGCGCCACCGATGAACACATAGCGGTCGGCATAATCCCGGAAGTGCTCACGGAAGACTTCCAAACCCTTTACCATTTGAATTTCTCCATCAGCTCTTCCAGCGCAGTTTCGGTGCGCTCGTCGTGGTCGGCCTTCAGAGAAAGGTAAAGCGACAACCGGTCGACGATGCCGTGTTCGGCGAAGAGCGCCGGCGAATACCACCAGACCTCAATCTCGGCGGCATCTGGATCCTGAGCCGGCACTTCGATGATCTTGTGTCGCTTCCGCAGGGCTTTCCAATCCTCCCGGCTCAGCGCATAGGTCTTGTAAGCTGGTGTTGCCAGCATGCTGTAGTGCGCCAATGCTGTGAGTCCCGAAAGGGTAGCGCCTTCCGCGTCATCGGTGCGGCGGGTAAACAGTCGTTTGTTCACCGGACTGCGAAGGAAGGGCTGAGCTTTCTCCCAGATTTCTCTTCGGCCTCCGTTGAAACGCAGACAACGCTCCCGGCCGCGGACCGTTACCTCAGCAAGGCTTGCAGTCTCCAACTCGTCAAAAGCGCGGGTCATCGTCATGGCCGAGTATCCCAACACTGGGGCCATTTCAGTTGGAATAAGCACTTGCCCTACATCGCGGAGCAATGCGTAGAGGACGACAACCTGAGTTGACGGGCTGAAGGTGGGAGACTCCTCGCGGATTCTGCGGAAATGTTCGCGCAAATCAATCGCCAGCATAGGCAAGTACATCTGGTTGCCTGGAACAATAAACGGTACCTTTTGTTCGATCAACCGCTTCCTGTTATACGCCGTCACCTGCGCGCGGACATAGATAAGGTCCGCGTGCTGCTTGGTCTGGAGCAGGTCCATGTGCTTGCGCACCGTCGCTGGCGACTGCTCCTCGGGGTTGGTGTCGATGACGAGAAGGGCGCGTAGTCCTAGCAACTCCGCTTGCGCGAATCTGTACCTTTCCTTGAGGAAGTGCGGCAAGTGGTCGGCTCCGCTCCAAGGCGTGGGCTTCACGGAAACGCCCAGGGCGTCGTGAACATAGCGTTCGAGTTCATGGAATTCGGGATGCACTTGCGACCTCTTCACGCTTTATGCACGATAACATAGCAAATGTGATCGTGCAAATCAAGTGTTATATTGGCAGACAGCGTGAATAGCATCGCGCCTTTGAGAACAAACCCGTCCCGGTATTCCCATCTCCTGTCCGTCGCCAGAATTCAATCCGCCCCAAATTGCATCTGTCTATTAACCGTTAGGGGAACACACAGCGAGCTAATATTCGGCGTCAATGGCGGCGTTTCCGGTCGGGTAAGAACCTGTCGGATATCGCGGATATTGAAGAGAGCGCAAGAAAACACACAACAGTTCAACGGCAGACACTGCTTAGCATCCACAATTTCGCAGTGAATTGATTGCAGTGGCAAATCAGGCCGCGAGGTCGTAGCGATGGTGTAGGCCCCCGAGCCTTGGTATGCAGATAACGTCGCTGCTCGTGCTTTCACCCTTGGCCGCTTCGCGGCCTGCGGGAGTCTGCTTGTCCAGGCCCAGATGAGTCCGGTCTTCGTGGTAGTAGTGGATGTATTCGTTCATGAGGCGCTTGAGATGGTGTTCGTTCAAAACGATCACGTGATCGAGCAGATCCCGGCGGCAGGAACCGACGAAGCGTTCCGCCACACCGTTCTGCCAAGGGCTTTGGAAGCTGGTGCGCTTGGGCTCAATGCCGAAGCTCTTGATTGTTTCAATGACTTCTTGATTGAAACTCCCACCGCGATCGAAGATCAGGTGCTTCGGCGCGGAATCATATGGAAAGGCCTCGCGCAATTGCTGGATCACCCATGCACTTGTCGGATGTTTGGTGACATTGAGCTGCAGAATTCGTCGCCGATCATGGGCGATGACGAAGAAGCAGTACAATACGCCGAAGGAAAGCGTCGGCACGATGAAGAAATCCATCGCGGCGATCACTTCGCGATGGTTGCTGAGGAATGCTCCCCATCGCTTTGCCGGCTCAGGATCTCTGGGCGCTCTTCGCATCCAGCGCAGCACCGTACGCTCAGAGATATCGAAACCAAGCATCTTGAGCTCGCCATGAATCCGTGGCGCTCCCCAAGTCCTGTTTTCGGCAATCATGCGGAAGATGAGCTCGCGCAGTTCCTCGTTCACGCATTTTCTTCCCGCACTCTTGCGATGCCGGGAGAGCCAGGTCCAATAGAGCTTGAAGCCGGCTCGATGCCAGCCAACAACAGTCTCGGGTTGAACGAGGATCAGAGCTCTCTGCCATCGCGGCCAGAAGCGCCGCAACATAACCCAGAGGAATCGGTCGGCATTGGGAAACCTTGGCCGAGGGCGATGTCGCGCGAGGACCAAAACCTGCTGCCGCAAAGCCAGGTTTTCCAAGAGAAGATGATGGCGTGTGCGTAGGGAACGTGCGAGCAGAATAAAGAGAAGCCTCAACAATCGGGCCATGATTGGGTTATACCAAACAAAACACAGTGGAAATCTGGCCGAATCAATCTCCGCCGAGTTCAGATTGAAGCGGGCTTCCCCTCGATTGCCTTAACGGTTAAGAAGCGCTCGAGAGCCGTGCGGATTTGATTTTGTCGAGGCACAGGACCGAAGAGAGCCAAAGAGAAGCTGCCCTTCGAGCACGTCTTCCATCCGGAAGAAACGCTGCCCGAAGAAGCCTTCTAACCGGATCACCGCCAGAGATCGCCTCGTCGGATGAGGGGCAAAAGCGGCGCTCCGTTCTGGGCTTGGCTCCAGTCGCCCTACGGGCTCCTTACGCCAAGCCCAGAACGGAATGACCAAACACAAACACAGGGGGGGCCAAATCAGACCATCAAAAGGGGCCAGATCAAGTTGACAGAGCCACGCCGTGAGAATTGGCCCTGAAGACAGTGTGATAGGCAACCGCAGGCGTTGAATCGCGCAGGTGAAACTCCAGGGAGCCGCAGTTGACAGCAATCGTGCATGCGAGACGTGTCGACATGATCGGGGGCGACAAGCACGAAGTGGTCCTGATCATCAGGAGCTCTCGGAGATCGCGATATGATGAGTATCTTGCCATGTTCCCCAAACCGCTCTTTCAATTTGATCGAGCTCCTGATCGGAGATTTCAGGGAAAGCAGTTCGTTTGCTCTTCGAGAGCTTACCCTTGTTTTGCAGGATGAGCCTGATCAACAGCGACGCCCGGCGATTCGGCATGTCAACGATATTGAGAACTGCGCGGAGGGCAGCATCGAACGCGGCAAGAAATCTGATCTCGTCTCGCAAATCGCGGTGAATGGTTTCCTCGATACACCGATATAGATACTCGGCCAACGCTGTAGCATCGAAATATCGGTAGAGGCGAGCGGTTTCGTTATGCACTGTCATCCCATCCTGCGCGTTAAGGTCATAACGAATGAAGGGCATGATCGAGGCTGAAAAACGCTCCAAAACCTGATCGTAGGCAAGTCGGTCGCGCAACATTGCAGCCGACACGGGAAACAGGATTCCAGGTGGAGTGAACCCGAGTTTTGTCAGGATGTGATGAACAAGGAATCGGTGAATGCGGCCGTTCCCATCATCAAAGGGATGGATGAAGACGAATCCGAATGCAGCGACTGCGGCAGCCACGACCGGATCAATTCCGCCGGGGAGTTCCAGACGCCGAATTATTTGCATCCATGAGTTCATTAAGGTGGGCACGTCTTCCGGTTTCGGACAAACAAAGTGCACATCCTCGCTGTAGTCGGGAAGAGTTTGAGATACGAAGTTCTGAGTTGTTCGCCAATTCTTCTGAGCGTATCGAGAATCGACGATGGCATTTTGTAGCTGGACAAAAGCATCTTTGCTCGTGGCATCAAAAGCCGAAGCTTTCATGAGAGCAGAGACAAATCGTTCAGTTCGGTCCTTTGTCGGAGCCTCTCCTTCAATCGCGAAAGAAGACTTTGTCTCCTTGGTAAAGAGGTAGTGAACGGCGCGAGCAAGAACTGCCGGATCGCAGCTGTTGACGATTGCACGTGCCTCCTGTGCCAAGCCTTTCTCCATGAAGGTCTTGAGAGTGTCTGTCCGGCGCACCAGCGGGGAGAATCCTGGGGCGCCAAGAAGATTGTCATTGATCCTCTGACGGCGAATCAGTCGGCGCGGACCGGTGATGTGGATTTTCGGATCGAGGAGGTCAATGTAGCCAGAAGGGATTAGATCGGGAATATCGAGCCGGCTTCCTATCAGGAGCTCATACAGGTACCAGGCGCGACGCGCGAAGATGCTGGTGGGCTCGGAGCGAATCCATTCCTCCAGTTCGCGTACCTCAAGCGTCTGGAAGACAGCCAGGTAGACATCGAGGGCGATCGGTTCATAACGCAATGCAAAACGCAGATTGCCGATTAACCTCTTCGGCATGTATTTCTTGGGGTACTGTTCCAGGACTCTGCCGTCCCCGACGACGGTTCTCCTGGCCCCCGCAATGATTTCAGATCGAGTTGCAGGCAGTGGAGTTTGAAGCTGAAGGTCCTCCGCCAACCGGCATAAGCCAATGGTCATGGGGAGCTGAAGTGGAGAATTGTCATCGGCCATTGTAAAACCTCATTTTTCCATGAAATTTCCGAAAAATCATCATCTTGGTGATTATCTCAGATCTGGCGAGAAACCTCATTACTAATGCATTTTCTTCATCGATAGATCAATGCAGTGTATATTCTTCATCGGATTTGCTCGAAAGCGAATTGCTAATGATTTCGTGAATTCTTGATTTCCGAAATTCTCGACCATCCGGTTGGTACTTCTATGAGCGCGCAAAAGGCTCCCCCGAAAGCCCGCTACGTAATTGTCCCGCCACTCACTTCGAAGACGAAGGATGGGGAGCTATACAAGCGGCGGGCGGACGTAGAGGATTCGATCGCGCAGCAAGCCGTAACTACGGTGTTGAGCGCGATCTATGCGTATTCCGGTCGATGTGGGCCGGGATTCCGCTGTGATGTGGGCCGCATTTTTTGTTTCACCGTAATCGTGGCCTACATGGCGTAATCGTGGCCCGCATCGAATGGAACGATGGCCCAGAACCACCGTAATCGCGGCCCACATGGAACGTAATCGTGGCCCAGATGCAACGTAACGGTGACAGTGGGCCAAGCCTGAGAAGGCGTCGTTGGTAATCCCTCGGGGCCTACGCATCCTGCAGTTTGTTTCGCGCTCTAGCTCTCAAGGCGCCATACACTACAACTCCCAGCCAGAAGATGTTGATCGCCGTGATGACAGCGCGTTCAAAGAGAAGCTTGCGTTCAGTGATGTGATGCGGAGTTCTAAATTCAGGTATTAGGAATCCGCTAAGAACCGCTGCTATCAGAGCCACGATGCAGATCACGAAGAGCGCGGCGCGATGGTTCTTTCGCGGGTATCGTGCCGTTTCCGGTTGAATGGGAGCCGTTCTGCGAAACCAGTGCCGGAACCAGAGCAGGAGCACAGCGGCGCCAAAGACCGTACTGGCGTGTTGGATCACCCGCAGATACTCCATCGTTCCGTATCCAGGCAACTGAACCGTTCGGTGCAGGAACTGCCAATGGTGGTAGGGCCAGAAATTCGGGTGCGTGAACGAATCCCACAGAATATGGGTCACTACTCCGATGAGGATTGACAGCAGCACCAGCGCAAACTGCGCGATATTCCTGACCGGCAGAGCAGCCGGGCCAAGCTGAATCCGCGCCGCACGCTCTCGGGCAGCCATGTATAGAGCGGCTCCTTTGCATATGCGTGGAACAGCCACAGCGCAATGAACGCCACGGGCAAATCAAAGAGAAAAACCCCGGGTAAGGTGTGACCGAATCCTCCCTGGGGCGCGAATCGAAGGAAGTACTCAAAATCGGGCACCATGCAGCCAATCACCAATGCAGACGGAACAAGGCGCGTGCGCAGAAATGGGATCGCGGCAGCAGGGTGGGATAGGGTGAATGGCATTAATACCATTATCAGGGCGGATGGCCTGGCGCCCAATACACCAAGGGTGGCTTGCCCGGCTTGTCGCCAGTTTCCGGCGAACCTACGTGGTTGGTCGGCGTTGCGTCTGAGCGGCCGGGACACGGGAACTTACAGAATTCTGGGCGAAGAACCGTCAAAGGTCACGATGGTCGCTAGCCTACATCGGAACCGCCTCGAGCACGGCGCAATCCCAAAAGCGGACGGACAGATACTCGACATTCAGCAGTTGCTGGCGGTTGTTGTAGTGGTCCAGCCGGTTGGAGCGGGCGAGCAGGGTCAAGTTCTTGATCTCGTACTCCAGCTTGATCTTTTCGAGCGCCAGCGGGTTTCCGGTAGCCTGGGCCTTGGGCAGAGCGAACATCTGAGGACTCAACCGCGTTTCGCCTGCAATATCCTCGATCTTTCGGCCCATCCGTCCGCCGGACTTGAACTGGGACAGGAACGTCTGCTTACGTTCCAGGAGTTGGGCGCGTTGAAGATCGTGCGCTTTGGGAGAAGCCACGTCGCGTGGTTCTGAAATCATGCGGTAGAACTCGACTTCGGAGAAAGTATTGCCGGAACGGCGCATTCGACCGTGACGCTGCTCCAACTGGTCGGGCCGCTGCGGGAGGTCGAGGTCGATCAGCGCCTTCAGGCGCGTCTGAATGTTGACGCCGATTCCGCACTTTTCTGTGGTGCCGAGCAGGACGCGGACGCGGCCCGCGCGCATTGCCTGTTGAAGGCCGAAGAATTCCTTGCCCCTCTTGTAGTCGTGAACGATGGCGACCTGTTCTCGGGGAACGCCCGCTGCAATGAGTTTCGCCTTCATGTCCTCGAAGAGGTTGAAGTCGCCGCGCTGATAGCGGTCGGCAAAGACAATGACAGTGCCGCGTTCAGCTTCCGTGCGACGCAAGACATCGAGTGTCTTGCGCACGGCGGTATTCGCCTTACTGTCGGGATCGTCCGGGCAGCTTGGGTCGTATAGGCGGGCGTCGAGCGAGATGGCGCAGGCGTCGGAATCGAGTTTGAGCCAGTTGTCTTCGGTTGGGTCCGGCCGGTCCGGATCGCTCATCGGTAGGCTCAGGAGTTCGCCGCGCTCGGCAATGCTCTGGAGCAAGGGTTCCTGGGCCGGGGTCACCTTTACAAGCAGGTCTTTACGGACGGCTTTGGGCAGGGTGATGTAGCCCGCCTCCTCGGCTTCGTCCTGCATCATTACATCGGCAAACTGAGACCATATGGACTGGAGTTCCGGTACGTTGACGTAATTCGCAAGAGCGGTCTTCGGCTTGATGGTGACGCCATCGGTGGCGTATTCCATCCGCGTGACTGGCTCGGCGAAGTTCGCCGCCCAGTCGTCGAAGTTGTGAATGTTGCATTTGGTAAGGATGTCGCGGGCCAGGTAGCGTGTCATCACAAACTGTTCGCCAAGCGTATTTGTGATCGGCGTGGCCGTAGTGAAGATTACCCCGGCGCCGTTATGCGTTTCCTGCATGAACTCGATCTTGGCGAGGATGCGTTGTGCCCGCTGGGACTCGCGGGTGCTGATACCCGCAATGTTTCCCATCTTCGTGACGATTGCCAGAGCCTTGTATGCGTGGGCTTCGTCTACGAAGAGGCGATCGATCCCCAAATCGTCGAAGTAGATGGTGTCGTCCTTCCGGCCCTGGGAAAGCTCTTTCAGCTTCTCTTTGTACTTTTGAATCTTGTTCTCGATCTGGCGCGTGGTCCGTTTCTCAGCTCTCGTCTTAGGACGATTGGTTTCAGCGCCCTCGCGCAGCAGGTCTTTCATCTCCTGCATCTGAGCGTTGACAGTCTTCGCTTCCCGCTCAGGCGAGATGGGGAGCATGTCGAACTGGGAATGCGGCACGATGACGGCGTCCCATTCGTTAGTGGCGACACGGCTGAAAAGGCGCTTCCGGCTGAGTGGGGAATCGAAATCTCGTTCCGTCACGGCCAGAACATTGGCGGAAGGATAGGCTTTTTTGAACTCTTCGCGCCATTGTTGAATCATGTTGTTCGGGACGACATAGAGGTTCTTACGCGAGATCCCGATTCTTCGCGATTCCATTCCGGCAATAATCACGGAGAGGGACTTTCCGGAGCCCACGAAGTGGTCGAGAAGGGCACGGCCTTCGACCATTACGCGCCAGGCTCCCCTCATCTGATAAGGGCGCGGAACGACGGTGGGATTCAGCCCTGGGAACGAAAGGTGACCACCGTCGTACACACGCAGACGCGTGGCGTTGAAGGTCTCGTTGTAGATTCGCTCGATCTGCGGATGAATGTCGGCCTGTTTGTCGTCTTTCACCCATGCAGGGAACGCATCCTTGATTTCGCGCAGTCTGGCTCGCGCAGCGATCGTTCGTACCGTGTCGATGACTGGCTTCCCATCTGCATTGCTCTCATAGATGGTCGGTTCCTGGAGGTTGAGACCGTATTCGAGGAGCTTGTGCCCTGACATCCCTCCGCCGGCCCACTTGTGTGTCAGCTCGAATGCGTTGTAGCAGGAAGGCAAATCGACGCTCCAGCGGCCGTTGAGGTCTCTTGTAATGGAGGGCGCGCGATCGCCGGTCGCCGGGCGTTGCTCGGCCATGTGCCGGTTGAGGAATTGGACGTACACCTCGGTGGGCACCCAGGTTTGTCCGAGGCGCACGTCGATGTCGATGAAGGGAACGATCTACGATCTCAATGGCAGTGTAGTGGGTATTGAGAGATGTTTCCTTAACCGCATCGATTTCTTCCTCGGTGAGGATCTCGGCGAGGCGGTTGCGCTCCTCGTAGTAGCGATAGCCCTGATCCCACAGTTCCCGCAATCCGCCGAAGTCGATGTACTGCGCAATCCGATTCTGTTCCTCGGGAGTCGCGGTGCGCTTCTCGCGCTGGATGGTCTTGAGCAGCCCAAGGATGTCGAGGTTGTGCTGTATGCGGGCCTTTGGTCCGCCCTCGGCGAAATGCGAGGCGGCATTGTCGTTGAGGCGGAAATTCCGGCTGTTACGGAGGGGATCGGGAGGGAGAATCGGCTTGGCTGGCGCCGCCTCGGCGGGGTTGTCTGAATCGATGCCAAAGTTCAACTCAGGGGCTTTGGCATCGCTTTCAAGTGTCAGTTGTCGTCTGACTCCAACGGCGGGTAGATCAGTTCGGCCGCCAGCTCTTCCGCCTGGTTCAGTGGAAGGCCCGTCGAGCGCGCCTTGGCGAGGATCTCCCACGCCTGGGCCGCCCGTTCCTGAAGTGTGAATCGAATCGTCCCCTCCAATTCCAAATTTGCCGCTTCCTTCGGGCGGTTTCGGTAGAAATTCGTCTCCACCTTGGCGAGCAGGTTCTGAAAGGCTGGGAGTTTCATCAACTCCAAAATGGAGTCGGGATTGCCGCGAATGATGCTGGAAGCGTTGCTGGGAGTCACGTCTTGCCTCCTGGTTCAGTGTAGAGAGAAGGACTCGGATTCCTGGAATGTGCCGGACAGCTCCGGGAATAGGGACTGCTGAAAGGGCCGAACTTGTGGCATGTCAACCTCGTGGTAAATAGGGAACACGCAATTATAATACATCTATGCTATATTATATGTATGCGTACCTCGTGTTCTGATTTTCTCTGTAGGGAGCAAGAGGCCGCCAGCGTCTCTCAATCTGGGTTGAGAGGCGTTCATCAAGACGCCCGATTTCGGGCAATTCCGTTGGACTAGGGTTCGCGGGTGCCTTGCCGGGCTGGCGCATATTCCAGGCAAGGAACTGGCGAAAACCGTGATTGTCAGGCTGGACGGTAAGCTGGCGATGGCGGTTATCCCGGCAAAATTCCACGTCGACCTGGCGCTGCTCAAAAGGGCGACCAATGCAAAGACCGTCGCGCTGGCCTCTGAAGCCCGGATCCCGGCCGAAGCCGCCCCGTTTGTGGACGACGTGGCGCTACACTTCGCCGCCGCCAAGAACCGCAAGTAGCGGCAATCCGGGCGCAGCGATCCGAAAGGGGTGGTCCGGCACGCGCCGGCCTGCCCCCGGTTTGCTTTGCGCCGCGGACTAAACGACTGATTTTAGGCGTCTTATTGATGGAATCGTAATGGAGTCAGAGGTTTGGACGAAGTATATGGCGGTGGATAGAGTCTCCAGCGAACCGTTCTCCGGTTCCAATTCCCTGCTAACAGGGAAAAATACAGGGAAATTCGCGAATTTTGCTCCAAGAGTCTGTCGGCGGCGTTCTCTATGATGCTGAACGCACGCGAGTTCCTACCACCCAACGCCGATTCTTGAGCCGCGCCGAACAGGGAATTATCACCCACGTATCAGGGAATTCCATTTCCCTGATACCGCCATCCGGAGCAGTTCGACCGCCGGCAGTCCTTCCTCGGCCTGCTTCGGAAAAGAGACGATCTTCTCCACGGAAACCGCTTCGGGTTTACGGCCCAATCCCTCCGCCGTGGCGGGCGCGGCTATGAGCGAACACTGACATCTAAAGTGGTTCAAAAACTCCGGGGCCGATCACTGCGCCTGCGAACAAACAGCGGTAAAGGTGATTCCGGCAACGAGTGCGACAAAGGTAAGAAACCTTTGCATAAATAACAATCTCTTTTTTCAATACGTGGCGACCGAAACCCGAAGCACCTCAGGTTCCGAAGTGAAGATGAGCCCCCAGTCCGTTTGATCGCCATTCAGGATGCGGAGGAATTTGAAAGCGCCGTTTTCGTAAACGCCTTCTTCAACGCGAAGAAATTGCCGATGCTGCCATTTGCCGTCGATCTGCGCGGAAGGCGTCTGTCCAGCTCCCGCCACGATGTTTCCGGATTTCCGCTGCTGCTCGGTGCCGGCCGGCCGGAAATCGACGCGGCAAGCGTATCCGGTGACCAGAAACTGATTGTCCTTGAGTTGCGCGACCAGGGCGCGCCCGACGGGCTCGGGATTGCTTTTGGCGGGGCCCCTGCCGCCTGAGCCGTAGGAAACCAGCGCGTCCCAGTTTCCAAAGTGAAGTATCTGGGCAGGCTCGCCTTCGACTTCTGCTGCCGCCTGCAGTTTGCCCTCGGAATTGAGGCGGGCAATATCACGCATCATGGGACCGATGAGACCGTAGTTCTGCGCCGTGGGGTCAAGAAACGCATTCTGCGCATCCGGATCGCCGGGTTGGGCGGGACGGTTTCGCGTGTAATCCAGGCCGAAGGGTGAGTAGCCGATGGCCTGAAGGCCGAGGGCGGAAAAAAGGAAACGGGCCTCATGAACGGCGCCGCTCGTTTCCGGGATGAACAAGGCGTTGTCGGGGCGATGATAGAGATCGATCACCTTCAGGTAAGCCGCGGTGTTGGACATATAGATATCGGGCGCGAGGACATCGATCGCTGGCGCCTCGGCCTTCCAGATGGACAGCACGTTGTCAGTGGGGCCTCCGCTCTCGTAGGTGCCGGGAGCCCCCGGCTTGAGCGGATCGCGCAATGCGGCGTTGACATAAAGCGGCAACGGGTACACGGCCTTGCCCGCGGCCGCAACCTGCCCTACGTACTTGGCAACCGCCCAGGCATGGAAGTTCACTTCCGCCTCAGGACCAAAAACCTGCTCCCAACTCGCACCCGGCGCGGCGGGCGCCTGGCCCATCGCCTTCAGAACTTCGGCAGGGACCGGACCGTCAAAGAGCTTGTTCGCGGCCGCAGAGTAGTCGCGGAGAGTTCCCCATGTGCCGGTTTCGTTCTCAACCTGCACCATCAGCACCGTTCTTTCCGGATCAGCGTTCTTGAGATGCAGCATGAAGGCGGTGAAGGCGCGCTTGTCCGCTTCGAGAGATTCGGTTGCGAACGGAGAGGGCGAGTCGACGAGTTCTCCGTTCTTGTTGGTCACGTGGGAGTAGCGTTCGGGCTCGAGCTTCATCCATTCCGGCATGTAGTGCTGGCTGCCGTTTTTCCAGGTACCGAACCAGAGCAGGACCAGATGAACGTGATGCTCACGGGCCTGAGCGAGAATCGTGTCCACTTGCGAGTAGTCAAACTGTCCCGGCTTCGGCTCGAACTGCTCCCAGTAGATCGGAGTTTCGAGCGTGTTGGCATGAAGGTACTCGATGGCGGGCCACACCTTGGGTAGCGTGGCCGGCCAGTCGCTGGAGTTGTTCGATTGCGCGCCCAGCATCAGAAAGGGCGCGCCGTCCACGAACAGGGCATAACGCCCGTCGTTCTCGACGAGGCGAGGAATGGGGTGTTCCTTCCCCTGCGCGTGCAATGCCAACCCAATACTCGATGCCGCCAAAACGGCTGCGATGATGGAGATTTTCATCGTCTTCAATCCTCATTTCTTCCGAGGATGTCCCGGCAATAGTTGAAAGTTGAGCGGCGGTTCAGCCTGATTCTGAAAGAATCGGGTTGCCAAACCTTGAAGGGAGAACCGCCGTGAAGAAAAGCTACCACAGCATAGGCAAGCAGGGG
>Ga0224555_1003694_pt1 | contig 15207 bp, 16 predicted proteins | sample 714S23034metaG_FD_180687 | JGI IMG/M metagenome (GOLD analysis project Ga0224555, IMG submission 180687) | Peat soil microbial communities from Stordalen Mire, Sweden - 717 S2 30-34 | ecosystem: Environmental > Terrestrial > Soil > Wetlands > Peat | place: Sweden: Norrbotten County, Stordalen...
TGAGAACGATGGGGAAAGGGCTGTGTCTAGGCATGGCGTATGTAATCAAACATACGCGCAGTTTGCGGATTTCGTTCAGAAGCGCAACAAGAATACGTCATATTATTTATGCCACTGAGTACTTAGTCAGCGAAACCCTTGCGGAATTTCGTCCTCCATATTGGCACGCCGACAATTTGATAATTCCCTTCGGCGCGCGCACCGCCAAAACCACCCAGATCGACCACATCCTCGCGTCGCCGTTTGGAATTTTTGTCCTCGAAACGAAGAAGTTTCGAGGGGCCATTGCGGGTGTGGCAGACGACAAACTGTGGTTCGAAATCCTGGGCCATCGAATCTTTCCTTTTCACAACCCAATTCATCAGAACCGACACCACGTTTCTGTTCTTTCCGGTCGCTTGTCGCTGCCGGAGGCACTGTTCCAGTCGGTGATCGTTTTCGTCGGTGTTTCCAAATTTCTCCTCCCCGGGCTGCCCGGCAACGTTATCAGCACGATCGCGCCGGGGGTTCCGAAGTTGCGACGCTACATCCAGCAATTCACCACAGTCCTCCTGACCGAGGAGCAATTGTCCTTTGCAATTGCAAATCTGCTCCGCATCAAGAGGAACGGCCTCACCCTCGACGACCATCTCCGATCGCTGCGTCACGCAGCGACGGTGCAGAGCCTGCCACCTTGGGAAAATGGCGCCAAACATACTTTTGACGTTGGCGCGATGAGCGCTAGCGCGAAGATGACACAAGCAAACAGAAAGGCAAAAGACACAAACAAGGGCGTGATGGCGGTCGTTCCTCAAAATCCACGACAACCCCACCAAGGCGGATCCTCAGCCGCTAAAACGTGGCCTTCTGAGCAACCAGAACGGAGTTCATGCTCTCATCCTGACGCGCCACAGCAGCACCGGCAAAGCCCGCTGCTTCGAGGTCTTCTCGCAATTCTTCGAAGGTGTATGTGCCGCCGCCCTCCGTTGCGACGAGCATGTTCACGGCAAACAACGCACCCGCCACCGGCTGCGTGTGGGTCGGATGCATCAGGATATCGCGGATGACAATCCGGCCCGCCGGCATCAGCGCATCGAATACCTTGGCAAAGAGTTGGCGATTCTGCTTCCGGGAATTCTGGTGAACAATCGCACTGACCCATGCCAAGTCGGCGTCAGGCGGCAGCGGATCTGTCATGAAATCTCCCGCCACAAACCGGACGCGGGCTGCCTTTGCCTCTTCCGCCAGAAGACGCCGGGCCATGGGAATGACTTCCGGCAAATCGAACAGAATGGCTTTGGCCGCCGGACAGGCGCGGAGGAACGCCCGCGTCCAGGTGCCGGAGGCGCCACCAATATCCAGCAGGGCGCGGAACTGGAGCGGTTGGATGCTTCCAATAACCTGATCGGCCACGGGAGAGGAAACATTGTGCATCGCCCCGATGAACGCTTCCTGGTCGCTCTTTTCACCACGCACACTGGGGGATTGCTCGACAGGTTGGCCGGTCTTGACGACCCTGGCTAACTGGACCCATCGGCGCAGGCAGTTGGCCTGGTGCTGGGCCATGGCGAGTATGCTGTGCGGGCCGGAGGCCGTGAGAGAAGCATCCGCTCCGGGAGACAGGGAGTAGCGATCCTCGTGCTTAACCAAAAGCTGCAAGGCAGTCAGCGCATCGAGCAAGATTGTCAAGCCGCGAAGGTCACAAGAGAGTCTGCGCGCAAGGATGGGAGCCGTGAGTGCTTCGGAGGCGAGGGCGCTAAAAAGATCCAAGTCCGCCGCGGCAGCCAAAACCGCGGCGCCTTGGTAGCCTCTGGCCAACTCCAACAACCCGTCTGCATTCCAATTCATTGTTGTTCCAAGCATGCCGGAGCAATCCAGTCAATCCAGGTGATATTGATCCTTACCAGCTTGGTCGCTTTCCATCAGTTCACGGATGACATCGTATGGCCGAATTGACCTTCCCTCCAAGTGTTGCTTCATGGCCAGCATTGCTCGAAACTGCATGTTGCTCTGGAAACTCGTGAGGCCATCTTCGTAGAAGAGGTCCATTCGATGCCTCTCGCGCGCCTGGAGCGGGCGCCGCGTCAACGCCTGCATCCAAGCCGCCGCATCTTCCCCTCGAGCGCGTCTTTCCCGCACTTCCTTTTCGATGTCCAGGAACTCGAACTCCCGCTCGTTGCGGAAGAAATCCTCGGGGGCTGGAATGGCCTCGCCCGGCCCGACGGTGGTGACCAGATTGAATTCGTCCAGAAATTCCGCCTTGGCGCAGCTCCGAGACACGGCGCGATCAAAAAAAACCAGGAATTTCACCAGCCGTTCGACGCAACGAACATATACGTGAAAAGTCGAGGCATCGACCAAATAACCGGCGGCCAGTACGACCCCTTGCCGTGCCGCCGGCCCGGATTCGTAAATCGCCGGGAAGCCCATCGCCTTGGCTTCGTGCTCGAAGTTCCAAGTCCAGCGTCCCCCTTGCCGGTCGAACCCCATGCACCGCAATTGACGTAGCCTGGTCACCAGTTCCTTTTCATCCCACACGTGATAAACGATTCGGGACGGCAGAAACAATTCGTCGGTGCTCGTCTTCAACAAAACCCGTGGTGAGGCAGTTTTCATCGTCTCACCGTGAATAATCCAGGTTCCTGGAAGACGCAAGCGCCGACCGCACGGCGCCGACCGCACGGGCTGGCACAGGGCACCGCATGACTGCCGCTGCCGACTGCCGACAATTGTGAGCACCCTCTCCTCCCGCGATTCTGGACAAACTTAGCGCTGTCCGCCAGTGTTGCTGGATGAACAGGCGACCGACAACCAGATCGAGACCGAAAAAGGGGAAAGACCCATATTTGCTCGCCCTGGGCAAAATATGGCCGACCATCCAGTTAGCCTATGACGATTTCAAGGACATCAAGCCCATCATTGAGTACCGACTTCGGGAACAGATCGTTTTTGCCTATCCAGGGCTGCCTTACATCAACGACCTGACCGACCGAACCAGAGAGCAGGCGCGGCGCATTTACGTGGACGCCATAGCCGCAGGGGAATTTATGGTCTTCGTCTGCGACACCCGCAAGCGGGTTCTCAGGTCTTATGTGTTTCCCGTCAAAGAATCCGACAAGGGCATTTCCGAAAGCACATTCTCATGAGCGAGGAATATACGGATCGGGAACTGGAAACCGTCCACCAGCAGGTTGGCGGGTGGTTCGATGGTTTCGTTAAAAGCACGCAGTACGATCTTTTGACCGAAACGCAAAAGGACAAGGCGCCGGGCATTGTCCGGTGTTTTGCCGAATACAGTTTCCGCCACATCGGGGTGGCGCCGGAGAAGTGGAACCCTGGCAGCCTCACCGAGTGCTGTGTTGAGATTCTGCCCGGAAAAATGTCAGCCGAACTCGCCTTTTTCCAGGCGGTGGCCCCGGTGCTGTCGGCGTTCTTCATCTTCCTGGCGGAGAAGGGCCTGTTGAGCAATGCCCGCGCTCTGGCTAAGACCGCAGCCGAATTGGATACGGAAGTCGTTGCCACCTCGCAGGATGCGGGCCAATGGGGACCAGCCAAAACTTTCGCGATGGCAGCCCTGAAAGCCGGCGTTGATCTCGGTGACCGGCAGGCCATGGACGAGTTCATGGCGTTATACAATCTCCAACTCCTGGCCCGGCAGCGACCGGCCCCACAGGCACCTTTTTTCCCGACGACCTCCCTCCCTGCGCCAGCGGTGCCCGTGCGTCGTTCCGAACCCAAAGTCGGACGCAACGATCCCTGCCCGTGCGGCAGCGGTAAGAAATTCAAAAAGTGTTGCGGTGCATGAGACGATAAAGACGGAACATCTCAGGAATCGTAACCAATTCCACACGATGCGCCCCAATTTTGATCTATTCTGCCGACGGAGTACCAGTGACGCTCAGATTCGCTGATGCCGCAGGCGAAGTTTTAATCAGTGGCCCGGCCGTGCCGAAAGCGTCGCTGCCGTTCAGGCACTACATTTGATGCGAGGTAAAATTGACTTGTTGTTGTAATAAAAACTAGCTAGTTTTTGTTACAAAGGCAGCTTGTGAGAGCGATGCAGACCATGGCTGAGAGGGTTTTGAGCCGAATTCGCAGAAGTCGGCAAGGCAGCGTATTTTCGCCGGGCGATTTCCTCGATTTGGGAGGCCGTTCGGCGGTGGGGGTGGCCTTGCATCGACTGGCCAAAGCCGGCAGGATTCGCCGGATTCGGCGTGGCCTTTACGATTTGCCTCGCCAACACCCGATCATCGGCCAGACGGCGCCGGACATCATGGCCACAGTGCGTGCATTGATGAACGGAAGCCATGCGCAATGGCAGTTCTCCGGGGCCTACGCGGCAAATGCGCTCGGGTTATCTGAGCAAGTTCCGGCCAAAATCGTCATTTTGACAGACGGTGTGCCTCGCCGAGTATCGCTGGGGAAGTTGATACTGGACTTTCGGCGAGCCGCGCCGCGGAATCTGATCGGAGCGGGCCGACGGGCGGGCCTGGTGATTCAGGCATTGCGCCATCTGCACGGCAGCCCGGAGATGTCACAGCACGTGGCACGGCTGAAACGGGATCTGGATCCGAAGACCAAGAAGGATTTGGCGTTGCTCGCTCCCAAATTGTCCGCTTGGATGCGTCCGCTCGCGGAGGAAATCGGCCGCAATTAAACAATGGATAGCTGAATTGGCATCACTGGCTTGAACCCACCCGGCAGACTGGTAGGATCAACCTCATGAATGAAATCCAAAACGACTCGTCCCGCATCGGTGCGGAATCAAAACACAGTGCTGGGGTGGCAGAGGAAAAACAGGAGCGCTTTTGCGAAGTGTCAGCCAGCATCACGAGTTTCGGCGCGGCACATTTGGATCCGGAGTTGACGGGCTTCGCACTCGATCTCTGGAAGCGTATCTGCCGGTCAAAACGTCTGGATTGCCGCCGGGGCAACCCGAACGTCTGGGCAGCCTCCGTGATGCACGTTATCGCACGGATGAATTTCCTCTTTGACCCAAGCCAGCCGGCGCATCTGACTTTCGACACGATTTGCGATTTTTTCCAGGTGAAAAAGACAACGGTTGGGGGCAAAGCCACCGAGATCGAACGAATCCTGCGCTTGCGCCAGCACTCTGAACCTGGCCTATGCCGACGCGCTTTTGTGGACACATTCACGGATTTGCAGTTGTCGAATGGATTCGTGGTCTCGCTGGGAATGGCCAAACAGATGGGCCTGCTGCCGCCAGACGCCACGCCCGGAACCTGAGGAACAGGGCCATTTGGCTGTGCGCACCGACATTTCCGAAAAACTCCTGAAAATCTCTGCCGAGATCGGGTCGCGCGGCAATGCAAATCTTACCCGGTTGACAGTCCTGAAGAAGTGGTTTGGGCTAGCCGGGCGGCTGCCTTCGTTCGCCATCTGGGTGGCGAGTCGGGCCATCTCGGGCAAGGGCAAAACCGGGGTTGAAGCGGCTGAGCTTTTCCGCCAGGCTCGGGCACTGCTGGCCAGCGTGAACCCGTACGCCCCCAAAATGGACCGTAAATTGGCAAAGGTGTTGCATGATCGGCTTCAGAAATTCCAAAATGAATACAAGTACCAGCAATGGGGGCCGGTGCGCATCATCCATGACTGGAACCTGATGCTCGTAGAGCAGGCGCTGGCCATCTATCTCTGGCATTCTGACTCGCCCGCGCTCGGCTACAAACTGGCGGCGGATTATTGCCAGCACTTCGATTCCCGCCACGGCAACGGCCTTAACGGCCCCAGCCGCATGAAAATTGAAGAGATGGCCCGTTTCGTGGACAAGCTGGAAGAGATGCAAGAAATCCGCCAATGAGGAGCCCAAGCATGGCCAAAAAAACCGCCAGAACCAAGCCAGCCAGCCTCACGATGCAATGCTTCGCCGAACTGCTGGCCCGCGACCCGGAACTTTCAGCCCTCCGAGCCGACTACGCGCGAAAACCCGCCTCGAAGCACCGGGCGGCGGCGGAGTGGGCTTACGATGTAAGCATAAGTGACAGCCTATTTGGGGCAGCGGTGGCCAGCCTTCAGGGCGAGCGATTGCCTGCGCCCGAGTGGCCCCCAGGATTTGCCGCCTTGGCCATTGACCCGGAATATGCTCCTGCCTTGCTGACAGTTGGCTGTTATGAACATCGCTACGGCAGCAAGGCGGAAGGCATGAGGTTGCTGCTCCAATTGACGCAGCTTTCACCAAAGACCACGGAGTGGATTAAAATTATCGACAAAGCTGGCCAGTCATTGATGGACGCGGGCGATGCCCCCGACACTTGCCGCCTGTACGAGGCCGCCTTGGCAGCCAGCCCGGGCGAGCAGGAGTTTATTATTGGCCTGGGTTGGGCGTTGTGCCGCGCCGGGAAACAACAGGAAGCCTTGCCGTGGCTGGAAAGGGCCGTCGCCAATGACCCCAACAACTGCTCGGTGCTCAATGACTATGGCTGGGGACTGTCAGAATTGGGCCGGTTCGACGAGGCACAGAAGACCTTGGAGAAAGCAGTCCAGCTTGCCCCTGCTGCTTACGACCTGCCTGCCAACAATCTGGAACGTTTGCAGCAGTTGCGGAAGAACACGCGGTCGCAGAAGCGGACGCACATTCAATGAAACCGCCCTATACCTCGCAGCAAGGCCAGTTCCTGGCCTACATAAACCACTACATCACACTGCACGGACGTCCGCCGGCGGAGGCGGAGATGATGCAATTCTTCCAGGTCACACCTCCGAGCGTGCATCAAATGATTTTGACCCTGGAGCGACGCGGGCTGATTTCTCGCGTGCCAGGCCAGGCGCGAAGCATCACGCTACGCCTTCCCGCCGAAGAACTGCCGTCTTTGCACCGTGCCACGGAGACTGCCATCATCCACCCTCCTCCGCCCAAAACAGCGAACCACTCGGCCACAGACACGGAAACCACCTTGCTGCGTTTCGGGAAAATCCAACTCGATCACTGGTTCAGCTACAACGATCAAAAGCCCCTCGACGACGCCGAGTTCGTTCCTTTGTTGGATATGCTCATCGGCACCTTCGCCCACGCCGGCTTGAGTGCCGCGCCCGTTGAGCAACTGCGCCGCCATACCTGCGAAGTGTACCACCGCTATTGCCAGCAAGCCGAACCTGAGACCACCTTCCAAGAAAGCATCGATCTCTTGTTCAGCTACTTGCCTCCTTCCCAGCGGACTCGCTGGAAGGAGTCGGTCGCCTGAGTTGCTTTCCTCCCAAACCTTGGGATAAATGACGTTCGCATCAATCAATCCGATTATGTGAATTTCAGATAGACCTGCCCCGCCCGAAAAATATTTGTAAGATTTGCAAAATATTTCTTGCATGTAACCAGTGACGTGTGCTATACGTCTCTACGTTCGATGAAGACTTGCTTAAACATATCAGCCACGAGTTGGCCGACGATGGCGGTCGCGAAAGCGACACGTCATAGCCGGTACACCCAAGGCCGTGTGTTTAGCCTTGGACTATCCTTGGCCTCTATCGGGAAACAGCCCGAAGGTAATTTGGATAGACACGGTGTAGGCAGGTAACGAATCGAAAGAGAATTTATTCACCCTGCTTACCGCGTGTAAGCAGGGTTTTTTATTTTCCCTGTATGACTGAGACGAGAATGGCAGATAACGAAAGACGAACGATCTGTGAACAAAAATAGAGCGACATCCTGGTGATGTCTTTTGGCGACAATTTGAATTTGGCGAGGACGAGCAGAGAAGCCTCACCGGTGGGGTCTGCCCACGACCAGAAGACAGCGTCACCAAGACGAACGAAACGAATTTTAGATTTACATATTGAGGGCTTCGCAGGAGGTGTGCCCCTAAACACCGAAACAGCCGCCGTGAAACCGCGGGTTGGTATCGCAAGATAGCAAGAGGTGTTTGTTCTTTGTTGAAATGGCATGGGCCGGGAGCCTGAACGCTCCCGGCCCTTTTAATTTCCGCGGTTGTGATTTAACAGCAGAATGCCTCCCCGCCACGGAGGAAGTCCGGGCGCAACTCCCGGCAACCGCACCAAATATTCACAGGCTGAGCGTCAGCACGCGGCCGAGTCTCCAAAACTCAGCTTACTCCGGGCAGCACGGAGGCAGCCTGCCATTTTCCGGGGTCGTGGCAGACAAGTAATGCACTTGCCCTGCAAGCAAGCCGATGTGGGAGCGTTACCCACCGACTCCACCATTTCACTGCGGGGAGAATGAGATTCAGGCGAGCCTCATAAGCTTAGCCTCCGTGGGCGCAACTCCCACCCCCGCTACCAATTTCCGGGAAGTGATCCATCTGCCCGACTGTAAATCGGTTGTTGTTAAACAAAGCTGGAAGCGACGAACTGGAGCGTTACCAGCACTTCCCAGCATTTCTGGACTCGTAGCTCAATTAGTAGAGCGCCCCGTTGTCTGCGGGAGGGTTGAGGGTGCAAGTCCCTTCGGGTCCGCCATTTTCACGGAATGTAGCTCAGTCTTTAGAGCACCCGGCCTGGGACCGGGAGGCCGCAGGTGAAAATCCTGCCATTCCGACCATTTCGACGCTGCCGTGGCCGAACATATCAGGCATCCGTCTTCTAAGCGGATCAATGCAGGTGAGAATCCTGCCGGCAGCGCCATTTTATTGCCAGGTGGTGTGAAAGTAGCACGGCGGCCTGTTAAACCGCTTGTCTTGGTGCGAGTCCAAGTCCGGCAGCCATTTTTACGGAAGGCAGGCAGATATAAGCTGGCTGCACCTGTCCCGAAAACAGGATCGGCTCAAACCCGAGGTCGGAGCGTTACCGACGCCTTCCGCCACTTAAACCTTAACGAAAGGAAACCCCATGAAAATCGCCAGCCGCTATCAAAGTCAACTGCTCTTCCGGAGAATTTATAAACCAGTTCGCACCATGCGAATCCGGCCAACCGGGAAAGTCAATATCGTGTTCCGGCCGGCAAAGCGATTTGGCTTGAAACCACAATTAACCGCCGTCCTGTAGCTCAAAAGCAGAGCGCCCGGTTGATAACCGGACGAAGCAGGAGCGTTACCTGCCGGGACTACCGGTTTGTCCCTGAGTAGCTGAGGCAGATTAGCGCCTCGCTGAAGCCGAGGAGACGTCGGCGCGATACCGACCTCAGGGGCCATTTAACCAGAGAGGTCGAGAGCGCGACGTTAAGGCCTGCCCGTGAGCAGCGACGCTGCGCTCTCCTTCTCTGGAGGATGTTCGTCCGTGAATGCAAAGTAGCTCGCGCATCCAGCCCTTCAAGCTGGTCCTAGCCGGTGCGAGTCCGGCCACGGACGCCAACTTGCTCTCAAAGTGTAATCAGATCTGCACGCGGCCCCGCGAAGGCTGAAGCTCATGGTGCAAATCCATGTGAGAGCGCCAGTGTCGAAGCCCCCGTGCCTCAGAAGCAACAGGGCGAGTTTCGTAAACTCGTAATCGTCGGTGCGAGTCCGACTGGGGGCTCCATTTATGGTGATCATGATGTAACACGAAGCATCACGCCCCGTGAAGGCGTTTGTGCCGGTGCGAATCCGGTTGGTCACCCCAATTTCGATGGGCCGAAAGTTGCAGGTTATCGCTCAAACCGGGTGGTTGCTCACCGTGAGAGAGCCGCTGAACGCGAGTTCAGCGACGCGGGTTCGATTCCCGCTTGCGAAAACCCCGATCTGCGGCAGCACTTGTCCATCGAGTTTTTTCCGACGGGCCGATGATCATGGGTTATCTGGTAAAGTCCTGCACCGCAGGATGAGCGGATTCGACTCCCGCGCGACTGGGCAACCGGTTGATTCCCATGTCGCCCCTTGTCCGTCGCAGTCTCCTTCGGGACGAATCGTCCGCGAGGCTAAATCCGCTTCTGAATCAGCCACACATGGCCGGCAGGATCCATTATGGTGCCTTGCTGATAGCCATAATCGTAATCCGTTACGGGACTGGTTTCCCTGGCGCCGGCAGCGACCGAGTTTCTTACCGTGGCTGCGGGGTCAGGCACAAACAAGCCGATGGCCGAGGACGTTCCCTTCAATGTTTCTGGGCTCATCTCCGCGGAACCTGGCATCTCTTCGTGAATGTGAAACAGCGCGCCGCCAATGGACATTTCAGCGACATGCACGCTGCCGTCGGGATTGCTAAAACGGCGCAGTTCCAACGCGCCGAACGCGGCCTTGCAGAAATTAAGCTCAGCGAGAACGTTTCGCACTGTCAGGTGCGGTGCGAAAAAAGTAAGCCCCGATTGATCTGCCTCGTTTTTCATATCTTTTAATTACGGGCAAAGGGTGGAGATGAAAACACCAAAACGATTCACACGAAAATGCCGAACGCCAGGCTGAAACTTTCGACGGGTCGCAGGATTGGGTTATCGCCTCCTAAGCGCGTGGTCGCGGGTTCGAATCCCGCCTCCGGCTCCATATGCCGGGGTAGCTCAGTGGTAGAGCACGTTCATTCCCAGTTCGTTTCTTATCCGTCGGTTCTTTTTAGCGGGCCGTAGATTGTGGGTTATCGGGACTCGGCAGTGGCGGTTCAATTCCGCCCCGCGGAAGATTCCGCGGTGGTGTAAAGGCAGCACACCGGGCAATTCCACGGTCGCTTTCTTGCCCGCTTGCAATTTGATGGGCCGAAGTTGTGGGTTATCGTCGGTTGTCGGTTCGAGTCCGGCCTGCTCCGCCAAATGGGGCAGTAGTTCAATGGTAGAACAACCTCCGCAAGGAGTAATTCCACGGCGTCCCTTGCCCATCTGCATTTTCATCACGGCACAACCGCGATGATTCAACCGCAACACTCAAACCAGGAGGCTGTATGGCAAATCATGCTCATGACCATGAAGATTCCAGTTTCCAAATTACCAGCAAGCGTCGCAAAGGGTTCCCATCCGAAACGAAGGTGAAACGCGGCCTGCGCATCGTTCATGGGGATAAGGAGCTCTGCGAAAAGCTGGGCCGGAACGACCTCTGTCCTTGCGGCTCTGGACGCAGCTTTTAAGAAATGCTGTCTCCGCACCGGCCGTTACGACGGCGCACTCAGAAATCACTTTTTTCCGCGAATAATCGCAAGCTCATTGACTGCGGGCCGAAGAACATGGGTTATCACTGCAAATGACCATCCCACGTTCACCAACTTGTCCGCAGTTTAACCGATAGAATACCCGTGCCGAGAGTTGGCGGCGCGCACGTCAAAAGGAGGCCACCATGGCTATCAATTACGCACGTCAGTTTACTCGTCGCATCACCCCGCAGTCGCAGCCGATCCCGGGTTCGACCCAGGTTCGCAACTCCGGCGGCGGCTTCTCCTGGGAAGTGGATGACTGGACGCGGCTCGACCGTTTCCTCATCCTCGGCGCCGAAGGAGGCACGTATTACATCACGGAACGCGACCTCGTGAAGCAGAACCACGACGCGATTGTCCGTTGCATCAAGTCGGACGGTGTCCGCGCTGTAAACCGCATCGTTGAGATCAGCGATGCCGGCCGTGCGCCGAAGAACGATCCGGCCATCTTCGCCCTGGCGCTCGCCGTCACGCACGGTGACGCCCAGTCGAAGGCGCACGCGTTCGCGAACCTGAACAAGGTCTGCCGCATTGGCACGCACCTATTTCACTGCGCTGAATACGTGAATGCCATGCGCGGCTGGGGCCGTGGTCTGCGCAACGCTGTTGGCGACTGGTATGTGTATCGCGATGCTGATGATCTTGCGCACCAGGCGGTGAAGTATCAGCAGCGCGATGGCTGGTCGCACGGCGACCTGCTCCGCCTCGCTCACCCGAAGGCTCCGTCGGCCCAGCACGAATCGGTGTTCCGGTGGTTGCTGGCCGGCGCGGATTCGCTGGGTGAACGCGAAGTAAAGCGCAAGGTCCGCGGTGAAGTCCGTGTCGCCAAGTATGGCGTGGTCGGCGCATTGCCGAAGCTCATCGAAGCCTTCGAGCAGGCCAAGCGCGCTTCCAACGCCGGTGAAATCGTGAAGCTCATCAACGCGTTCGACTTGCCGCGTGAAGCCGTCCCAACGCAATGGCTCAATGAAGTCGTGGTGTGGGAAGCCTTGCTCGAACGCATGCCGGTGACGGCGATGATCCGCAACCTCGGCAAGATGACCAGCATCGGTTTGCTGGGCCCGTTCAGCGAGGCCAAGAAGCTGATCATCCGCAAGCTGCGTGACGAGACGGCGCTCAAGCGTGCGCGCATCCACCCGCTGGCTGTCCTGGTGGCGCAGAAGATCTACGCCCAGGGTCACGGTGACAAGGGTTCGCTCAAGTGGTCGCCGGTGTCGGCGGTGGTGGACGCCCTGGACGAAGCGTTTTACGCGACGTTCCAGAACGTGGAACCATGCAACAAGCCGGTGCTGCTCGCGCTTGACGTGAGCGGTTCGATGGCTGGCTCGATGATCGCCGGTTCGTGCATCTCGGCCCGCGAAGCGAGCGCTGCGATGGCGCTGATCACGGCGGCAACGGAACCAGAATGCGAGATCATCGCGTTCTCGGCTCCGGGCGCTGGTCGTTACGGCGGTATGCATGGCGGTGGCGAACCGGGCATCACCCGTGCGAACGTCTCGCCGCGCATGAGACTGGCCGAGGTCATCAAGCGCATCGAAGTCATCCCGATGGGTGGCACGGATTGCGCCCTGCCGATGGTGTGGGCCGCTCGCAACAAGCTCAACGTGTCGGCGTTCGTCACCTACACGGACAGCGAGACGTGGGCGGGCAACATCCACCCGGCGCAAACGCTGCGTCAGTATCGTGACGAATTCGTTCGCGACGCGAAGGCGGTCGTTGTAGGCATGACCTCCAACGGCTTCACCCTCGCCGACCCGAACGACCGCGGGATGCTGGACGTGGTCGGCTTCGACCCGACGGTGCCGGCCGTCATCGCGGACTTTGTTCGCGAATAGCGAACGGTTCAAGGACGCCAGGAACAACGCGGGCGGAGGCGAAAGCTTCCGCCCGCGCTTTCGGTCCTTTACTCCCTCAAAGGACTAAACGACAATGCACGGACTTGGTATGAAATCCCTTCAGCCAGAGAGAATTCGGCCGCATATAGGTGCGAAGTTGTATAAGTACAGATCACTATCGACGCAGGACGAACAAAACCGCGTGGCTGATATGATTACCAATAACCGTGTGTTCTTCGCGGGCCGGCAAATGTTTAATGATCCTTTCGATTGCCATATTCCGATTTCTTGGAAGGTCACGAGGGAAGAACTGATAGGAAAACTTAAATCAGTTTATCGAGAAGAGGGATCGCCCGTTCCTGCTGGCAGCGTAGAACAATACGTAGCGGAACGCATAGCTGACGGCACAATCGATGAATTGATCAGCACCGATATCGGACACAAGGGCGTGGATGCGGTGTTGAATAAGTTCGGTGTTTTTTGTCTGTCGGAAAAACCAAACGACATTTTGATGTGGGCCCACTATGCAGATTGCCATCGTGGCATTTGCATCGAATTTGAAGTGAATAAAGACAGTTTTTTTTGGGATGCGCTACCCGTGATTTACAGAGAAGTCTATCCGAATTTGAAAGCAACTATGTCGACACAGGAGTTGGCTGACGGCCTTTTTCGAACCAAATCCAACCATTGGAAGTATGAGAAGGAATGGAGAATTATTGGCCCGTGCGTCGGACTAGAGGAATTCTCAGCGAGATGTTTGACTGGAGTCATTTTGGGATGTCATATCTTGCCGGACGTCGAGAAGTCTTTGCTGGCGTTGCTTTCGAAAAAGGGGCTCCCAATAAAGGTCCATAGAGCGAAAAAATCCGAAGATCACTTCGGCGTGAACATCGCGCCAATTGAGACGGTTTCCACTCCTATTTTGTGAGTGGACGTATGAATCGCGGAGGTTCATCAGGAGACTCCAACCACAAAATGTGGTTCATTGTGCCAAGGAACCTTGCGCGCTTTCCCATGCAAAAGAGCCATTTTGGCGACTTTCATAACCACCAAGATCACAACGACTTGGGAGGAGGTTCGTTGGAAGGGATTTATTAAGTAAGGGCTTGTCCCGTTGGCCGAGCAGCCCAGGCAGCGGTCTGCAAAACCGTTTAGCCGGGTGCAACTGCCGGACGGGACTCCAGTTTCATTCTTCAAGTTTCGTCGATTTGTTCAACGACGAATCAACGGCCTATTTCAATTTGGCAGCATGATGTCATCAGATAAACCGGCGCAAGCCGGCCAAAGCGGGGAATTCCTACAAACCCGCGCCACTTGTGGTCACTCATGCAAACCCATCCCCGCAGGCTTATTCCCGGTGCCAATCGAGAATGAGCTGTGCTGGAAGCTGGAGTGCAAAGGCAGCCGAGGCCAACGGTTTAAGCTGCTGCTAACGGTCGCGCCGAGCACGGCACTCACGCCAAACAGCGACAGTGAAGGGACAAGGGCAATCCGCCGGTTCGAGCTTTGCAAGCAAGGGCCGACAGGTAGAACCCGAGGTAACAGGACAGCGTCAGGCCGATGTCGAAGGACTTGGCCGGGCGTTGCGTCTGAAGTCTTGGAGTTCCGTGTGACTCCGCAGGAGAAGCACAAGAGACGTGTGGCATAGCGTGGTCCAAAAGATCACGACACCACCGGACGCGCACGTCTCGTAGGCAGCTAGCTCAATGGTAGAGCAGCCGATTGATAATCGGCCGGTTGCGGGTTCGATGCCCGCGCTGGAACGCAAAGACGCGTCCGCGGTTGAGTCCGAAAGTGGCCTAATCCCTGAGTGCATGGGCACAATCAGGGCGTCCGCTGCCCCGCAAGGGTGACGGAGGTCGGTTGGAGTCGCACGGTGGAGTAATACTCCTTTGCTGCCCGCAAGGCAGACGGAAGATGAATGCCGAGGGGACCAATCGCAAACTGGAACCGCCACCAGTATAAAAAGGCAGCCACGCTGGTTTACGCGACCGCGGCTTCGGCCGGGTCGCGTGGAAACGTTGGGAAGCTGTGTCCGGCAGGACACGGCGAATCCGATTAAAGGACCAGCACAAGGACTGTATTCTCAGGTTCCTTGATTTTCTGTCCGGGCATAAGTGTTGCGAGAAACACGCCGGTCTTCCAAACCGGAATACTGGGCGCGATACCCTGATGCCCGACCATTTCCCAAGTGAATCTGGCCTGCCGGCAGAGACCCCGCACGGTCGAAGTAATGGCCGGACGCCAGATTCAGTGCGCTTGGGGATACTTTCGCGACGCGAACACCGGTGCCGGCCAGGGCATCACAGACCTGGCTGCGGCGGTTCAACTCCGCCTTCGTGTCGCGTCTGGGTTGCAAACTTTTACAGTGAAGTCCCGGCTCTTAACCGGCGAGAAC
>Ga0224555_1003697_pt1 | contig 15202 bp, 12 predicted proteins | sample 714S23034metaG_FD_180687 | JGI IMG/M metagenome (GOLD analysis project Ga0224555, IMG submission 180687) | Peat soil microbial communities from Stordalen Mire, Sweden - 717 S2 30-34 | ecosystem: Environmental > Terrestrial > Soil > Wetlands > Peat | place: Sweden: Norrbotten County, Stordalen...
CGTCGCCGGCGGTCCGGGTCGGCCGGCGGGTCTGGACAAGGGTTACTACGTCAAGCCGACTGTTTTCGCGAACGTCACCAATGACATGACGATCGCGCGCGAGGAGATCTTCGGGCCGGTGCTGTGCATCCTCGGCTATGACGATATCGATCAGGCCGTCGCAATCGCCAACGACACCGAGTACGGCCTGGCCGGCTATGTCTCGGGGGCCGACCTCGACAAGGCGCGTGAGGTGGCCCGCAAGATCCGCGCCGGCTGGGTAGCGATCAATCATGCATTCGACTTGAACGCATCGTTCGGCGGCTACAAGCGCAGCGGCAACGGTCGAGAGTGGAGCGAGTTCGGGTTCCACGAGTATTTGGAGATCAAGAGCACCTTGGGCTATGCGCCGGACAAGGCCGCGCACTAGCTTTGGTCGATCGAGAAGGGATGAGAAACAGATGTTTTCAGCAGTTTTGATCGAGAAGGGTGAGGCCGGACAGACGGTTGGGGTCACCGACCTCGACGAGGCGCAGCTACCTGATGGCTCCGATGACAACGTCAGCATCGACGTCGAGTATTCGACGCTGAATTACAAAGACGGCCTGGCTATTACGGGCAAATCGCCCGTCGTGCGGAAATTTCCGATGGTTCCGGGTATCGATCTCGCCGGCGTGGTGACCCAGAGCAGCCACCCCGACTGGAAAAAGGGTGACCGTGTGGTGCTCAACGGATGGGGCGTCGGTGAGACGCATTGGGGCGGCCTCGCTCAACGTGCCCGCCTCAGCGGTGACTGGTTGGTTCCCCTGCCTCCCGAGTTCACCACCCGCCAGGCGATGGCGATTGGGACCGCAGGTTACACGGCCAGCCTTTGCGTGGATGCCCTGCTGCAGCACGGGGTGTCACCCGATCAGGGCGAGGTCCTGGTGACCGGCGCGACAGGCGGCGTCGGGAGTGTCGCGATAGCCCTATTGAGCGCGGCCGGGTTCAAAGTGGCCGCCGCGACCGGGAAGTCGTCCGAAGAGCAGTACCTCCAGCAACTCGGCGCCGTGACGGTCTTGGACCGCGCTGAGCTCAGCGAGGCCGGTAAGCCGCTACAGAAGGAGCGTTGGGCGGGTGTCGTCGACACCGCCGGCAGTCATACGCTCGTCAACGCCTGCGCGCAGACGCGGTACGGCGGCGCGGTTGCCGCGTGCGGCCTGGCTCAGGGCATGGACTTTCCGGCCTCGGTTGCGCCGTTTATCCTGCGCGGCGTTTCCCTGTTCGGCATCGACAGCGTGATGGCGCCGAAGGCGCCGCGCCTGGCCGCCTGGAAACGTCTGGCACGCGACCTGGATGCCGGCGCGCTGGATTCGATCGCCCGGGAGATCGGGCTGGGGGAGGCGATCGCCGCGGCGGGAGAACTCATGGACGGCAAGGTGCGTGGCCGCATCGTTGTCGATGTCAATCGATGACGGGAGCACCAATGGCCAAGAAGACAATCCCATCAGCGGGACCCCAACTGGATTTGTCCGACGTCGATCACCGGGTGGGCAAACCGGTGGGCGGCGGGCAATTGTGGGATCCGTGTAGTTCATCCGATATCCGGCGCTGGGTGATGGCGATGGACTACCCCAATCCGCTGCACTGGGACGAGCAGTTCGCTCGTGACTCGAAGTACGGCGGCATCGTCGCACCGCAGTCCATCGCGGTGGCCCTGGACTACGGGCACGGCGCGGCGCCCGCGTGCGTCGGCCATATTCCGAACAGCCACTTGATCTTCGGTGGTGAGGAATGGTGGTTCTACGGCTGTCCGGTACGGCCCGGGGACAAGCTGTTCCAGGAGCGTCGGTTCCACGACTACAAGGTGACCGAGACGAAATTCGCCGGCCCGACCATGTTCTCGCGCGGTGACACCATCCACACCAACCAGCACGGCGCCCTGGTGGCGCGGGAACGTTCCACTGCGATCCGCTATCTCTACGACGAAGCGACAAAGCGCGGGATGTTTGAAAATCAGCTCGGCGACATCAAACGCTGGACACAAACCGAGCTCGAGGAAGTCGACAGGCTACGTCGTGAGTGGCTCGAGTCCAACCGTTTTGGTGTCTCGCCGCGCTTTGACGAGGTGAACATCGGCGACACGCTGCCTCGTCGCGTGATCGGCCCGCACAGCATCGCCAGCTTCACCACCGAATACCGGGCATTTCTGTTCAATATCTGGGGCACCTTCGGTTGGGTCACGCCGCCCGGCATCGAGGATCCGTGGGTCTATCAGGATCCGGGCTGGGGCAAAGACTTCGCCTTCGACGAAGAAGACGCGAAGATCGATCCACGCAAACGCGACGGGCTTTATGTCGGCCCTTCGCGCGGGCATATCGACGCCGACCGTGCCAGCCAGGTCGGCATGGCGCGCGCCTATGGCTATGGCGCGACGATGGGCGCCTGGTGCACCGACTATCTCGCGTACTGGGCCGGATACGACGGCATGGTGCGCCATTCCAAGGCCGACTTCCGTACGCCCGCCTTCGAGGGCGATGTGACCTATTTCGATGCCGAGATCATCGACAAGCAGACGGAATCGACCTGGGGGGTGCCTCTCGTGCAGGCGAAGGTGCGGCTGACCAACCAGAACGGAGACATGCTGGTGGGTTGTACGGCTGAGGTTGAACTGCCATTGTAGCCAGGGTCGACGACACGGGATCAGAAGCCGCACAAGCTTTTTCCGCCAGCCTTTCCATAGTATCCGGGCCGCCGCTATCGGATGAGCCCGGGTTGGGGGCGCTCACACTGCCGGGTTTCCTGCGCGAAGTGACGCAGACCTACGGCGACCGCGAGGCGGTGGTGTGGTGCACCGCCGACGGCGTCACGCGTTGGACGTATGCGCAGCTTTGGGAACGCGCGATCGAGGTGGCGCGGGCGTTGCGCGGGTGCGGACTGGGCAAGGACGCCCGCGTCGGCGTTTTGATGACGAACCGGCCGGAATGGCTTGCCGCGGTGTTCGGCACATCTCTGGCGGGCGGGGTGGCCGTCACCCTCAGCACGTTTTCCACGGCGCCCGAATTGGACTATCTGATCCGGGCCTCCGCCGTTTCGGTGCTGTTGTTCGAGCGCAGGGTGCTGACGAAGGACTTCGCGGCCATTCTGGCCGAGCTCGAACCAGCGATCGGCACGGCGCGGCCGGGCGCGCTGGAATCGGCGAAGTATCCGTTTTTGCGCCGGCTCGCACTGGTGGGCGAGCCGGCTCCGGGCATCGAAGCGTGGGATGAGTTCCTGGCTTACGGCCGCGGGCAGCCCCGCGAGCTGGTTGAGGCGACCGCCGCAGCTGTCCTTCCGAGCGATGCCGCCGTGCTGTTTTTCTCGTCTGGCTCCACGAGCAAGCCGAAAGGCATCCTCAGCGCGCATCGCGGGGTGTGCGTCCAGCTGTGGCGCTTCCGGCGCATGTACGGGTTCAGTCCAAGCGACCATGTTCGAGGCTGGACCGCCAACGGCTTTTTCTGGTCCGGCAATTTCACGATGGTGCTCGGCTCAACGCTTGCCAGCGGTGGAACCCTCGTCCTGCAATCGACGTTTGGCGCCGCCGAGGCGCTCGAGCTCATGCAGGCCGAGCGGGTGAGTTTTCCGTTCGCCTGGCCCCACCAGTGGGCCCAGTTGGAAAGCGCACCCAACTGGGGCCGGGTGGATTTGAGCAGCGTGAAGTTCGCGGATTTCAAGACCCCGATCGCCCACCATCCCACGGTTTCGAGCAAGTGGTACGAGCCGGGCCACGCCTACGGAAACACCGAAACATTCACGATTACAACGGGTTACCCCGCCAACACCCCGCCCGAAGTCCATGCGGACAGCTCCGGAGAGGTGCTGCCCGGTGTGACGCTCAAGATCACAGATCCGCTTACCGGCGGCCTCGTGCCGCGCGGCCAGGCGGGCGAGATCCGCGTCAAAGGTCCCACGCTCATGCTCGGCTATGTCGGCACTCCACTTGACGAGACGCTCGACTCCGAGGGCTTCTTCCCCACCGGCGACGGCGGCTATCTCGATGGCGACGGCCGACTGTACTGGCAAGGCAGGCTCACCGACATCATCAAAACCGGCGGCGCCAATGTCTCGCCACGCGAGGTTGATGAGGCCCTCATCGAACATTCCGGTGTCAAGGTGGCGCAGACCGTCGGCGTTCCGCACCCAACGCTCGGCGAGGTCGTTGTCTCCTGCGTCGTGCCGCACAATGGCGTGATCCTCGACACCGAGGAGCTTTTAGCGTTCCTGCGGGAGCGATTGGCGAGTTATAAAGTGCCCCGCCATGTGCTGTTCTTTCGTGAGGACGAAGTGGCGTTGACGGGCAATGCCAAGATCAAAGCCGGCGAGCTTCGAGACCTAGCCGCCAAGCGGTTGGCCGGTAAGTGAGCCATGCAAGTTCGGCCCTTTGGTAAAAACCGAACCACTGGCCGTCCGGCGGCGCGCTGTTCGAACAGTGGCTGCAGCGGCATTGGACGCCGTAGCAGCCCCCGGATCTTGAAGTTTGCGTACAACCGTACGGTTCTAGGATCCGCCCCGAAGATGAGAAAAAAACCGGACCGCCATTTGATGAGAATTCTGCAAACCTGCAGGTAGAGGAATCGCCATCCGCCACGCGCAGTGAGAACCTACAGCCGGTTTCGATGGCGACCTTGACGTACCCGGTGCGGCCGTTGAAGTCGATGACGTTCTGGCTCAGCGTCGGCCGGTACACGTCGTAGTCCCCGCCGGGATACACCAAAACGGCCGCGCCGGAGTGCAATGCCTTGGCGGCGTTTTCCGGGTTGGCATGGATGGTTCCGAACCGCCCAAGTATCTGCGCAGCGTGGTGAAGAACACGCCATAGTGGGCGAGGATGTAGAGCGGGCGGTGGTACCCGAATGTGTCGTAAAAGGCCGGGCCGAAACACGAGTGGATCAGGCGTCAGCGCCCCGCCGGAGTGGTTGGATACCAACAACACCCCACCAGTGGGCGGGATGGATTCCAAGGCCCGCACCTCTACCCTGAACCATCGATTGATGATGGGTGCGACCAGCTTGTTCGCCTGCGCGGTGAAGGCAGGATCCCACTTGGCGAGTTCCGAAGCGTCGATGTCGTTGTCGCTCATGGTACTTCCTGCAGTTTCCGGTCTTTGGTGCCAGATTCTCGCCGTCTGGTTACCAGAACTCAGTGGTGCGAACGTGCTCGCCGGTAGTTGTCCCAAGCCTCGGGGCCGTAGGGCATTCCCGGATGCCATCCGCCAGGATCGATGCGACCGGGATGAGGACGACGACGCGGGCCGAAGCGCCCACCCCTGGTCATGACATTCGGCGGCAGCTCCCATCTACTCGATGGGCTCTCGTCCGGCCCTAGCATGACGAAGCCCGTTGTCCTATAAAGCGATGCGTGGATCCGTGTCCCCGTCGGTTCGTGTGGTCCCCTGCGTTCGACGCGAACCAAGTTAGTCCTAGTGGCCAGTTGGGGATTAGTGGCGAAAGTCCCGAGTTGCGATGGGCTTGGGTGCAATCCCCGAGTGCGCGTAGCGCCGGTGCCTATAGTCTTGCGCGAAGACAGGAGGCTGTCGTGGAGGTGACGATACGTCCGGCGATCGCAGCCGATGTGCCGGAGTGTGGCCGCATCTGCTACGAGGCATTCGCGTCAATCGCTAATGAGCACGGATTTCCGCCCGAATTCGCGTCGGCCGACTTCGCGACCGCGCTGATGTCGGGGTTGATCGCACATCCTGGTTTCTTCAGCGTGGTCGCTGAGTGCGGTGGGCGGATCGTGGGAAGCAGCCACCTTGACGAGCGCTCGATGATCGTCGGGGTGGGGCACGTGACGGTCGCTCCGGATAGGGAGAACCATCATGTCGGGCGGGCCATGATGAACGCGCTGCTGAAGCGAAGCGCCCAGCGGCGAGTACCCGGCGTGCGTCTGTTGTACGCTACCTACCACTACCGCGCGATGAGCCTGTACGCCGAACTGGGCTTCGACGTCCGCGAGCCATTCGCTGCGATGCACGGCGGCCCGCTGGCCGTGCGAATGCCGGGATACGGTGTCCGGCCGGCCACAGCGGCTGACGTCGAGGTGTGCAACGCGCTGTGTATACGCGTGCACGGCCACGACCGCGGCGGCGAGTTGCTCGACGCGCTCACCCATGGCGGGGCCAGGGTGGTCGAACGCGGCGGGCGGATCACCGGATACACGACCGGCATCGGCTTCTACGGGTACTCGGTAGCCGAAACTAACGACGACCTGCAGGCCCTCATCGGCGCAGCCGAGGCATTCTCAGGTCCCGGATTTCTGGTCCCGATGCGCAACACCGAGCTACTGCGCTGGTGCCTGGCGCATGGGTTGCGGGTTTTCCTTGTCGTGAACCTCATGACGATCGGGCTGTACTCGGAGCCGCGCGGCGCGTTTCTCGCCTCATCCTGGTTCTGACGGCCGGCAACGTGTCGGAGTTCGGCCCCTTACGTCGTGGTGTTGGCCACGGCGAGCTGCGACCGGACGGACACCTGGGGTGCGTCGGGACCGTGCGCTTGGGGGATCGCGGCGAGATTGAAGCCGGCGATCGCGCCTCGGCGAAAGACGAGGCAGTAAGTCGAGCCGCCGAACTGGAAGTAACCCAGTTCCTCGCCTTTCGCGGCATGGTAGCCGGCGGTCACCTTCTCGTCGATTAGGCAGGAGGAGACCTCTCCCATGCCGATCGCGACGAGGGCCACCAGGCCGATCACCGGGTCGTCCGCTTCGATGAGGATTATCGCCCGCACCGCCACATGCGCCAGATAGGACTGCGAGGCCGGCGGCGCTTCGGCGTCCCAATCCTCCGAGACGGCCTCCGAAAAGTAAGTACCCGGCTCGACAAACGCCCTGACAATCTTCCCGGCCACCGGACTGTGCCAATGGTGATAGTCCATCGCGCTCAGATACGCCTGGTAGACGGTCCCGCCTACGAACTGATCCACAGAATCGTCATTGGCCAGCATGTCGGCAAGCGAATACCGTTGGCCTTTCACCCAAAAGCGATCCCTGCGCTTGACGCCGGTGGCGAGGTGGTAGGGCGTCGACTCGCAGGCGTTCACGATCACCTTGTCGTCGTCCGGCGACGCGACCGGACGCTCGCCTTCCTTGAAGCGCCGGGTGAAGAAGTCGTTCCAGGACGTAAAGCCCCAGTGCTCATCCCGCGGGTCGTACTCGAACTGCGCGATGCCGACGGCACGTTGGGCCGCCGCGCACTTCCAGCCGGCCGGCGAATCGTTGATCACATACAGTGAGTCCGCACTGTCGAGGAAGGCGCACCAGACGGTCAGGATTTTCTTGAGTGCCGCGTTGATTCGTGGGTCGCGAAAAGCCGCGAACCCGGCCTGTGTGCCCATCGCCCAGTCCAGAAGCGCTCCCAACGGCGTGATGACTGCGTTTTCGCCGAATTCCGGCGCCATTGTCAACACGGCGTTGATCAGGCGCATCAGCTGCTCAACGCTCGCCAGGCGGTACTTGCGGTACGGTTTGCGGCGCGGAACCTGGGCGATCATCTGGTGAAAGTACATGTGCACCACGGGATCAGAGTCGATCAGCTCTTGGAACTCGGCGACTACGGGATGCAGTACGACCCGCTCGGCCCTGGCCTCCACCCGCTTGCGATGGCCGGCAAGCCAAGCCTCCAGCTCTTCATGATCCTCCGGCAACCATCCGGCCCGGCGCCGCACATCTTCGCCATCGGAAAGATTCGTCACAACAGGCAAATCTAGTCCCGCCGTTGCGTTGTGATCCACCGCGCTTATCTGTGCGACTCGGCCGTGACTCACGGGCGAGCAAAGTATGAACGGCCGCTACTCGTTCGGCTACAAAACCTCAGCCGAGCCACGCGCGGGTCCAACGCCGGGGTCCCACAGGCCAAATGGCCCTATTTCGGGGCCGATGGCCATCCTTACGTTCGACATGAGGTAGGGCACGCGACATAGGAGCACACACAATGGGCGTCAACACGACGGTCGCCGTCGTCGGTGCCAGCGGCTATGCGGGCGGGGAGATTCTGCGATTGCTGCTGGGCCATCCGGCCTACACCGACGGGCGCCTGACCATCGGGGCGCTGATGGCGGCCGACAGCGCTGGCGACACGGTGGCCGAGCACCATCCGAACCTGCTGCCGCTCGGCAGTCGAGTTCTGCAATCCACCGATGTCGAGGCGCTGGCCGGCCACGACGTGGTTTTCATGGCGTTGCCGCCCGGGCGTTCGGCTGGGCTGGCCGAACAGCTCGGTTCCGGCACCGTGATCATCGACTGTGGTGGGGATTTTCGGTTGCGCGACGCCGCCACGTGGGAGCGGTTCTACGGCTCGCCGTATGCGGGCAGCTGGCCGTACGGGTTGCCCGAGTTGCCCGGCGCCCGCGACCGCCTGCGCGGCGCCACCCGGATCGCGGTCCCGGGGTGCTATCCGACCGCGGCGCTGCTGGCGCTGGTGCCCGCGGTGGCCGAGGGCCTCGCCGACCCTTCGGTGACTGTCGTTGCGGTCAGTGGCGCATCGGGCGCCGGCCGCACCGCCAAACCAGAGCTGCTGGGTGCGGAGATCATCGGATCGGCGCGGGCCTACAACATCGCCGGTGCGCACCGCCACACCCCCGAGATCGCCCAAGGGTTACAGGCGGTGACCGAACGCAATGTGTCGGTGTCGTTCACCCCGGTGCTCATCCCGACGAACCGCGGCATCCTGGCCACCTGCATCGCCCACAGCACCGCCTCGCTGTCGGAGGTGCGCGCAGCCTACGAAAAGCACTACAACGGTGAGCCTTTCGTGCATCTGCTGCCCGAGGGCGTGCTGCCGCGCACCGGAGCGGTCGTGGGCAGCAACGTCGCGCAGCTGGCGGTGGCGGTCGACCACGATGCTGAAAAACTGGTGGCCGTCTGCGCGATCGACAACCTCGTCAAGGGCGCCGCGGGAGCAGCCGTGCAGTCGATGAACCTCGCGCTGGGCTGGCCGGAGACTGAAGGGCTGTCCGTGGTAGGGGTGGCGCCGTGACCGCCGCAATCACGCGCGACGACAGGGCCAAGTTGCTCGCTGAGGTGTTGCCCTGGCTCAAGCACCTTCACAACAAGATCGTCGTGGTCAAGTACGGCGGTCATGCGATGGCCGACGAATCACTGCGGCGCGCGTTCGCCGCCGATATGGTCTTCCTGCGCAACTGCGGAATCAAGCCGGTCGTCGTGCACGGCGGCGGGCGGCAGATCAGCGCGATGCTCAAGCGGCTCGGCATCGCCAGCGATTTCAAGGGCGGCTTCAGGGTCACCACCCCCGAGGTGCTCGACGTCGCGCGGATGGTGCTGTTCGGCCACGTAGGCAGGGAACTGGTGAACCTGATCAACGCTCACGGGCCGTATGCGGTTGGCATCACCGGCGAGGACGCGCAGCTGTTCACCGCGGCGCGGCGCAGCGTCATGGTCGACGGTGTGCCCACCGACATCGGCCTGGTCGGCGATATCCAAAGCGTCAACACCGCGGCCGTGCTGGATCTCATCGCGCAGCGCATCCCGGTGGTCTCCTCGATTGCCCCAGACCCCGGGGGTGTGGTGTACGACATCAACGCCGACACCGCGGCGGCCGCACTGGCGCAGGCGTTGGGCGCCGAGAAACTGCTCATCCTGACCGACGTGGAGGGGCTTTACATGCGCTGGCCGGACCCGGATTCGTTGGTCAGCGAGATCGATACGGTGACGCTGGCGGAAAGGCTGCCGTCGCTGCAATCCGGCATGGTGCCCAAGGTGGAGGCGTGCCTGCGCGCCGTCGAGGGCGGGGTGCCCAGTGCGCATATCGTCGACGGCCGAGTCGAGCACTGTGTGCTGCTCGAGCTTCTCACCAACGACGGTGCGGGAACCAAGGTGCTGCGCTCATGACCCAAACCGACGTGATGTTGAAACGTTGGGACGCGGTGATGATGAACAATTACGGCACCCCGCCGCTCGCGCTCGCTTCTGGTGACGGCGCGGTGCTGACCGACGTCGACGGTAAGACCTACGTCGACCTGTTGGCCGGTATCGCGGTCAACATCCTGGGCCATCGCCATCCCGCGGTAATCGAGGCGGCGACACGTCAGTTGAACGTGCTGTGCCACACCTCCAACCTGTACGCCCACGAGCCCGGCATCGCGCTGGCCGAAGCTCTCGTCGACCGGTGGGGCGTTGCCGGCGCGCGGGTATTCTTCTGCAACTCCGGCACCGAGGCCAACGAACTGGCGTTCAAGCTGTCCCGGCTCACGGGCCGCACGAAACTCGTTGCTACTCAGCGGGCGTTCCACGGCCGCACGATGGGATCGCTGGCGCTCACCGGCCAGCCTGACAAGCAGGCGCCGTTTGTTCCGCTGCCCGGTGTCGTCGCCCATGTGCCCTACGGGGACGTCGACGCGCTGGCGGGCGCCGTGACCGACGAGACCGCCGCGGTGTTCCTCGAGCCGATCATGGGCGAGGCCGGCGTCGTCATGCCGCCGGCGGGCTATCTGGTCGCCGCCAGGGAGATCACGGCCGAGCATGGCGCGCTGCTCGTAATCGACGAGGTGCAGACCGGGATGGGCCGCACCGGAATGTTTTTCGCCCACCAGCACGATGGCATCGTCCCCGACGTGGTGACGATGGCCAAGGGGCTGGGCGGCGGGCTGCCCATTGGGGCGTGCCTGGCGGTCGGACCCGTCGCAGCGATGCTGACACCCGGGTTGCACGGCAGCACATTCGGGGGCAATCCGGTCTGTGCCGCCGCGGCGATGGCGGTGCTGCGGACGCTCGACGACGAGGGCCTCATCGAACGTGCCGATGTGCTGGGCAGGTCGCTGAGCGTTGGCATCGAGTCGCTGAAACATCCCTTGGTGGACCATGTTCGGGGGCGCGGCTTGCTACGCGGGGTGGTGTTGACCGCGCAGACCGCCAAGCGGGCCGAGGCCGCGGCCCGCGATGCCGGTTTCCTGGTCAACGCCGCCGCTCCCGACGTGATCCGGCTGGCGCCGCCGCTGGTAATCACCGAGGCCCAGATCGAGGAGTTCCTAACGGCCCTCCCACACGTGCTGGACGAAGCGAGCTGAGGAGCACCCCGATGTCCGAAAACGGTCAACCCATCACCATCCTTTCGGCAAGCGAAAGCTGGGATCTGCTGGCAGGCGTGGCGCTAGGTCGTCTCGTCACGAGCGTCGAGGGTCACCCCGAGATCTTTCCGGTCAATTTCGTCGTCCAGCGCCGGACAGTGCTTTTTCGTACCGCGGAGGGTACGAAGTTGGTCAGCGCCGCAATCAACAATCAAGTTCTTTTCGAAGCCGACGGCCACAACGTTGCCGAAGGCTGGAGCGTCATCCTGAAAGGTACGGCCCGCACGCTGCGCAGTGCCGAGGAGCTTGACGAGGCCGAGCGGGCGCAGCTGCTGCCCTGGACTGGGACGTTGAAGCATCACTATGTTCGCATTCTGCCGATCTCGATCACCGGCCGCCGGTTCCGGTTCGGTCCAGAACCTGAGCGCGAATCCACGTTCGCCTGACTCGCGTCTGCTGGCGCCCGCCACGAAGCCGACCGCGTTCTGGCTCATGCCGGACATGTGGTGAAGAGCCCAGCCTCCTCAGCGACCGCCCCAAATCCTTTGCTTAGCAAGCTTCTTCATGCTTCCGTCCCGAACCGGTCGCGCAGTAGCGCGGCGATGCGGATGGCGGGCGTCAACCCAGTTGTGCACAATCAGACTTCCGGTCGGCGCCACAACCGAGGAGTTGCTCCGCCCTGGGAGTTCTGAAACCACCACAATGCCTCGATAACGGCGGCGCCCAGCGCGCCTATTGCCAACGCGGTCGCGGTTAACGCGACATTGGATGGATCTAGATCGAACTTATTCTGCGCCAACGGGATAGCGAAAATCGTCACATAGGCGGCGCCGGACAGTGCGACCAGCGCCACCCGCCACCAGGTGTAGGGGCGGGCCACCACCGCGAGCACCCACACCGCAATCACCAGTAGGGTGATCAATGCCGACGTGGACGCCTGCACCTGGTCAATCGGGCTGGCCCCGGCCGCCCACGAGGCCAGCAGATAGCAGCCGAACGTCGCAATGCCCGCGACCGCGCCGTTCGGCACCGCGGCCATCATCACCCGACGGACGAAACCAGATTGCGCGCGTTCGTTGTTGGGCGCCAGCGACAGGATAAACGCGGGAATCCCGATGGTGAACCAGGCAGCGATGGTGACCTGGATCGGCTCGAACGGGAACATCAACGATCTGACGCCCATCGCTTTGGCGGCCAGGCCGGTGATGCCGATCAGCAATGCCAGCAGCAACGAGTACACGGTCTTGGTCAAGAACAGGTTAGATACCCGTTCGACGTTGCCGATCACGCGGCGTCCTTCGCCCACCACGTACGGCAGCGTGGCGAACTTGTTGTCTAGCAGGACAATCTGAGCAACAGCCCGCGACGCCGAACTCCCTGCTCCCATGGCGACGCCGATATCGGCGTCCTTCAGCGCCAGCACATCGTTCACACCGTCACCGGTCATCGCGACGGTGTTACCGCGGGATTGCAAGGCGCGCACCATCGCGCGTTTTTGGTCTGGGCGGACTCGGCCGAAAGTGGTGTAATTCTCTAACGTTTCAGCCAGCTCATTCTGGTTGGTGGGCAACTCCCGGGCGTCGAGCGTCTCACCGTCGAGGCCAAGCTTCGATGCCACTGCACCCACCGAGACAGCGTTGTCGCCCGATATCACCTTGACCGAAACATTCTGTTCGGCAAAGTAATCCAAGGTATCGCGGGCGTCTGGGCGAACCCTCTGCTCGAGCATGATCAGAGCGGCAGGGTCGACGCGGCCGGGGGCATCGGGATGATCGGCCCGCAGGTCGGTGAACCCGAGTAGCAGCACACGCAGCCCCTGTGAACCGGCCGCATCGGCCTGCCGCGCGACCGTTGACGAGGAGTCCAGCAGCACGTCCGGCGCGCCAAGTACCCAGTTGCCGTGCTCGCCGTAGGACACCCCACTCCACTTCGTCGCCGACTTGAACGGGGCGGTCGCGGTGACGGTCCAGCCCGGCGGGTTGCGATAAGCCTCCGCGATGGCCTGGATGCTGGCGTTGGGGCGGGCATCGTCGGCAGCCATCGACGCCAGTACATCGATGATCGTGTCCATGCCAGCTGCGGAATCGAGCCGCTTGAGGTCGGCGACCTGCATCCGATTTTCGGTAAGCGTGCCGGTCTTGTCGGCGCATACCACGTTAACCCGCGCGAGGCCCTCGATTGCGGGCAGCTCCTGCACCAGGCACTGGCGGCGGCCAAGGCGTACGACGGCCACCGCGAATGCGATCGACGTCATCAGCACCAGACCCTCTGGGACCATCGGGACCAGCGCGCCCACCGTGCGCAGTACCGACTGTTGCCAGCCGACGTTGGTGGTGAACAGCTGCGTATAGATGATCAGCAGCCCGGCGGGAATCAGCAGATAAGTAATGAACTGGAGAATCTTGTTGATCCCGGCCCGCAGCTCCGAATGCACCAGGGTGAACTTGTTGGCCTCCGCGGTCAGCCTGGCTGCGTAGGCGTCGCGTCCGACGTTCGTGGCCCGGTACGCACCAGTCCCGCTGACGACGAAGCTGCCCGACATCGCCGCGTCATCGATGCGCTTCAGGACAGGATCGGCCTCGCCAGTGAGCAGCGACTCGTCGATCTCTAGCCCGGATTCCTCGATCACCACCCCATCGACCACGAGCTGATCTCCGGGACCCAATTCGATGATGTCGTCGAGTACGACTTCGTTGGGCGGCAGTTCACCGGCCCGGTTCGCCCGGCGCACCAGCGGCTTGGCCTGCCCGACAATGGAGAGCTTGTCGAGCGTCTGTTTGGCTCGCAATTCCTGCACAATGCCGACGACGCTATTGACGATGATCAGAAGCCCAAACAGCCCGTTGATCAACGAGCCGGTCGCTAGCACGATCGCGAACAGCACAGCGAGGATCGCGTTGATCCGAGTGAATAGGTTGGCCCGGACGATGTCGGCCACGCTGCGGGTCGCCCGGTTCGGGACATCGTTGGTCGCGCCGTCGGCAACCCGCTGGGCCACTTCGGCTGCGGTGAGCCCAGTGGCCGGCGACGCGGTCATGGAGCGCAAGCCTACGGAAAAAGTTGTCGCGTAACGCGGTTGTCGGCATTGTCGAGTCCTCGCGCGGCCGACGCGACCCGCGACATCACAAGATCCCGGTGCCTAGATCCCCGACTGGCGGGCGACGATCACCGGGGTCCGGGCCAGTTGTGCAACGGTTTCGCTTACCGAACCGACGAGCATTCCCCCGAATCCGCCGCGACCACGACTGCCCGCCACGAGCAGCTGGGCTTCTGCTGAATGTGTGACGAGCTGACGTGCCGGCTGATCGCGAGCGACGATCCGACGTACGTTCACATCGGGATACTGTTCCCGCCAGCCTGCCAGGCGCTCGGCCAGTACCTGTTCGGCCATCGACTGCGTGGCAGGCCAATCGACGCCGGGCCACTCCGATACATCAACATCGCTCCAGGCGTGCAGGGCGATCAGGCCCACGTTTCGACGCGAAGCCTCATCGAATGCGATCGCAGTTGCCAACTCCGATGCGGACGAGCCGTCAATGCCGACCAACACAGGTGCCTGAAGTTGTTGCGGCGTAAACGGATCCCCATCGTGGATGATCGCGACTGGGCAATGCGCGTGGCGTAACAGCGCCGAACTGACTGAACCGAGAATCCGGCCGGGCCAGCTGCCAGTGCCACCGGACCCGGTGACTATCAGCTCGGCGTCTTTAGACAGGTCAATCAGTGTGGGAACGGCAGCCGATGACAAAATCTCCGTCTGGATTTGCGACGGACCTGCGTGGTTACCAGCCTGTTCAACGATCTTGACCGCGTCGTCAAGCAGTCGACGGCCATGGTCCTGCTGCCAATGCGCCAAGCCCGGGGGTAATGGCGTGTCCCACCATGTCGTCAGGTTCGGCGAAACAGCATGCACGAGCGTTAGCGGAATGCTCCGTAATCCCGCATCGCGCGCCGCCCACTCCACCGCTACCTTTGCCGCCGGCGAGTCGTCCACGCCGACGACAATTCCCGGCTGCGCGCTGCGTGATGACATGGCTTCTCCCGGAGACGTTGATTTCCAAGGGCTGCCACCGATGCTATTCGAGCTGGGTGCGCAAGGTCAGAAGGCTTTTGTCACTGGCAATGTGGTCATAAGACCCGTCGGGGGTGCGACATCACGTTGGCTGTGCCCCTCGGGACATGCTCTCAAA
>Ga0224555_1003698_pt1 | contig 15198 bp, 3 predicted proteins | sample 714S23034metaG_FD_180687 | JGI IMG/M metagenome (GOLD analysis project Ga0224555, IMG submission 180687) | Peat soil microbial communities from Stordalen Mire, Sweden - 717 S2 30-34 | ecosystem: Environmental > Terrestrial > Soil > Wetlands > Peat | place: Sweden: Norrbotten County, Stordalen...
CCTGGCAGGGCTCCAGGAGAAAAAGATTCACTTGGACGCGCCGCGACAAGGCGGCGAACGTGCGCATGTAAAAAGGCGGCAAAGCCGAAATGCCGAAGATCGAGATTCGCTCGGGCAAGCCCACCGCCGGTGCATCGGCGTGTTCAAGCTGCGCCAGGAACCTGGACTGGAGCGCGGCCGGGTGCTGCTGGCTGAAGAGCGTGCTGACTTCGCGCCAGAGCCTGGCCTGCCAATGGTCTTCGCCCCCTTTCTCCCAATCCAGGATCAGTTCAGGCCGGAAGACAAGGTATTGGTCAAAAAGGTATGCAATTCGATCCGCCAACTGGAAGAGCATGCGGCTGTCGTTGACCGGAGAAAGGTAGTTTTTCAATCCTTCAAACCCCGGCTCGCCCAGCAGTTGCGGCAGTTGCTTCATCACCCTCCAGACCAGCACCTCCGGGTCGTAGAGCATCTCGGCGGGCAAGTCCGGCAGTGCCGCCCGGAAGGCGGTGTAGCTGATGGCGCGGGGGAAAGGGCATTCGCAGTTGCTGCAGATTCCGAGATGTTGAGCCAACTGGAGCTTGAGCCAACGGGCCATGCCCTGGCTCTGCACCACGATCAATTCGGGTTGGAGCGGCGAACTCAGCGGGCTTTGAATGGTTCCCGCCAAATTCCCTGCCAATGTCTCCAAACGGTTGCTGGTGTGCAGTCTTAACATGTCAGTTTAAGGCCTTGTCAGAATGTGACTGTGAAGCTGGCCGGTCAAGGTTCGTCCTTCTAAACTGGACTGAACGATGCCGGAAATGGGCACCTACAAGAAGCCTTAATTGATCAATTCCGGTCGTTGGGCATTCCGTAAAGGGTTGTCGCAGGCCCCGATATCCAGTTCCGGCAAAACCGTGATTTCTCGTTCGGGAATAGCTGCAACTCACTCGCTTGCAAGGGCTTTTTGTTTGCCTTTGAAATGGTTGGAACTACCATTGGGTTCGAGATCTGTATGGCGCGAAAGAAGTCATTTCCTAATAATGCTTGGAGTACTCCCTGCGACAGCAATGTGGTTGGTCTTGCATCCTCCAAGCCCGGCCTGTTCGCACGCCAACGAATCGAGGCTCACTTTGGAACCTGCCACTGGTCCAGACGAGCCTGCAGTCTTACACGACGTCACGATCTCTGCCGATGCCACAAGATTTGAAATTAGAACGCGACATGGTCGTAGAAGAATTGGCGCGCCGCGCCGATTTGCCAGCAATCGCGGAGGAGTTGGGGATGCGAGTCCTCGCTCGTGGGTCGCGCCAACCGAAGGCGCTCTGTCCATTCCACGATGATCGGACGCCGTCTCTAGTGTTCTACCTTGGCGGCGGCGCGACGAGAGGACGGTTTCATTGCTTCTCCTGCGGCGCCCACGGCGATGCGTACGGTTTGGTTATGAAGCTGCGGAACTGCGACTTCCGAGGCGCGATGGAGTGGCTCTCTGTAAGACTTCAAGTTTCCCTCCCACAAGTGGAGCGCCCCCGCACTGTCGAGCCGCGTCAAATCGGGCTCCAGCTCGCGTACGAGATTCTCAGCCAGCAGAGTCGCTCGGAAAAGGATCTTCTCAACCAATTTGCGATGCAACGCGGTTACGAACCGGAAAAGCTAGCCGAAATGGAAGTGTTCGCCACGGAGCCGCCAAAGCTTTCTTTGGCGGCAGAAGAACGCGGCCGCGAAACCGTCGAGAACCTTTTGGCTGCGGGCTTGATCCGCCGCCCCCAGATGTCTCCCTCAACCGGCGGCTTGCTTCCCACAGAACTGCCGCCACGAGATTTTTTTTACCAATCCCGTATCATCTTCACTTTGCGCGAGGACCGTGGAAGGCTCCTGGGATTCGCTGGTCGCGCACTAATCCCGGGTGACGACCCGAAGTATCTTTACTCTCCAGGCTTTCCGCGAGCCGAAACGCTTTATCGTCTAGACCGCGTTCGTTCGGCCATTCGCGCCCAATTCAAGAATAAACCGCAGCGAATAGATGTATTCGCCGTTGAGGGGCTGCTCGATGCACTCCGCCTCGAAGCACTTGGGCTGAATGCCGTTGCTATTCTCGGAACCCAGTTAACGCCGGCTCAGGCGCACCTCTTCGCCCAGCTTGCGAGCGACCTCGACCGCGACGGCTGCCAACTTGTCGTGCATCTCTTCCTCGACGCCGACGAGCCAGGGCGCCGCGCCCTTCGCACAGCTCTCCCGCGCCTGCTCGAAATTGGGGCTTCTGGCGACGCAACGGGATTCCTTGTGGACGTGGTCCTTCCTAGCCTGTCAGAAAAGAAGAGTGACCCCGACGAGCTGCTACGCGCCTGTAAAACCCAGGGGCAGGCCTGGGCTATCCTGGCGCAGTGTACGCACTCCGTGATGGAGGCACTCCTCGCGGATGCTCTACCGTGCGACCCAGTGGATCTGACAGAGATCTGCGGCCAACTTCCGGAGAGCTACCGAGTGCGCGCTTATCGTGAGATCGAACGCCACCTTAAACCGGAGATCTGGCAGCGTGTTGTCGAGCGTCTGGAGCCGTTCGCCCGCCATCTCGATTCTTCCGCCGCCGCGCTTGATCCCGCAGTGCGCCGTGAGATCGAGTCGTTTCTCCTTTCAAGACCCGCTCCGTTGCCCGCACACCCTATCACCCCTGGTGTAAGCCGCAACGAGATCAATCAGCTTCAGCGCGCAATGCATGTCGCTCTTGCCAGTGGGCAGCGCCGGGAGTTGCCTGTGGACGAAGGGAGCTGGGAGCGGATGGACGCGGCGGTGGAAATTTCAATACCATCCTTGGTGGACCGTCTCTGTAAAGGCCTTCATACCACCGAGCCGATGATAGCCACGCTTGTGCCGAAACCGCCCCGCGATTTTCGCTCTAAAGCGCTGCCGTGCGCTGAGGCGCTCACAATGCAGCAGTACCTCCTAAACGAGATCCTCCGAGAACACTCGCAGGCGCCAGAATTCTCTCAGGTGATTCCGGCCATCCGTTATGCTTCCGGTCGGAACGCCGGGCGCCCGTGGATGACCGGTGGTCCGCGGGAGCAGCGCGTCGCCGAAACGGTATCGTTCGCCTATCAAGTTGACATGGACGTGGTTGAAGGCCGCGTGGCACCTCGACGCGAAGGGATGTTCCGGCCTTATTACCGCTGCTGGCGCGAATTTATCAGCTTCATTGATCGCCGCGCGGCGGCCTGCCGAGTTCCCCTTCTTCACGTCGCCCGCCTCGACATCCGCCGCTTTTACGACACTATCGCTCGTCCCATCGTCATTGACGCGCTTCTGCCTGGCTTACGCGACGCGCTCTCTGCGCTTGCGGACGCCACGCAACCCAAGCGGAGCGCCAAGTCGTGTGCCCCCTTGTTTTCCCCCTCAACAGAGACGCCCGATGAACGCGCCCAACGGATGGTTGATTGGCTGTGCGACGAAAGCTTCAACTTCGTCATTGAGAATCCTAAGACTGGCGAGCCTGAGCGAAAGCGTCACGGCATCCCTCAAGGACCGGACCTCTCCGCCTACTTGGCGAATGTCGCGCTGTTCCGACTTGATTACGAGCTACAGAAGATTGTCAAAGACCTCGATGAAGAGGCTCGCAAGGAACATGGAAACAATACTGACAATAAGGCTATCCGCGGCGGGGTTTACGCCCGCTACGTGGACGACATGGTGCTAATCGCCCGGACACCACACGATGTCAGCCGCATGCGTTCAGCCGTTGAGCGACACCTTGCAGAACTAGGCTTGACATTAAGTCCCAAAACAGAACCGCTTCCGCCTATGGATGAGCCTACCTTTCGTGAATGGCTTACCTCGGAACGTGGAGCAGCACTTGGAGCCTCCGGAATTTACGAAGGACCGCCATCGACCGATGCACTCAACGCTCTCGACCCGCTAATTGATGCCGGCGATATCGACCGAGGAGATTCGCTCCAGATTCTTCATTCGCCGCGACTTGAAGATCCGCTCACGAGTGCATCGGAAGTCATGGCCGCCATCCAAACTGCGCGGCTTGCCCACGACCTTCGTCACGGCGATCGAGCAAAGGCGGCGCAGCACATTTGGCGCTGCGTCCTTAAACCTAATTCTGGTCCGAGGCCAACATCGTCCGCCGAAGCAACGAATAGTTTCGCCAAGCTTTGGGATGAAACCGGCGGTCAACTTCCATTTCTAGGAGGTCACGGACGGGACTCGGAGCCGCGGCCAATCGCTGACCTTCTCGCTTGGCTCGAGGGCATTGATCGGCTGCTGGGATCGCGCAGGGATCGCGATCCTAATTTTTCCTCTGATCAACACCGAGAACTGCTTGCAATGCGCGAGGAACTTGCCCGTCTCGTCCGGGACGGGCTCTGTCCTGCCGTCAGAAAACTCTTTGATCAAGGCGATGTAGCAATGCACGAGCATATGTTGGGACTCCGCTGCATGACTATTTTGCGTGCCGCAATCTTGGTTGTGCCAAACGGGGGGGTGCCTCAATGGTTCCTCGACGAACAGGCGGTGCATCCTCCCCGCACTCCCGGCCAAAAGCGTCTCATAATCTCGATAGCCCAAGCAGGCAATGAAATCGCGCTTCTTGAGCGTGCGGCGCAGCAAGATGAGCGTGAGGATTGGCTACTTCTTCACGAAGTGACCGCCCGTCTTCAACTCGCGGCGGTCAAGCCGCCTCCTGACGCATCCACCCTCAGCGAGAATCGCTTCGAGCAGCCACCCCGTGATCCACTTGCGCCTCTCTCGGTACGCTTACAAGACGTTCAGAAATTTCGGGAGCTGATGGCTATCGACGCGTTCTTCTACCAAGCCCTTGGATTTCTGTTGCCAAATTTGGAAGGTTTCATCCCGGCGAAGTCGGAAAATGGGCAAAGCGCTGCACGTGCTGTCGCCCGGATGCTGTCTGGCGTGGCCCCGCAGCACCTTCAGCAACTTCTTCAAAATCGCCCTCTTCTCACACGCGCGATTCTCAATGCTGGCAATGCAAACTGGCGTGGTCAGGCGATTGCAACCCCGCCAGGGGTTGGCGTCCGTGGCTTGGTCGGGATTGAGGATGACAAAACTGCCGGAGGGCAGAGCGTCGTCCGGGTCGATTTCAAAGATGACGAAACCGTCACATTCTGCCCTCCTGATCTAAAATGGGAGCAAGGTCAAGCACTCGCGGAAAACGCCCTACACCCTTTTACAGCTTCGCTCGGCCAGCGACACCTCCTCAGCCCCCATAATGAGGGAGATGCCCTCCCATCCACGGTCTTAGCATGGCTCGCTGAGGCTTTTTCTGCTCTAGCTGGATCTCAAAAGCGTGAGGATGATAGGGTTTGCGCAGCAACTGCCATGAACCTTGTGGGTCGAGGCGTGGGCGAGGAACCAAATGAAACCGTCTGGCAGGTCTTGGGATACGAGGTGGAAGCATCACGGCTGCGTGGCCAAGCGTTCCTCCGCCGAGGCAATGGACTCATACTGGAGCGGGTCGCAGACTGGCAGGATCACCTTTGGCGGGTAGGCACGGCTCTCGCTGATTTTCTCGGTCGCCTGGATGTGAGCCGATCCACGCCAAGTTTGCGGTTTACTGCGAAGGCGCACATCGTGGCAAATGGTTCCGACTGGGCCGTCGAAGCAATGCTTCGCTTCAGCCTGACGCGCCTGCGTGGCTGGGCTTACCCGTCACCTGATGCACTACCTGCATCACAACGATTTCCAAAATCCATCGGACGTCTCTTGGTTCGTCTACGCACGTTTCCTGTCAGAGTTGATGACGAGCATAGTCAAAATGAACGCATCGCTCATCTGATCGCTACTCTAGGTGATGGCCGGGCTCTCAACGCGCGAAGTGAATGTGAATTTGATTTCACACTGTCCGGGGGCGCCGCTGCGCTTCTGGCCGACCTCGTGCGTCCCCAGTTCCGTGGCGATGAAGAACTTGCTTCCAGGCTCCCGCGGCATCAGCCACCCTGGCCCGATTGGACTCCTGCACGTCGACCCGCTCGCGCATGGCTCGGCCTCGCCCTGCGGCTTGATGCACTAATCCGAGACGATTCCCAGCCCGACGACCCAACGCTCAGTACTATCGCAGCCGGTACCAGGCTGCTCTCGATAGAGGCACAACTGCGTGCCCAAGCTCTTGAACTGTGGGCGATGATGGACGATGCTGACCGTGAAAGGATCCGCCGCGACCCAACATTTGGAGGCGACGAGCCGCTCGATGATACCGCGCTATTGCATCGAAACCAGGAGACCGATCCTGCATACTCTGGCCCCGGGTTGAACCTGCGTTTCCTAATGGACACAATCTCCGAGGCCACGGCGCAGAACGCTGGCGCTCGTTTCCATGTGCTTGCCGGTGTCACGCCCGTCGGGTGGGCTGTTTTATTGGCCAGCTTAATCACCGATGCGCTGCGGAGGCAACCTTCCGTCGCACTGCACGCTGCGCGATCTGCAATCGACAGTATCGCCGTTGATCTCATGGCAGGCATTGACCCCACTGGCGAAGCACCATGGGACGATCTCGCACCGCTGGCGAGCAAGCTAACGAAAGAAAAGATAGGCTATGTGTTCGCTGCCACAAAGGAACTTGACCAAGCAATGGGGATTGTGGTCGAGTCGCGCAGGTCGGAGCTATTTAGGCTCCACTCCGATTCACGTACCGGTTTGGCCAAGGTTGAAACTGACTCTGGCAGTTATCAGTTTCCTTCGTGGCGCGTCAACTATGATGGACTTCATGGTGAACGCCAAGGCGGAGTTGAGCAAAAACTAGTCGGAGAGTGTTACGTGTTTCGCTGGTCTCAGGCGGTTATTAGTGGCCGGCTCCTGGACATCGGAGTTGTTAACCCTCATCTGGCCAGGTTGAGCGATCTTGAATCTTCTGACTTCGATGGCTTAGAGCCAACCAGCCAATCTGGAGGCGAGTTGCCTTTCGCCAGCGAATTAAAACCAGTGGTACCCACGTCACCACCCAGCACCATTCCACGCAGTCTGGAAGGCGGGACATCTCCACCGGCGCAAACCGGTGCGGCCACCCCATCCACCACCAGCGATCCGCTAGCCGAAATACAGCGGCTCCAAGAAAGATCATGGGCCTCCCGCCCGGAAAAAGCAGGGCGTCATGCTCGGGTGGCGTTTTTCCAGTGGAATCTAGACGAGACATATCGTCATCCGGTTTTCGATGCTTGTCTTCGCGGGTTTCCAAGGGAAGATTGCCTCGACTCGGATAAGCACGAAGTCAAATACCCGGAAAGATGGAACGAGCCGGGAGAACTCCCAAGCTGTGCTGAGCACCGACGGCGCGCTCTGCTGAAATCAGTCCTGCGCGCCTGCCGCGCATTTAAAGTGGATATTTTACTTCTGCCTGAATACTCAATTCGGCCCGATACAGCGGCTTGGTTAAGAATGGAGCTTCCCGAATTAGCGCCTATCACATCCGTTTGGGCTGGCACATACCGGCAGCCGCCCAATATGCGCTTAAAGGTCGCCCCCAACGAGGAGCAGCCATCTGCATGGAGCGCCGTGATGCCTATAATTCTTGCGCCTGCACCGGGTGAACCGAGTTGGCGAGTCCGGCTGCGCCGCAAAAAGTACCCTGCGGTCGCGGTGAACGAGGTGTTCTGTCCAAAGACCACCTCTCTTGAACCCGAATTTAAGGCAACATCCGCAAAATTCGATCCCCGTGCCTACTCGAACGAGCTGATCTGCTCTGAGGTTTTCTTGGTCACCAGCCCGGCAAACCTTCTCGGAATGGTTCATGCCTTCCAGCGACTGCTCGTCAATTTTAGCGAGGGTCCTCAGCGCACTTTTAAGGAAATAGAGGACCTTATCACTCAGGATATCAGATCTTTTGCACACAACACCTCCCTCAGCCATGCGCTGGATCAACCACGCTTACTTCTCCTGGTTCCTGCGATGACTACCCGTTCCGTAGATTACTCGATTCTTGGCCAAGCGAGCTTCCTTGCGTCAGCCGTCACTACTGTATTCTGTAACGCGGTCGCCGGTCGCTTTGGTTGCGGGGAAAGCTGCATCATCGGGCACGACAGTTGGGGAAAAGAAGGGGGGCAAGCCGCTGGCTTTCCCGGGCCTGGTCCGTATCACGGCTCGCTGCCTGGTATCTACCATCCAGGACATTTCCATTCTGGAGGGCTTGGGAAGAGGGAACAGGCACTCGTGATCGCCGACGTTGATCCCGTTTATTCTCCGGAAGGAAAGCCGCGTCCGCAAATGCTTCCGCCACCTCTCTCGCTCGTCGCACATTTGCCGATCATCGAATCGATCAACCCAGAAGACTGTAAGGAAGGATGCAACTGCCAGCGGTGGCTGTCTTTGGACCGCATGCGTGATTTTCGCCTCTTCGCGGGAAAGCTTCTGGACACGCTTTCACCAGTCAGAGGTAATACGAGCCACGACAAGTCGCCCGAGAAGCTCGCAAATGTGCTTGAAGAACTGGAGATATTAGTCCTCACCAGCGGCAAATCAGACAAGGAGCAAAGTGGTTGGCTAAAGGAGCGGCGCCTGGCTTATTTGCGAGAGCACGCGAATTCTTCAAGGAGTTGGCCTCCGCCTGTTGCTGTTGATTGGCTCTTCGCCGATTTAACCGGGGAACACGCCAATTTCCCCAAGTTGGAGGTGCCAGCCTATTCCCTTGCGACTGGCGAGATCCCCCCGGGCTGATCCATTCTGAGAGGCACCGTGAACTTGCAAAAACGGTCGGCGCGGAGGTGCTGACATGTGCTACTCCAGAAAATCCTCTTTCGCACCCACCGCTCCGATCCGTTCATCTGGGCGGGCATCGGTTTCAACACCGGGCCAGAGTACAGCTAACGCCTCGACGGCGGCCACGCGAAATCCAGTCTTGAGTTTCGGGACTTCGCGCTCAATCGCTTGCAAGGCGGCGCCCAACGCGCCCTCAACTTGCACCCGCTCCTTCGGTGGCGCGCAGAATCGACGCAGGGCCCCTACATTCCCCACTAACTCGTTCAATCGGCGAACAGTCTGCCAGTCTCGCATAACGAGCCATTCGCCGCCTTCGTCCGTCCTCTCTGCAGACACTACAACGCTTCGAACTGGAGTATCCCTCCCCGTGACGCGGTCAACAATGCGGGCGACAATTACAGGTCGAGGCAAAACCGTACTGCTGACACTTGCCACACAAGCCGATTCATTGAGCGCCTGGCTCAATGCCTGCTCGACGATCTTGTGACCAACCCCGACGACGCGCTGAACTGAATCCTTTCCGCGGATGCTCCGGTCAAATACCAGTCCTTCGTATGTCGAACGGACGCCGACTTCGCGCAACCACGCTTCCGGCGTCTTGAACCCCAGCGATCCATCAACCTCTCGTCTTGGCCGCCGCCGATTCTGAACTAACATTGCCTCCACGAACGGTCGAAGATCGGGGAGGTCAACCGGCGGCACGTCTTTCCCCACGGCCTGAAAATCGAATCGGTCACAATTACCGACGATCTCCTTGACGGTCGCAATCACGTCGCGTCCGCCGAATGTCGCTGTTTTTTGATCAAACCATGCTCCTAACGATTCTGTAGGCACCTGAGGTGCTTCGGCGAATAACTCTCGGAATAAAGATGGCGAGGTCATCCCGAGCACCATTTGAAGCAAATCCTCTGGTTCATCCATAACGTGGCCAAACGCCACCATGATGTTGCCGATTTTGGAATTCAGCTTGTCCCAAATTCTGGCCTCCACCGTCTCGGGATTGCGGAGTGTGACCACTTCGACACGCTCTTTTTGACCATACCGGTTTAGTCGTCCGACGCGTTGATGCAGTCGCATTGGGTTCCACGGAAGGTCAACATGCACCAACGAGTGGCATCGCTCCTGCAAATCGATGCCTTCGCCGCCAGCTTCCGTTGAGATTAGGAATCGCACCTTGCCTTCATTGAACAGTTCGGCGGCATCTTCCCTGGTTTGATGCCTGGTGCGTATCTGGCCGTCGCGCCCCATGACTTCATCTGCCCGGCCGTCTCCGTTAATGAATGCAACGCAATCATCGCCGAAACGCTGAATGAGCTCCGACATCAAAAGGGACTGCGTGGCCTTGTATTCCGTGAAGAAGACAACGGGCTGGGTGGCAAACCGTGTATCGACCAAGGAAAGAACCTTTTCGATCTTCGTCTCCCGCCGGACCTGGTCTGCTACCGCGAGTAGGTCGCGCAGGCGAGGTTCCTCGTCGGCCATCAATTGAACGCCCGTCGCTAACTCAGCGATTTGCTCTTCAAGGCGGTTAATCTCATCACTTGGCCCTAGACCCTCGAGTTGCGCATACTCCGACCCAAGCTCCTCCATTTTTCGCCGCAGTTCCGCAAGCTTCTGCCTCTGTTCCAAGAGTCGTTTCAGTCTTCCGCGCAGTGCCCGACGAATGGCGGCAACCGAACTGGATGCGAGTTTCTGCATCGCAATAAGCACAAGCATCACTAACCGCTGATCCGATGTGCCTAGCGTTGAGGCGTACGCCTTCCCCGAGAGGATGAATTCGGTCAGCATTCCATAGAACCGCGCTTCCTCGGGCGAATACGCGTAGGTCTCCGACGTGACGGCTGGCGGCTGGAAGAGCAGCTGTCCTTTCAAGTCGGTGACGTTGTTTTTGTTATTCCGGATCACGACCTCGCGCATGTGCTTCAGCTGGCGAGCCAGAGGCTCACGTGGGTTAAAAAGGTCCGGCCGCAGCAGCTGAAGCAGCGCCAAAAACCCAAAGTTCTTTCCCCGGTGCGGTGTTCCTGTGAAAAAGATCATCGAAGCTACCCTTTTTTCCTCAACCAACCGTTGAGCCAGTTTGTAGCCAAGGGTTGGACCGGAATCCTCGTCGGCATTTACATGGTGCGCCTCATCAATGATGAAGAGGTCCCATGGAGAACTTTCGAAAAGCCGCTCATGCCTTCCGCCACGGTCCAGCCGGAGGGTGGAAAGCGACGCGACCACCTGATTGTGCGTATTCCAGAAATCGCTACGCTCCGAATCGGCCTCAGTGACGTAACGGGCAAGACGAATGTCGAACATCGTTCTCAGCCGATACTGCCACTGCTCGACCAAAGACGCGGGACACACGATCAGAAGCCGACGAACCAACCCTTTCGAAAGTAATGGCCACAGGATCAATCCAGCCTCAATCGTTTTGCCCAGCCCGACATCATCCGCCACAAGCCACCGCGCAGGCCAACCTGAAAGGATACGGCGGCAGACCCACAGTTGATGCGGCAGCAATGCGATTCTGGATCTGGAAAATACCCCCCAGGTGTCATTTACAGAAACGATCGAAGCCGCGAGGGATTTCAAAATCACAGGGAGGGGCGAGTCCCACTCGCCCTGGGCAAGGCAATCAGACACGGAGCGGACAACTGTGAGGTTGCTTTTCTCACATTCCTCCAAGGCATCGTCAAAACGAACGATGACCGTTATTCCCTTGTCGAACTCGACGGTGCCCAAACCAAATGTTTGGTTTCGCACCCGAGTTCCAGATTTTAAATTTATGGTAAGTGGCATTTTATCTAATTAGGACTTTGCGCCCATCCCACAGGGTTACCCATCTCCCGTCCTGGCTTGAAGAGTATCCATCGCCATCAGCCGCAAAAGTTCGACCACAGAATGTTTGCTGCAACTCCTCATCCTCACTCAGGGCCAGGAGTGGCAAATCGAAGCTGCGGCCGAAGGTGGCGCGCTCAGGCCCCAAGTGAGCTATGAGAAATTTATGGATCACGCCGGAGCGTTCGTTCATGGATGCGCCTTCAACCTCATCGCAGCCGAGGACTTTAAGGAGTGCACACACCCGGCCGGCGGGGACGTAGCAGTGTCGATGGACATGGTCGTTGCGCAAGATGTCAAGCCGAGTCAACTCCCGGATCACAAAGTATACCCCCATGCCCAGTGCCCGGTTCAACGCCGGCGCATCCAGATCGCTTCCGGAAAACACTGCACTGGTCCGAATTGCGATGATTTGGTCGAGTGCAAATTTCTGCTTTACGCGACTAATGTTGAGAAATGCTTCAGCGTAGTGGGTCAGCCATCGTGAGATCTGGTAAATGGACACGAACTGCTTCATCCATTGGTAGTATTCGTGCTCATCGGTCGGACTGTCCAAATACTCCTCAAGAATCCCCATCCATCGCTGGGCATCGCTTTGCTGATCCGCGAAGACACTCAGCCAGTCTTTTCTATCACACGTATCCAAGAAGTTCCGGTGCTGTTCGAGGCGAGTACGTCCGATGCTGTGAGATGCCCCCAGCAGCAACAGCTTAATCCATTCACGCCGGTCGTTTAAATCGCTCGGATCAAAATCGGTTTTTATTCCTGGTGGCCGACCGCCGGGGTAAAGGCGGTTTTCGTATCTACTCGTCCATGCTCTTCCTTCGGCCTCCCACCACTCAAACAACTTGTCCAATACTACTTTGGGATCCGGCGGTGGCGGCGGTTTTGGAGCTGGCTTTTCCGTGCGATCTGACAACCCCAGCCATGCTTTGAAGACCTCATCACCCAAAAGCTCATCGGGGATACGGCCGGCATGATAGGCAGCCTTGGTGGAAATGCCTTGTCCCTCGTGGGGAAACCATGGCGCACGGAACACTATGCCCAGGTTTTCATACGCCATGAAACGACTTTTTTCACCCAAGAATCTGAGAATCCCAAGAGCATCCTCCACGGTTAGGTTTTGGGCTTTTGCCAACTCACTGATGTCATCGGCGGTGGGGTTGGTCTTGATCCCGGCATAAATGAGCAATTGGACCGCAGGCTCATTATAGCTGGCGCTGATACAATCTAGAGACCGCGGCGGCAGGTGTTGCTTTCCGGGAAAGTTGGAAGGCAATAGTTCGCAAGGCAGCAACGAAGCAATGTTTTCGGCGGATCGATCCACGAGAATCTGACAGAGCGCAATCCATTCACCCGCCTTGCGCGATTGTTCCTCATTCAGACAAGCGGCAAGACGATTCAGGAGGTCGGGTTTCAGTGCGAACCACGCCTTCTCTCTAAAAGATGCGGCGATTTCAGCCCACCCGATGGCTATTAGACCCGGGGCCACTTTTTTGCCCGCATAATCACAGGCCCGCCGATAGGCCGTGGCGAAACCGTCAATGACAATTGTCCCCGGCAACATGGGGATATCCTTGTATCCACCTGCGGTTATGGTGACTCCGGCATCGACGAGCGCCTTGCGAAAATCATCGGGCAGCTCCGAGAAATAGACGTGCGGCGCTGATCCCAGGCTTACGGGCCTGCCTTGGTCCAATGTTGGAACGATGGGGCTGCGCTCGGCTAAGCTGACCAATTCAGTAGCCAGAGATCTACGCAAAGCATCGCACTCCACATCACCACGCTCCCACTGCCAGCAACCCCAAAACCTTCGCAACACCTCTGAAAGGGACGCACCAGTCGCCGGGCCGGCGCAAATTCCTTTGACAAGGCATTCGAGCAAGGCCGTCACTTCGGCGATTCTTCCAGCGTTGGCCTTCGGGTCAACCAAATGCGTTCGTCCAGACTGCACTTCAAAACGGTGTGACACCGCCAATCCGCAGCTAAGTCTTGCTTGCAGCGGGAGGGCGGCATAAAGGTCTTGAGGGAATACCTCGTCCCACCGGGCCGGAATTCCCTCGGAGTTTAACAGAAGGGCCAACTGTCCGGCATGGGTGCGACTCCGGCATCTTAACAGTTTTACCACATTCCCCCGGACTGCACCCGGAGCAGACAGGTCGACCTGTTCGACTATTGCATCATCTGATTCGAGGATCACCTCCGGTTTGGCTGTCATGGTGGTGAACGGACCGTTCAGCGGCTTAAACTCGAGTCGTGTCGTCATCCGGAGAAAGGGGAGCAGGCCCAGAAGTTTCCCGGCCTCTTGACAATCCGCTACGTCCTCCCGGAGCGGCAGTCGTATGCGCGTAAACTGTTCCGGCAAGTCTCCAAGGGGGAGAAGTTCTTCCGGCAAGCACCCCGATTTGATGCGAAAGTGCCAGGCGCCAGAGTGGATTTCGGGACTGTCGGTCAGTAAAAACACACTTTTGAAGCCCAATCCAAAGCGGCCAATAGGTGCGGTTCCAGACGATTCCCCAGCGGCCATGCCTGAGTGAGGCTTGAAGCTCCCGGCGGACCGAAGAACTCCTTCGACGTCTTTGGCAAAACTCCGATCCTGCTTGGGTCCGTGCTGCCAATAATTGAACGGACGCCCCTGATGCTGGACCTCTAGAACGCGTTCCCCGTGTTCGCTTCTGACATAGCGGTAGATGATGTCACAGGGCTGAGGCGTCGCCATTCCGAGTTGTTGCATTTGGTAACTATTTAGGTCGACGGCAGTCAATTTGTTCGAGGATTTAATTTGCGAACTGAGGCGGGCGCGAAGCAGGCAAAGTTTTTTGCATTTCCCGCTGGACTCTGATGCCACCTTCTGCCAGCATCCGCGGTAATGGATTGCGATTGTGTTATTCAAGGCCGGAGGATCGGGGCGGCGGAAGTCGCCGACATTCGGCGGATCATGGCGGAAAATCCCGCGTTTAGTCGCTACAAGCTTTCCCGGGCTTTGTGTGTTCTCTGGAGCTGGCGCGATCCCAAAGGCCAAATCAAAGACATGGCTGCCCGCGCGCTTTTGGGAAAGTTGCACGAGCGCGGCTGGATCTCGCTTCCGGCCAAGCGCCGCGCTTCCCCCAATCGGATGCGTCACCGCAAGGTCGCCCGCATCGAGCATCCGAATGATCCGATTAGTGGACTTCTGGCGGAACTGCTGCCGCTGGAGATTCGGGTGCTCAGTCAACGCTCCGAAGGGCTGGCGCTCTTCGAGAGCCTTCTCCAACAGCATCACTACTTAAGCTACACCAGTGCGGTGGGATTGAATCTCAAGTATCTGGTGCTGGACCGCCGCGGACGGCCGTTAAGTTGTTTGCTCTTTGGTTCGGCCGCCTGGAAATGCGCGGCGCGCGACACCTTCCTGGGGTGGAGTGCTCCCGAACGGGAGACTCACCTGCAACAGATCACCAATAACACTCGATTTATCATATTGCCCTGGGTCCGGGTCGCGCACTTGGCCAGTTATGTGTTAAGCCAGATCTTGAAACGGCTGGCCAACGACTGGTGGGTCAAATACGCCCGAGCCTTGGATCTGGTCGAAACCTTCGTCGATGCCTCCCGTTTTCAGGGGAGCTGTTATCGGGCGGCCAACTGGCTTTATCTGGGCCAGACGACCGGGCGAACGCGGCAGGATCGCTGCTACACGATCCACGTGCCGCCCAAGCTGGTGTTCGTCTATCC
>Ga0224555_1003700_pt1 | contig 15194 bp, 15 predicted proteins | sample 714S23034metaG_FD_180687 | JGI IMG/M metagenome (GOLD analysis project Ga0224555, IMG submission 180687) | Peat soil microbial communities from Stordalen Mire, Sweden - 717 S2 30-34 | ecosystem: Environmental > Terrestrial > Soil > Wetlands > Peat | place: Sweden: Norrbotten County, Stordalen...
GATTGCCGAGAGCCGGAGCGCTGGCCGAGGGCATTGGAAATGGACGACTTCATCTTACTCTCATTGAAATCTGGTTTAATAGCCCTTGGGGTACGGCGGCCCCAATTTTTGTGCCAAAATCGCTGGCTGACCCTGGTCTGTTTGGCACGCCCGGCATGGCGTCTGCGTGGTATGGAGGCTTGCTGATTTCCGCCATAAGCTACAAGGAGATGTTTAGATGTCGAATTCCGCTGAAGTTTCCAGTCCCGCATCCTCATTACCGCACTATGGCGCGCAATTGACGCCTCCCCGCCGCATCCGTGTGATCGGCGTTCCGCTTGACCTGGGCGCCAGCCGCCGCGGGGTGGACATGGGGCCATCGGCCGTGCGCGTGGCCGGGCTGGAGGCGCGGCTGGAAGCGCTGGGCCACCAGGTGACGGACGGGGGCAACATTCGGGTGGAGATTGCCGAGACCCAGACGTCGGGCAAGGAAAACGCGCACTATCTGAAGCAGATTGCCCAGACCTGCACGCGCACCGCAGAGGCGGTGGTGAAGGCCCTGGAGGAAGGGATGACGCCGCTGGTGCTGGGCGGAGACCACTCGGTGGCCGCCGGGTCAGTCTCCGGCGTGGGGGAGTTCTATCGGCGCAAGGGAGAGAAGATTGGAGTGGTTTGGATCGATGCCCACTCCGACATCAACACGCCGGAGACCTCGCCTTCGGGCAACGTGCACGGCATGCCGCTGGCCGCGCTTCTGGGGCTGGGGCCGGAGGCGCTGGGCAACATCTTCGGCTACGCGCCCAAGATGCTGGCGGAGAACACGGTGCTGATTGGGGTGCGGGAGATCGACGCCGCCGAGCGGGAGAACATCCGCCGCGCCGGAGTGGCCGGGGTGTACACCATGCGCGACATCGACGAGCGGGGCATGAGAACGGTGATGGAAGAGGCGCTCGCCGTGGCCGGACGTGGGACGGCCGGATACTGCATCTCGCTGGACATGGATTGGATTGATCCCGAGGATGCGCCGGGAGTGGGCACGCCGGTGCGCGGCGGCGCAACGTACCGCGAGGCGCACCTGGCGATGGAGATCATCGCCGACCACGGGCGTCTGCTGAGCTTCGAGATTGTCGAAGTGAACCCGGTGATCGACGAGCACAACCGCACGGCGGATCTGGCGGTGGAGCTGGCCTGCTCGGCGTTTGGGAAGAAGATATTGTGAGGGGTTCTACACTGGTTCAGTGCTGAATTTTTAGCGTCCTGTGCGGTGATCGAAAAAACAATGGCAAAAAAACTGCGGGTGGGAATTTTGTTTGGCGGACGGAGCGGGGAGCATGAGGTTTCTCTGCTCTCGGCGGCTTCGATTCTGAAAGCGATTGACCGGCGGAAGTTCGAGGTGGTGCCGATCGGCATCAACAAGGCCGGTCATTGGCTGACCTCGGGTGCGGCGCAGGGGCTGCTGGAGGGGTCGAGGCGGGAAGAGCTGACGCCAGGTGTGCCTGAAGGGGCGAAGACACCGGCAGCGAATATTCCCAAGGCTGGGAAAAAACTGCGTGCGGGCGATCCGGCGGCTACTCCCGGAGCGCAGGTGCTGGCCGAGGGACAACCTGCGTTGTTGGCGCCGGAACCGGCTGCGGCGACGGCGGAGCTGACTCACGGCAAAGTTGCGGCTTTGGATAGCCATGCGGCGCTGGGCGGGCAATCGCTGGACGTGGTTTTTCCGGTGCTGCACGGGACCTTTGGAGAGGATGGAACCATCCAGGGGCTCTTTGAGCTGGCGGGGATCGCGTATGTCGGCTCGGGCGTGCTGGGCTCGGCGGCGGGGATGGACAAGGACGTGATGAAGCGGCTCTTTGCCAATGCCGGGCTGCTGATTGTGAAGCATGTGACGCTGCTGCGGGCGCAGTGGGAACGCGCGCCCGGCAAGGCCGTCGCGCAGGTTGAGGCGGCGCTCGCCTATCCGGTGTTTGTAAAGCCGGCGAACCTGGGCTCGTCGGTGGGCATCAGCAAAGCGCATGACCGCAAGGAACTCGCGGTGGCGCTCGATTTGGCCGCCAGGTACGACCGCAAGCTGGTGGTGGAGCAGAGCGTAGGAGGAAAAAAGGCCAAGGCGCGCGAGTTCGAGGTTGCGGTGCTGGGCAATGACTCGCCCCAGGCGAGCGTGGTGGGCGAGATTATTCCCGGCAAGGAATTTTACGATTACGAAGACAAGTACCTCTCCGAAGGCGCGGTTCCGGTGATTCCGGCGCGGTTGAGCAAGGCCGAGGCAAAACATGTCCAGGAGATGGCCATCGCGGCTTTTCGTGCCTGCGATCTGGCCGGCCTGGCGCGGGTGGACTTCCTGATGGAGCCGGAGGGCAAGCGTCGCATCTTCCTGAACGAAGTGAATACCATGCCCGGATTTACCAAAATCAGCATGTACCCCAAGCTGTGGGAGGCCACGGGGCTCAGCTACAGGGATCTGATTACGCGGCTGATTGAGCTGGCCTTGGAACGGCATGCGGAGAAAAGCCGGACGATTTACAGCAGGGAATGAAAAGCAGGGAATAGGGATCAGGGAACAGATGGTTTGCTTGCGGTGTCTAACTTGATAGTGGCTAAACAGTCAGGGGAGGGGCAAACTATCTCAACGTTCCTCACATTGAGGTTTGTGCTTTCCCACCCTTGCGACAGAAAAAAGTCGCAAGGATGGGGCACGGAGTCTGTTCGGTTAGTCCCTCGTCCCTGTTTCCTAGTCCCTGCCTTGCCGTATTCTGAATTCAAGGAAGAAACTCCATGACTCTGCTCGATGCTCCAGTTTATGACGAAGCACGTGATCGCCGCCGGCGTGCGATTCTCCTCAGCGCGGCGGGGTTGCTGCTGGTGCTGTTTGTGGGCTGGTGGCTGGCGGCTGGCCGCCCGGTGGACTGGCCCTGGCAGTGGAACAACCACCTGCGGGGAAGAATGACGGTGAACCACTTCCTGACAGCGGTGGAAAAGAACGATCTGCCCGCGGCCTACGGCATCTGGATCCACGACAAGAACTGGCAGCAGCATCCGGCGCGGAGCGGCGCCTACACCTTCGATCGCTTCCAGGGGGACTGGAGCTCACAGAGCCCCGACAACGAGTACGGCGCCATTCAGAGCCACCAGATTGTGGCGGCGCGCATGTACGGCAATGTGCTGTTGATGGCCGTGCTGGTCAACGGGCGCAAGAGCAAGGCGCTCGACATCGACTGGGATCCCAAGACGCACCAGCTCAACTTTTCGCCGCCAGATGTGGAGCTTTATCTGGGGCCGTAAAAGCAGCAAGTCAGCGAGTCAGCGCGCGGTTAGCGGAGCTAGCGTTGTTAGCTGCGATGTTTGCATGGGCTTCATACTCTGCGGATAAGGTGGTGAGGGTGGAGTCCGTGCGCGTTATACGGGCTTCGCCAAATTTTTTCCGGCGACTTTGCCTTCCGGTTTGCATCGAACCGGCAAGGAGAACATCATGTCCCAGAGCACGCACGACCGGGCCGCGGAACTCCATAATCTGGCAGCTCACGCCCACGCCGCCGCCGCTGAATCCCATGGCAAAGCAGATCGTCTGACCGCTCACGAACTCAGCAGGCAGGCTCTCGAACATTCGCAGAACGCCCATAAGCATTCTGAGCAACTCGTCGAGGAAGCGGAGAAACCCGCCAAAGAATAGGCTGGAAGATACATTCCGTCAGTGGGATACAGCTTTACTGTCTTTGTGCGCCTACGCCACGGCTGAAGCCGTACCCAAGCAACGCAACCATCTTTTCCGCAGCCTGTTTATGCGGTGGAGTTCACGGTTGCTAGCTCGGCCAACGTTTTTTCCAGGCTGGCGATATCTTCCACATTCAGGGACTTCTGTGCCGGGTCGATCTGCTTGAGCAGGCCGCAGAGTACCTTGCCTGGAGCAAGCTCGATGAAGGCCTGCGTTCCGGCGCCGATCAGCGTCTTCATGCAGTCAATCCAGCGCACCGTGCCGGTGACCTGGCGGGTGAGGGCGTCGCGCACCTCATCGGCGGTGGTGACCAAGCCGCCGGTGACGTTGGCGGCCACGGGAATGCGAGGGTCGGATAGCGTCAACTCGCCCAGCACACGCTCGACTTCCTCCTGTGCGGGTTGCATCAGGGCGCAATGGAAGGGCGCGCTGACGGGAAGCATGACGGCGCGCTTTGCGCCGTTGGCCTTGGCTAGCGCTGAGGCCTTCTCGACCGCGGCCAGTGCGCCGGAGATGACCGTCTGGCCGGGGGAGTTGAGATTTGCGGCAGAGACGGCCAGGCCGGTCTCCTCGGCGGCCTGCCGGCAGATCTCCTCCACCTGGGCGGAGTCCAGCGCAAGGATGGCGGCCATGGCGCCCTGGCCGGCTGGAACCGCCAGTTGCATGGCCGCTCCGCGTGCCTTCACGGAGCGCACGGCGTCGGCGAAGCTGATGGTCCCGGCGGCCACGTGCGCGCTCCATTCGCCCAGGGAGTGACCAGCGGCCACGGCCGGCACAATCCCATGCAAGCCCAGCACGCGCAGGGTGGCGATGCTCGCGGTGAGAATGGCCGGCTGAGTGTTTTCCGTCAGCTTGAGGTCTTCCGCAGGCCCCTCGAAGATCAACTTTGAAATAGGGAAGCCAAGGGCCTCGTCGGCCTCGGCGAAGGTCTCGCGCGCAACGGGAAAGCGGTCGGCCAGTTCGCGGCCCATGCCGACGGCCTGTGACCCCTGTCCCGGAAAAAGAAATGCGACTTTGATGGACATTGCAGAGATGATTTTACCGGATGGGGGCGGGGAGCGTTCTGGATTTGTGGTTTCCCACCCTTGCGGCGGAAAGAAACCGCAAGGATGGGGCACGGAGTATTTATGGAAGGATCACGTGCTGATTCAGTTCCAGCGCTTCTTGTCGTCGGGGTCGTCGTCCAACTGACGGCCCTGGCCGTCGAAGCGGACGGTGCGTCCCTGGGAGCGCATGTAGACCTCGAATTTGCGGGCGGCGCGGCGGCGCTTCCAGCGGTAATAACGGTTGCGCAGGCCGTACCACCTCTCGCTGAGGCCGAGCGAGAGGCCGCGGCGCGGGGCCATGTGGATGTAGAACAGGCCGGCCAGCGCGCCGCCCAACTGGGCAAAGGCGTACATGCGCTGTTGGCCGAAGAGCATGGCGACGGTGATCAGCCCGTAGATAACCGCCAGATAGCGAGCCTTGATGCCGATGGGCAGGGGGAAGAGCATGAACTGCACATCACCGTAGAGCGTGCCGATAGCCACCAGCAGGCCGAAGATGCCGCCGAAGCAGCCGTAGAGCGAGACGGCGCCCACCGAAAAGCCCAGCGTGTGGCTGCACTCGTAAATCGCGACTGCGGCGATGGCTGTTCCCACCACGGAGGCGGCGTAGAGGCCCATCACCCAGTTGGAGCTGTGCGTGCCCTCCAGAAAACCGGCAAGGAACCAAAGCGACAGAAGTTCGAAGAGCGTGCCGAGCAACGTGAGATGGACGAGGCTGTAAGTGAAGGGCTGCCAGAGCCCGCCATGCAGGAAGAGGCCGGGGGTGAATTCAAAGGAGAGCGCGAGCAGGCCAGCGTTGGCCGTGGAGACTAACCCCGCCAGCAGCAGCGCAAAGTAGGCGGCGAGGTTCCAGAGAACCAGGCGGCGGGTGGCGCCGTGGAATTCGGGGAAGGCGAACGGAGTGGAGCCAATCCGGGGCATAGTGGTCAGTCTCAGGGTAAACCGAAAAGCGGGCGAGTGTCCTGGGTCATTGCGAACGGCTTGCGCGCTCCCCACATTCCGGCGCGGTTCTGTCCCGGAATCGTCTAAGGAAAATGAGCGCGTCTCGAAGCGGGGGAGATCATGGCGTATTCTTCCTCTTGGGAGTTCCGGTGGCGATTTTGGTTTCGGCCTCTTGACCTCAGGCCGGTCTCTCCCAAAGAATAGCGGAGTTGCACAACAAATTACCGTCATACTGCAATTTGAGATCACGTGGAGAGAGGAGGCTGATATGGCCAGCTGCCCTGAATGCGAGAATAGTCTTGACGTCGAGTTGGACGAAGTGGAAGAAGGCGACGTGGTCGTCTGCGATGAATGTGGAACGGAGTACGAGGTGGTCGGCGTTGAACCGCTGGAGCTGGTGCGGGTGGGCGAAGACCTGGACGAGGACGACGAGGTTTTGCCCGACGATGAAGAGGAGGAAGAGTGAAGTTTAACCGCACGAGTTTAGTAGCCGGGGCGGCATTTGCTGTTTTGGCGGCGGGTTTGGTTCCCCTGGGGTCACGGGGTGGGTGCATGGGGCCGTTCACGGCCGAAGCGCAGAACCTGGGTGAGCGCGTGGTCTCGGGTTACGTGGCGGACGCCCATTCCGATCCGGTGGTTGGCGCCACGGTCTTTCTAAGGGACATGAAGTCGAAGGCCATTCGCAGTTACACAACCGTCGAGAAAGGCCGCTTCCGGTTTGCCGGAGTGAATATGGCCGAAGATCATGAGCTCTGGGCGGAGAAGAACGGGAAAAAGACCGCCGTCAAGTCCGTCAGCTCCTGGGATACGCGCAAGATATTCGAGGTGGAACTGAGGCTGAAGTAATAGGCGTTTATTCTCATTTTCTACACTTTGCCGATATTTTTATGGCATAATGTATATGAGGTGAGGCAATGTATTCCGCTTCGGCGCAGATCGGGAACTGGCTCGGGGTTGAACCGCCCATGACGGAAACGGCGGTTCTGGGGATTATTGAGCGGCAACTTGAGCCGCCGGTGATTCAGCGCCTGCTCGATATGGGCTTGAGCCGGGACGAAGTCCACTCGGTCATCATCCCCGCGCGCACGTTGCAACATCGGCGTTCCCGGCGAGAGCGGCTGACGGTTGAAGAGTCAGACCGTGTGATTCGAGCGCTTCGTGTTCTTTCGGCAGCCGAGGGAGTTTACGAAAGCCGGGAGCGCGCGCTTGAGTGGCTGCGCCGCACCAATCCCCGGCTCGAAAATCGCTCACCTATCTCCCTTCTCAAGACGGATACCGGCGCCCGCATCGTCGAGGAGCTGCTGGGTCAAATCGACGAAGGGTACTTCATCTGAGGCGCTGAATGGTTCTTTGGCGCATTAGCCGCCATATGGAGTTGAGCGGGCGGGGCGGACTTACGTTTGCGGGGCGCTGGCATCATGCGGGCACCCCTGTGGTTTACTTGGCCGAGACGCCCTCTGGCGCACTGGTTGAGGCTTGCGCTCACACCAGCGCCAACGACATTCCTCCGTCGTTCACGCTGCTTAAAATAGTTGGTCCGGATTTGCCCTTCGATGAGATTCAATTAGCCGCGCTGGATCAGGGCTGGGCCGGACGTGTTGAAATCACGCGAGACCTCGGTTCGGAATGGCTGAAACGGGGCAGTTCAGCATTGCTCCGGGTGCCGAGCGCGCTGGTCCCGGAGTCCGCAAATTATCTCCTGAATCCGCTCCACAAGGATGCCGGACTCTTTCACATTGAAAAGAGCTTTCTCTATCCGTTCGATGCGCGGCTAAAAAGCTGAAGGGTCTTACCCTTCCAGCTTTTTCGTCACCAGTTCGTTGAGCAGAGCAGGGTTGGCCTGGCCTTTGCTGGCCTTCATTGCCTGGCCCACAAAGAATCCCGCCACGGTCTTCTTGCCCGCGCGATACTGCTCCACCTGCTTCGGGTTGGCGCTGATGACCTGATCGATCATGGCTTCAATAGCCGAGGCATCGGTAATCTGCTCAGGCTTTTCGCGCTGATAGACGGCGGCGAAGTCCTCGCCTTTTTCAAAACACACGTCGAACAACTGCTTGAGCTGCCGGGAACTGATCTTGTTCTCATCGAGCAGATCGGCGGCCAAAACGAGGCCGGCCATCGAAACCGGCGACTGCTCCTGTTCGAGCCCGAGCGCCCTGAGCCGTCCGCCCAGTTCGCTCAGCAGCAGATTGGCGACGCGGCGCGGGTTGCGGGCGGTTTTGGCGGCAGCTTCGAAGCGGTCGGCGAACTCTCGGGTCGCGGTCAGCGTGAAAGCGTCCTTCGGGGCCAGCTCGTACTCGGCGATCATGCGGGCGCGGCGAGCTTCGGGCAGTTCCGGAAGTTTTTTCCTGGTTTCGGCCAGGAATTCCGGTGACACGACGAGCGGCGGCAGGTCCGGCTCGGGAAAGTAACGGTAGTCGTGGGCCTGCTCCTTGGAGCGCATGGTATAGGTGCGTCCCTCGGCGGAGTTCCACAGACGGGTCTCCTGGCGGTTGCTGCCGCCGGACTCGACGACCTCGATCTGGCGCTCGATCTCGTATTCCAACGCGGCGCGGATGAAGCGAAAACTGTTGACGTTCTTGACCTCGACTTTTGGGCCAAATTGCGGCGCGCCTTTGAGACGGACGCTGACATTTGCGTCGCACCGGAGCGAACCCTCCTCCATGTTGCAGTCGGATACGCCGCAGTAGAGCAGGATTTCTTTCAATCGCGTGAGGTACTCGAAGGCCTCGTCCGGCGTGCGGATGTCGGGGTCGGAGACGATTTCGGCCAGGGGCGTGCCGCAGCGGTTCAGATCGAGATAAGTGTGCGTGGCGGAGTCATTGAAGCCTTCGTGGAGGCTCTTGCCGGCATCCTCTTCCATGTGCAGGCGTGTGATGCCGATGCGTTTTGTGCTGCCATCGCTGGTGGGCACGTCGATCCAGCCGTGCTCGGCCAGGGGCTTGTCAAACTGAGAAATCTGATAGCCCTTGGGCAGGTCGGGATAGAAGTAGTTCTTGCGGGCGAAGATGGAACGCTCGCGCACCTCGCAGTTGATGGCCAGCGAGGCCAGCGTGGCAAACTCGACGGCCTTTTCGTTGAGCACCGGCAAAGCGCCGGGCAGTCCCAGGCACACAGGGCAGACGTTGGTGTTGGGGGCCGAGCCGAATTGATTGGCGCAACTGCAGAAGGTCTTGGTGGCGGTGAGCAGTTGCACGTGCACCTCGAGGCCTATGACGGGCTCGTACTTGGCCATGACTTCCGGAGAAAGAGTGGCGGCGGGCATATTAGCTATGATTTTATCGCGGCTTGGCAAAACAGCGTGGCTGTTTTACCACTCTGGGTAAGAACGCATATACGCATTGAGTCGTTTGATGGCCCAATGCTGTCGAATATTTCCAGTCGTGGCGTCAACCACATAGGCCTCTGTGTGCCCCAGCTCCTTGCCGCAATCTCCCGTGGGGTAGACGGAAAGGACCAAGATTAATCCTCGAGAGTCCGGGAGCCACCGGTAGGCTTGGATGTTATCTCCTCGAGACTCGCACCAGTGACGAGCTTTGAATGAATCGAACGCCTGCTGTGTGGTGGGCCATTCAGTTACCAAATCTCCTTCGATGTGAAATGTCCGAACGTGAAAATTGCCAATTGCCCCGCCGTCGCTCCATGTGACAGCAAAACTCCTTTTATCCTCCGACCACACAACGCTTGTACCGGCTGATAAATCTTTGAGCGGCGTGCGCAACAATTCCTTGCCTGCACGACGAAGAACGAAATCTCCACCGCTGTCGTCGCTTTTAGCGACCTCGACGGTATAAGTAAGATCGCCCTGCTTGAATGTCTTATGGGTGGACCAAGGAACCCATGTGCAGGTGTGATGGGAGCAACCTGCGAAGTCGCTGAGAGCAGTTGGAGCAGCAAGCTGAGCAGGCACCGGGGATGGACTACTCAAAACGATGAGCAGCACGACCCAAGGAAACAGGCAAAATAATGCGCTGGGTTTCACGACGCGATTGTCGCAGAAGTCAGTTTAGGAAGCAACGATTCGCTGCAAACCTCATTTGTTAAAAGCTGCTTATCAGGCTAGGGAATCGGCACTGGCCGGCGAGCGACCCCGCGCGCCGTACAATGCTTTCATGCGTCGTAAAGGTTTTTCCGCAGCTTTTGTCGCCTTTGCTCTTGCCGGTTGCCTTGGCTTGGCCGCCTTTGCCCAGAACGCGCTGCCCACGGCTTCTGCGGAGGACCGCGCCCTGGCGCGCGAGATTTTCAAGCAGCTCGTCGAGATCAACACGACGGATACGCCTCAGGGCAACGTGACCACAGCAACTGCAGCCATGCAGAAGCGGTTTCTGGAGGCGGGATTTCCGCCGGAGGATGTGCATCTACTGGGGCCTGACCCGCGCAAACAGAATCTCGTAGTTCGGTTTCGCGCCGCCGGCCCAACTACCGAAAAGCCGGTCCTGTTTCTCTGCCACATGGACGTGGTGCAGGCGCTGCGCTCCGACTGGCACACTGACCCGTTTCAGTTCATCGAGCAGGATGGCTACTACTATGGGCGCGGCACGCAGGACATGAAAAACTCCGACGCCGCGCTGGTGGCGACGTTTCTGCGCCTGCACAAGGAGGGTTTCAAACCGCACCGCGACCTGATTCTGGCGCTTACCGCCGACGAGGAAGGCGGTAAATTCAACGGGGCCGACTGGCTGGTGCGCGAGCATCGCGAGCTGGTGGACGCGGCCTGGGTTCTCAATCCCGACGCGGGCGGCGTGGAACTGGAGCACGGGCGCGCGGTGGTGGCCGATGTGGAAGCCACGGAAAAGGTCTATTCCGATTTTCAGGTTACGGCGACCAATCGCGGCGGGCACAGTTCCCGGCCACGGCCGGACAATGCGATTTACGAGCTGACCACGGCGCTCAACAAGCTGGCTGCCTACACGTTTCCCTTTGAAATGAATGAGGTGACGCGCACCTACTTCAAGAACCTGGCCGGCCAGGAGACGGGGCAGACGGCGGCCGATATGCGCGCTATTTTGGTCACGCCGCCCGATCTGGCCGCGGCCGCTCGGTTGAGTGCAGAGCCCAGCTACAACGCCAACTTCCGCACCACATGTGTGGCCACACGCCTGATGGCCGGCCACGCCAATAATGCGCTGGCGCAGACCGCGCAGGCCAATGTGAACTGCCGCATCTTTCCCGGGCACTCACCGGAGGAGATCAGGCAGCAACTAATAGGCATTATTGGAGATAGCAAACTGAGCGTGCAATACGTCTCCGACGCCGGGGGGGTGGAAGAAACCGCGCCGGAGAGAAAAGCCATGGTCCCGCCGGCGCCTATTGCCGAGGTTTTTGAGCCGCTGACCAGGATCACACAAGCCCTCTGGCGGGGTGTGCCGGTGACGCCGGTGATGGAGAATGGGGCCAGCGACTCGATCTATTTTGCGCAGGCGGGGATTCCCTGTTACGGCTACTCGGCCATAGCCTTGTCGCGCGAGGATGAGCGCGCCCACGGCCAGGACGAACGCCTGCCGGTGGATTCGTACTGGAAGTCTCTGGACTTCTTTTATTCGTTTTTGACGGCTGTGAGCGGGAAGTAAGGGAAAGGGAATGGAAGGCTCGCCGTCCTTGGTGTTTCCTTCAAGTCTTGAAATTTGGACATGGGGAGACTATTTTGTGACCTGTACGGTAGTTTGGCCGCGTTCCACGTCTAATTGAGCAAGGGCGAACCGCAGGAGACTGTGGACTGCGGCCGCAAACTGAAGGGAGAATTTGTATGAAGAACCTCAGAATGGCGATTTGGATGGTCGCCGGTGGGCTACTGCTGGCTGCGCCGGCGTTTCCGCAGGGTGATAAAGCCATGGGTCAGGGACGCGCCGTGGTGACGATTCTCCCCAAGGGGCATGGCGAGATGCCGGCGGGCATCTCCCAGCAGGACCTGAACATCAAGGTGAACGGGAAGCCGGCCGTAGTGACACGTTGGAGGCCTTTGCGTGGGCCGGACGACAGGCTGGAACTGGTGCTTCTGATTGACAGCTCGGCGCGCAACAGCCTGGGAAGCCAATTCAGCGACATCGAACACTTCGTCAACGGCCTCCCGCCGAATACCAAGGCCGCTATCGCATACATGATGAACGGGCAGGCTCTTTTTGCCGGCCCTCTGTCCGCAGATCACGCCAAGGTGCTGCAGGCGCTTCATCTGCCGGGAGGTTCAATCGGCTCGAGCGCCAGCCCCTACTTCTGCCTCTCGGATCTTGCACAGCACTGGCCTTCCGGAGATCGCGGGGCACGGCGCGCAGTGGTCATGGTGACCGACGGCATAGATAACTACGAGAGGCGCTTCGATCCCGAGGATCCTTATGTCCAGGCCGCGATCAACGATTCAGTCCGCGCAGGCCTGGTAGTCTACTCGATCTACTATGAGGTTCAGGGCCGCTTCGACCGCTCCATGTACGCGAACAATGCCGGCCAGAGTCTTTTGCTTGAAGTGGAGGAGGCGACAGGCGGCGAAAGCTTGTGGCCGGGGGTAGGCAACCCGGTCAGCTTTCAGCCGTGTTTTGAGAAGCTCACCCGTTACCTCGGGAATCAGTACGAGCTAGGCTTTTCCGCTCGCCTCGACGGCAAGCCCACGAGCGAAACCCTGAAATTGAAGGTCACTGGATTGGTGGCTGACGTGACAGCCCCGCAGCAGGTGTTTGTCGATCGGGTGAGCGGGGCGGAGTAAGAATCGCGGGCGCGGCTACAGCGGCTCACGCATGGCGCGGGGAGAAAAGTGCCTCTCCGCGACCAGGCGAGGGCTGCCCCTCCTCAAAATCGAGAGCAGCAAAATCTGTTATTAGATGCAATCCAGAAATGTGCACTGACCACTATCCGGACGTATACTTTTGTGTAGTTTTCCGGGAATATTTTTTCTGAGACTAAGGTGCGCTATGCAGCTTCCGGCAAGGTACGTGTGGCTCTGCGTATTGGCGCTGGCAGGGCTTGGTGTGTTTGCGGCGAGCGCGCAAACAGCGGAACATCCACGGTTGATGGCACAGACGGCTTCAAGCGAGGTGATCGCCTGCGCCTGGTCGCGGGATGGCCGCTCTGTGCTGACGGGCGGCAGGGAAGGCATGGCACGGCTCTGGGATGTGGCGACTGGAGAGGAGCTTGAATCCTTCCAGGGAGAGGCGTGGATCAGGTACGCGGCCTTTTCCTCGGACCATCAAAGAGTGGTCACGGTCAGTTCGCGCGATGAAAAGACCACAGTGCAGTTATGGGATGTGACGACCGGCAAGGAACTAGGGCGGATATCGTCGCCTGCGGGCAAGCTGATCTTCGGGCTCGCTTCGCCTGATGGGAGCACGGTGGCGACGGCGAGTCCAGCCGAAACCGACGAGCAGGGAAACAAGCTGCCTGCCGCCGGCGCAACCAGAATCCAACTGTGGAATCTGCTGACGGGCAAGGAAATCAGCCACTTTCTGGTGCCGGGCGCGCCTGCCACCGGCTCGCTGCTGGTCTTGTCTCCGGATGGGAGCAAGCTGTTCACGGGAGATTTTGACGGGCCCCGGCTATGGAATGTCGAGACCGGCAAACTGCTGCGCCAGCTCGAGAAACCTGATGGTGTGGTGAACGCCGTGACGTTTTCCGCCGATGGGCGCAAGCTCGCCTGGGGCACTATCCCAGGCACAGTACGCCTGTGGGACGTGGAAACAGGCAACCAGATCCAGCACTTTGCCGGGGACTATCCGGCTGATTACATGGCGGTGGTGGATTCGGTGGCCATCTCGCCGGATGGGCGCCGCTTGCTGACCGGCAGTAATGAAGGCCGGGCCCGGCTGTGGGACGTGGGGACGGGAAAAGATCTGCAGCGCTTTGCGGCATCCGATGATCGCACCAATTCATCGGTGAACTGCGCGGCCCTTTCACCGGACGGGCGTGAGGTGCTGACGGCGGGCGACGACAGGACAGCCCGGTTGTGGGATGTGGAGACAGGCAAGGAGCTTCACCGGCTGGTGGGGGTCGCCGATCCGGTCGCTTCCCTGGCTTTTGCTGCCGATGGGCGCGGAATCGTGGCCGTGAGCAGGACGGGCATGGTCTGGCGGTGGGACGCGGACAGCGGCAAGGGGTTGCTGCAACCGCTGCAAACCTCGTCGTCCGCGGCTGCTTCCACCAGCGCTGGAAGCTACATCACAACGGTGGTCCTTACACCCGACGGCCGCCGGGTGTTTATGAATTGGTTGCGCGGAGACCAGGCGGTATGGGATGTGGAGACAGGCAAGGAGCTCCAACTTTTCGATTCGCATGTCAACGGGACCTTCAGCGAAATTGATTTCTCTCCGGATGGAAGCAAAATACTAGCCGCAAGTCACGGGCCAAAGTTCTCGCTGTGGGATGTGGAGACCGGAAAGGAAATTCAGCATTTCACGGTGAATCCCGGATGGCGCCCGCGTTTTCTTTACCCCGAAGGAGATTACCGTGACGGCGTCGAGCACTTGGCCTTGTCGCCGGATGGCCGCAAGGCGCTCACATCGGACTCGGAGGGATCGACGCGCCTGTGGGATGTAAAGACGGGAAATCAGGTACGAGCGCTCAAAGTGCATACTTACAACTTCCTTGCCGTTGGCTTTTCTCCGGATTCGCTCAACATGATTACAGAGAATCTGGACGGGTCAGCCACTCTGCTGGGTGTGAAGCGGGACAACGAGATCCAGCACTTTGCGAAAGCGTCACGGCCATCGTTTTCAGCGGATGGAAGCAGAGTGCTGATGGGCAGCTCGGTATGGGATGTAAAGACGGGTAAGGAACTGCGTCACTTCGACGCCCCTTTCGGAACCGAACCGGCTGAAAAGCTTTCCCCGGATGGGCGCAGGGTGCTGATAGGCAGCGGAGACGGCACGACGAAGCTTTGGGACGTGGAAACCGGAAAGGAACTCGCTAGCCTATACGGCTTCCAGGACGGCAGTTGGGCGGTGGTTGATCCTGCAGGCCACTTCGATGCCGACAAGATCGAGGGCAATGTTGCGCTGCACTGGGTTATGGACAGCGATCCTGCGCGAGTTTTGCCGTTGGCGACCCTCAAGGACGGCCATTACACGCCGGGCCTGCTCAAGCACATTCTCGGCGGCGAAAATCTGCCGCCGGTGCAATAGATTCTCGGGGTGCCGATCCGGCGCAGTCTGAATCAAGAGCCCGTTAGGCATAACGCTGAAGTGCAAAAGCATTGCGCATGCGCGCGATCTGCGGATGTAAACCGAGGCCGAACTGCATGCGCCTCCGCTGTTAAACTGGGAGTACATGATTCTCCCGTTCGTCCGCGAGGTCTTTGCGGAGCTGGAGCACTCTTCGGGATTTGAGCGCGTACGCAGGCATCTGAGCCTGCATGCGGGGCGGAGACGTGTCTCCGGGCTGACGTCTACAGCGCGAGCGGTGTATTTGCCTCTGATGGCGCGCGCCGCACGGCAACCGGTAATTGTGGTGGTGGCTGACAACAAAGCTGCCGAAGCGCTGGAGCCGATGCTGCGCGCGGGGTGTGAGCTGACCGGCGCGGTGGACCCGGCACAGGTGGT
>Ga0224555_1003701_pt1 | contig 15191 bp, 14 predicted proteins | sample 714S23034metaG_FD_180687 | JGI IMG/M metagenome (GOLD analysis project Ga0224555, IMG submission 180687) | Peat soil microbial communities from Stordalen Mire, Sweden - 717 S2 30-34 | ecosystem: Environmental > Terrestrial > Soil > Wetlands > Peat | place: Sweden: Norrbotten County, Stordalen...
ACTCCTGGGTGCCGCCGGGTTGGACGGGCGTTTGGGCATTGATCCGGCCCTCCGCGAGCCAGCTCCGCATCTGGTCCGCGCCGACAGGGCCGTATTGCCGGCCGTCTGCTCCAATGATTTTATACATAATGCACCTATATCGATCCGGTTCACGCGAGGGATTCTCTGCCCCGGCCGGCCGCCGATCCGCTCCGAAACGTGCAATCCTCCCGAAAAGAACACAGATGGTTGGAAAAAAGTTTCACTTTTTTTTGGGGGGCGGCGCCACCGGGCGATTCAATGGTTTCAGCCCGGTCGGGCCGGCGGCGGCCCCGTGATCCGGGGCGGAACCGACCCGGGTTCGGCAGGCTCGAAAGTCCTGGCCTGCCGCAGCAAACTCCAGCTTGTTGCCATCGACCACACCCAACCGGCTCCGAAACAGATCAGACCCCATTTTCCCAGCGACCCATGCGAGAATGGAGGCGTTGCTTCGCCGAGTTGTTGAAGGTACACCCGGTAGAGGACACCGAACCACCACCCCAGCACGAGGGCGGAGCCTGCAACCGACAGAACCAACTGGCCAATCCCGGGAATCCACCGGCGGCCCATCAGCGAACCCAGCCCGGGTGTGGCGAGCAGGTTAATCAGACAGCAGGTCACCGCCCGATGGTAATTGATGCTTCCCGGCTGCGACATGGGCAATTGTCCCGAAGCGGATCAAGTGAACTGGGATTTCACTTCCGGCCGGTTCAGAACCACCAGCGCCCAGATGCCGAACGGGAGCCCGAACAGGCAGCACGGCGAGATGCACGGCAACATGACCAGAATGCTGGTCGTGTATGCGAACTGATACTTTTCCAACGCCTGCATCCTCCGTACACCCATCAGGACCACGACGCCCACCGCTCCGCCGATGATGTTCTCGATAATGCCCGCGACGCCGCCCAGCCGTCTGAAGATTTTCTGCATCTGCGGATCGCCGAACTGTTGCATTCCGATGTCGATGCCGGCGAGCGTCAGCACGTTGAAGACCAAACTCAGCACCACAACCACCAGGCCAAGGATGGCGGTCGCTTTGATTGCGATGGCCGGGCCTTTGATCGCCCGCAGCGCCGCGTCCCGGCCTGCGCCGACCTGCAGCGTCGTCGCTTCCGGAGGGGCGCTCATCGTCGCGGCGCCAAATGCGCTGGCAAATTCCGGGATCGCCGAAAGCAGTTGCCACTCCTGCGAATCCGCAGCCCGCACCCGGGTTTGAGCGTTGACGCGGCTCTCGGCGATCCAACGCCTTATTTGATCGCCGGTGACTGGCCCGTACTCCTTTTGGTCGGCTCCGATGATTTTATACATAGGTGGTTCCGTTGCGCTGAAGGAGCTTGTATGCGATTGAGACGGTTTCCGCAAGCTCAGGCTGGCAGAGGGTGCGATTGGCAGTGAAGGTCGACTCGCGTGCCGGACCGCGGCTGTGGCGAAGCCCAGCCGCAGCGGGTCAGCAGGTCGTTGGCCGCGGGGAGCCTGTCACCGGGTGTGAAATGGCTTGGCGCGCTGCGGCTGGGCTTCGCCACAGCCGCGGTCCGTTGATTCCGGCTTCGCCGTGCTGAGGAAACTACAGCTCAAACGTGCTGCCGCGGCCGAGCCGAGCCATTCTGCTTACGGGGCGAAGGACGCGAAGGGCTGGAAGGGCAGGTTCCGTAAGACGCCGAACGCCAGCCACGCTGCGAGGTACAGCCACAGCCAGATCGGCCGGATGGTTTCCATGGGGCGCCCCTGAATCTGGCTCGAGGCAAAACGGAAACCCAGCCAGGCAAATATCGGGAGCGAAATGACCAAAAGCAGGTTGTCATGCAGCGCCGTCACCGGATGCCCGTGCAACAATGCATGCAGTGCCCGCAAGGAACCGCACCCGGGACAATCCAATCCTGTGAGACGATGAAAGGCGCAGACTGGGTAGATCGGAGTGTGCACGGGATCGAGGAAAAACAAAACCAGTGCTCCTGCGGCTCCGCCGCCCAGGCAACTGGCGAAAGCAGCTTTTTTCATGGGAGCGCCTCGCATCTTAAAGCCTGAGCGCGCGATGGGGAAACCGCCGCCACGCGCCACCGGTTCCCCAGAGCGCCAGCAGACCCATTCCAAAGACCATACTCAGGATGCAGAGCACAAGTCCCGTGATCGCGATCGCTTTGCCGTGGTAGAGTTGGGGATTGTTCTCGATCTGAACCAATCCAATAATGGAGAAGATCAGGCCCAGGAGATTGAACGGCAGGCCGTAGCAACAGAAGCAGCAGAGGGACAGGATGCCCAAAACGAAACCCGCCAACGCGAAGGGATTCGTCGTCTTCAGCGGCACCGGACCCGTTATCACGGACGGCGTCGGACGCGGCGGCGTTGGCGGAATGGCCTTTCCGAACCAGGACGAGAATTCGGAAAGCGACCCCAGCGGCTTCCACTCTGTCGAACCTTCCACAATCGTTTTAGTTTCAGCGTTGGCCCGGCCTTCGACAATCCACCTGCCAATCTGCTCCAGTGAGATCGGACCATACTCTCTCCCGTCGGCCCCGATGATTCTGTACATGCCGAGACTCTGGCCAACCGGGGCGGTCCCGTCAAGATTGGGTGGATGCAATTTCGGTCGATCGGGGCCCTCCCTTCGCGGGCAAAACAGGCGCCCCGTGTCACGGGAAAGTGATCGAGCATCTTCATGTCCGGAAAATTGGCTTCGGTGATGGCCGAAACAAAGAGCTGGATAACTGGACACGAGTGCGCGGCAGCGCGCCCAGGTCGACCGCAGGTCGGCCCTGCCAGGTTCGTGAGAAAACCCGGCGCGGGGCGGCAGGCCGGGCCGCCGGCTACAGGCTTTTCAAGCGGAAGAACAGGGAGGAAGCCGGGGAAACAATCACGGCGGCATTCACGGGCGAATTCGACCCAGTGCCGAAAGCGCTCCACGTTTTCAAATCCGTGGATGCGTCCAGGATCCACTGTTGTGGAGTCGCGCCCGTTGAGGCGAGGGTGAAGGAGTGGGGAAATCCATTGGTCTGCGCATACTGCGACCACAGACGAACACCCGGGCTTCCGCTTCTCAGGCGGAAGAACATTGCCGGCGCCGAGGAAACCAGCACCGCGAGATGGACCGACGCGTCGGTCCCCACGAAGAGCGTCCTCCAGGATTTCAAATCCGGGGACGCCTCGATCGCCCACCGTGCCGGATTGACGCCTGTCGAGGTGAGTGAGAAGACATTGGGAAGACCGGCGACGCGGATCTTTGCCAGCGCGAGACCCACAGGTGAGGCGGCCGGAACGGTGTACGACACTTGACTTGACGGAAGGCTTTCCAGACCGGCGGTATCCACGGCCGTGACCGCGAAGAAATAAGTCACACCTCCCACCAGGCCGGAAATGGTGACAGACGTCGCATTCCCCGCCGGAACGATCTGCGTATAAACGCCGCTGGCCGTGCCGTAGTAAACGTTGTAACCGGCGATATTGGGACCGGCACTCGGATTCCACGCCAGGATCACGGAGCGGGATGCAAACGCCGGATTCGGGATGAAAATGGAGATCGCGGCGAATATCAGAACACTCAAAATCCCCCGCCCCGCTTTCTTGCGGGCGGTATTGCAGACAAACTTTAAACAACTCACGAATAACAAATCGAATTCTTCCACGCAGGGGCGGTGCCACCCATCGCGCGATGCCCAAAAAACTTTCCGGATGATCGGCAATCCCGGCGAATGCGATGGGGAGAGCGAGGGTGTTGCTGCGAAGAACGCCTGCGGCACAAGGGTTTCGCGGTCGCGATTTCCAGGTGCCCGAACATTTCCAGCAAACGGCTGATTCGAGCGGGCTTATTCCGGCGTCGAAGTGCGGCCACGCTTCGAGTTGCAAAATGTCGTTTGCGGCCCGGCCGGCCATTGCAAAATGCAGGAGACGGTTCGCGCCGATGCCCGCAGGCGTTCCAGGATCGCGGGGTTTCGAAGCAGGCGCACCCGCAATGGAAGGATGGCACGGACCAAGCTTTCCCGTTTCACGAACCCAACGCATGAAAAGACAACTCGATGAACAAAAAGGAGAATTCCTCCGGTGACGGCGGCGAACCGGATGCAACCCGGATGCAACCCGTTGAATGGTTCGAGGATGCACCGTTCCGAGTGGAAATCAAGAGCAGGGCTGCATGCCCGCCGCCGGCCAGATCGGAGGGGAGTCAAGACCATGTTAATCTGCAGTCTCGCATTTTTAGTTGTCGCCCTGCTCATGGCGTTGCTCGATTTGGGAGGGGACGCTGGCATCGCAACGTGGTCTGCTGAAGTCTGCTTCGCAATCTCCGTGGCGTTGTTTCTATCGTCGCTGATCTCCCATTACCGGCGGTCGCATGGACGAATCACCGGGACAAATTCAGGCCACTGAACAACCAAACCGCGCCGGGAAAATGTCGATCAATCAAAATTCCATTCTCGCTTCGGGCCCGGCGATTGGTTATATGTTATGGGTCATGCAGCCCAAAAAACAGAACGGAGTGATGCGTCTCCTGATCATCGATGATGAAGAGAACATCCGCCGGACCACGGCTGTGGCGCTCGAAGCCATCGGATATGAAACGACGTGCGTGGAGGACCGCGCCGCGGCGCTCAAACAACTCGAAAACGGACGGTTCGACATCGCATTTCTGGACTTGAAACTGAACGGAGAAAGCGGGCTGGACTTGCTGCCGGAACTGCTGGAGATCGATTCGCGGCTGGAAGTGGTCGTCTTCACCGCCTACGCTTCGATCGAGACGGCCGTGGAAGCGATGCGCCGCGGCGCGGTGGATTATCTGCCCAAACCTTTCACGCCGGACCAGGTGCGGCAGGTGGTCGGCAGAATCATTGAGAACCGCAAGCTGCGCGAGCGCGTCGCCGAACTCGAGTCCCGGCTGGCGTCGGACGCCCCGACCACCGATCTTGACACTGCCGAGCCGGCCATGCAGAAGGTGCTGGAGCTCGCGTTCAAGGCTGCGGCGACCCCGGCCACCATTCTGTTGCTCGGCGAAAGCGGCACCGGCAAAACGGTTGTGGCCCGCGCCATCCATGCCAACAGCCCCCAGAAGGAGAATGCCCTCGTCACCGTCAGTTGTCCGAGTCTCTCCCGTGAACTGCTGGAAAGCGAATTGTTCGGCCACGTCAAGGGCGCGTTCACCGGCGCGGTGGCGGACAAAGTCGGCAAGGTCGCGGGCGCCGAGGGCGGCACACTGTTTCTGGATGAAATCGGCGAACTGCCCATCGAGGTGCAGCCCAAGCTGCTCCGCCTTCTGCAGGAAAGGGAATACGAACGGGTCGGTGAGACCAAAACCCGCCAGGCCAACGTGCGCTTGATCGCGGCCACCAACCGGAACCTGGATAAAGCCGTCCAGGAAGGCCGCTTTCGGGAGGATCTCTACTACCGTTTGAATGTCATCGCGATCCAGATGCCGCCCTTGCGGGAACGCGTCGGCGACGTGATGCGGATCGCCGACAGTTACCTCCGCTTTTTTTCGCGCCAATGCGGCAAGCAGCTCAGGGGCTTCTCCCGCGAAGCCGCCCAGGCGTTGCGACAGTATCCCTGGCCCGGGAATCTGCGCGAACTCCGCAACGTCATCGAACGCGCCGTGATCCTGGCCGGCAGCCACGAAGTGGATCTGCCGGATCTGCCCGAAAAGCTTTCCCAGGCTTCCCCGCCGAAAGCCCAGGGAGTCCAGGTGGGGGCCGATGTCTCGCTGGATCTGCTGGAGACTGAACACATCGCCCGCGTCATCCAGCACACCGCCACCATGGAGGAGGCGGCGAAGATCCTGGGCATCGATCCGGCCACGCTCTACCGCAAGCGGAAAAAGATGATCGCCTGAGGGGATCCAGGACGGGCCGAGCTATCCAATTTATGTTGCGCGCGCGTTTGTTCCTGAGCCTCCTGCCCTTCGCCCTCATGCTCCTGGCCATGGGCGTCTATTCCATCGCCCTCTTCTCGCAACTGGCGGAAAACGTCGATCGCGCCGTCGCCGGCCACTACGAAAGCATTTTCGCCGCGCAGGGAATGAGCCACGCCCTGGCGGGCATGGAACGGGAGCTGCAATTTGCCGCAGCCACCCACAGCACCGACACCAAACTGTTCGCAGAGTACCAGAAATGGTTCGAGGAAAACCTCGCGCTCCAGCGGAAAAGCGTCGCCACGTCGGCCGGGATCCGGGATCTGAACGCGCAATTGTCCACCAACTACAGCGCGTTCCTCAAACTCCTCGGAACGCCGGTCGCGCTCCGAACGCGCCTGAACGATCAACAGGAACAGGCGCTCGCGTCCGTCATGACCCGGATGGAGGGGCTCCTGGACAGGATCCGCGATCAGAATTACCGGGGCGTGCTCGCCACCAGTGAAAGCATCGAGCAAACCACCCGGGACGTGACCCGCCTGATGGTCGTCGGAATGGCAATCGTGCTGACGTTCTCCGGCTACACCTTCTATCAGCTCAGCCGCTCGATTCTGCGTCCGATTCAGTTGCTGACCCGGGCGACGCGCGAGCTGGGAGAAGGCCATCCGGCCCAGCCGGTGCCGGTCATTTCGCGCGATGAATTGGGCGAACTGGCGGTGTCCTTCAACACCATGGCGGCCCAACTCGAGGAGTACCGCCAGAACACCTCGGAGGAAATCGTCCGGCTCCACCGCACCACCGAATCCACGCTCGCCTCGTTCCCGGACCCGATCTTCGTCCTGAACCAGGAAGGCCGCGTCGTGCTCCGCAACCCCGCCGCGGACGATCTTGTCGCCGCGCTCCAGCTGGACGGCCAGTTGCCTGACCGGCTGCAGACCGTCGCCTGCAAGGCCCTCGCCAGCGGCGAAAATTTTTTGCCGCACAGTTTTCAGGAGGCCGTTGCCTACCGGATCAACGGCGCCGAGAAATATCTCCTGCCGCGCATCGTTGCGATGCGCACCAAGGAGAACGCGCCGTTCGGCGTGGCGGTAGTGCTGTACGACGTCACCCGGTTCCGGCTCCTGGACTCCGCGAAAACCAGCCTGGTGGCGAGCGTGAGCCACGAGTTGAACACCCCGCTCACGAGCGTTCGGATGGCGCTGCATCTCCTGCTCGAGAAAAGCGTCGGCGCGCTCACCGCGCAACAGGAGGAGCTGCTTCGGGCCGCCCGCAACGATACGGAACGGCTGCTGCGCATCCTCCACGATCTGCTGGACCTGGCGCGGTTGGAGGAGGGCAGCGCCGGATTGCGCAAGGAATCGGTCGCCCCGGCGGAACTGCTCCACGGCGTGATCGAGGACACCACCGACAAGGCCGCGTCGCGAGGCCTCAAGATGCGCTGCGCGCTCGAGTCCGAACTGCCGCCGGTGTCCGTGGACCGCCAACGGATCAGCCATGTGTTCAACAATATCATCGCGAATGCCATCAAACATTCCCCTGAAGGCGGGGAAATCCTCCTCACGGCCGCCCGCGCCGCGGACAACAGCGTGGAATTCTGCATCTCCGATCAGGGCCCCGGCATTCCCCAGGAATATCAAAGCCGGATTTTCGATCGCTTCTTCCGGGCGCCGGGCCAGACCAAGCCGGGCGCCGGCCTCGGACTGTCCATCGCCCGGGAAATCACCATCGCCCACGGCGGCCGCATCGGCGTCAAAAGCTCCCCCGGCCACGGCAGCACATTCAGCGTCGCCTTGAAAGCCGCCGACGAACCCGCGTAGCGACAGGGACAGGGGCGCGGACAGCCTTGTCCGCAAGTTGAAAAAACAAAAACATCCAACTTCCAACAACCAAAATCCAATATGGAGGAAGCAGCGTTTCCGCGAATGACGCCTATTATCGCGAATTGGAGTTGAACCGCATCAAACCATTTGGCCATGAACGTCGGGCATCATTTCAAACAATGCCTAAAGTATTTTGAAAAGGGAGGCCAGACTTCGCTTCAGAGGATTCATCATCCAAGAACTTAAGATGTTAAGCACATCTTCAACCACTCCGCCTCGGTCAAGATCCTGACGCCAAGCTCCTGCGCCTTCTCCAGTTTTGAACCGGCTTCTTCGCCCGCCAGAACGAAATCCGTCTTCTTGCTCACGCTGCCGGTCACTTTGCCGCCGAGCGATTCAATCTTCGCCTTTGCCTCTTCGCGTGTCATCGTGGGCAGCGTGCCGGTCAGCACAAAAGTCTTTCCGGCGAAGATTTCGGCCGCCGTCGCAGCGGCGCCGAGCTTCTCGCCTTGCGGTTTGATTCCCAATTCGCGGATGCGGGCGAGAACTTGCTTTCCGACGCGCGACGCAAAATAATCCAGCACGCTCGCCGCCGCCACCGGACCGACTTCCTGCAGCCTGGCTTTCAAGCCGCCCGCCTCCAACCGTGATTCAATCGCTGCAATCTCCTCTTTGAGAGTAGCGTCACGCTGCTCGCGCTTGGCTTTCTCAGCTTCGGTCTTTGGCGGATTCTTGCGCGAGCGCGGACTGATTTCGGCACGTTCGCTTTCCTTCTCACCGAGATCGCGGATGTCGCGCAGGACTTCGGAGCCGGCGAGGGCTTCCAGCGAATCGTGCGTGGCGGCGAGTTGTTTCGCGGTGGCTTCGCCCACGTCGGCAATCGCCAGCGCGTGAATCCAGCGGGACAGCGGCGCGGTTTTGGCGCGTTGGAGCGCCTCGAGAATTTTCGTGGCGTTCTTTTCGCCGAACACGCGCGGTTCGTCGTCTGTGCCGAGATTCAGTTTGCCGAGCGGCTCGAGTTTCAGGCCGAACAGGTCGAGCGGTTCCTTGACGAGGCCGCGTTCGACCAGTTTATCGGCGACGATGCCGCCGAGCGATTCGAGGTCCAGCGCCTTGCGTTGTGCGAAATACTCGACGCGCCGCATGAGCTGCGCCGGGCAGCCCGCGATGTTCTGGCAGCGCCACGCGACTTCCTCGGCATCGGCAGGGACGCGCTGCTGCGCGTCCCGGCCGGGCGGCAGCTCGGCCCTACCCGTCTTAACTTTCTCCTTCGCAATCGGGCCGCCACACGCGGGGCATTTGCCGCCGACATGTTTGAAGAGATCAAATTCCTTCACGCCGGGCGGGCGTTTGGTTTTCACCACTTCAAATATTTCCGGGATGACCATGCCGGCCTTGCGGATGACCACGGTGTCGCCGATGCGGATGTCTTTGCGGTGGATTTCGTCCTCGTTGTGAAGCGTGGCGCGCGAAATCGTCGAGCCTTGCACAAAAACCGGCTCCAATTCAGCCACAGGGGTCAGCACACCGGTGCGACCGACTTGCACGGTGATGTCGCGCAGGCGCGTCTCGGCGGGCATGATCCAAGGCACGGGTTTGTGGACGATGGCATAGCCGGGCGCGCGGCTGCGACCGGGAATGCGCGGCCAGTCGGCGAGCGTGTTGACCTTGAGCACGATGCCGTCAATCTCGTAGGGCAACTGCCTGCGCAGGTCGCGGTCTTCGTCGTAATGCGCGACGACTTTGTCCGCGTACATTTTCAGAACCTGCTCGATACCGTCGCAAACCCACCAGAGTTTTTGCGTGGGCAACCCGAATCGCGCGAGCGCCTCGAGCATTTCGGAATGTTTCCCGAACTCGATGCCGTCGCACGCGCCGGTGGCGTAAAACACGGCGCGGATGGGACGCTTCGCCACGAGGCGCGGATCGAGTTGCTTGAGCGTGCCGGCGGTGGCGTTGCGGGCGTTGGGAAACGTCTTTTCACCGGCGGCGGCGAGCCGGGTGTTGATGGCCTCGAATTCCTTCGTCGCCATGTAAGCCTCACCGCGCACTTCGAGCAGCGCGGGCGGGTTTTTCATTTTCAATTCCAGCGGAATTACCCGGACCGTCTTGAGATTGGCGGTGATGTCGTCGCCTTCCGCGCCATCGCCGCGCGTGACGCCCAGCGCGAACTTGCCATGGCGGTAATGGATGCTGATGGACACGCCGTCCACCTTTGGCTCCATGACGTATTCAATGCGGTCGCGGCCGAGCTGTTTGCGGAGGGTCGCGTCGAACCCTCGGAGTTCGGCCAGCGTGTTTTCGTCCTGCGCGCGGTTGCGTTTTTCGCGGTCCGGTTCGTCGGCGCTGGTTGGATGCCCGGCGGCCTCAACCTTGTCGAGCGAGAGCATCGGCACGAGATGTTTGACGCGGGCAAATTTTTCGCTGGGCGCCCCGCCGACGCGTTGCGTGGGTGATTCCGGTGTGATGAGTTCGGGACTTTCCTTCTCCAACTCCTGCAGTTTCTTGAAAAGCTGGTCATATTCGCGATCGGAAATCTCTGGTGTGCCCTTCTCGTAATAAAGCCTGTTGTGGTGTTCAAGCTCTTCGCGAAGTTGTTTGATTTCCTGTTGTAAAGCCTCTGACTTGCGCGTCCTGGCAGGCTGACGAGACTCTTCGCCAGCGTGCGGGCCGGCTTTGTCACTTTTTTCATGCATTGGGCGGAAAATGTGTACACTCGCGCGGCGCAACAAAATCCTTTTGACTCTGTTACCCGCCAGATTTCAATGCCGTGTGAGTGCTGCGTGGACGTTGGCGGCAGTCCAGCACTCGATAAACGACCACACTATTTGCGCTCTCGAGCTGGTAGTAAATGGCGTAAGGGAATCGTTTCGACAACAAGCGGTGGAAACCGAAAACCTTCCGATGAATTCCACCGTAAAGAACCAGTGAATCGATGTCCGAAAAAAGTGAATTGAGAAAGAATTCTCCCAAGCCATCGCCCTGCCGTTCATAGAAATTCCGCCCGCCTGCCAAGTCATTAAAGGCAGACGTGAACAGGCGGATTTTCATCCCTCGCCCTTTCTCAGTTTGGCCTTGGCTTGTTCCCACTTGAGCGTTGTTTCCCCGCCGCGTTTGCGGCGTTCGGAGGTTTCACGCAGAACGCCGGCGTGCCACGCCGGGGATTCGAACGCCGCTTCATCCCGACTGAGGTCCTCCCACAGGGTCTCCATGAGCCGCAACTTTTCCTCTCGGGGCATATGCTGGATTTCAAGCGCGCTCATGGCAAAAGAATGAATCTGCCGCGGCGAAAATGCAAATGCTCTTTGCGTTCCTTCCTTGCGTCGCAGCCGACAATTCCCACCAACCTGAACCTTCAAATTGAGTTCGACAAGCATGGAGGCGCGTTCCACATTCTTGCCATGGTCGCTGTCAATTCCACGATGCTGCCGCTCGGCACGGCCGCACCCGATTTCCGATTGCCGGACACAACCGGAAAGACGGTTTCGCTTTCCGATTTCAAGGGCAGGCCCCTGCTCGTGATGTTTATCTGCAACCATTGCCCCTACGTGAAGCACATTCGCGCGGGCCTGGCCCAACTGGCGCGCGATTACCAGCCGCGCGGCGCCGCCTTCGCCGGCATCAACTCGAACGATGTCGCCACTCATCCCGACGACAGCCCCGCGGAAATGGTGATGGAAGCCCGGTCTGCAGGGTATGTGTTCCCGTATCTCTATGACGAAACTCAGGTGGCGGCCAAGGCTTACCGCGCCGCCTGCACCCCGGATTTTTTCCTTTTCGACAAGAACCACCGGCTGGTTTATCGCGGGCAATTCGATGACAGCCGGCCGGGCAACGGAATCGCCGTCACCGGCAGGGATCTTCGCGCCGCCCTCGATGCCGTGCTGGCGGGCAAGCCTGTCGCAACGGCCCAAAAGCCCAGCATCGGCTGCAACATCAAGTGGAAACCGGGCAACGAGCCGGATTATTTCTGAAGGCGGAAGGCGGGAATGAGTCCGCTTTCGTCCGTTTCTGCATTTTGCATTCTTCCTTCCGCCTTCGACCCTTATGCACCTTGGCATCGAAATCGGCGGCACAAAACTGCAAGTGGTGCTCGGCGACGAACGCGCCAGCATCCTGAAGCGGTGCCGATTCGCCGTCGATCGCGCTGGCGGCGCCGAAGGCATCCGCCGGCAAATCGAGGGGGCCATCCCCGAACTTGCCGGTTCTCGGAAGCTGGATGCGGTCGGCGTCGGGTTCGGCGGCCCGGTGGATTGGAAGACCGGCAAAGTGGTTTGCTCGCATCAAATCGAAGGATGGTCGGAGTTTGACCTGGTCGCGTGGCTGAAGCGGCTGACCGGCGCGCCGGTGTTCGTGGACAACGACGCCAACGTCGCCGGGCTCGCCGAGGCCGTCAACGGTGCCGGCGTGGGTTTCAATCCTGTATTCTACGTGACACTTGGCAGCGGCCTGGGCGGCGGGCTGGTCGTGGATGGGAGAATCTATCATGGCGCGAGCGGCGGCGAATGCGAGATCGGCCACGTCCGACTGGATCGCAGCGGGACTACGTTGGAGTCGCGCTGCTCCGGATGGGTCGTGGACGCGAAAATCCGGGCGCTCGAAGCCACCGAACCGGGGAGCGCGGTGTGCGGGATGATCGGCCATTCGCGGGGCGGTGAAGCCAGGCATCTGGCCGCGGCACTGCGGCAGGGCGATTCCGCGACGCGGCGCATTCTGGACGAAACCGCCGGAGACGTTGCGTTTGCCTTATCGCACGCGGTACATCTGTTTCATCCGCAAGTCATCGTCGTGGGTGGGGGCCTGAGAGGCATCGGCGAGCCGCTGCGCGCGGCGATTGAGGCCGTCCTGGGCGGGTTCCTCATGGACGCGTTCAAGCCGGGTCCGCGCGTTTTGCTTTCCGATTTGGGCGAGGACGTGGTGCCGGCCGGCGCCCTGCTGCTGGCGAACCGCGGTTGAACCCACAGATAGCCCTTTGTTTCGGTTCTCTTTTAATTCGCGTCATTCGTAATTCGCGGATTCCACCCCGCCGCCGGCTGTGATTGGATGTGAGGGTCAGGAGCGCGGCTGGGGCGAAGCCCAGCCGCAGCGGGTAAGCAGGTCGATGGCGTTCGGGAACCTGTTAACGGGTGTGAAATGGCTTGGCGCGCTGCGGCTGGGCTTCGCCACAGCCGCGGTCCGGTGTGCGTGTTGACCCGCACTTCCAATCGCATCCCCCGCCACCCGGCCCGCTTGCCACCTGCAACCTTTAGACTGTAAGTTGGTGGAGATGCCGGTTTCCGAAACCATTCGCAAAAAGCTCGGCACATTGCCGCACAAGCCGGGTATTTACCTGATGAAAGACCGGTTCGGGACCGTGATCTACGTCGGCAAGGCACGGGACCTGCGCAAGCGCGTGAACCAGTATTTTCATCCGTCGCGCCGCATGGGGTGGGATTTGAAGTTCAATGCGCTCGTCGAAGCCATCCACGATTTTGACGTGCACGTCGTTCGCAGCGAACCGGAGGCGTTCCTGCTCGAAGGCAAACTCATCAAGGAATTTCACCCGCGCTACAACGTCAGCTTCCGCGACGACAAACGATTCCTGATGCTCAAGGTGAATTTGAACGACCCGATTCCGAACTTCATTTTCACCCGGCTGAAAAAAGACGACGGCGCGCGGTACTTCGGGCCGTTCTCGAATTCGGGCGCGCTGCGCAACACCCTCGCGCTGGTGCGGCGGCAGTTCAATTTGCGCGGCTGCCGCGTGTTCACACCCGGCGAGGCTGACTACAAGCATTGCCTCTATGCGCACCTCAAATACTGCACCGCACCGTGTGTCGGCAATGTGACGCGCGAACAGTATCTGGAGCAGGTGCGCGCCGCGTGCGATTTCATCGAAGGCCAGTGCCACGAAATGAAGGAGCAACTCGAAGCCGAAATGCGCAAGGCCGCCGTTGCGCAGGATTATGAAAAGGCCGCCGGTCTGCGCGATCTCATCCGCGACCTGAATGAGACGACGAAGAAGGAACGGAAATTCGAGCGTGTGCCTTACACGTTGCCGTTGGCGATTGATCCGCAACGCGATCTCGTGGAATTGGCGAAAGCGCTTGGTTTGCCGGCGCCGCCACAACGCATCGAAGGCTTCGACATTTCGAACATCAGCGGCACGTTTGCCGTGGCGTCGCTTGTGAGTTTTAAAAATGGACGACCCGACCGCGCGAATTATCGGCGGTTCAGGATCAAAACCGTTGAAGGCCAGGACGATTTCGCCAGCATGGCGGAAGTGATACGGCGGCGGTATAGCCGGTTGCTGCGGGAGGGTGGACGTCCTCGCGAATCCCGTTCGGATGAAGGCGGCGAGGCGGTCCCGCAGGAATTGCAGAAGCGGGTTGATGAAACCAGCAGGAAAGTGAAGTGCGGCCAAAGAATTCAACGCGACCCCTTGCCGGCTGCATTGCCGGATTTGATTCTCATCGACGGGGGCAAGGGCCAGCTCAGCGCAGCGAGAGCGGAACTGGCGAAACTCGATTTGAGCCGGATACCGGTCATCGGACTGGCCAAGGAGTTTGAGGAAATTCATCGACCGGGTGAGAGCAAGCCTTTACGGCTCGGGCTTGGCCATCCGGCGGTAAAACTGCTCCAGCGGGTGCGCGATGAATCCCATCGTGTGGCCAACAGTTACAACGCCCAACTGCGGCTCAAGCGCATTTCAGAAAGTGTTTTGGATGAATTTCCCGGCATCGGGGGACAGCGCAAGGCGGCACTGCTCAAGACATTTGGTTCGGTCCGGCAGTTGCGCCTGGCGACCGTGGAACAAATCGCCGAAGTGCCCGGCTTTGGGGGCAAAGCGGCGGCGGAATTGAAGACGTTTCTCGAAGCGCGATCAACGCCGGCAACCTGACTCGAAAGCCTGCTGTTGTGAGGTATGTCAGGGGGGAACGGATCAAAAGAAGTGCGTGCCAATCCCCGGTGTTTGTGGCTTAGTGTGAGCGGATGAACATTCAAGTGGCGGTCTTGTGCGACGCGGCGACGGATGACAACGGAAAGTTGAACCTGCTGGGCGCGTTCGACACCATCTACACGCAGCAGTTGCCGGCGGTGCATCCGCAGTGTTCGATCGCGCTGCGGGTGACGTTTGGACACGAGGACGAGGGTGCGCACAAGCTGCGATTGAGCTTCGTGGACGCCGACGGGCACTCCATCATGCCCGGAATCGACATTCCGGTGGAGGTGGTCCTTCCAGGCGACTCCCATTTCGGCACGCGCAACTTCATCGTGAACATCCAGCAGTTGAAATTTGAAAGCCCGGGCCTGTATTCGACCGATATCGCGCTGGACGACCGGACCCAGGCCAGCATTCCGCTGCTGGTGAAACTGACGCCGCCCACCCCGTTGTGATCGCCGGAGAGCGGGTCTGTGGCTCGGAGACAAGACATCGAGGACAGTGCGAGACCAAGACATCGAGGACAGTCTGAGGCATTGGATTGGCGCACACTGTGTGCATGTCTTGGCATGCTGGCTCCCTGGTTTCGATCCGTGAACGT
>Ga0224555_1003702_pt1 | contig 15190 bp, 9 predicted proteins | sample 714S23034metaG_FD_180687 | JGI IMG/M metagenome (GOLD analysis project Ga0224555, IMG submission 180687) | Peat soil microbial communities from Stordalen Mire, Sweden - 717 S2 30-34 | ecosystem: Environmental > Terrestrial > Soil > Wetlands > Peat | place: Sweden: Norrbotten County, Stordalen...
AGTTCCATGCTCTGGATGTGCGTACTGCTGATTGCGGCATCGGCCGTGATGGCTCTCACTGCGCGCGGCTTCTTTCCGCTGATTGCTTCGCATTTCCCCCCCGCCAAGCTGGAACTCTCCATCCGGCTCTTCTACGCGCTGCTGCCCATCGTCCTGATCACCGGAATCGCAACCAACTGCACTGCGGTGCTCAACACGCTGGACCGTTTCGCGTTGCCGGCGCTGGCGCCCATGGCAGTTTCAGCATCTATCATCGTGGGCGCTCTGTTGCTTGGCGGACGTTACGGCATCTGGGCCATGGTTTACTCCACCCTGGCCGGCTCGCTCATCCACGCCGCCATTGTTGCCTGGATGATGCATGCGCATGGCTACAGCTTCAGCCTGCGCTGGTATGGAATGACCGAGGCAACGCGCACGGTGGGCCGCCAGTACGGGCCGGTGCTGCTCAGCGGCCTGGTGGCCTCGAGCGGCCTGCTGGTGGATCAGTCGATGGCCGCCATGCTGCCGGCGGGCAGTGTCTCGGCGCTGGTGTATGCCGGCCGCTTCGTGAGCGTGGTGCTTACGCTGCTGGCCGGAGCGGTTTCCACAGCCATCGTGCCTTTCTTCTCGCGCATGATCGCGCATCGCGACTGGGCAACCTGCCGGCAGACGCTGCGTACCTGGGCGCGGCTCACGGCGCTGGTCTCGGTGCCCATTGCGCTGCTGTTGATCGCGGGCGCGCATGTGCTGGTTCGCGTGGCCTACCAGCACGGGGCCTTCGGCGTCCGCGATACCGCCGTGGTGGCGCGCGTTCTGGCCATGTACGCAATTCAGATTCCGTTTTTCGTGACCAGCCGCGTGTTCTACCGTTTTCTGGTGGCGATGTTGCGCACCGACCTCGTCTTCTACTGCGGACTCATCAACCTTGGCCTCGATATCGTGCTGAATCTGATTTTGATGCGCTGGTTCGGCGTAGCTGGAATCGCTCTGGCTACCTCGCTCTGGACGATAAGCACGTTCTTTCTGCTTTGGTACTGGAGCGGCAAGGTGCTCTCCAGCGCTGAACTGGCGAGTGCGAAGTTGTGAATGGAGCAAGCGGAATGTTACCAAGGCCGGCAAAGTATCTGCTTCGAATCGACGATCTGTGCCCCACTGTCTCCCGGGTTCCCTGGCAGAGATTCGCGGCGTTGATTGAAGAGTTCAACGTCCGGCCCATTCTTGCCGTGGTTCCAGAAAATCATGATCCCGATCTGAAAAAGTCGCCGCCGGACTCACAGTTCTGGGAACAGATGCGGGTTATGGAATCCATGGGAGCCGCAATCGGCCTGCACGGCTATCGCCATCTCTGCGCCGGCCGCGGCACCAGCCTGTTGCCGCTGCATCGCATCTCGGAGTTCGCCGGCGCCGACCCATGCACGCAGCGCGAATGGATAAGAGCCGGCCTCAAAATTCTTCGCGGACACGGCCTCACTCCGGAAATCTGGGTGGCGCCGCGCCACGGATTCGATCGAAACACGCTGGCCGCGCTGAGGGCGGAAGGCATTCCGGCGTTGTCCGACGGGCTGGCGCGATTTCCGTTCACGCGCGCGGGCCTCACCTGGATTCCGCAGCAGCTTTGGGCGCCGCTCGAAAAGCCGAATGGGGTGTGGACGATTTGCATGCACCCCAACACCGCCGGCGACGCCGAAATCGAGCAGTTGCGCACCTTCCTGCGCGGCCACGCAAACCAATTCACGTCGGTAAACCGGGTGCTGGCCATGCCTGGGTTGGCGGAATTGCGTCCGCCGGAACGGCTTTATGAACTGCTCGCACTCTGGCGTGTACAGGCCTCGCGCTTCAGCAAACAGCTTCGGCTGGACAACTCGCCGTAGAGCTTCTCCCAACGGTCAAGAGATGCGGCGAGGCTGAATTGCTCCGTCGCGTGCTGGCGAGCGCGCGCACCCATCGCCGCACGCTTCCCGATCGGCAATTGCATGAATGCGGTCATTGACCGGGCCAGCGCGGAGGCATCGGCAGCAGGGGCCAGCAGGCCCGTCTCACCGTCCATGATCGCCTCGCCGGTGCCGGGAACATTGGTCGCTACCGCGGGCAGGGCGCAGGCCGCGGCCTCCAACACCGCCATCGGCAGGCCCTCCCAGAGCGACGAGAGCACAAATCCATCCGCAGCCTGCATCCAGCGCTTCACATTGGTTTCAAACCCCAGAAAACGGACCCTGTGCTCGATGCCAAGCCGCGCGGAAAGCTGGGCCAGATCGCCCATCAATGGGCCCGAGCCGGCGATGACCAGCCGCGCGGGGCAGGGCACCGCGGTCATGGCGCGCAGCAGAGTTGGATAGTCTTTCACCGGTTCCAGGCGGCCGGCGGCCAGCCACAGAAACTCGTCGCCCATGCCAAACTCACGCCGCACAGCACTCCGCACCGCAACGTCAGGCCGACACTGCTCTACGTCGACGCCGTTGGGAAGCACGGTCAAGCGCTCTGGGCTGACCATGCCGGCCCGAAGATGGCTCTCAGCCACGGCGCGGCTCACCGCCGTTACCCGGTCAGGCAGCCAGCGGGTGAAGCGGTAACCCAACCGGCGCACCAGGGGGCCGATGGATGAGCTGTGCAGCGTGTCAATAAAAACTGTGCCGGGAAAAACTGTGCCGGGAAGCCAGGTGGCAAAGACAGCCGTCATGGCGGCGCAGAGACGGGACCAGCGCACCAGCCAGGCCGCATGGGGCAGATGAGCGTGAACCACATCCGGCCGCTCGCGGCCAAGCCATCGGTTGAATCGAATCCAGCCACGCGGATCGGCGAGGCCCTTGCGCATCCGCAGGCTGAGAAAGGCGATGCCGGCATCCTGCAGTTCCAAGGCCGCCGCACCGCCTGTGCCCGAAAGCGTCACTACGGTGACGCGCCAGCCGCGCCGGCGCAGACCCCTGGCCTGGAGCATCACCTGGCGCTCGGCTCCGCCCAACCGGTCCAGCGTCGGAATGACCAGGGCGGCGTGACTCACCCATGCCTCTGGGCGATCGTCGCATCGATCAGCGCTTCATAGGATTCGATGGCGCGCTCAAAGCAGAATTCGCCCCCGAGGCTGAGTGGCTTGATCTCCTGCTCTCGACATCGGCTGCGGGAAAGATCCCGGCCAGGAACCGCTGGAGTGAGTTTCTTCAGCTTGCCGGCAATTGAATCCAGCGCCAGGAACGAAAGCGAAAATGCGGGCAGGAGAATGGCATAGACATGATCCAGGCAACGGTTGAACACGCAACCCTCCAAGGCAGCAAACTTCTCCCCGCGCCGAAGCCGGCTTTGGGGTTGCAAAGAGGCAACGTGCCCGACGGTTGTGAAAATACGAGCAGCTTGAGAAACGAAGCCGGATGTAAAATGCCTCATTCAGTCAAAGCGTTTTTTAAGAAAACCGCTCGGAACCGTTTGCCCATCGATGAATTACAGAAGGTTACCCCGGTAACAGATGAATTCCAACAGAAGCGATAAAAGTAGTATTCAAAAGAAACAATTAATTGCCATAGGATGTCAATAAGCTAACGAACAGATGTGAAAATAGCTGTGAATTCCCTGTGGATCAATAAATTTGCACCTTCGGTAACCAGAGAATCAGGCTGCAGTAGCTGAATCCAGGCTGGCGGCGGATGAAGAGGGCACAAAGAATCGTTGCCCTGGGTCCAGCGTGTCCAGTGCTCCGAAAAATTCTGTGGCCAGCGCGGTGGCTGAGATCTGAGGAGCGAGCCAGGCGCCAGGGCGGCCTCGAAGCAGATCGACTACGCCACCTGAGGCCGGCAACGCAACGATGGGCAGACCGGCGGCAATCGCCTCCAGCAGGGCATTGGGCAATCCCTCCTGCCGCGACGAAAGCACGAAGAGAGAGGCCCCTGGATAGAACAAGTAAGGGCGGTCCACGTAGCCGGGAAATTGGACAGCGGATTCAAGGCCGAGCGAGCGGCATTGTGCTCTAAGCGCCGCTTCCTCCGGGCCCTTGCCGGCTATGATCAGGTCAGCCTGTGGAAATCTCTCACGCACCGTGGCCAGCGCCTGGAGCAACAGGTCAAAGCCCTTTTCCTTAGCCAGCCTTCCCACGGCAAGCAGGTGCGGGCCTGTGCCGCTCCACTGATCCGGAGCGCTCCCCGCGGCCCGTATTCCATCCAGATCTACCGGGTTGGGCAACACCACGATCTGCTTTTTCTGAATCCCCAACTCTGAGGAAAGATCGGCGGCCATGGAGCGCGTCTGGCAGATGATCCGGTCGGCATGACGGTAGAGCAACCGGTAGAGCAGGCCCGTACCCCGCGGCAGCCCGCCAAAGGCCAGGGCGCTCGACACAGTTCCATTTTGCCGCACCAATACGCGCGTCTCCCGGGGGAAAAACGGGCGGAGCAAGAGGACCAGGAAGTTGAGGTGAGCCATGCCGGAGAGGATTACGTCGGGCTTGAGCCGCCACACCAGGCGCAACAAGCGAATCGCGCCCGCGCGCACCCTTCGAGCGCCCAGCGGATGAACGGTGACCCACGGGGGCAAATCGTTGGGACCTGCGTCGCTCTCGGTCACCAGGCCCAGATGCACGTCGTATTTCTGCCTGGACAGGCCGCGAGCCAACAGGGCAATCACCTGTTCGGCGCCGCCGCCGCCGAGATGCGGAATGAGCAAGAGGATCCTGAGACCTTGGGCCATAGTTTCCTGAGAGTGTCCGATTCTCGGACATTGAAGCTTTTTAATCTGTGCTGTAAATCACTCAGCGTCTCTGACCCAAAATGCTACAGTTCTGCTTTCTCCTAAAATCCGGGGAGTTCCGAAGGAGTGTCTGCTTCGCGATGGCAACCCAAACGGTGGCCCAACCCGTTTCGTCACTGCCGGGCCCCATAATTGAGGCCCCGGTGATCGTGGTGGGGATCACCCATTCGCAGACCAGCCTGGTTCTTCGCGCCCGGCTTCGCGCGTTGCGCGAGGCGGGCTTTCGGGTCACGTTCGTTTCGAGTGGGGGAGAGTTGTTCGAAAGAACTGCCAGACAGGCGGGAGTGGAACATGTTGCCATCCCAATTTGCCGGGAAATCTCTCCTTTGAAAGATTTGGTCTCTCTGCTGCGGCTTTGGCGGCTGTTAGGCAGATGCAAGCCTTACCTGGTCGAATTCAGCACCCCCAAGGCGGGGTTGCTGGGTATGCTTGCGGCCTGCCTCCGCGGCGTTCCACGGCGCATTTACATGCTGCGCGGCCTGAAACTGGAGACCGCAGCCGGTTGGAAGCGCCGTCTCTTGTGGGCTGCCGAATGGATGACCGCCCGATGCGCACACGTGGTGCTTTGCAACAGCGGCAGTTTGCGCTCTGAAGCGCTGGCACTGGGCCTCGCTCCCCAGGCCAGGATGCGTCTGCTGGGCGATGGCAGCAGCAACGGGGTGGACATGGAGCGGTTCTCGCCGGGACCAACCGATGTGCGCGCACGGCTGGGCTATTCGCGCCAAACGCGGGTGATCGGATTTGTGGGGCGATTGACGCGCGACAAAGGGGTACCGGAGTTGATCGAAGCCCTCGCCGGCATTCTCCACGCGGAGCCCGAAGCACGCCTGCTGCTGGTGGGCTGGTTCGACCAGTCAGAGGACGCGCTCGGAGTTGAGTTGCGGGCGCGGATCGAGAGCCATCCGTGCATCGATTGCACCGGCTTTGTGACCGATACCGCGCCCTATTACCGGGCCATGGAAGTGATGGTGCTGCCCACCTGGCGGGAGGGATTTCCCAACGTGGTGCTTGAAGCCGCTTCATCGGGAGTTCCTGTGATTACTACGCTCTCGACCGGCTCTCGCGATTCCGTCGTGCCCGAGGTGACCGGACTACTCATACCGCCGGGCTATCCTGAGGCCATTGCCGAAGCCGTGATCAAGCTGCTCCGCGATCCCGATCGTTGTCACAGAATGGGGAAGGCCGCGCGCGCCTGGGTCACGGAACACTACGGCGATGAACGGGTTCTGGGGCTAACCGTCGAGTTTTATAGGAGCTTGCTGGTTGAGCCCGGCGAGAAAAGGTTCGCGTCTTCTTAAACTGCCAGAGAATCGCCCGGGAACAACTCGGGTTGATCGGATTCGCGGCGCGTCCCCTGGTTGCGCTTACGGCCCGCGGCCCCAATCAGGCTCAGAACTTCCAGCGCCTGGATGGCCTGCCGGGGGATATAAATCCGCTGCGTATTCGAGCGCGTATCGGGCGGGGTGAGCAGCAGGCCGGCGCCTTCAACCAGCGTCAGGTCGTTGGCCGCCAGCCCTTCCAGTTCGTCGCCGTCCGCGAGCGTGAGCTTGACCCATAGCCCGGCCGCCCGGGGGCGGGTGGAGAAACGCCTGCGCTGGAGCCGTTCCGGGTTGACCTGGTCGGCTAACGCAGAAGGGAAGTCGCGCACATAGCAGACCCACTTCACCTGCTCCCAGCCCATCCGCACCACCTTGCCGGTCAGGTCCAGAATCTCCAGCTCGACCGCATTCCGGCCGAAGCCTGGACCCGCATACCCGGCACACCAGTCCCTGGAAAACTTGCGCACGATCACTGGTTTGCGGGCGGAGGCCATCGCTTTGGATTGTCGCACGGCCGGGCTGCCGCGGCGAGTCCAGATTGGTCAGGCGCCTCAGTTTCTCCGGCGTTGATTTCTGCACCGGGGCGCCCTCTGACCGCTTCCCGGAAGTGAGACACTCCGATTCGATAGCTCTGGAATTGGCAAGAACGCCGCAGTCGGGGGGTGGTTTCACCAGCGAATTTTGGAGATTCTGTTGATCCCGCCAGCGCAAGAGTTGCAATCTAGGTCTCTTAGGCCTAGCCAACCGGTGCCGGTTGTGTTAATGTACTGCTTTGCCAGCTCTACCGGTTTGTGTCCTAAGGGTAACAGCATCAGACACTTGGCAGAGGCTTGTGAGGGCGAAAGCAGGAAAAGGATGCCGGACTACATTTATCTGTTGGAAAACAGGCTTTCGGCTGACCAGCGCCACGCGCTCAGCCAGTTGCGGGAGGCGGCTTGTCAGGCCGGCACCATTCTTTTCCTCACCGGCGACGCGGTCCGCGACCTGACCAGTGGACAAGCCGTGCGGGAACTTGAAGTAGCAGTGCATGGAAATGCTCTTAAACTTAAGAAATCATTGGAAAAACTTGGCGCAAAAACGTGGGGCGAAGACGAAGCCTCGCGCAGCCTCTATCTCTGTTTTCCGGGAACCGTCCGAGTGGATGTCATCAGCACCCATCGGGTTGAATACCCCAAGCCGGGAAAGCCGGTCTTCCATTCCGCATCGATCCAGGAGGACCTGCGCCGTCGGGACTTTACCGTGAACTCCATGGCCATCTCGCTCAACGAGGGGTCCTTCGGGCTGCTGATGGATCCTCTGAACGGCGCGGCCGACATCGAAGCCCGGGCCCTGCGCCTGGTTTCGAATTACGGCTTTCTTGAGGAGCCGTCTCTGCTCATTCGAGCCACGCGTTACCGCGCGAGGCTGGGTTGGGAGATGGATCCGCGGACGCTCACCCGTTATGAGAACGCCAAGAATGAGGGCGTAGTTCAGTTTCTTTCAGCCCATGCGCAGAGCCGGGAGCTGGAGCAGATTGGACACGAGGAAGACGGGCTGAAGGTGCTGAGGGCGCTGGAAGACGAGGGCTGGATGAAGGCCCTTTGCCCCGCCTGGACCTCGGCCAGGGCCGATGAGGAGAAACTGAAAGCCCTGCACGATCTGGCTGTGGAACTTCTCCTTCAGGGAGTTCGCCCCGACATGTCGGCGGCGCAGATGCAGTTGCTGACGGCGAAAATGTCGCCCAAGGATCTTACGGCGCTCAAGAAGCTCATGCTGCGCCCGGGCTTTGTGGAGGAATGGAATAGCCTGGACTCGCTGGCATCGGATTTTGCAAAAGTGTTGCTCTCCAAGCCCAATGCAACCCCCTCGGCAGGCTTCAAGCTGTTCACGAACTATGATCCGGAAGCAGTTCTCTGGCTTGGATTTACAAGCAAGGCGCCGGCCGTCCAGGAGCGCTTCAACCAGTTCCTGAGAGTGTGGCCTGAGTCCCGCCAGCGAATTCCCCACAGCCTCATGCAGGAGTTGCGGATTACGCCCGAGCTGCCCGGCTATCGCGATCTGGTGCAGGCCATCTTTCTGGAACTGATCGACGGCCGCCTGGCCACGCCAGAAGAGATGCGCGCTTTCCTCGCGCCTCATTCTCCGCCCGCTCCGCCGCCGCAGGTCAGCATCAAGAGGCCCCGTGCCAAGCGCGGCGCTGAGCCCAAGATTAAAGAGCCGGCCTTTGATGAAGATGAGGATTCGGAAGAGGCTCTGGCCGGGGACGACGATCTGGACGACCTGGGCGGCGATGAGGATGAGATAGATATTGTTCTGCCCATTCCGAATGCCGATCTCGACCAGGAGCCGGGCGACGAATCGGATCTGGACGAGGAGGAAGAGGCTGAGTCGGCGCCGCCTATCAGGAAGCCTGGCGCCAGGGCGCCGGAGAAGAAGACGGCCACGGCAGCGCCTCCAAAGCCGGAATTGCCGCCCTCCAGGCCGGCCGCGGAAAAGCCCGCAAAGGCTGAGAAGCCCGCGCCGCCGAAATCGGAACCGAAGACCAAGCCCGCGCCAGCGGCGAAACCAGTTCCCCCTGCACCCGGGCCTCCTGCCACCGCGGCTAAGACCAAGCCGGCGCCTGCCAAAGCGGTCCCTGCGCCAAAGAAGCCGGCTGCGGCCAAGCCCGCCACCAAAATGAGCAAGCCGGTATGGCCTGCCGCAAAGAAAGCTGCGCCGGCCAAGTCTCATTCCAAACCTGCGCCAAAGGCAGTTGCCAAGCCCTTAGCCAAGGCGAGCGGAAAGAGCGCGCCAGCCAAGCCGCCAGCCGCAAAGAGCAAAGCAGCTCAAGCGGTCAGCCGCAAATCAGGCAAGGCGCCGGCCAGGCCATCACGGCCCGCGGAGAAGAAGCCTGCCGCGAAGAAGGCGAAGAAGCGCTAGCCGCCTCGACGGCGTTCGGCAATGGGATGGCGGCCGCAAATACAATGAGGTGAGCCTCAGAGCGGTTTCGATTCACATGTTGACATCTGAAGATCGTGCAAGGTGGCATTTTCTTGAGGAAAATGCCACTCGGCATATAGGTTTCTGGAAAGAGCAGAATCGAAACCGCTGTAACGCCCGGATGGCGAAATTGGCAGACGCAGCGGACTTAAAATCCGCAGGCCGCAAGGCCGTGGGGGTTCAAGTCCCCCTCCGGGCACCATAAAGTCAATAAGTTACAAGGAGAAATCCCTTCTGAGGAAAACCCTAAAATAAGTGATGGTGCCGCTTCTGGGGCCACTTTGTTCCAAAGCTGCCAGCACCAGCTTCATAGACATTCTTTCGGCAACGCATCAGACCGACATTGCCCACCAGGCCATCACGGACGCTCTCCGGGCCGGACTGCTCAATCTGTCTCAGGCAAGCAGGATTCGGCGGCTCATCACTGGCTTCGCGCATGAACCTTCGTTACCAACGAGGAGAATCGTTCAATGTGGTTTGCTTATTCGGAAAGAGAGCCGGTGAGCTTTGCTGGTTCTTCGAGAATGTCGAGCAAAGCTCGGGCGCAGTAGACGCGGTCGCGCTTTGCCTCTGTTGTCAGCTTCACAATTTTCATGCGCTCCAGACGCTCGATTGCGCGTTGCGCGGTCGTGAAGGCAACGCCCAACTCGCCGGCAATTCCCTTGGCGGTGATGAATGGATTGGCCGCCAGCAGATCGACAATCCGCAGTGGAGTGTTAGTAGACTCGCCAGCCACCTGCCGTTGCCATTGGGCAAGAATCACGTTGATGCGAGTCGCCCTGCTCAGAGCATCCTGTGAGGTGCGGGCGACGCCGAGGAGAAAGTATTCCAGCCAATCGTTCCATTCTCCACGCTCACTGACTCCGCGAAGTCCCTCGTAGTAGTCGCGCCTCGTGGCTTCAAAGAACGCCGACAGGTAGAGCAGCGGAGCCGGAAGGATCTTTTGCTCAATCAGAAACAGTGTAATCAGCAAGCGTCCAACGCGGCCATTGCCGTCCAGGAACGGATGCACGGCCTCGAATTGGTAGTGGGCCAGGGCGATGGTCACCAGCGGCGGCAGTTCGGATGCGTAGAGGAATTTCTCCCAGGCCGCGAGACACGGCTCGATCTCACCGGGCGGCGGGGGAATGAAAGAGGCCGTCGGCAGCGTACTCCCCGGCTTGCCAATCCAATTCTGCGATCTGCGGAATTCGCCCGGAGTTGCATGATCCCCCCTCACATCGGTCATGAGCTTGTCGTGCAACTCGCGGATGAGCCGGACGCACAGAGGGAGTTTGTGAAGCTGGGCGATTCCATGTTCCAGCGCAACGATATAGTTTCCGACTTCGCGCAAGTCTTCCGGACTGCGTTCGACGACAGCCCCAGCTTCCGCAGCCAGCAGTTCGCCCAAGGTGGCCTGAGTGCCTTCGATCCGGCTCGATAGAACGGCTTCCCGACGTATGAAGGGGCGAATGAGAACGTGAGGGTTGGGCAGCCGTCCGCCTTCTCCAGCAAGTCTCCCGATAAGGCGATCCGCATCGGAGAGCGAGCGGATCAGTCGAGGCGTCCAATCGAATGCCGGAGGCAACGGCGCAGGGACAAACGCGCTGTAGGTGCCTTGGGAGACCTTCTGGCCCGGTATCGCTTTGCGTTGGCTCATTGGTTTCACGGGCGCTAATAGCGCCCTGCCTCTATTAGCGTTATACGCGATAAACGGAAATAGAGTCCACTCTTATTTGTGTGCGCGATAATGGCGATACACCTGTGCCGCAGGCAAATTGGGAGGCACTCTCACAGGGCATGTGGATAACCATTCCGTGTTATTCATTATGTGGTGGTTATTCGCCTTGGTGCAACGCTGTGCAGGGTGGTGCTCAAGTCTATAAATCGGACTTAAGATCCGCAGGCCCTAACCGCCGTGGGGGTTCAAGTCCCCCTCCGGGCACCAATAAAATCAATGATTTATTTAGAAAATGACTACCCGGTTTCATGTTGTATTACTCCGCCGTCACCACAACCGGTAGCGTCACGCTGTGAACAATGCCGTTGCCCGTCCCCGTCAGCACCACACTGTAAGTACCGGCTGGCGTGCCTCCCGGATTCGACTGTTGCCGGCTGCTTTTGACACTTCCGCCGCAACCGGGGATCAACAGCACCAGCATGAGCATCGCCAGGCCGGCCGGAAGTTTCCAATGGCGCCGAGGCAAGGGCAAGACGAGCAACGCCGCGAACGCGATGGCCGCGCCGCCCGCCGCTTCAAACCCGTGTTTGTAGACATGGCCCGGCAATCCGGCCGGCCGATTTCCGCGCGCCGCGGAGGCGCCGGGCACGGTCGCGGTTATGCTCAAAGTCGACTGTGCTTGCCCGTTCACCGCCGGCGAGGCCGGGCTCACGCCGCAGGTGAACTGGCTCGACGACGCCGTGCACGTCAGCGCCACCACCCCATCGAACCCATTCACCGATGCCAACTCGATGACGGCGCTCGACGAGCTGCCTGAAGCGACATTCACCTGCGGCTGTCCTGGGGCCAGCGTAAAGTCAGCCCCGCTCTGCACCGCATTCAGCGCCACCGCGGCGCTCGTCGACGGCAGGTAGTTCGCATCTCCCGAGTAGACCGCGGTGATTTGATTCGTCCCGTTGCTCCAGAAAGCCCCCGTCCCCACCGAAGGCAACGTCACCGTCGCTTGCGCGCCCGACGCGGATGGGGTCAGTGAGTATTGCCACAGTTCATTCCCGTTGTCGAACACTTCCAGCAACCCGGTCGGCGCAACCGTCGCCCCCGCGGGTCCCGACACCGTCCCCACAAAACTCGTGGTCTGCGCGCCCGCAATGCTTGCCGGCGTCAGGCTCACCGTCGTCGTCGAAGCCAATAGTCCCGCCGAAGGTGCTGTCACTACCAGAGTGAGCCCCGAGTTGTTGGCATACTCCTGCGTTTTCCAGTTCGAGTCGCCGTTGTAGAGCAGGCAGAAATACCAAGTACCCACGGGCAGATTCGAAAAAGTGAGTTGCGCGAAACTATATTCGGCATACATGCCGCCCGGCGACGAAAGCGTTCCCGTCTGGCTGAAGCTGCCTGTTGGCTGGGCGCAGTTCATGTCAATCAAGTAGGTTGAGAACGTCCCCGTCACCGTGCCGGTGGGAGCCAATGTCCCCGGCGGTGGCGCATACCCAATTGGCAGCGAACCGGGTCCCAACTCCACGCCCAGCACCACGCTGCTACCTGCATACACCGGCGAGCCACTTAGTCCCGAAAGTCCGAACGAAGCGCTTGGATTCACCGTGATCGATGGGTATGCCGTGCTGACCGGGATCGTGACCGGTCCCGCCGATGCAGGTTCGAAGCTGCTGTCGCCCGGGTAGCTCGCGCTCACCGAATGATCCCCCGGCAAAAGAGCATTCGGTTCCCACGAAGCCACTCCGCCCACGTTCAGTGCCACCGTGCTGGTCACTCCATCGAGCGTGAAAGTCACATTGCCCGTAGCGCTCCCGTCCGTGCCCCCCGTCGGCGCATTCGCACCCAGCGGCTGCGCGCTGATATACAACGGATACCCATACACGGTGTTGCCGCCCTGAAGATTCAGGATGGTCTTTTCCGGCATTACCGTTATCGTCTCGGACTGCGAGGTGCTGCTCGCGAAGACTCCATCCCCTCCATACTGCGCCGTCAACTCATACGTGCCTCCGGGAAGATAATTCACCGTTGTTGACCCGCTCCCGCCGGCCAGCGAAATCGCTGTCTGCCCTTTGCTCGACGGCAAATCCGAGCTGCTCAAAACTGCCACGGCTCCCGTCGGAGTCCCCGATCCCGCCGCCGCCACATCCGCCGTCAGCGTCACATTTGCTCCGTGCGTCACCTGCTTGGGCGATACCGTCAGCGTGGTTGTCGTCGCCCGGAACGAAATAGCGCTCCAGTTGTTCACCAGCTTCGCCGCATCCACTGAGCCCCATCCGCTGGCCTGATCGAAACCCGGCGTTGCGCTGTACACCGTCGACTCGCCCCAATACGGCCCCAGGTTATCCACGCCCAGGTCGCAGTCCGGGGGATATTCGCAAAGGTCCCAGTTTCCGCCCAGCGTAATGTCGTGAAATGCAGCCGGCTGCTGCTGGGCCAGAGGATAGAGCGTATAGTCCGCCTGTCCCTGCCGCCCGTACTTCTGGTCTACCAGCGCCATGATCCCGGCCATCGCCGGCGCTGCCGCCGACGTGCCTCCCACCAGAAACACTGAAAAATTCCCGCTCGCGTCCGGCGTGCAATCTCCTTCTTCCGCGCAAATCGCGTACGCTGAGTAATTCGGTCCGTTCGAAGCAAAAAGCGATACATCGGGCAAATCGCGCACTCCGTCGGCCGGCACACCGTTGCCCGTCTGCCAACTCGGCTTCGCGTACCCGCCTGCACACTCTTTTGAGGCATTCAGCGTGGCGCAACTGCTCGCGCCTCCTCCGCCGGCTCCGTCCTGGCCCTCGTCAAGTTCGTTTATCGCATTCAGCCCGAACGGATCGTTCCACACCTGCTCCGTCAGCGGAGCCTTCAGCGAACCTTTCGTGGCCGGATTGTTGGTCGCATTCCAGTCCGACGCCGCGCTCGGCGCCCCCGACGCATAGTCGGCATAATAGAAATCTGTTCCTCCCACTGCCACGTCCCACGGCGTCGAGGCAAGTCCGTTTACCTGCTGAAAGAAATAGAAGCTCTGCGCCTGTCCTAAATCGCCTGAAGCCACCAATACCGTCTGGCCCTGCGCAGCCGCTTGTTCCCACAAATCGTTCCAGGTCGGATCTCCACCCTCGGGGCCGCCGTAGCTCACGCTCAGAATGTCGGCCTGGTCATCGTCCACGGCGCGCGCCGCTGCCAGCAGCAGCGGATCCTGAAATCCCGAGCCCGCCGAGATATATAGGTCCACCGCTGCCCCCGGAGCCGCTGCGCCCGCCATCTCCACGTCCAGGTACGCCTCCGTCGCGCTGCTGTTTTCTCCTGGATCTTCCCCGTCAATCACCACCTGGACCGGGTTCACCGTGAGTCCAAACACGCTGCGATACGCCGCCGCCACGTTCAGGTCGATATTCGATTCGTTGACGATCCCGACGGTCACTCCCGTGCCGGTCACCCCTCCATTCAACTCGGGCCCCAGGTCGTATTGCGTCGCGAAATCCGCCGGCGCCAGTGCGTAAAGCGGCGTGCTCGACGCCGTCGGCCCGGTAAACTCCGGCTCGAACCTCCTGTCCATTCCGTTGTACTCACCCTTCCCATTCACAACCACCTGCGGCGCCGGACGCGAAAAATCGTCCAGTGGAGCAACCGCTCCGATGATCGCGGCCAGCGCCTTGGGAATCGTCAGCCCCGTCGCATTTGCATGATGTTGCCCGCCGTTCACCCTGTACTCGTCGATCCGCGTTTCGAAGGCCGCGTTAACCTGCCCCACTGTTCCGGAGAACTCCACAAAGCGCTTCGCCTTCGAAACTCGCGCGACGCGAAAACCCTCCGATCCCAGCCATCGGGTCACTGCTTCCACGTCTGCGTCTGGCGGCCCGAACCGCTCGCCAATCTGCTCCGGCGTCAGCCACCGGCGCCAGGACCCTGACCCTCGCGTGTTCGCATCCTTCAGGAATTGCTGAAACGCGGCCTCCCGCTGTGCCGGCCGGTTCAGAACCATCAGCAACCGCTCCGCCGGTGTCGATTCGTTCATCGGCCCCAGGTCATATCCAGCCTGGGCCAGCCGGCACACGTTACCCGCCAACGCAACTCGCTGGGTCGCATCCACTGCCACGGTCACCAGCTGCGGTGTCGGGTTCTGCGGTTGACCTATAGCGGAATGACAAAAGAGGACGGCAAGAGCGGCCAGGATCGGGATCTTGCGAAACATGCGCGCAACCTCCATCTTGAAAAGAGGTCGAACCAGGTATGGCCCGGTCAACGCGGTCTTCTCCAAGCCAGGACTTCCATTTTACCTCCCGGCTACGACGCAATATGCCCGCATTTGCCTCCGCCGGCGATCCTTCTTGCATCCGTTCCAATGGTGCAAAAGGAGTCGGGCGCACCACACCGTGCCGTCGTTACAAACGCCGCGCGCTCGCTTCCCCGGACTGGCTCTTTGTTACTGTGCCTCGGTGTAGGTGGTGTCGGCGGATTGCCAGACGCCGTTGATGCGCTGATAGAGGCGCGCGTATACCTTCACTCCGTTGATCGGCAGGGTCACGGTTTCAGAAGTTGCAGTGGTTTGGCCGGAACT
>Ga0224555_1003703_pt1 | contig 15188 bp, 13 predicted proteins | sample 714S23034metaG_FD_180687 | JGI IMG/M metagenome (GOLD analysis project Ga0224555, IMG submission 180687) | Peat soil microbial communities from Stordalen Mire, Sweden - 717 S2 30-34 | ecosystem: Environmental > Terrestrial > Soil > Wetlands > Peat | place: Sweden: Norrbotten County, Stordalen...
CCAAAAATTAAGGCTTTCACGTTCCAGAAAGCCGCCAGAAATTCCGTTCGATTGAACGTATCAAATTGCATGATGATAGGCGCAGTGAACGTCCGTTTCTGAAATCCGAGCGAACGTAACGGCTGTGGAGTCGCGGGATTTTGGAAACGGACGATGACTGCGCTGCCGTATAGGTTTTATTTTGAGGCGCTTTGTCTGGCCGGTTTCCGAGTGCCCGCAGGAAAGCCGGCCAGTCAAAGCGACGGATTGAACGGGGATTGATTTTATTTTGGCAACCTGCGTCCTCTTTGTTCTTGGTTTGGAATCTCAACTTCGATCCACGACCTTCGACCTTCTGACATCAACGAGAAGTGTGAGGTTTGCTGATTTCTCTTGTCTATTCGTGAAGGTCGGCAACGATTATTGACCAGATCAAATGGAAACTTCAAAAACCAACAGCACAGGAACCCGGGTGTTGGATTTCTTCAAGCGATGGCTTGAGCACCGTTATCTTCCCGCGATTCTGGCAATTGGGGCGATACTGGTCATGTTGCCCGCCTTGAAGATCGACTTGGCGGTGGACGATCTGATGCAGCGGGCCGTCGAACTCAAGCCCAGCCAATTGCCGCCGCGAATGTACGAGACGGGCAACCCCGTGGATTCCGGCAGTTTCTCTACTGTCCTCCGCGACCTTTTCGGCTTCAGCCGGGATCCGCAAAACATGGCGTTGATGAAAAGTTACGGCACGCTGCCGTGGTGGACGCCGGACAATTTCAGATTTGCCCTTTGGCGGCCGGTCACCGCGTTCACACACTGGCTTGATTACCGGCTTTTTCCCGACTCGCCCATGCTGATGCACGCCCACAACATCGCATGGTTCGCGGCCATCGTGTTTCTCATCACGATTGTTTACCGGAAGCTGATGGGAGCGGGATGGGTCGCGGGATTCGCGGCGCTGTTGTTCCTGCTCGATGTCAACACCTACTTCCCGGTAGCGTTCGTCGCAAACCGCGGCTTCTTTCTGTCGCTTTTCTTCGGTCTTGGATTTCGATGCCCTCGTGACCGAGGCCGCGAGCCTCGATGCGCTCCGCCAGCGTTTCGGACGCCTCAATCGCGGCGGGCGTGAGATTGTCGCCCGCGCAGTGATCGTCCTGCCTGGCGATCAGGATTTGCCCACAGACAAACTCGACGAGGCCGCGCCTTGCGACCCGATCTACGGCAACGCCATCCCACGGACATGGCGCTGGTTAAGCAGTCTGACGCAAGTCGGCGTGGTTGATTTTGGCATCAACGCAATGAGCGCCGCAGTCGATTCGATCCGCTCGACCGGCACTGACGAAGCACTCGCGGCGATGCTCTCGCCGACTACAGATGCGCCGGTCTTGCTCCCGGCTTATCTGGACTGCTGGGTGCAGACAAATCCCTCGCCTGCGGCTGATCCCGATGTCGCACTGTTCCTCCACGGGCCGCAGCGCGAGATGGCCGATGTGCAAGTGTGTTGGCGCGGCGACCTAGACGAAGTGCGAATGCGGGATGTCTCGCATGTAGCATTGTTTGGCAACGTCCAGATTTCGACGCAGGCCATTCAATCGCTTTGCGAACAGGAAGTCCCGGTCACCTATTTTTCTATGGGCGGCTGGTTCTATGGAATCACACGCGGTCATGCAATGAAGAATGTGTTTTTGCGCATGGAACAATTTCGTCTGGCGCGTGAGGAGAAAACTTGTTTGGCCCTAGCGCGCCAATTCGTGCATGGGAAAATTCGCAATCATCGCACGCTGCTGATGCGAAACCACCTTGAGCCACCGGAGGCGATCATCGGAAAACTGAAGCGCGCGTCCGAAGATGCGTTGGCGGCAAATTCCATCGAAGAACTGCTCGGCATCGAAGGCGCGGCAGCCAGCCAGTATTTCCAGCAATTTGGCGGCATGGTAAAGGTGGAAGACGATCTGCCCGGCCTCGGTCTTACATGCGAGAACACCAAGCAGCGCATGTTCAATTTTAACTTCAATCATCGCAACCGACGACCACCCACCGATCCCGTCAACGCGATGCTTTCGCTGGCCTACAGCATGTTGGCGAAAGATTGCACGCTGGCTGCACTCGCGGTTGGTTTTGATCCTTATCTGGGATTCTACCATCAGCCACGCTTCGGACGACCGGCGTTAGGTCTGGATTTGATGGAGGAGTTCAGACCGCTCATCGCGGAATCCACTGTGTTGAGTTGCATCAACAATCGCGTTGTTACGGACAAAGATTTCGTGAAAGCGGGCCAGGCGGTGAACCTCACCGCACCGGGACGAAAGCGCTTCTTTCAGACGTATGAACAGCGCATGAGTTCGTTAATTACCCATCCGTTGTTCGATTACAAGGTAAGCTATCGTCGGGCACTGGAGTTGCAGGCACGGCTGTTGGCAAAGACGCTGACAGGCGAAATCATTGAATATATTCCTTTAATGACGAGGTAAACTATGCGCACGACTTATCTTGTTTGCTACGACATCGCGGATGACAAACGGCTGCGAAAAGTTTTCAAGACCTGTGGTAATTTTGGCGACCACTTGCAGTTTTCGGTTTTCGAGTGCGACTTGAATCCATCGGAAAAGATTGAATTGGAAACCGCTTTGTGCGACATCATCAATCACGACGAAGATCAGGTGATTTTTGTCGGGCTGGGGCCTTCGGAAGGGCGAGGTGACCGGGTGATCACCGCGATTGGATTGCCCTACATGAAGCTGGACGCGCCATGTTATGTAGTTTGAGACGTTGACGATCTTTGACAATTTAACCCGCGAGCGGCAGGGTGATGCGGAAAACCCCTTCCGCGCTCGCATGGCGTAACCACCTTAAAACGAGCCGATAATGACGATACAACCAGACATCGCAAGCATACAGACACTTAAAACAACGCAAGCTCTCGCAATCCAAGTATTGCGGGCTTGCGCCACAAGGAGTAACAGAGGAGCTATTTCCGCGCCCGCGCGGGCGCGGCCCCGTTGAAGCTTTTACGAACGCGGCGATACCGTCCAAGATGCGAAATTTCCGCGCCCGCGCGGGCGCGGCCCCGTTGAAGCGAGGCGCATTTGAGCGCGTGGACACCCTGCCGAGAGTTATTTCCGCGCCCGCGCGGGCGCGGCCCCGTTGAAGCCACAACTTTGTGGCAAGGCAGATTTGACAGTTGTTTATTTCCGCGCCCGCGCGGGCGCGGCCCCGTTGAAGCACAGATGGCCACGTCTTTCGTGAACTGCCTGTTAGAGATTTCCGCGCCCGCGCGGGCGCGGCCCCGTTGAAGCATCGCGCCTCTTGCCCCAAGCCTTATTGCTGCTCTTGATTTCCGCGCCCGCGCGGGCGCGGCCCCGTTGAAGCATGACAAGGCGCGCGGACAGCTCATAACTCATATTCATTTCCGCGCCCGCGCGGGCGCGGCCCCGTTGAAGCGCGATGGACTCAATCGGAGTCGTCAGGCAACAGCCGAATTTCCGCGCCCGCGCGGGCGCGGCCCCGTTGAAGCACGTCATTGGCCCCGCATGGCTGATGCGGAGCGTAAGGATTTCCGCGCCCGCGCGGGCGCGGCCCCGTTGAAGCAACTGGTCGGTGCGGGCTTGGGACATTTTGAGTTTTGATATTTCCGCGCCCGCGCGGGCGCGGCCCCGTTGAAGCTTTACCATAAAGTTCAGAAGTAATTTCGTTGAATTTATTTCCGCGCCCGCGCGGGCGCGGCCCCGTTGAAGCACCGCTTTCAACATGGGGACCACTCCGCCGACATTGAATTTCCGCGCCCGCGCGGGCGCGGCCCCGTTGAAGCCCCCTCTTGCTTGCTGCGCGTTTCCACAACCCAGCTTGATTTCCGCGCCCGCGCGGGCGCGGCCCCGTTGAAGCAATGTTGAATGTTCATATCTTCCTTCACTTTAGCCTTATTTCCGCGCCCGCGCGGGCGCGGCCCCGTTGAAGCAGCAAAGCGTTTCGACGCTCTTAAAAATCTTGTTTGATTTCCGCGCCCGCGCGGGCGCGGCCCCGTTGAAGCTTCGTCGGCTTGGTCTTGGTGGACATATTTCCATTGGATTTCCGCGCCCGCGCGGGCGCGGCCCCGTTGAAGCCTGGTGCGCCGTGCTCCTATGGCGGTAATGCGGCACAAATTTCCGCGCCCGCGCGGGCGCGGCCCCGTTGAAGCAACTGTTGCCAACACAACCATCTATAACACACAGGGCATTTCCGCGCCCGCGCGGGCGCGGCCCCGTTGAAGCCCGAAGTAGAACATGTGCTCTCCGGCCCAAGGCGTAATTTCCGCGCCCGCGCGGGCGCGGCCCCGTTGAAGCCCGATGTTGTTCATCGTGGACGACGATAACTGGCCATATTTCCGCGCCCGCGCGGGCGCGGCCCCGTTGAAGCTTTGGCTTCGGATGAAATAAACACCGACTTGATATTATATTTCCGCGCCCGCGCGGGCGCGGCCCCGTTGAAGCATACGGGTTGACGGGCATCCCCAACACCATAGGATATTTCCGCGCCCGCGCGGGCGCGGCCCCGTTGAAGCATTGTTCGGGATTTGGTTCGTGGCGGCGGCGCGATAGATTTCCGCGCCCGCGCGGGCGCGGCCCCGTTGAAGCGCAAATTCAATCGCTCGATGAGCTGGTCCCCGACGCCAATTTCCGCGCCCGCGCGGGCGCGGCCCCGTTGAAGCAGCGCATGCGTGATGCACTCGCCGCAGGAGGCGGAGCGATTTCCGCGCCCGCGCGGGCGCGGCCCCGTTGAAGCGTCATCATGCCGACTCCCAATTGCCAGTCGGGATAATAATTTCCGCGCCCGCGCGGGCGCGGCCCCGTTGAAGCTAAAACCCAAGACGCGCAAGTTCCACGGCATCACTGTTATTTCCGCGCCCGCGCGGGCGCGGCCCCGTTGAAGCCGGCATGATCTTGGTGTAATCCAGAGGCATCCGGCTATTTCCGCGCCCGCGCGGGCGCGGCCCCGTTGAAGCTTTGCTACCGGATACGGATTCACGTCGTATTACATTATTTCCGCGCCCGCGCGGGCGCGGCCCCGTTGAAGCTATACGCATACGTCCCGGCGTTCGCTCCCATACTGATATTTCCGCGCCCGCGCGGGCGCGGCCCCGTTGAAGCACATGACCGGGACAAAAAAGGAAGGCAGGTTGCCCAATTTCCGCGCCCGCGCGGGCGCGGCCCCGTTGAAGCTCACCGACGCCGCCGGCAAGGCCGTCAAAATCCAGATTTCCGCGCCCGCGCGGGCGCGGCCCCGTTGAAGCATCGCTGCCGGTGGACCGATAAATCCGTCACTCGCTTATTTCCGCGCCCGCGCGGGCGCGGCCCCGTTGAAGCATCATCGGTCACATCGAAATAGCACAACTCAAAGAACTCATTTCCGCGCCCGCGCGGGCGCGGCCCCGTTGAAGCCAGCCACATCAATACTCTCCCGCCATGAAGCGTTCCAATTTCCGCGCCCGCGCGGGCGCGGCCCCGTTGAAGCGAGTCGCTCATTACCGGCGCGCTCAACTGAGGCGGATTTCCGCGCCCGCGCGGGCGCGGCCCCGTTGAAGCTGCTGTCCCGGCCGGCGCCGACGTATCCCATCGGAAATAATTTCCGCGCCCGCGCGGGCGCGGCCCCGTTGAAGCATCGAACCGGTGAACAAGATCAACGGCGTGTCCGCCAAATTTCCGCGCCCGCGCGGGCGCGGCCCCGTTGAAGCTATCCAACTCCCGGCGCAACAATTGTGACCGACTGAAATTTCCGCGCCCGCGCGGGCGCGGCCCCGTTGAAGCACAGTTCCGCCTGGTGGCCGAGCCGACCCTCGAAGCATTTCCGCGCCCGCGCGGGCGCGGCCCCGTTGAAGCATGACCTTCACAGTGCGGTCGAGCACGGTCTCGGCCATTTCCGCGCCCGCGCGGGCGCGGCCCCGTTGAAGCATGAGGTCGGATAGTTGCTCCAATCAATCGTGCCTTATTTCCGCGCCCGCGCGGGCGCGGCCCCGTTGAAGCTTTTCCTGGTTAAGTTGCGGTTGGTTTGAGCAGCGCGATTTCCGCGCCCGCGCGGGCGCGGCCCCGTTGAAGCCATGGTGGATTTTTTGGGCGCGGGCGGGGCGAGCAAGATTTCCGCGCCCGCGCGGGCGCGGCCCCGTTGAAGCAATGTCTTGACGCCAGCGGCCTGATAGGTGAGCAGCGTAATTTCCGCGCCCGCGCGGGCGCGGCCCCGTTGAAGCTGGAACGCGAGCATGGCTGGAGAGAGGGATTTGGTGAATTTCCGCGCCCGCGCGGGCGCGGCCCCGTTGAAGCCAAAGCCGCTGAAGGCATCGATGTTTGGAATGCCGCATTTCCGCGCCCGCGCGGGCGCGGCCCCGTTGAAGCGCGGCCATCAAGGCGTTGCCCGCCCTGTTCAAGACCGAATTTCCGCGCCCGCGCGGGCGCGGCCCCGTTGAAGCTGGAACGCGAGCATGGCTGGAGAGAGGGATTTGGTGAATTTCCGCGCCCGCGCGGGCGCGGCCCCGTTGAAGCCAAAGCCGCTGAAGGCATCGATGTTTGGAATGCCGCATTTCCGCGCCCGCGCGGGCGCGGCCCCGTTGAAGCAATATCATTGAAGTTGTTCCCGCTCGCCAGTTTCTATTTCCGCGCCCGCGCGGGCGCGGCCCCGTTGAAGCTCATTGTCCCACGCCTCATTCTCCTCGAGCTGCGGCATTTCCGCGCCCGCGCGGGCGCGGCCCCGTTGAAGCTCAACGAGCTGGTCACCGACGCCAAAGAGCGCGGATTTCCGCGCCCGCGCGGGCGCGGCCCCGTTGAAGCTTCTGCGAGTCGTGCGATGATGTTGTCAGCCTGTCAATTTCCGCGCCCGCGCGGGCGCGGCCCCGTTGAAGCTAAACGCGGCGGTGTCATCGTTCGTACCATCTCCAAATTTCCGCGCCCGCGCGGGCGCGGCCCCGTTGAAGCGAAAAATAAAACGTCCAATGATCACGCCGCTGCCGCGCAATTTCCGCGCCCGCGCGGGCGCGGCCCCGTTGAAGCAACCGGCTCAACTGCTGGCGGAGCGGCTGGCGGAGCGATTTCCGCGCCCGCGCGGGCGCGGCCCCGTTGAAGCTTATTGGCTTGAAGCATCGGCGGAAATAGCAGTAAGCATTTCCGCGCCCGCGCGGGCGCGGCCCCGTTGAAGCAATTTGGATGTAGGAACACGGGCCGTTGCCAGCATTATTTCCGCGCCCGCGCGGGCGCGGCCCCGTTGAAGCATTTTCATGGGATTGTTTTGTTGAACGAAGGACCGGCGATTTCCGCGCCCGCGCGGGCGCGGCCCCGTTGAAGCGTGATTGGCCGCCGTTTATTTGGCGACTTGTCGCAATATTTCCGCGCCCGCGCGGGCGCGGCCCCGTTGAAGCAAAAACTGGGTGGCGACCTATTATCACGCGGCGTTCATTTCCGCGCCCGCGCGGGCGCGGCCCCGTTGAAGCAACTCGCGCGCGAGCTGGCCTGAGCGTGTGGCCAGATTTCCGCGCCCGCGCGGGCGCGGCCCCGTTGAAGCTCCGAACTGCCGATGGTATCGCGCGAGCTACTGCTCATTTCCGCGCCCGCGCGGGCGCGGCCCCGTTGAAGCAACCCGCCATTGCCGGTGGCCATTCCGGCGGATGAAATTTCCGCGCCCGCGCGGGCGCGGCCCCGTTGAAGCGCGCCGCACCGCATCACGATAGCCGGGGATCTCGTCATTTCCGCGCCCGCGCGGGCGCGGCCCCGTTGAAGCGAGGAAGTCGGAATAATCGCTGCCGGTGCTGGTGTTATTTCCGCGCCCGCGCGGGCGCGGCCCCGTTGAAGCACCATTCCGGTGATTGGGGCGCTGGCGCGCGCGGGTATTTCCGCGCCCGCGCGGGCGCGGCCCCGTTGAAGCATTTTCTTGTTGGCCCTCTGCTCCCACAATGCCGTAAATTTCCGCGCCCGCGCGGGCGCGGCCCCGTTGAAGCGGCCAGTCCGGGCACAAAAAAATCGCGCCACGTTTGATTTCCGCGCCCGCGCGGGCGCGGCCCCGTTGAAGCATGAATACAAAACTCACCCCTGCCGAAAATGAAATCCTATTTCCGCGCCCGCGCGGGCGCGGCCCCGTTGAAGCTTACCGCCCGCGCCCGTGGCGGAGTCAGTTACGGCGCTATTTCCGCGCCCGCGCGGGCGCGGCCCCGTTGAAGCCGGCGTAAGCCCGGACATTCCGGGCAGAAAGTCAATGAGATTTCCGCGCCCGCGCGGGCGCGGCCCCGTTGAAGCATGGCAAAAACCGCAACCGCTTCGCGCGTCTCGCGCATTTCCGCGCCCGCGCGGGCGCGGCCCCGTTGAAGCAAGCGGGCGGATGACGGGAAGCTTTGGCGGGTGGAGATTTCCGCGCCCGCGCGGGCGCGGCCCCGTTGAAGCTAGTTTCAACGAACGTCGCGGCGGCGGAGCGTGCGGCGATTTCCGCGCCCGCGCGGGCGCGGCCCCGTTGAAGCAATGCGGCATTCCGCCAGCCGTGGGGTTTTAAGGATGGATTTCCGCGCCCGCGCGGGCGCGGCCCCGTTGAAGCTCCGGTTCGGCAACGGTTGATGGACTTCGACAATCTATTTCCGCGCCCGCGCGGGCGCGGCCCCGTTGAAGCTAGGAGTTGGAGATCGAATGATAACCCTTTCTTTTCTATTTCCGCGCCCGCGCGGGCGCGGCCCCGTTGAAGCCAAAGTGAGATTTGCCTAGACACGATTCAGATAGCAATTTCCGCGCCCGCGCGGGCGCGGCCCCGTTGAAGCCAAAGTGAGATTTGCCTAGACACGATTCAGATAGCAATTTCCGCGCCCGCGCGGGCGCGGCCCCGTTGAAGCGCATCTGGTGGAACTGGAGACTGCGCCGACTGAAACGATTTCCGCGCCCGCGCGGGCGCGGCCCCGTTGAAGCCCGGTTTGAGCATGGACTACGACGGAGACGACGCCATATTTCCGCGCCCGCGCGGGCGCGGCCCCGTTGAAGCTGCCACCACTGCACGCCGCTTCCAGTGTGTGATACAGATTTCCGCGCCCGCGCGGGCGCGGCCCCGTTGAAGCCGCAAGCGTTGCGCCAATGGCTGCATTATCTGGGAACTTTTATTTCAGTTGCGCCAGGCAAAAGTGGTGGAAGCCCGTGCGAATGAAACACTGCAATCGGTGTCATTTGTCGGAGGGCAGATTGGCGGCATTATTGATTTATTGGCGCGAAACCAACAGAACCTTATCGCGGTGGTGGATTTGAAATTCGGCGGAATGGATGTCCGGGAGCGGGAGCTTCGAGAAAACCGCCCGTTGCAATTGGCGATTTACGGTCATCTCTTGCGTTGTCAGGGTCAAAAGGAATGGCCGGCAAGCGCATTTTTTCTGCTTCGGCGGCGACGGCTCATTGCGACGACGAAAACATTCTTCCCAGATGCGAAAGTTGTCGCATCCAAATTTCCACCGGGCGAGCTTCAGCAGTGCTGGACGGATTTCGAGCAAGTCTGGCATTGGCGTCGGCAACAGCTCGACGCGGGTTGGGTTGAACTTACCCCGGTTGCCTTAGATGTGTCCGAGAGTCCTGATGAAGCGCCTGATTCAACTCCGCCGCTCGCCCATTGGGCTGCTACCGAAGACCATTCCAGGTATAACGATTTTGATGCTTTAACCGGCTGGAGGGCAGACGCATGAAAACGAATATCACGTTTATCAGTGCGAGCGCAGGCAGCGGCAAAACCCACCGTATCACGGAGGTCATTGAGGATCACCTCTCAAAAGGGTCGTGCCGCCCCGACGGGCTGATCGCGACCACCTACACCGTCAAAGCGGCGCAGGAACTTCGCGAGCGAGTGCGACGTCGTATTTACAACTCCGGGCATCCTGCTTTGGCCGAACGCTTGCACGAAAGTCTGATGGGAACAGTTCACGGCGTTTGCGGTCAATTGCTCCAGCGCTTCGCATTCGAGGCCGGCATCTCGCCCCGCATTGAAATCCTCTCCGAAGAAGACGCCGCCTCACTGCTGGTTCAGGCAATTGAGACCGCCGTAGATTTCGACGCGCTCAATCGGCTGCAACGGCTCGCTGATATTCTCGGCCAAAAAAACACCCAGACTTTTGAATACTCATGGAAAAAACAGGTGCGAGGATTGCTTGACGCAGCGCGGGCGAACGATTTTTCACCGGCATCATTGGCTGACATGGGACGGCTAAGTGTTGACGAACTACTGGCGTTTCTTCCCGCTCCAACTACGGACAACCTCGACGAACAGTTGGCTGCGGCCATCAAATCGGCCATAGATCGTATTTCCAAGAATGGTGATGAAACCAAGACAACAGCGGATTATGTGGAATTACTTCAAGATACGCTACGGGCACTTGAAGCACGTCGGCTACCTTGGAGCGATTGGATCAAGTTAGGCAAAAAGCAGCCGGGCAAAAAAAGCCAAGCTGAAGCCGTCGCAGTAACCGCGCTGACCGTGCGAGTTGAAACTCACCCGCAACTGCGTGAACACATCCGGGATTACACGATGCTTCTATTTTCCATGGCGCAGATTTCGTTGACAGAATTCCAGCGTCTCAAAGAAGAGCGTGGACTGCTTGATTTCTCCGACCTTGAGCAACGCGCTTTCCATCTCCTGCGTGACCAAGCGCATGTGCGCGAAACTTTCGGCCGCGAATTGGATCTTCTGGTTGTCGATGAGTTCCAAGATACGAGTCCTCTCCAACTCGCCTTGTTCATGCAACTGGCAGCACTCGCCCGCGAGACCGTGTGGGTGGGTGATGTAAAGCAGGCGATCTATGGATTTCGTAATAGTGACCCCGAACTGATCAAGGCCATCGTTGATCAAGTTAGAAAAGTGGGAACTCTGGCCGAGCCTTTGGCCAAATCGTGGCGCTCCACACCCGAACTGGTGAGATTGGCCAGCGCGTTATTTGTGCCCGCCTTTGAAAAGTCACTCAATCTACCTGCCAAGGAAGTTCAGCTTGAGTCCCAGCGTGCTTCTATTTCAGCATCGCAGCCATCGCTGGAGTTTTTTGAACTCTCCAGCGGTCAATTTAACAAGGGAAACGGCGCTCTGAAAAAGCTCACCAATGACCAGCGCGCTGCCACACTCGCCGACGGTATCGTTCAATTGCTTAGTCGCGGGGAAACGCTCGTTATCCAGGATCGACAGAATCGGGAGCAATTTCGTCCGACAGAACTGCGCGACATCGCGGTGTTGTGCCGCACCAATCAAGCCGCCGCGACCATCGCCGAAAAGCTGACCCAACGCGGATATGCAGTGACGCTCTCGCAAGATGGGTTGCTGGCCACGCCTGAGGCCAGACTCGCCTTGGCTTGTCTTCGACGGTTGGCAGATCCGACCGACTCCCTTGCGTCAGCGGAAATCGTGGCGTTGGAAGCGGCCCAGCAACCCGAGGAATGGCTTGAGAGCCGCCTGGAATATGTAACGCGCCACAGGCAAGAAACGGAGAGAATCGGGAATGACCGTTGGGGACTCGAAGGAAATTTCGTTCACGCCGCGATTGTCGCATTGGAACAAGCCCGTGCCCGGTTAAATGTGCTCTCGCCCAGCGAGGCGCTGGATGTTGCCCTGCATAATGGCGGGGTTTTCGCAACCGTGTCCGCTTGGGGCGCTACAACAACGCGGGCATTACAACGCCGTGCCAATCTTGAATCGCTGCGCGCTATTGCGGCGAAATACGAACAGGCTTCGGCAAAGAATCACACGCCGGCCACCATCGCCAGCTTTCTATATTGGTGCGATTTTCTGGCTGATTCTGAAAAGGATTTGAAGGCCACGGACGAACAGGTAAATGCCATCTTCGTAAGCACCTACCATCAAGCCAAGGGGCTTGAATGGCCCGTGGTCATCTGCACCGACTTAAATACCGAGCCGTGGCCTCGCCTGTGGGAAATTATCGTAACGCCGGTTGACCCGGCAAAACCATTCGACCTCAATCAGCCGCTGGCTAATCGCCGACTCCGATTCTGGCCGTGGCCCTTCGGTCAGCAAGAAACCGGAATTCCGCTGCAAACGAATGTGGCGGCTGGTGACATCGGTCAAGCCGCCGCACGCAAAGCTGTGGAGGAAGAACTCCGATTGCTTTATGTCGGCTTAACCCGTGCGCGTGACTTACTGGTTCTCGTGCGCGAGAAGGATCAGCCCACGCCTTGGCTGGACGGCTTGCAAGCTCAATGGCTGCAACCCGGCAACGGCCAACTCATTTTGCCCGACAAAACAACAATCGGCTTGCAAACCCTGCAACTGACTCCTCCCGCTGAAGTTGCTGCCGCCAAGACTGATTCGCACTACGCTTGGTTTCCCGCTCCTTTGCAGTCAACGCCAAAACTACCAGCCCGATTGACACCATCGAGACAACCACAGGTTCCAGGCAGTCGCGTTGGAAAAATTATTGATGTTGGTTCGCGCCTGCCATTCTCCGGTGCGCTGGAAGAAGCAGACTTGGGAGATGCGCTGCACGCCATTTTTGCTGCCGAGTTCGTCAATCCCGACCACGCAAAAAGACTGGAAAACATCCAGCGCATTCTACGCGGATACAATTTGGGCGATCAGATCAATAGTGAAGATGTTCTTCAGATGGTGGAGCGGCTTCGTGCCTGTCTTGGACAGCAGTTCCAGCCAAAACAGGTGCTGGTGGAAATCCCCATTGCAACCACGAATGAAATAGGCCAGCGTGTCGAAGGCTTCATTGACATGCTGGTAGAAACCAGCAACGGCTGGATTCTCATTGACCACAAATCATTTCCCGGCAAGCGCTCGGAGTGGTCAGCCGAGGCCGTTTCATATAGCGGCCAGCTTGCATTGTATCGCGAGGCGCTAAACAAGCTGAAATTGCCAGTCACAAGTGTCTGGATACACTTTGCCGTTGGCGGCGGATTGGTTGAAGTGGAACTCCAGAACAAGATTTAGCATCAGATGTCATCGCGTTCAAATATCACGAGCCGATGGTGTTTGATCCGTCAAACCCGGTGTGCGCTGACGAGTGGAGCGTGGCGTTGTAGCGGCGGCCTGTGACCGCCGACCTCGCGTTTTTGGGGTGACGGGCAGCAGCGGAGCGGTGAGTTTTTCGTAGAGCGAGAATAAATGCTCCACCCGTTCGCGGTCGGAGTGGAAAAGCGTGCTGGATTTTTGCATTCGCACACCGAGCGTGCCTCTCGCTTCAATTATATGGCTCGCTCGCGCCGTCAATGTAGTGCGCCCTGCTGCCCCGCGCCTCCACATTGACTGCGCTCCCTTCGCCAAAAACGGATTGCGCTTAGGAATCACGCTCGGAGTCTGCATGTCTGGTTTCAAAACTCATCGGCAATTCCAAACAATTTCAGGATGTTGTTTGGGGCGGAAAACTATCTGATTTTCACGGGAACGATTTTGGCCTATGCTTGGTTTGCAATGCACTTGCCGATTAACATTGATGACGTTCTGCACGGACAAACCGTGGAGTGGGAGCGTTTGGAATTTAAGCAGGGTTGGAACCCGGAAGCCGTCCTGCACACGATGTGCGCCTTCGCCAATGATTTTCACAACCTGGGCGGCGGCTACATTCTCATCGGCGTGGCGGAGAATCAGGGACAGCCAATTTTGCCACCGGCGGGATTGCTTGCCAGCAAACTGGACGCCATTCAAAAAGAGATTCTGGAAATTGGGCATCGGATACAGCCTCACTATCATCCGGTGATTGCGCCTTATGTCGTCCAGCAAAAGCACATTCTCGTGCTGTGGTGTCCCGGCGGGCAGACCCGGCCTTACAAAGCGCCCGTGTCGCTGGCAAAAGGCAACCGCGAATTCGCTTACTTCATTCGCAAAGGCTCGGCCACCGTCAAAGCCAAACATGAAGAGGAAGTCGAGTTGGTCAGCCTGGCGGCCACGGTTCCGTTCGACGACCGTATCCATCACAATGCTTCTCTGAACGACCTCAAGCTTTCGCTGATTCAAAATTTTCTGCGTGAAGTCGGCAGCGACTTGTTGGCCGATTCCAGCACGATGGATTTTGCCCAGTTGTGCCGCCAGATGCGAATTGCCGATGGCCCCGTCGAAATGATGCACCCGTTGAATGTCGGCCTGATGTTTTTCAACCCGGCACCACAAAAGTTTTTCCCTCAAACGCAGATTGACGTAGTGCAGTTTCCTGAAGGGCCGGGCGGCGACACTTTCACGGAGAAGACATTCGCCGGCCCATTGGACGTGATCCTCAAAGACGCGCTGACATTTTTGAAAAACGCCGTGATTGAGGAACGTGTGGTGAAACACGGCGACCGACCGGAAGCCGACCGCTTTTTCAATGTGCCGTATGCGGCGCTGGAGGAAGCCGTCGTAAATGCGGTTTATCACCGCAGCTACGAAATTCGGGAGCCGATTGAAGTCCGGGTTCTGCCGGATGAAATCACCGTGGCCAGCTATCCTGGTCTGGATCGCTCAATCAATATCAAGGAACTGCAAACCGGACGCTTTGCAACGCGGCGGTATCGTAACCGACGCATTGGCGAATTTCTGAAAGAACTCAGCCTCACCGAAGGTCGAGGCACTGGTATTCCAAAAATGTTGAAGGCACTGCTGGTAAATGGTTCTCCGCAGCCCGTGTTTGAGTCCGATGATGACCGGACTTATTTTCTGGTGCGCCTGCCACTCCATCCTGAATTCATCAAAGAGGCTAGGGAACGAAAACTTCTAGCGACCGGACAAGTCACCGGACAAGTCGCCGGACAAGTGACCGGACAGGTCGCGGTTAAGGTTCTCCAATTCTGCGAACAGGCTCGCAAGGCGAATGAAATCCAATTGTTAATTGGCGTGAAGCACCGCGAAACGTTCCAAGATAATTACCTCAAGCCGCTCATGGCCAAAGGCTGGCTGGCAATGACAATTCCAGATAAACCCCAAAGTCGGTTGCAGCGTTATCAGACCACGGATGAAGGGAAGAAGTGGTTGCAAGGCGCGACCAATCGGAACCCAACTTCATAAATTTGAGATCGGCAAACGGACACCAAAACGGACACCAAACGGATTAAAAACGATACGGTCGGATAAAACCGATTTTGCTTGAATAGCCAATAAAATCAGGCATATTTGAGGTGCAACGGCGGGAAAATATGGCCGATTCCGACCTCCGCCTCCAAACCTAACCAGTTGGAACTGTAGGGTTTGGTTAACTTCCACAGACGAGTGCCAGCGGAAGTGCCAGCAGGATTTAACCCTGGCCTGCCCTGCGTAACTCCCACCTG
>Ga0224555_1003705_pt1 | contig 15184 bp, 13 predicted proteins | sample 714S23034metaG_FD_180687 | JGI IMG/M metagenome (GOLD analysis project Ga0224555, IMG submission 180687) | Peat soil microbial communities from Stordalen Mire, Sweden - 717 S2 30-34 | ecosystem: Environmental > Terrestrial > Soil > Wetlands > Peat | place: Sweden: Norrbotten County, Stordalen...
TCCATCGCCTCCAGACATCAGCTCTCTGCGCAGCAGATAGTCTCGACTGCTTCCCTTCGCTCATAAACACCATCCTTCAATAGAAAGGTTCTACTAGATGGTGTTGCGTCGACCTATCGAATGCACCCCGTATTTCGGGAAGTTCGACAACTGCTAATTTTCCGTTGGGTTCTTCTCCGCGTGGTCGACCACCAGTTGCTCGACCGGCGCCTTTCCCGGCTCCAGCTTCAGCCCCAGCTTTTCTACCGAAGCAAACACGCTCGTCCCTCCGCCGCCGCCCGGATCCGATGCTTCTGCCGCCCCACTATCCGGCAGGGCCGGCAGGCCATTTGCACTCCGAGCCGCCGCCATCAGGTCCGCGTACGAGAGATCGAGCGCCACCTCGTAGTGCCCCGTCAGCCCCGTCTGGTCCACTACCGGCCGACTGCCCGCGCCGCTCATCTGCATTACCTGGGTCAGCATATCGGCGAATACCCCCATTGTCGCTCCCTTGCCGTCGATACGGACGGTCTGCGACTGCTCGTCAATTCCCTGCACGAAGACCCCTCGCGCTCCCATATCCAGCCTCGTCGCTCCCTGCAGATTCTTGGGCGCATCGAGGGCGCGCGATATGCGTGCCGGACCGTCCGGCAGATCCAGCTTCTGTCCCGGCGCATCCTCGTCGATCGCCGGACGAGCAGGAGAGTCCTTCAGCTTCGCCCCTCCCTTCGCAACTACCAGCGCGTACACCGGGTGCTCGCTGGTCTCCATGTGCGTCTCCAGCTTAAAGCGGTCGTGCAGCAGCGCCTTCAGCATTGCCGGCGCGTCCTCCTTGGTCGAGCCCTCCGGCAATCGCGCCACGATGTCGAAGTGGTCGCTCGCCATCCAGTCGGGGCCGGAGACCTGATACGGCCGCAGCTTGTACGCGTAGACAACGAGTGCCTTCAGCGTCATGTAGGTGTACTGGGCCCGCATCCCGTCCAGGTGCGCGCCAAGGCGCCCCACTACACGCGCGCTTAACGCCTGATCCGGGCTCATTGGCGCCGACACCCGCACCGTCGCTACCTCGAATGTCAAAGTCGCGGCGGACGGAGCGTTTGCCGCTGAGGATGGTGCCAAAGCAGGCGGCGGGCCTGCTTGCCCCAGGGACATCGGTATAGCAAGGACGGCCCATCCCGCCATAGTGACCAGCAGGCTCATACGAGGATCCAACCTGCGAATGGCATCGTTGCTCATCGTGAGATGATTCCTTCGGAAACAGACCCATGATACGTACCTCACTCCTGAAATGTGGTGCCGGAAACTTCGGGGACGCGCTTCGCGGGTGGATGCGGGTGCAGTCAGGGGCGCTGGGTGCCGCGGTCCATGGCCTGGTTGGCCAGGCGGTCGGCGTCCTTATTTTTGTGGCGGAGCGCGTGGACGATCTCGAAGGCGTCCAGTTGCGCGAACTTCTTCCTGGCCTGCTCGAAGAGGGGCCGCAAGCCTGGGCTTTTGACCTTGTACTTGCCCTGGATCTGCTTGACCATCAGCTCGGAGTCGGAGATGACGCGCAGGCGCCGGTGTCCGTGGCTGAGGGCAAAGTCGAGCGAGGCGAGCAGGCCGGAGTACTCGGCGAAGTTGTTGGTCTGGATGCCGAGGAACTCGGAAAGTTCGGCGAGGACGTGGCCGTCGGCGTCCTGGATGAGGGCGCCGAAGCCGGCGGGGCCGGGATTGCCGCGGGCGCCGCCGTCGCAGTGGGCGGTGATCCAGGGACCTGTAGAGGGATGGGGCGGGGGGAAAAGGCTGGGAGGGGTGGTGCGTGAGGGCATGGGGAGAGTCTATAGGGTTGCGAGTTGGTAGTTGGTAGTTGTTAGTTGTTAGGAAAAGCGCGATTGTTGCCGCGGCCGGGAGCCTTGCACCCACAATCAGACACGGCTGGCAACCGACAACTGAGAACTGACGATTTTCCGGCTTACCTTTTGGTGGTAGGGCGGTCTATTCAAGTGGATCCAGTTCCTGACTCCGGAGTCGGAAACGATGAATGCAGATGCTTTGAGCCTGGAAACCGGCAGCGAGCTTGCGCCGGCGCTTTCGGCGATTGCCGGTAATGCGCGCAAGCGAAGTGTGGGCACGTTCAACCCGGCCTTGCGAACGTCCGCATTGCTGGACGCGGCGGTCGCGGTAGGCGCGGGCGCGCGGGGGGCGATAGAGGCGGTAGAATCGTCCCCAACGATGCCAAAGGCGGCGGCGCAATCCGGCTCGAAGACTGACAGGAACGGCGGCAAGCTGACCCAGGCGCAGTTGGACGCACGCGCCCTGCAGCGCACCGAGGACGACGACCTGATCCGGGAGGCCCAGCACGGCGACCGGGCGTCGTTCGACTCGCTGGTGCGGCGCTACGACCAGTCGGTGCTGCGGCTGGCGCTGCACATGCTGAGCAACGAGCAGGACGCGCAGGACGTGCACCAGGAGGCGTTCCTGAAGGCGTACCGACATCTGGGGAACTTCCGGTTCGAGTGCTCGTTTTACACCTGGCTCTACCGGATCGTGACCAACCTGTGCCTGGACCACCTGCGCCGGCGCAAGAGCCGCCGCGAAGATCCGGCCACGGTGCTGGATTCGCGGGGCGACGAGATGGACCTGCTGTCGAACATCTCCGACACCCGGGCGATGGCCAACCCGGCGCGCGAGCTCGACCGCAAGCTGATGGCGGCAAGCATCAACGAAGCGCTGGGGAAGCTGACGCCGCGCGAGCGCACGGTTTTTGAACTGAAGCACTACCAGGGATTGAAGCTGCGGACGATCGGCGAGATGTTGAGCACGACCGAGGAGACCGCGAAGAATACGTTGTTCCGCGCCACCCGCAAGCTGCGGGCCAACCTGGCGGAGTTGAAGGGATAAAAGTTGTTGGTTGTTAGTTGTCAGTTGGAGAACGGACACGAACGGGCGACAGACCCGGATGAGGCAAGTGGAAGCAGTTCCTTCGAGGCTGTTGAGGTGATGCAATGAATTGCGAAAAAGCCCAGCAACAGATCATTCTTGTAACCTACGGCGAGTTGCCCGACGAACAATTGGCCTCGCTGGAAGAGCATCTGGCAGAGTGCGAGGCGTGCAATCGTGAGTTGAAGGCGTTGCTGGCGATGCATGAGGCGCTGGCGTACCAGCCCATGGTCGATCCGTCGCCGAACCTGCTGGCGCAGTCGCGAATGCGGCTGGACGAGGAGCTGGACGCCATTCCTCCGCATGGCTGGCTGACCCGAGTGCGCAGCAACCTGTTTGGCTGGCTGGGCCATATGCAGAACGCGCCGGGGCTGATGACACTGCTGGTGGGCGCGGGATTGAGTGTGGGGTTTCTGAGCGGCATCTCCGCCCTTCGCTACCAGGTGGCGCACCAGCCCAAGGTGCCGTCTGCGGTGGTGCTGAGCAACTCGACCAACGGCGCCATCGCGGACATCAGCGGCATTGTGCAGACGCCCAACTCGGAGATCGTGCAGGTGACGTACAACCGCGTGGTTCCGGAGACGGTGCAGGGTTCGCTGGACGATCCGCAGATTCGGCGGCTGCTGATGATTGGCACCAAGGCGGCTGCGACCAACGGGGTGCGGACGGATTCGGTGGCGCTGCTGGCGAACGAGTGCCGCGCCGGACACCAGTGCGTGGGAGGATACGGCGGCATCCGCAACGCGCTGATGGTGAGCCTGCGCTACGACAAGAATCCCAACGTCCGGCTGAAGGCGCTGGAAGGGTTGCAGCCGTACGTCGCCCAGGACCAGAGGGTCCGCGACGCGGTGCTGGAAGCGCTGATGCACGATGCGAACGCGAGCGTGCGGACGCAGGCGATCAGCCTGCTGGAGCCGGTCGAGTCCGACTCCAGCGTGCGCCGGGTGATGCGCACGGTCTCCACCACCGACGAGAATCCGTATATCCGCACCGTCAGCACGCACTTGCTGCAGGGGACCGCGGACATTCAATAGGGCAAGGTTTCGAGGAACGAGGTTCGTGAGGCAATGAAAAGCGCATTCGGATATGGGCTGATTCTGCTGGCTGCTTCGGCGCTTTCGACGCGGAGCGCGCTGGCCTGGGGCAATGGCGGCTCGGAGGTTGAGGCCGGCGGCGTGCTGTTTCTGATGAGCGGCTCCGGCGCGGCCACGGCGCGCGGCGCGCAGGGCTATCTGGGCGTGGATGTGCGCGATGTACCCGCGGACCAGGTTGCCGCGTTGAAGCTGAAGGAGGCGCGGGGTGCGGAGATCATCATGGTGGACCACGACGCCCCGGCTGGAAAAGCAGGCCTGCGCGAGCACGACGTCATCCTCCAGATGAACGGACAGGCGATCGATGGCGAAGACCAGATTCGCAAGATGCTGCACGAGTGCCCGCCGGGAAAGGCGATCACGCTGGTGGTCAGCCGCGACGGGCAGCAGATGACCGTGACCACACAGATGGCCAACCGCGAAGAGGTCGAGCGCCAGGCGTGGGAGCAGCACCTCACCGTTCCTGAGCCGCAGGCTCCGCCCTCCGATAACGCCGGCAGCGACTTTTCAGTGACGGCCTCGCCCACCCCGGCAGTGCGCGGCAACAGCTTTATCGGCACCATGCTGATGAATCCGTCCTACACCGGCGCCATGCTGGAGGAGATGAGCACTCAGCTCGCCGACTACTTTGGCGTGTCCAGCGGTGTGGGCCTGCTGGTGCGCAGCGTCCAGCCAAACTCGCCCGCAGCCCTTGCCGGCATGCACGCCGGCGATGTAGTGGTGCAGGCCGACGCCAAGCCCATAGCCAGCACCGGGGATTGGGCCAAGGCGCTGAAGAACAGCCGCGGACACTCGCTGACCATTGTGGTAATGCGCGACAAGAAGCAGCAGACTCTGACGCTGACCCCGGACAGCAAGAAGCGCTCCAGCCTGCAGCAGCCCACGCAGGACCGCGACGCCGGGGTGCTGGCCCACCTCGGACTCTCCTTGGGTCCACAATCCTGACGAGATTCGCTAAGCCGCTTTGAGCCCGTCGCGCAGGCTGCGGATGTAGTTCTGCGCCATGAGGATATGCGTCTGCTGTTCGGCTAACAGCTGCCGGATGGGGCCACGCAGATCGCGGTCGAGTGCACTCTTGTAGGCGCTCTTGGCCTCTTCTTCGCCGCGTTCGGCGGTTTCGAGAAGGGTCTGGTCCCCGGCGCCGAGCTTCGCCCTGAGTTCCGCCCACGCGCGGAAGAGTGAGCCCGACACTGTGCCGGTTTCGTGGACATCGTGAATGCCACGGCGATGGAGAACATTCTCGAGCTCTGCCCGAAAGTTGGCGCGGCGCAGCGATTCGGCGAGGAAATAGCGCCTGAGGGTTGGGTCCTTCAGATGCTGCCCGATCTCGGCCATGCCTTTCTGGCCGTCTTCGAGGACGTTAACGAGTGACTTCAAAGCGGTTTCGAGTTCACGGTTTCCTGGAGCGGCGATTGCCATGGAATAGTTCCTCTCCATCACTCTGAGATGGGTACTGGCTTTGGCTGGTGCGGGGTCTGCCGGCTGTCCGCGATTCTCCTACGCCGGCCGCAAGCGGAAGAAATCGCGAAAACCCCGCGCCCCCGCCAGCCAATCAACTGCAGTATTTGGGCCCTTGTGTTCCGTGTCTCCGCCCAGGGACGATTCTCCGAGCGGGGCGTTCTGAAGAGTGGGATGCGTTCCACCGCCATAGGTTTGCATCCTGAGTCCTCCTTTCCGACTCTTCTGTTTTCCCGGTCCGCCTCTGGGATAATCGCAGTAGCTCTGGCGGTCCCGGCCCTTCGCTTCACCCGTGCCATGGTGTGCGCCCCTCAAGCGCGCGTCCGGGCGCGGGCATAAGCGCTAAACGGGGTCCGCGTTCCCCCATGAAACCACTTAGGCTGGTCTCGACTCCAACCCGCAACCGGCGCCTGAACGAGATCCTTGGCCTCGCCGTTCTCGGCTGCGCCGTGCTGCTCTTCCTGGCGCTGGCGACCTACACGCCCACCGACCCCTCGGCCAACACGGTCGGCGGCTTCACGCTGGGGGCGCGATCGGGCGCAGGCCTGGGCGCGCGGCTGCTGGGACCTGCCCACAACTGGACCGGATTGGTCGGTGCATGGCTGGCGGACGCAATTCTCCAGACCATCGGCATCGCGGCGTTCTTGCTGCCCATCATTCTGGGACGGGTTGGATTGTGCTGGGTGCGCCAGCGTCCCGCCGGGTCGGCGATGGCCCGCTTGCTCGGCCTTGGGCTGTGGGTGACGTTTGCTCCAGCGGCCATCGGGCTGCTTCCCCACACTCTCTACTGGCGCCATGCGCTGCCGATTGAGGGGGTCACCGGACTCCTGCTTGGGGACGCCATGGTGCACTATCTGAACCTGCCCGGCGCGACGATTGTGCTTGCCCTGATGGTGGCGATGTCGCTGTATCTGGCCACCACTTTCACGTTCCACACCGCAAGCGAATGGGTGGAGACGCACTTCTCGATCGTGCGGCGGATCCACGAACGCATTCAGGATTGGCGCGCCCGGCGCGCTGTAGCACGGGCGGAGAAGGATGGGTTGGACCAACAGGAACGGCCGCTGGAGCCAGCCGCCGGGGTATTCGCCAGCAAGCGCGAACAGAGCCTGCAGCAGGCCGCACACGACCTGGAGCGCGAACGCGCCGCACAGGCACCCGAACCAGCCACGCTTCTGGGCAGCCTCTTTGGCTGGTGGGGGCGCAAGCGCCGCAAGCCAACCTCGCCCGGCGCGACCGAACCCGACGAACAGCCCGCCGGCACACCCGCCACAGTCTGGCAATCCATGCCGCGCACCCACGTCGATGCGCCGCCGGTGACGCCTCTGAGCACCGCTGCAGCGGCCGCCGCGCCTTACGCCGAAGCCCTTGCCGCAGCCGCCGCGCCGGTTCGCGACTCAGGGCAGACGGGACGCCTCGATCTGCCTGAACTTCTCCCTGCGCGAGTCCCGCAAGCGCGTGCGCCGGAGACTCCGGCTCCCCACCCCAGCGAGCAAAGCTCGCTGGGGACCCTGGCTCCGCGGCCGGTTGGAGTTCCAACTTCCGCGACTGTTCCGGGACAGACGCAGGCGCAGGCCATCTCCTTCGGCAAGCGCGCCGACGCCGACATCAAACCGGTCACCATTACCCCGAAGTCGATTCGCGGTTACAAATTGCCGCCGTCTTCGCTGCTCTACCGCTCGGACGAAGTGGCGATCGTGCGCGAGCAGGCGCTGCGCGACGAAGCCCGGACGCTGGTGCAGAAGTGCGCCGAGTTCGGCGTCGACGGACTGGTTACGCAGATCAACCCCGGCCCGGTCGTCACCACGTTCGAGTTTCGCCCCGACGCGGGCGTGAAGTATTCGCGCGTGACTGGCCTGGCGGATGATCTTTGCCTCGCCATGGCCGCGGAATCGATCCTGATCGAGCGCATGGCGGGCAAATCGACCGTCGGCATCCAGGTCCCCAACCACGGGCGCGAGACCATCTGGCTGCGCGACGTGGTCGAGTGCGAGTCGTTCGCGCAGAGCAAGGGCAAGCTGGCGATCGCGCTGGGCAAGGACATCAACGGTCGCATCGTCACGGCTGATCTCGCCGCCATGCCGCACGTGCTGATCGCCGGATCGACCGGCTCGGGCAAATCGGTCGCCATCAACGCGATGATCATGAGCGTGCTGTACAAGTCCACGCCGGAACAGGTGCGCATGATCCTGGTCGATCCGAAGCGCGTCGAGCTGGGCATGTACGAGGGCATCCCGCACCTGTTCACACCCATCATCACCGAGGCGAAGCTGGCGGCCAACGCGCTGCGCAACGCCGTGCGGGAGATGGAGCGCAGGCTGAAGCTGCTCGCGGCCAACCACGTGCGGAACATCGAGCAGTTCAACAAGCTCTTCGACAACGGCTCCGACTATCTCTTCGACGACGCGGACCAGGAGCCGCTGCCCTACATCATCATTATCATCGACGAGCTGGCCGACCTGATGATGCTGGACCGCGCCAACGTGGAGGAGTCGATCACGCGGCTGGCGCAGATGGCGCGGGCCGTCGGCATTCACCTGATCCTGGCTACGCAACGCCCATCGGTGGACGTAATCACCGGCCTGATCAAGGCCAACATCCCCACGCGCATCAGCTTCCGGCTGGCCACCAAGGTCGACTCGCGCACCATCATCGATTCGAACGGCGCCGAAAGCCTGCTGGGCAAAGGCGACATGCTCTATCTCGCGCCCGGCACCAGCCGCGTGCATCGCCTGCACGCGCCATTTGTAACCGAAAAAGAAATCAACGCCGTCACCGCATTCTGGAAGGCCCAGGGCGAGGCCGAATACGTCCACGGCTTCCTGGAAGGCCCCAAAGACGAAGCCGGCAGAGATGTCGCGGACTCCGAAGGCGACGAGAACAACGACGATCTGTTCGACGACGCGGTGCGGCTGGTCTTCGAGTTCGGCAAGGCCAGCACGAGTTTGCTACAGAGGCGGTTACGTATTGGCTATGGCCGCGCCGCGCACCTGATCGACATGATGGAGCGCGACGGACTGGTGGGGCCGGCTGATGGCTCCAAGCCGCGGGAGATCCTGAAGGCGCCGGATTATTACAAAGAAGTCGACGCGGCGCTACGGTAGAGCGAGGAAGAAGTTTACGGTCGGACTGCCTCGCAATTCACCGCCCGACGTTCTTCGATGCGCGCAGCGCGACCGCGCCCAGCGCGCAGATTGCGGCGATCAGCGCGATCCACAGAACCTGCGGGTGGCGCTCAGTGAATGATAGCGGCGGCTGTGGCCTGGGGGTGAATTGCGGGTTCATTTGCTCCGGCCCGAGGGTCGCAACCAACGGCTTGTCGGCCGCGACAAAGAGCCGCTCGTAGTCGTACAAGGGGGCAGCCAGCGCAGGGTCGCCGTAATAGAGTCCCAAGCCCGCGTCCCGCACCGCGCCGACGTCGAAACACAGTTCCCGTTGTCGCATTTCCAGCCGCACCTGCTTGATCGGGAGCGGCTGGTCATCGCCGTTCTCGATGACCACGTCCACCTTCGCAGGCCGCTGCAGGTTCGCCCCGAGAATGGCCGGGAAGTCGAGGTCTTCCGTGCGAATCTCGCGGCCAGCCTCGTTCGCGTGCACGCGCAGAATGTTGCCCGTCACCGTCTCCGGCAGCGGCGCACGATCGTCGTTGTCGACGTCCCCCTCGGCCGCGCTGCTTGCGTTGTTGGCCGCGCCCTTCGCCAGTGGCTGCGCGGTCGCCGTCACTCTCACGTCGCGGCTGAAGTTGCCTTTGAACGCGGGCGAGAGGACAAACTCGATGCGCTCGACGGGGACGCGCGGAGGAATCTCGAAGGTAGCCAGGCTCTCGCGTCCTGCCGTTTCCACGGACGTGGTCTCCGCCACCGTGGTGTAGAGAATCTGCTCCTCGCGGCTGGGCGGGACCTGGGCGCCCCGCACCATCGCAGGCACAATGGGGGGGGCCGTGCCCGGCGAGCTACCCGGCGCGGGCGAAACCGAAAGGGCGACGTGCAGATAGTGGAACGTCGACTCCTCCAGCGGCAGCGTGGTTGAGCGCGACAGATGCTGCGAGGTGAGGTCGAAGAGGGTGAAGGAGCCGAGAGCGGTGGATCTGCCCTTGGGGCCCAGCATGTCCATGCCTGTAACCGTGGCGGTTGCAAGAAAGTTCCTGGCGTCGGGATCGATCTCGAGTGTGACGTCCGAATAGGCGCGCTCCGGCATCTCCAGGTCGAAAACAATTTTGCCGCCTACTCTGCCGAGATTGAGCAGCCGCGCCGGCTGCGTCTCCTCGGTCACCGCTTCGCTCATGGTGATCGCGTAGGGAACCTCGTGCTGCGCTCCAGTTGCCGCATTGGGCGGGAATATCCGCAGGTCGATCAGCGCCGGCTCGGCGTGGGGAAAGATTTGCGCGTCCAGTACCGCGCACGCCTGCCCTGCGCCCGCCGCCACGCTGAGCACGCGCACATAACGCAGGTGGTCCGGCTGCGCCACCGGAGGCTCATTGGTCGCGGCACTCTGCCAGAGAAGAAGCGCCATCAGCGCCGCAGCCTTCATTTCGCGGCCTCGGAGTCTGCACCCTGTGTAGACGCGGACTTGCGGAGATTCAGCCAGTCCTTCTGGTAGGCAAAGCTGATCGCCAGCAACAGCGCGCCCAGCCCCAGAAAACTCACCACCCGGTATCCCTGGCTCAGACTTCTCATGTCGTAGAGAAAGGTCTTGAAGATGGTGAAGACCAGCAGCAACAATGCCTGCCAGCGCAGAAAGCCGCTGCGCCGCCAGAAGCCTACCGCGAGCAGCGATGCGCCATAGAGCATGAGGAACGTGGAGATGGCCAGCGCCTGCTGCAGCGCGGCATCCGCGCTCCATGTATTCGGCGCGGGACTCCACACGGCGGAGACTTCGCGCATGCCGGTGAGGACAGCGATGAGGTTGAACGCGATGGTGGAGAGCGCCGCGCAGTTCATCCAGAAGGGCTCGCCCGCACGCTGCCGCGCGACCCGCAGCGAAACTGCAACCACTGCCGCGAAGATTGCCAGGCCCATCAGCGCCGTAACAAAGTCCGCCGTCGCAAACGCCGGATGCACCGCCCATCCGCCGGAGGAGGCGACCAGCTCGCGCAGCGTCAGCAGCGCCGCCGTCATTGCGATCAGCAGGAACGCTCCCATCGCGATTCTGTCCCAAGCCCCAGCGCGGGTCGCACCGCTCTCTGAACTCGTCCCCGCCCGCAGCGCCAGCCACGCGGCCGCGGCAAACATCGCAACGCCGGTCAGCGCCGTGCCCGTTCCCTTGTTCCACAGGCCCGGAGCGGACATATCCATCAAGTCGATCACGTGAACGACTACGCCGCAGAATCCAAGCAGCAGCGCCCCCGTGGCCAACCCGCGCAGCGTGCGCGAGGCGTGCCCGCCCGATGCCTCGTCCGCACCCAGCCGCGTCGCCACCCAAACCAGGGCCACGCCCTCCACCAGCCAGCTCACGGTGATCCAGGCACCGCTCGCCTTCAGCGGGATCGCGATGGTCAGGAGCACCACTGCCAGCGAAAGATGGATCGCTGACGCCACCGCTGTCTGCGGGAGACGCATCAGCGCCAGGTAAACCGCGGCCAGCGCCACCATCAGCCACGGCAGCAGCGCGTGGTCGCCCGAATCCTGCAGCACCCAATAGCCCGCCAGCGCGGCGAACGCAGCATTCGCGAGCGGGAGCAGAATGTCTTCGAGCAGTGTGCTACGTTGCCTCGGTCGTGCCGCGGCCGCATCTTCGACCGCGCCTTGCCACAGCGGCACGGTGGCAAACGCCGATGCAAACAACGCAATAAACAGCGATGTGACCGCGAGCTCATCCGCAGCGTAGTACCACGCGTACCAGCCGATGAAGTACGCTACCGTCAAGGGAAACGCCCCGATCAGCAGGCGCGGCCAACTGCGCAGGCGCACCAGCGCAACCGTCGCTACGTCGATGGCCAGGACGTAGGTGAAGAGGAATATCTCGTGGTTGCCGCCCGAGGAGAGTAGCATGGGCGTCGCGAACCCTCCAGCGAGCGCGTACACCGCGAGCAACTCGGAGTCCTGCGCCCAGGCCATGTAGGCGTTCCAGGCGGTCACCAGAATCATCAGCAGGAGCGCCACGCCGGTCGGCAGCAAGTGGTACAACTGGAACGCCGCCCACAGGGACAAATAGAGAACACCGGAACCCAGCGCCTTCAACGAATACGAAAACGCCGCGAATCCCTTGCGGCGGAACCGCTCCGACCACAGCACCAGCGCCGCGCCGGCGATCAGCCCCAGGATTACGCGGCCGGCCGGTCCAATGAGGCCGCGATCCACGGCGAGCTTCATCCCGTACGCGGTGCCGATGAGCAGCAGCACGATTGCGATGCGGTTGAATATCTGCGAGCCGAGACGGCTTTCCAGGGAGTCGCGCGACTCGGGTACGGACGCAGGCGTGGGACGCGCGGAAGTCCACGCCTCCGAACTCAAACGCTGCATAGCGGCGGGAGCGGCAGCGGGTTCCGAACGCAGGGAGATTGGAGGCGGGGGCGGAGACCACGCGGCGGGAGCAGCCTGCGGAGCGGCAGCGCGGGCAACTCCCTCGCTGGCGATCTGACGTTGCAGTGCGGCGAGTTCACGCTCAAGCCGGGCAACCCGTTCTTCAATGGCTGTCAACTGCGGGCGGCGATCGTTCGCGTCTGCGCTGCCCGGTGGTTCCGGTACGTCCCCGTTTGCCATGGGCACCACTTTAGAGCATCTTTCGCTCCGATACACGGGAAGATTCGACAAATACTGTTCTCTCTGGCGGGTGGCCGGCATATCGAGTCGGGCGAGTGGCGCTCTGGTGCGTTGCTTGATACTCTTTCGGGGCAACCATGACGCCCAAAACCATCCCGGCGCGCGTGCTGGTCGTCGACGACGACGCGATGAGCCGCGAACTCCTTTGCATCCTGCTGGGAGCGGAAGGCTACGCGGTGGAATCGGCGGATTCCGGGGAGTCGGCGCTTGTGCTGCTCGGCCGGGACCGACCCGCCCCCGACCTGATCCTCGCCGACGTGCAGATGCCGGGCACAACCGGCGCGCAGTTGGCGGGCAAACTCCGGCGCGCGTGCGGCGAGCGAACGCTTCTGCTGGCGATGAGCGGAAGCCGACCGCCCGAAAAGGCCATTTCGCGGTTTGACGGATTTCTGCTGAAACCCTTCAGAATGGAGGAGATTGCCGCCGCTCTATCGACGCGCAGCCAGCGGGAGGCCGCGGCAGAGGCCTCGGCCAAGCGAGAGGGGTGGACCGTCGTGCGCGGTCCAGCCGGCGCCGCTTTGCCCACACGAAAACTGGTATCGATCCATGCGCCTGCGGCCCATGCGGCATCCAAAGAAGGTATGAATAACCCGGGCCACGATGTGCCACCGGCGGAACCTGTCTCCAACTCCCCGGTGTTGAGCGAGAAGATTTTTCAGCAACTCGCCGGCTCCATGCCCGCGCAGCAGCTCCGGGAGCTGTACACGATGTGCGTGAACGATGCGCGCGCGCGCATTGCAACCATGCGCAGGCTCGCGGACGCGCATGACGGAGCGAAGTTTGTTCGCGAAGCCCATGCCATCAAAGGCGGATGCGGGATGCTGGGCGCAACCGAGCTGCACGGGATGGCGGCAGCGCTGGAGACGAACGGCCTGGAAGCAGTCACACCGAGCGGGCAGGAGGTTAACTCTCTAGATGAGTTGGCCGCTGCATGCGACCGGCTTGAGCGTATGCTGGGGTCACGTGTCTGAGGTCATAAATATCCCCAGCCGAGTTGCGCGAGGTTAGCCTGAATGAGTCAACAAGCCATAAAGAAATCCCCCTCTCCTTCTGCCGGTGTTGCCCCCATCCGGATCGTCGTGGCCGACGATCATCCCGTGGTCCGCTTCGGCGTACGCAACATGCTGCTGAACGAGCCCGGATTTGAGGTGGTCGGCGAAGCTGAGGACGGCGACGACGCCATCACCCAGACGCTCGAACTCGAACCCGACATTCTTCTGCTCGACGTGGCCATGCCCCGCCTGCCCGGCCTGGAGGCCATGCGCGCGATCATGGCCAAGTCGCCACGGGTGAAGATTGTGCTGCTGACCAGCACCATTACGTCGCAGCAGATTATTGAGGCGCTGCAGATCGGCGCGCGCGGCATCGTGCTGAAGGACGCGGTGGTCGGCGACCTGGGCAACGCCCTGCGCGCGGTGCTGGGCGGCGACTACTGGATCGGCGGGGAGCGCGTCGCCAACCTGGTAAAGGCGCTGCAGGAGTTGATGGCAAAGGCGGCAGCCGTGCCCGAGCGCAAGACCTACGGCCTTACGCCCCGCGAACTCGAAGTCGTGACCTGCATCGTGGAAGGATGCAGCAATCGCGACATCGCCAAGCAGTTTTCGATCAGCGAGGAGACGGTAAAGCGCCATCTGTCGAATGTCTTCGACAAGACCGGCGTCTCCACGCGACTGGAGCTGGCGCTATTCTCCATCGCACACAAGCTGGTCGACCTGTAAATCGAAGAGCCAACCGCTCCATGCACGGAAGGTCCAGCCTTTGGTGTTTGCGTCTGCGGCTTCAGTAGAATCGGGCCATGGGCAACCCCACGCAATCTGAACGACCTATCTACGATTTGCTGGTGATTGGCGCCGGCCCGACCGGAATGGCGTGCGCCATCGAGGCCCAGCGCACGGGCTTTACGGCGGTGCTCGTCGACAAGGGCTGCCTGTGCAACTCGCTCTTCCATTACCCCGCGCACATGACGTTTTTCACCACGCCGGAGTTGCTGGAGATCGGCGACATGCCCTTCTCCAGCCCCAACCAGAAGCCGACCCGCAGCGAGGCTCTGGAATACTACCGCAAGGTCGCCGAACACTATGCGCTGGACGTGCGTCAGTACGAGACGGTCGAGCGCGTCACGGGCGCGGACGGAGACTTCACCGTCCACACCATCGACCGTTTCGATCGCAGCTTGCAGCATCGCGCGCGCAAGCTGGTGCTCGCGACGGGATACTACGACCTGCCGAACTATCTGGACATTCCCGGCGAGAATCTCAGTAAGGTGAAGCACTACTATCACGAGCCGCATCCGTACTTCGGTCTGGATGTGCTGGTGATAGGAGGCAAGAACTCGGCGGCGATTGCGGCGCTCGACCTGTGGCGCCATGGCGCGCGGGTAACGCTGGTGCATCGCGGCCCTGAGGTGCGCCCCCACGTCAAATACTGGATCCTGCCCGACATCAACAACCGCATCAAGAACGGCGAGATCAAGGCGCACTTTTCTTCGGCGGTTACCAATATCACCGAAGATGAGGTGATGGTGGAAACCCCGGAGGGCGCGGTGACGCTCAAGAACCACTTTGTGTTCGCGCTGACGGGCTACCATCCCGACTTCGACTTCCTCGAGCGGATCGGCATTAAGCTCGACGCAGCGAACGACCGCTGCCCGGTATGCGATCCGGCGACGCTGGAGTCGAATGTGCCGGGGATTTATCTGGGCGGGGTGATTGTGGCGGGCGAGCGGACGAACGAGATCTTTATTGAGAATGGGCGCTTCCATGGGAAGCTGATCGCGGCGGATCTAAAGAGGAAGCTCAAGGGGTAGAGTTGGGACGGTTGTCCGTTCTACGTTGTTCTTTGTTCGTCGTAAGGCAAATACGGAGAGATGATTATCAAGTTAGCTCAGGCATAGCGGTGAGCTGTTTATAGGTGATGGTGGATGTGGCGAGGCCTGCGCGGAGGAGTCGTGTGAGCAGATCTTGTTCCATGGATCTT